>ERZ773217.64-NODE-64-length-91371-cov-7.815509_pt1 | contig 91371 bp, 79 predicted proteins | sample MGYA00580995_ERZ773217 | MGnify/ENA primary metagenome ERZ773217 (study PRJEB29015, sample SAMEA2737772) | human gut metagenome | biome: human gut; feature: human-associated habitat; material: faeces | place: China | collected 2012 ...
TCGCGCCAGATTGTGGCTCTGGAGGCCGAGGGTTCGAATCCCTCTACTCACCCTTCCCGTTAATGGGATTTTTTTTTATCAGAAAATAATACATTGGGCCGTCGCCAAGCGGTAAGGCACAGGACTTTGACTCCTGCATTCGAGGGTTCGAATCCCGCCGGCCCAGCTCATTGGCAGGAGCATTTCATGTTTCCGCCAGATTGTCCAGGAACCTCTATATTGCGGTAGTTTAACAGAGGCTTCAAGACATTTGAGGGGAGCTTTTAGCTCCCCTTCTTGATCGTATGTACGTTAAAGATTTCTTTTGTATGTGTCACTGCTCCATCCCCCTCTTTTTGGGTTTTGCTTCTATTTTTTCCCATTTTTGTAAAGGAATGTAAAAAACCCCCTATAGGTTTGACAAATGATAGTCAGAGATATTAAAATAGACGTGAGTAAGGAATTTGGTATACTGTGTTCTGGAAAAATCGATAAAAGGAGGATGTGAAATGCAGAAAATTTGGATATGCGGAGCGGGTGGAAGAGTAGGCAGACAGATGGCCAGACTGCTGGACAAGAAGCCGGTGGAGCTTCTTTTAACAGACATAGATTCAGTGGATATAACCAACTCAAAAGAGGTGATGGAATATGCCGGCATCAACCGCCCTCATGTGATTGTAAACTGCGCCGGACTGACAGATGTGAGAATGTGCGAGGCAGAGCCGGAGAGGGCTTTTCTGGTCAATGCCTTAGGCCCCAGAAACCTGAGCGTGGCTGCCAGAGTAGTGAAGGCTAGGCTGGTGCAGCTGTCCACAGACGACGTATTTGGAGGCGGAGGACAGGTTCCATATACCGAGTTTGACTCTCCTTCCCCTGAAACCGTCTATGGAAAATCCAAGCTGGCTGGGGAGAATTTCATCCGGGAGTTTTGCAACCGGCATATTATAATAAGAAGCTCCTGGATATTTGGTGATAAAAGTCTTTATCTGGAAAGCATTTTGAAGCTGGCCTCAGAGGGGAAGACAGTGAAGGCGGCCGTGGATCAGATAGCCTCTCCGACTGGAGCGGCAGGGCTGGCAGAGAAGGTAAAGGAGCTGATGGAATATGGGGAGGACGGCCTTTATCATGTGACTGGTCAGGGCTTCTGTACCAGATATGAGTTTGCAAAAGAAGTGGTGCGGCTTTCTGGCTACAGCGCTAAGGTAGAACCGGTGGAGGCGATTAAGGATGCTTATACTGCCATGCGGCCCTCCTATTCGGTATTGGATAATATGATGCTTAGAATGTCTTCGGTGGATTTGCTGCCGGACTGGAAGGTAATGCTAAAGGAGTATATGGAGCAGAGGGCTGCTAAAAAACAGGGGAGAATGTGATAGGAAGGATTGACAGATATGAGAGAAAGAAAAAAAATCGGACTTACAACAGCTATATTTATTGGCCTTTTTCTAGGAGCGGCTACAGGAATTTTGTTTCACTATGTGGTTCCTGCTGGTAAAATCCGTGATGATGTGTTTATAAACGGAGTGTTTTATGTGGTGGGAAACGGATTTCTGAGGCTGATGCAGATGCTGGTGGTTCCATTGGTATTCAGCTCCCTGGTTTGCGGAAGCATGGCTATGGGGGATACCAAAAAGCTGGGTAAAATTGGTGTAAAGACCTTGGGACTATATTTGGTAACTACTGCTCTGGCTATTACGGTAGCCATTCTTACGGCTAATGTGATTAATCCTGGAGTGGGGCTGAACATGACCTCCATCCAGGCGGTTGAAGTGACGATTGCAGAAAAAACCAGTCTGGCAGATACACTTTTAAATATAATCCCCACAAATCCCATAAAGGCTTTAGCAGATGGAGAAATGCTCCATGTTATTTTGTTTGCTCTGATTGTAGGGGTAATACTGGCAGGGCTTAGTGAGAGCGCGGAAACTGTAGGCAGCTTTTTCAGCCAGTTTAATGATGTGATGATGCAGATGACGGTAATGGTTATGAAGCTGGCCCCTTATGGCGTCTTCTGCCTGATTGCAAAAACATTTTCCGGCATTGGATTTAACGCTTTTCTGCCTCTTTTTAAGTATATGGCAGGAGTTATCATCGCTCTGGCAATTCAGTGCTGTTTCATTTATATGATCATGCTTAAGGGGTTTACCGGCTTGAGTCCTGTTAAATTTTTGAAGAAGTTTCTGCCTGTTATGGGGTTTGCTTTTTCCACAGCTACCTCCAATGCGACTATTCCTATGTCTATTGATACATTGGATAAAAAGATGGGAGTGTCGAAGCGGATCTCATCCTTCACCATCCCTCTGGGAGCTACTATTAATATGGACGGAACTGCTATTATGCAGGGAGTGGCAGTGGTATTCGCTGCCCAGGCCTTCGGAATCCACCTGACCCTGTCAGATTATATGACAGTGATTCTTACAGCAACTCTGGCGTCCGTCGGAACGGCTGGTGTTCCGGGGGTGGGACTGATTACCTTATCCATGGTATTTGCGTCTGTAGGACTTCCAGTAGAGGCCATTGCTTTGATTATGGGAATAGACCGTATTCTGGATATGAGCAGAACCGCTGTAAATATTACTGGCGACGCGGTGTGCACCACCATTGTGGCCTACCAGGATAAGGCTGTAAAGAGAGAGACGTTTAATGATCCAGCAGCTGGCCTGAATGCGGAAAATTAGAATGAGAGACAGGTAACATGGACAAAAGAGAATGAGCTTATAATGGCAGAATAAGAAAGTGGGTGGAGTATGAATGTATTCGGACTTGAGTTTAAGACCAAAGAGGAACGGGAGGAGCAAAAGCGAGAATTCTTTCTGCGTATTTTTCCCAAAGGGCCGGCTCAGAGGGAAGAGGTAGAGCAGGCGTTAAGGACGCGGCTTCCCAATGTAGATATTAAGGCTTCCATGTTCTATTATATTCTGGTGCGGGATGCCATGACATCTAAGGGTGGAGCAGCCTTTGATGAGGCTGCCAGGACGGCGGAGAAGAAGCAGAAAATGATAAAAATAACGCCGGAAATACTGGAGGCAGTAAGAGAGTTGATAAAGAAGCAGGAGGAAACAGGATAGCAGCGTTTTAGACTATGAAGGAACAGCCGCCAATCTGAGGCGAACAAAGTCAGAGAGGCTTTTTCCTTCGTGGCAGGACATAAATAGAAAATAAAAAGCAGAGAGCAAATGACCCTAAAAGGAATTTGCTCTCTGCTTCTGTTTGTTCCCTGCTTGCAAGGCTATTAGAAACAGCAGCCCGCTGATATGCTTGCAGGGAAAAGTCATGCGCCAGAGAAGATTCGAACTCCCGACACTACGGTCCGTAGCCGTATGCTCTATCCAGCTGAGCTACTGACGCATGCCGCTGTTAGGCTATTCAACAGCGCAAGTAATATTATATATAAAAGAACGGGAAATGTCAATATATTTTAAAAAAATTTTCCAGAAAGTTTTTCAGAAATGGTCAGACAGCCCGCTGCTGCTGTTGGCTGTTGACGGTTGAAAGAAATGAAGTTTTGTGCTATAATATGGAAAGAGGTAAGAAAAGCTGGGAAGCCGGCTCTTATCTCTTATTTTGTATCAGGTGAGGTTAAAGAAATGGGCCAGAGGTTATCGGGACAAAATCTTATTTTTGTGGGCTTTACATTATTTTCTATGTTTTTTGGAGCGGGGAATCTGATCTTCCCGCCGTTTTTGGGGGCAGAGTCAGGAACTTTGACCTGGCAGGCCATGGCAGGATTTTTGCTCAGCGCAGTAGGGCTTCCGGTGTTGGGAGTGGCTGCAGTTGCTTTATCCGGTGGGCTTTCTAAGCTTGCAGGCAGGGTGCATCCTGCCTTTGCCTTTGTGTTTACACTGCTGATTTACCTGTCCATAGGCCCTTGCCTGGCCATTCCCAGGACAGCCAGCACCTCCTTTGAGATGACTGTGCTGCCAGTACTTGAGGAAATGGAGGTTTCCATGAAAACTGTAATCGGCAATACAGGGATTACAGTGGGGGAAGCAGCCCAATATGGCTATTCAGTTGTATTTTTTCTGATTGCAATGTCGGTGGCCTTTCGGCCAGATAAGCTGACGGACAGGCTGGGGAAGGTTTTGTGCCCCGCTCTGTTGATTCTTATAGGAGTCATATTCATCGGTTGCTTGCTATGGCCTATGGGACCCTATGGCTCGCCGTCTGAGGCTTACCGATCGGGAGCGGCAGTGAAGGGCTTTTTAGAGGGATACCAGACTATGGACACCATTGCAGCCTTGAATTTCGGTATTATTATTTCTATCAATATCCGGGCCAAGGGGGTGGAGCAGGAGAGTGCGGTGGTAAAGGATACCATCAAGGCCGGAATGATCGCAGGCGCTTTGCTGGCTCTGATTTACGGGGCTTTGGCCCATATTGGGGGGACTGCCGGCAGAGTTCTGGAGGATGGCGCCAATGGGGCCAGGATTCTTACTCTTGTGGCAGGAAATCTCTTTGGAAGCGCAGGAAAAATAATATTAGGCATTATATTCTTTATAGCCTGCTTAAATACCTGTATCGGACTTTTGAGCTGCTGCAGCCAGTATTTTACTACGATTATTCCCCGAATAGGCTACAGGGTGTGGGTGTTTCTATTCTCGGCTGCAAGTCTGGTAATATCCAGCGCTGGGCTGAACAAAATACTGGCAGTGTCGGTGCCTGTTCTGGGAGCTATTTATCCAGTGGCCATTGTGCTGATTGCCCTAGCCTTCATGGTTCCTTTGACAAAAAGATGGCCGGCCATGTTCCCCTGCAGTATTCTGTTGACAGGTATAGTGAGCGTAGCCTCTGGGCTGGAGCAAGGTAAGACGGCAGTGCCATTGCTTACCTGGGCGACGGCCTGGCTGCCGGGTTATAGTGTAGGGCTGGGTTGGATTGTACCGGCTCTGGTAGGTATGGCTCTTGGGGTGCTCGTTTCCTCCTCAGCGGGAGGGGGCCAGGATCAGGAATATTAGAAGCGAGATGTGATGATGACAGAAGAGAAATGGATGCTCTACGCAAAAAAGGCAAATTTTGAAGAGATCGGCAGAACATTTGGAATCAGTCCGGTGACTGCAAGGATTATACGGAACCGGGGACTTGAGGCCAAAGAGGATATTGGACGATATCTTAAGGGAACTGTGAAGGAACTTTATAATCCCCATCTGCTGCCGGATATGGATTTAGCTGCGGAGCTTTTGCAGCTTAAGATTACCCAGAGAAAGGCGATACGGATTGTGGGAGATTATGATATTGACGGAGTGTGTTCCACGTATCTGCTTTACAGGGGACTGAACCGCGTTGGGGCCAGTGTGGATTATGTGATTCCCGAACGGATTAAAGATGGTTATGGTATTAATGAGCAGATCATAGAGGCTGCGGCTAAGGAAGGGGTTGACACAATTCTCACCTGTGATAACGGAATTGCAGCTATCCAGCAGATTGCCAGGGCCAAGGAGCTGGGTATGGCTGTGATTGTAACGGATCATCATGACATACAGGTGGCGGAGGATGAGAGCGGAGCGTCCTGGGAACTTCTCCCTCCTGCCGACGCGATTATAAATCCCAAGCGAAGGGGAAGCTGCTATCCCTTTCCCGATATATGCGGCGGGCTGGTGGCCTATAAGCTAGTACAAGTGCTTTATGAGATATTCAAAGTTCCAGAGCAGGAATGGCTGGAGCTTCTGGAGTTTGCGGCTATTGCCACAGTGGGGGATGTGATGCAGCTTCAGGATGAGAACCGGATTGTTGTGAAGGAAGGACTGAAGCGTCTGGGAAGAACTTCCAATATAGGCCTTCGCAAGCTGATTGAAAAGAATCATCTTATGGCTGATGAGATCAGGGCCTATCATATTGGCTTTGTAATCGGACCGTGTCTCAATGCCAGCGGGCGGCTTATGACAGCCAGGCTTGCATTGTCCTTGCTGCTATGCCAGGATGAGGGGGAGGCAGACCAGCTGGCAGGGGAACTGAAAGAGTTGAATGATAAAAGAAAGGATATGACTCTGGAGGGGATCGAACAGGCTTCTGCATTGGTAGAGGAGTGTTACAAAGACGATCTGGTGTTGGTTGTGTTCCTTCCCAGCTGCCATGAGTCCTTGGCAGGAATTGTGGCCGGCCGCCTTAGAGAACGGTATCATAAGCCTTCTATGGTTCTTACCAGATCAGAGGACTGCGTGAAGGGATCAGGACGTTCCATTGAGGCTTACCATATGTTTCATGCGCTGGTGGAGGTAAAGGATTTGCTTCTAAAATTTGGAGGTCATCCTATGGCAGCCGGATTTTCTCTGGCAGAGAAGGATGTGGAGCAGTTCCGCAGCCGTCTTAACGCTAATGCGGCAGGGCAGCTGACTGCGGAGGACTTTATACCCAGGGTTTGGATTGACGCGGCGATGCCCTTTGAATACATAACAGAGCCTTTTATAAAGGAGCTGGAGCTGTTGGAGCCTTACGGCCAGGGCAATGAAAAGCCTCAGTTTGCACAAAAGGGTTTGTGGATTCGAAGAGCTCAGGTTCTGGGACGCAGCAGGAACGTAGTGCGTCTGAGCTTGATTAATGATCGGGGTATGCCTATGAACGCTGTAGTCTTTACAGAGGGAGATTTATTTATGAAGGAGAAGGGAGACGCAAGGCAGATGGATGTGATTTATTATCCTGCGTTAAATGAATACAATGGAAATCGGGAGCTTCAAATAATTGTAAAGTACTGGAGGTTTCATTAAACGTTTAAATATAACAATAGCAGACTGTGGAAAATTAAAAACGGCTGCTACTACGAGGGGTACACAGCATTTAAAAAGGAAGAGCTGTTAGAGACTTTATTGTCAAGAAAACCAATGTGGCAGTTACAGAAAAACAGGCATCAACCCTTTGATTGATGCCTGTTTTTCCCCTGTAATGCCGAATAATCGTGATATTGGAAGTACCTTCCGATTAACACTTGGCATTTCACGGTTGGTTTTCCGCATTTGAGCCGGAAATATCCGTCTGAATGTATTCTCTTTTGAATTAGTTCTGAGCGGCCTCAGTAGATGCCTCAGCGTCAGCAGCCTCAGTAGATGCCTCAGAACCAGCAGCCTCAGTAGACTCCTCGGCGTCAGCAGCCTCAGTAGACTCCTCTGTCTCAACAACTTCTGTAGTAGATTCCTCTGTCTCAACAGCCTCGGTAGATTCCTCAGCAGTAGTCTCGGTGGATGCCTCCACTGTGGTCTCAACAGCTGTAGTAGACTCTGTCTTGCTGCCGGAACCGCCGCAGGCAGTTAAGCTTCCTGCGATCATTGCTGCTGTCATAAGGGCTGTCATTGTCTTTGCGATAGATTTCTTCATAATAGTTCTCCTCTCCTTTGAAAGCCTCTTGCTGTGGCTTTCTTTCCTTACTTTTTAGGAACAAACATGATGATATCCCATAGATATGAATAAAATATGAACAAATAATGAAGAAAATCATATATTTGTGAACGAAACAATAATAAATTTATCGACAAACTATAAACAATCAAAAAATCAAAGATGCGCTGTGATTGCTTGCATTTTGCGATTATATAAGGTATAATCAGCAAAAAAGCAGTCATATGAGGGAGGTAAAGTAAGGAATGGGCAGGACTATGGTGAATGAGGTAATGAATTTTATTACTGACTATGACAAAGAGGTGGGCGATGCCATTCAGGCTGAGCTTGGGCGTCAGAGGCAGAATCTGGAACTAATCGCATCTGAGAATATCGTATCAGAACCGGTTATGATGGCAATGGGAACCGTACTTACCAACAAGTATGCGGAGGGCTACTCAGGCAAGCGCTACTACGGCGGCTGCCAATGTGTGGATGTGGTAGAAACCATAGCCATTGAGCGGGCCAAAAAGTTATTTGGCTGTGATTATGCCAATGTTCAGCCTCATTCAGGCGCTCAGGCTAATATGGCAGTATTTATAGCAATGCTTCAGCCAGGAGATACTGTCATGGGCATGAATTTAAATCACGGAGGACATCTGACCCATGGAAGCCCGGTTAATTTTTCCGGCCTTTACTTTCATATTGTGCCATACGGAGTAAATGATCAGGGCTATATTGATTATGAAGAACTGGAGAGGATTGCCCTGGAATCCAAGCCTAAGATGATCATAGCAGGGGCCAGCGCCTATGCAAGAACGATTGATTTTAAACGATTTCGTGAAATTGCTGACAAGGTGGGGGCTTATCTCATGGTAGATATGGCTCACATTGCAGGCCTGGTTGCGGCAGGCGAGCATCCAAGCCCAATTCCTTATGCAGATGTTGTGACTACGACTACACACAAGACCTTAAGAGGACCAAGAGGCGGCCTGATTTTGGCTAATAAGGAAGCAGCAGAGAAGTTCAACTTTAATAAGGCTATCTTTCCGGGAACCCAGGGCGGTCCGCTGGAGCATGTGATTGCAGCTAAGGCTGTATGCTTTGGAGAGGCTCTCAAGCCGGAGTTTAAGACATACCAGCATCAGGTAGTAGCCAATGCAAAGGCGCTGGCAGAGGCGCTGAAGGCTCAGGGCTTTAAGCTGCTGACAGACGGTACGGACAATCATCTGATGCTAGTAGATCTCAGGGGGCTGGAGGTATCTGGCAAGGAGCTGCAGAACCGCTGTGACGAGGTGTATATTACATTGAATAAAAATACCGTTCCTAATGATCCAAGGAGTCCTTTTGTGACCTCTGGAGTTCGCGTCGGAACTCCGGCTGTCACCACCAGAGGCTTAAAGGAAGAGGATATGTTAAAGATTGCGGAGTGTATCTGGCTGGCGGCTACTAATTTTAGCGGCAGGGCGGATTATATCAGAAGCGAAGTTACCAAACTGTGCGAAAGGTATCCTATTTACAAGTAGGTATTTTCAGAAACAGGTCAACAAGGATAAAAAGCTGCGCCTGAGAAGATTCAGGCGCAGCTTTTATGCGTTTTTGTTCAAATAGACGAATGGTTGTCAAAACTGCTATCAGGCTTTATGGAAGCCCTGCTATAGCTGTTAGCAAGGGCTTTTAAAAGGAACTCAGGCAGTTTTTGTATCCTGCTCCTTTTCCGTCATATCTTTTTTTAAATTCTTCTGGGCTGTGGAAAGCATCAACTTAATCCGGTTCAGTTGGTTTACCTCGCTGGCTCCCGGATCATAATCTACTGCAATAATATTAGACTGAGGATAATTCCGCCGCAGCTCCTTTATTACTCCTTTACCCACAATATGGTTAGGCAGACATCCAAAGGGCTGTGCGCATATAATATTATTCACTCCGCTATGTATAAGCTCCATCATTTCGCCTGTCAGAAACCACCCTTCTCCGGTCTGATTGCCAAGAGAGACAAAATCCTTAGCCATGTCAGCTAACTCGCTGATAGAAGAAGGCGGCGTAAAATGCTCACTTGCAATCAGCTCCTTTCTGGCTTCCTTACGGAAGTATTCCAACAGGGCAATGCCTGCGTTACATAATCTTGCAGTGGATTTCTTCGTCCCCAGATGGTCCGCCTTAAAGTTGGTATTGTAAAAGCTGTAAAGAAGGAAATCCATTAAGTCAGGCATCACTGCCTCAGCTCCCTCAGCCTCCAATAGCTCTACCACATGGTTGTTGGCAAGGGGAGAAAATTTAACCAGAATTTCACCTACGATTCCTACCTTTGGCTTCTGAAGCTCCAGCCTGGGAAGACGGTCGAAGTCCCGGATAATCCCTCGCAGATTGCGGTTAAATTCCATCATAGCCGCATTCTTTTTAGACAGGGAGGCGATACATCTTGCCTTCCATTTTTCATGAAGGGCATTGGCGCTGCCTGGCTCTGCTTCATAGGGACGTGTAGCATAGAGCACACGCATAAACACATCTCCGTACACGATGGCCTGCATTGCCTTGGTTATCATAGGAATGGAAAAGCTGAAGCCTGGATTGGTTTCCATTCCGTTTACATTTACAGAGACTACTGGAACCTGAGGCAGCCCAGCCTTCTCCAGAGCCCTGCGGATAAAGCCTACATAGTTGGAGGCCCGGCAGCCCCCTCCTGTCTGTGACATAAGAACCGCCGTACGGTTCAAATCATACTTGCCGGAAAGCAGAGCCTCCATAATCTGACCGATAACGATCAGAGAAGGATAGCAGGCGTCATTGTTTACATATTGGAGCCCTACATCGACTGCGCTGCGGTTATGATTTTGAAGCACCTCAATTTTATACCCAAAGGAGCGGATCGCAGGCTCCAGAAGATCAAAGTGGATAGGTGACATCTGCGGACAGAGAAGGGTGTAATCCTTTTTCATTTCCTTTGTGAAAACAGCCCGGTTATAAGTGCTAGACACAATGTGGCGATGGTAATGCTTCTGATCTCTTACACGGAGGGCAGCAATCAGAGAACGGATACGAATACGGGCCGCTCCCAGATTATTTACCTCATCAATCTTAAGAACCGTATAAATTTTGCCGGATCGGGTCAGGATATCTGATACCTGGTCGGTGGTTACAGCGTCCAGTCCGCAGCCAAAGGAATTAAGCTGAATCAAATCCAGATTATCCTGGGTTTTTACAAAGGAAGCCGCCTTATAGAGTCTGGAATGGTACATCCATTGGTCAGTTACAACCAGGGGCCGTTCTACCTGGGCTAAATGGGAAACGGAATCCTCGGTGAGTACAGCAAAGCCATAGGAGGTAATCAAATCAGGAATCCCGTGGTGAATTTCGGCGTCCACATGATATGGACGGCCTGCCAGCACAATCCCCCGTTTGTTATGCTCCTTCATCCAGTCCAGAGCCTCCTCGCCTTTTTTCTTCATATCTTCCCGGGAAGCTAAGAGCTCCTGCCATGCCATATGGGCCGCCCTCCGGATCTCAGACGCGGGAATTTTGGCCTCCTTTGTAAATAGTTTGATCAATGTATCGGTAAGAATCCGCTCATTGGTAAAGGCCATAAATGGATTCATGAAGGTTACTTGCTCTTCCTCCAGGGCCTCTACATTATTCTTGATGTTCTCTGCATAGGAGGTAACCATCGGACAGTTGTAGTGGTTGCCTGCGTCTGGACTTTCGTTGCGCTCGTAAGGAATACAGGGATAGAAGATAAGCTTCACACCCTGCTTAATCAGCCACGCTACGTGGCCGTGTACCAGCTTGGCAGGATAACATTCCGATTCACTGGGGATGGATTCAATACCCAGCTCATAAATCTGCCTGGAGGACTGTGGAGACAGAACCACATGGTAGCGCAGCTGTTGAAAGAATACCGCCCAAAAAGGGAAGTTCTCATACATATTTAAAACTCTGGGTATTCCCACAGTACCCCGATCCGCCTGATCCAGAGGCAGAGGCGTGTAGTCGAACATCCGGTGAAACTTGTAGTCAAAGAGGTTTGGAATCTCTTTTTTTGCCTTTTCCAGTCCCAGTCCCCGTTCGCACCGGTTGCCGGACACGAAACGGCGCCCGCTTCCAAATTGGTTAATGGTCAGAACACAGTGATTGTTGCAGCCCTTGCACCGGGTCATAGAGGTGCTGTATTTCAGGGCGATTATTTTTTCCAGAGGCAGCATGGAGGTTTTGGCCTCACCGTTCATATGATACCGCTCTCTGGCAATCAGAGCCGCGCCGAAGGCTCCCATGATGCCGGCTATATCGGGCCGGACAGCCTGGCAGCCAGATATTTTCTCAAAGCTTCTGAGGACGGCGTTGTTGTAGAAGGTTCCTCCCTGAACCACTACATGGCTGCCAAGATCCGAGGGATTTGTAAGTTTAATTACCTTAAATAAAGCATTTTTAATGACAGAGTAAGCCAGACCTGCGGAAATGTCGGCTACCGTAGCCCCTTCCTTTTGAGCCTGCTTTACATTGGAATTCATAAATACGGTACAGCGGGTGCCAAGATCCGTTGGATTTTTGGCAAAAAGGGCTTCCCTGGCAAAATCCTCCACACTGTAGTTCAGGCTTTTGGCAAAGGTTTCAATGAAGGAGCCGCAGCCTGAGGAACAGGCTTCATTTAACTGAACGCTGTCTACCGTGCCTTCCTTTATTTTAATGCATTTCATATCCTGCCCGCCGATGTCCAGGATACAGTCCACCTCGGGCTCAAAGAATGAAGCCGCATAGTAGTGGGAGATGGTTTCCACCTCCCCCTCGTCCAGCATCAGGGCGGCCTTTAAGAGGGCTTCCCCATAGCCGGTGGAACAGGAGTAGGCTATATGCGCGTGTTCAGGGAGCTGTGACTGGATTTCCTCAATGGCTCTTATGGATGTGGCAAGGGGGCTTCCGCTGTTGCTGTCATAGAACCGGTATAGCAGGGTTCCGTCCTCAGCTACCACAGCTACCTTGGTGGTAGTGGAGCCTGCGTCAATTCCCAGGTAACAGTTTCCCTCATAGGAAGCAAGAACGCCGGATTTCACACGGCTTACAGAGTGACGGACAGAGAAGGCTTCAAAATCAGCCTCGTCCCGAAAGAGGGGCTCCATGCGTTTCACCTCAAAATCCATCTGGATTCCGGAAGAAAGCGTTTTAATCATATCCTCTAATGCTGCCGCACTCTGATGTTCCTTAGGATTCATGGCAGCTCCTACCGCAGCGAACAGATGGGAATGCTCAGGCGCGATAATCTGCTGGGGCGACAGGTGGAGGGTTCGTACAAATGCAGCCCGAAGCTCCGGTAAAAAGTGGAGAGGACCTCCCAGAAAAGCTACATTTCCACGGATAGGCTTACCGCAGGCTAAGCCGCTGATGGTCTGATTTACCACTGCCTGGAAGATGGAAGCGGCAAGATCCTCCCTGGTTGCGCCTTCATTAATGAGGGGCTGAATATCGGATTTCGCAAATACGCCGCATCTGGCTGCGATTGGATAGATCGCATTGTAATGCTTTGCGTATTCGTTCAGGCCGGCTGCGTCAGTTTGAAGCAGGGCGGCCATTTGGTCTATGAAGGAGCCGGTGCCGCCTGCGCAGATTCCATTCATCCTCTGATCAATACCGCCGGTGAAGTAAATGATCTTGGCATCCTCGCCGCCCAGTTCAATGGCTACGTCAGTTTGGGGCGCGTAGTCCTGAAGGGAGGAAGCCACGGCTACCACCTCCTGGACAAAGGGGGCCTTCAGATGGGAGGATAAGGTAAGGCCGCCGGAACCGGTGACAACGGGGATAACAGATACAGGACCTGTCTGGACAATGGCTTTTTTTAAAAGTCCTGCCAGAGTTTCCTGAATATTGGCATAATGGCGCTCATAATCGGAAAAAATGATCGTATGCTCGCTGTTTAATAAAGCAATTTTAACGGTTGTGGAACCAATATCAATTCCAAGTGTTAGGGTAGTATGTACATTCATATACCTGGGATTGTTCCCTGACCTCCTTTGTAACTGACAGACTGATGATCCGCCAAGTTATTTTTTTTCCATCATAGTATAGTTTTATAGTAAAAACTGTGATTTATGCAACATTCTCGATGAGGCGTTACAGGAGCCCCTCCAAAGTTTAGCATAAATTAGGTAGGAATACAATTAGTCCGAAGTGTTAAAAAAACGTGAAAATTTTAGACATGGTCTATTTTATTTGACAAACGGCTGGCCAGTCACTATAATTGACTAAGTAAAATCAAAATGGGGGAGAGTTGGCATGATACGGATTTTTAAGACCGAAGATGGTTCGATGCACGAAAAAGAAGAGATGCAGCCTGGCTGCTGGATTGCGTTAACAAACCCTACAGCTTCGGAAATTATGGAGATTGCAGATGCCTATAATATAGAAGCCGACCACCTCAAGGCTCCTTTGGATGAGGAGGAGCGTTCCCGTATTGAGGTGGAGGATGAGTATACGCTGGTTCTGGTGGACATCCCTTCCATCGAGGAGCGAAGCGGCAAGGACTGGTTTGTGACTATCCCTATGGCTATTATCATGACCAATGAGGTGCTGATTACGGTCTGCCTGGAGGAAACACCGGTTCTCACCTCCTTTATGGACGGACGTGTGAGAGATTTTCACACCTTTATGAAGACACGGTTTATTCTGCAGATTCTTTATAAAAATGCCACACAATATCTGCAGTATCTGCGGATTATTGATAAGAAGAGCGAGGTGATAGAGCGCAAGCTCCACCAGTCTCAGAAAAATGAGGAACTGATTGAGCTTTTGGAGCTGGAGAAATCCCTAGTTTATTTCACCACCTCCCTTCGCTCCAATGAGGTAGTTTTAGAGAAGCTTTTGAGAACAGAGAAAATAAAGAAATATCCAGAGGATACCGATCTGCTGGAAGACGTAATCGTAGAGAATAAGCAGGCCATTGAGATGGCTAATATTTACAGCGGTATCCTTAGCGGCACTATGGACGCCTTCGCTTCGGTTATTTCCAATAATCTGAACATTGTGATGAAATTCCTAGCGACGGTTACAATCGTTATGTCCATTCCTACCATGGTAGCAAGCTTTTACGGAATGAATGTCAGCTCCAGGGGAATGCCCTTTGCGGATAGTCCTTATGGTTTTGTGATTGTACTGGGTTTTGCCTTGGCCCTGTCCCTGCTGGTAGCGTATATTTTTAATAAGAAGGATTTATTCTGAATCCTATGCCAAGGCTAAGGATATTGCATAGAAGGAGTATACATGAATTTTTTAAAAAAACTTGAGAAAAAGCTGGGTCCCTACGCAGTCAGCGGAATCATTAATTATGTTATTGGAATGCAGATTCTGGGGATTGTGCTGTATCTGCTTGTGCCGGAGTTTGTGCTTGACTATCTGATACTGAATCCCATTGCTATTATGAGGGGGCAGATATGGAGAATATTCACATTTTTTATATTTCCCCCTGCCTTTACCGACGGAACGCCTATGAGCTTTGTGCTTCTTAATGCGCTGGCTCTGTACTGCATCCGCATGTTCGGAATGATTGTAGAGCAGGTTTGGGGGAAATTCCGGTTTAACTGCTACATTGTTCTGGGCGTGATCCTGAATGTAGCTGTTTCCCTGATCGCTTACAAGCTATTCGGCTTATTCCTTTGGCTTACGCCTATCTATCTGGTGTATTCCTTTTTCTTTGTATTTGCCTTAATGTTCCCGGATACTCAGGTGCTTCTGATGCTGGTGCTGCCTATCAAGGCGAAATGGCTGGCGGTGGGAGAGGCGGTTCTCTATATCTACGGTTATGTGAATGGCGGCCTTAATACCAGAGCGGAGATCCTGGTATGTCTGGTGCACATGATGCTCTTTTTTGCCTGGATGACGCTGGCAGGCGACACGAATTACAAGCAGAAAAAGCGTCAAAAGGAGTTTCAGAGAAAAATTAAGCCAATGGCTGCCGCGAAGACGATTCACAGATGCGCAGTCTGCGGGCGTACCGGCCAGGATAGTCCGGGCATGGAATTCCGGTTCTGTTCAAAATGTGAAGGCAGCTATGAATACTGCATGGATCATTTGTACACCCATACGCATGTGAAAGGGCCGGACTCTGAAAAGAGGTAGACTTACCGGCATTTTCTATAGCTTTATACATCACAGTCATTTGTTTATGGAGGAACAAAATGAAAAAAACCAAGATTATTTGTACCATGGGGCCCAATACCAACGATAAGACGCTTCTTATGGAGCTGGCTAAAAACGGTATGGATGTAGCCCGCTTTAACTTTTCTCACGGAGACTATGAAGAGCATCTGGGACGGCTGGAGCTTTTGAAGGAAGTGAGAAAGGAGCTGGGTATACCGGTTGCGGCCCTGTTGGATACCAAGGGACCGGAGATTCGCACTGGACAGCTGAAGGATGGGAAGAAGGTGATCCTAAAAGAGGGGCAGACCTATACCCTGACCACCAGAGATCTGATTGGAGACGATACCATTGGACATATTAATTACGATGGCCTGAATGAGGATGTGGCGCCGGGCAATAAGATACTGATTGATGACGGACTGATTGAACTGGATGTTGTGGAAGTGAAGGGAACGGAGATTGTCTGTGCGGTTGTCAATGGAGGCGAGCTGGGAGAGAAAAAAGGCGTTAACGTGCCCAATGTTAAAATTAAGCTTCCGGCGCTCACTGATAAGGACAAGGAGGATATCCGCTTTGGTGTAAAGCATGGCTTTGACTTTATTGCTGCTTCCTTTGTGCGGACAGCAGACTGCATACGGGAAATTAAGACAATGCTTGAGAAGCAGGGCTCCAGCATGAAGGTCATTGCCAAAATTGAGAATGCAGAGGGTATCGAAAACCTGGATGAGATTATCGAGGTAGCGGACGGAATCATGGTTGCCAGAGGCGATATGGGTGTGGAGATTCCGGCCGAGAAGGTTCCTCATATTCAGAAAAAGATTATCCGTAAATGTAATGAAAGCTGCAAAACAGTGATTACTGCTACACAGATGCTGGACTCTATGATCCGAAATCCAAGGCCAACCAGAGCTGAGGTTACGGATGTAGCCAATGCCATCTATGACGGTACAGACGCGGTTATGCTTTCCGGTGAGACAGCCATGGGCAAGTATCCGGTTGAGGCTCTTAAGATGATGGCCTCCATTGCCAAGGAAACAGAGTCCCATCTGGACTATGCGGCTTACCGGTTGAGGAAGGTAAGTGAAGAGAATATGAAGAATATTTCCAACGCTGTTTGCTTTGCTTCTGTATCTACCTGCTATAACCTGGAGGCGGATGTGGTGATCGCTCCGTCTATTACCGGCTTTACCACCCAGATGCTCTCTAAGTGGAGACCGGGGGCGAGAATTATCGGCATGTCTCCAAGCATGGCTACGGTACGCCAGATGCAGCTGCAATGGGGCGTTGTACCTGTATGGTCAAGAAGAGCCGAGTCTACGGACGAGCTGATTGAAAACTCGGTGGAGGAGTTAAAGAAGAGAGGCTTTGTAGCGGCTGGAGAGCTAGCTGTCATAACGGCTGGAGTAGTAACCTATGCAAGGCGCCATGAGGCGGCCACACAGACAAATATCATGCGGGTTATCAATATCGAATAAAGAAAAAATACTGGACAAAGAAGTCTGCCAGGGAGTACAATAATCCGCAAGGATAGATGGACTCCCCGACAGGCTTTTATATCTTAACACGTAAGAAGGAAAAGGAGAGAGCGCAGTGGACAAGAAACCATTTGTAACATTGGAGAAACTAAGAGAGATTGAAAGGACATATCCAACACCCTTCCATCTTTATGATGAAAAGGGGATTCGGGAAAATGCCGCCAGGCTGAAGCAGGCGTTTGCCTGGAATAAAGGATTTAAGGAGTATTTCGCGGTTAAGGCTACGCCAAATCCCTTTCTGCTTAAGATTTTTAAGGAGATGGGCTGTGGAACAGACTGTTCCTCAATGACGGAGCTAATGATGTCTAAGGCTTGTGGATTTAAGGGCCATGATATTATGTTTTCCTCCAATGACACACCTCTGGAGGAATTTGCCTATGCCGAAAAGCTTGGGGCTATCATCAATCTGGATGACATCACCCATATTGAGTGCCTGGAGCAGACCCTTGGCTATATCCCTGAGACGATCAGCTGCCGGTTTAATCCGGGGGGACTTTTTAAGATAAGCAATGACATCATGGATAATCCGGGCGAATCTAAGTATGGACTTACGACGGAGCAGATGTTTGAGGCATTTCAGCTGTTAAAGGCAAAGGGAGCTAAGAGCTTTGGAATTCATTCCTTTCTGGCCAGCAATACAGTGACCAACGAGTATTATCCTATGCTGGCTAAGCTTCTGTTTGAGCTGGCTGTGAAGCTGAAGGAGGAGACAGGAGTTCACATTACCTTTGTTAATTTGTCAGGAGGGATTGGCATACCTTACTGCCCCGATCAGGAGCCTAATGATATTACGGCCATTGGGGAGGGAGTCCGCAGAGCCTATGAGGAGGTGCTGGTTCCGGCTGGTATGGATGACGTGGCTATCTATACGGAGCTTGGCCGCTTTATGATGGGGCCTTACGGCGCTCTTATTACCAAGGCCATACATGAGAAGCATACCTACAAGGAGTATGTGGGAGTGGACGCCTGCGCTGTCAATCTTATGCGTCCCGCCATGTATGGGGCATATCATCACATTACTGTTATGGGAAAGGAGGATGCGCCCTGTGATCATATGTATGATGTGACAGGTTCCCTGTGTGAGAACAATGACAAGTTTGCCATTGACAGAATGCTGCCTGAGGTGGAGAAAGGCGACCTTCTTTTTATCCATGATACAGGAGCCCATGGATATGCGATGGGATATAATTATAATGGAAAGCTAAAGTCAGCCGAGCTTTTACTGAAGGAGGATGGTTCGGTGGAGCTGATCCGCCGGGCGGAAACCCCCAGGGATTATTTTGCTACCTTTGATTTTTGCGATATACTAAAGGCTTTTGATGAAAGAGGCTAAAAATAGGACGCTGTCATAAAATGTGCTCCAAGGGGCAGAGGCCCGCTGGGTTAGCTGGTTCTATGTATCCTGTGTATGTAACCAAAGAAAGGACGCGGAGCCGGCAATGAGGAGGATAGGAATATGGATAAAATAGGCTTTATCGGAATGGGAAATATGGGAGGCGCGATTCTGGAAGGACTTTTAAAGATATACGCTCCTGAACGAATGGTATTCACAGATGTACTTAAGGATAAGCGGGAGGAAGTTACGGAAAAGACAGGAGTGCCCCACACTGCTACTAACAGGGAATGTGCACAGCAGGCAAAATTTTTAATTTTAGCTGTAAAGCCCCAGTACTTTACCCCAGTATTTGAGGATATCCGTCAGGTTCTTACTCAGGATCAGGTCATTATTTCTCTGGCTCCCGGCATATCCATTGCAACCATTACAGAACGGCTGGGGGGAAATGTAAGGGTGGTTCGTGTGATGCCCAATACGCCGGCTTTGTTAGGCGAGGGAATGACAGGTGTGTCCTATGATCCAGCTGTCTATACAGCGGAGGAGAAGGCCGGGATTGAGGCTATCTTTACCTCCTGCGGACGTATAGAGCTAGTGGAGGAAGGACTGATGGATGCGGTGTGCTGCGTCAGCGGAAGCTCCCCTGCCTATGTTTACATGTTTATTGAAGCTTTGGCTGACAGTGGTGTGAAGTACGGCCTTCCAAGAAGGGCTGCCTACACCATGGCTGCCCAGACAGTCCTTGGCAGCGCGAAGATGATTTTGGAGACAGGAAAGCATCCGGGCCAGCTAAAGGATGAGGTATGCTCTCCCGGAGGCACTACCATTGCAGGTGTGTCTGCGCTGGAGGAGCACGGATTCAGGAACGCGGTGATAAAGGCCGCAGATGCCTGCTGGGAGAAGGCCAGAGGGATGAAATAAAGGTATGTAATATAGAAAGCGGGGACTTTGGAGATGGAAAATAAAGTTGAACATGAGCGTATTCCGGTTGTCCGCCTGGACAGGCAGCTTAAATATCAGGGAAATATTCTGAAGATCTATGAGGATACGGTACTGGCCAACGGTCATGAGGCAAAGTGGGATTTTATCCATCATGACGGGGCTGCCGCTGTGCTTCCTGTGGCAGAGGATGGGAGGATTCTGATGGTGCGCCAGTACCGCAATGCTCTGGATCGTTTTACGCTGGAGATTCCGGCAGGAAAGCTGGATGCTCCTGGAGAGCCTAAGGTGGAGTGTGCCTACCGGGAGCTAGAGGAGGAAACAGGCTACCGGGTAGATTCCCCAAAGCATTTGGAGTATCTGATGAGTCTTACGACAACCGTTGCTTTCTGCGACGAGGCTATTGACATTTTTGTGGCCCATCATCTGCAGCCCTCCCGCCAGCATCTGGACGAGGATGAGGTTATCGACGTAGTTCCCTGTGAGCTGGAGGATTTAGAGAATATGATCTATACAGGAAGGATCACAGATGGCAAGACCATTGCCGCCATTATGGCTTATGCCAGGAAGTACCGCTCGTCAGATAAGGCGGACGATCTGGTATAAAAGTCCTGCTCCCGGCATAGAGTAGTGAAAAGAATCAGAGGCTGGGACAGGAAGAGGTGAAGGATGGTGGTTAGGCAGTTAAGGCTGGTATTCAGGAGACTGACTTATGATGACTGGCTGCTGGCTTGCTTTGCCTTGGGTGTTTTGACCGGGACAGGAGCTGCCCTAGCTTTTGGAGGGCCTGTGGTGCAGGGCAGTATCCTGGGAGCGGCCCAAACGGCAGGACAATCCCGGTGTACGGGAGTGGGGATATTTTTGTCTGTGTGGAGGCAGAGAGCCCTGGAAACCGGGGCCGGCTGGCTGGCTGGACTTACTGTGTGCAGTCAGCTGCTTTACGGCGTTCTCACCTTCTACTGCGGAATGTCGGTGGCTGTGGTGTTGTCGGTGCTTACCATGCGAAAAGGAATGCTGGGAATTGGGGCCTTTCTCGGCGCAGTTTTGCCTCAGGGAATTCTGTACCTGATGGTGTGGTATGTACTGTCCCGGTGGGCCGGGCCGGGACCTAAGAGACTTCATATACTGCCGGGAATACTTCTGCTGCTGATTGCCGGAGCCGGGGCTTGCCTGGAGATATATCTGATACCTGTGGTGTGGGGGATGGTTTAAGCTTACACGCCGGGGAAGGAATTGGCCTGTGAAAAAAGACTGGGGTGACTTAAGGATCATGTGGCTTGTGTTTGCGTTGGGATCGGCTGTGTTTGGGGGCCTTACCGCGGTTCTATCCAAGATTGGTATTAGGGATGTGGATGCTTCTGTAGCGACCGCTATCCGCACAGCGGTGGTTTTAATATTTTCATGGTTCATGGTTTTGCTGACAGGAGGATTTAAAACCATAGGGGCTATCAGTGGGAGCTCTCTTTGTTTTCTTGTTCTGTCAGGCTTGGCTACAGGGGCGTCCTGGCTGTTTTACTTCCGGGCTTTGCAGCTGGGAGATGTAAATAAGGTGGCTCCCATTGACAAATCCAGCGTCGTACTGACAATGCTTCTGGCATGCCTGATACTGGGGGAAGATCTGGGAGGGCTGAAGGTTTTCTGCATGATATTAATTGGAGCCGGAACCTGGATGATGATTCAGAGGAAGGAAGGGGAACCGGAAGGCAGGGAGGGAAGCCGGTGGCTGATAGCGGCATTGCTATCGGCTGTTTTTGCGAGCCTGACCTCTATTTTGGGAAAGATAGGAATTGAAGGGGTAGAATCGAATCTGGGAACAGCCCTCCGTACCTGTGTGGTTTTTTTGATGGCATGGCTGATGGTATTTCTTCGGGGAAGCCAGTACAGCCTCAAAAAGCTGCAAGGGAGGTGTTGGCTTTTTTTGATTCTATCCGGATTTGCCACGGGAGGTTCTTGGCTGTGCTATTACAGAGCGCTCCAGGAAGGGCCTGCCAGCATTGTGGCGCCCATTGATAAGCTGAGCATTTTAGTCACTATATTCTTTTCCAGGCTGCTTTTAAGAGAGCGGTTGACGAAAACATCGCTTTACGGCCTTGCTTTGCTAACGGCAGGTACTTTTCTTTTGCTTTTATAGCCTTTGGCCAGGTATTGGAATGTAAATTTTCTCAATAAGTTTACAACATGTTGGTTGAAGCTTACCTCCCCCTCCAACATGTTGTATGTTTTATGTTAAGTAGATAGAAAAGTGGCATAAAGTGGGAAAAATATGTTTGATTTTATAAGAAAATGTGGCTATAATGATAGTCAGCACAGGAATTTTGCGTGATTTTTGTAAGTAATGGGTTAGGGGTATTGAAGCATATGACGTCGGAAATAAAAAACTTTGTAAACTACCTGCGGGATGTGAAAAAGACTTCCAGAAATACGGAAGTCTCTTACCAGAGGGATTTGACGCAGCTGGCAGCGTTTTTGGAGGAAAAGGGGATTACCGAGGTTGGAAAGATCACAAGGACCAGCCTCAACTCTTATATCCTTTTTTTGGAAAAGGAAGGGAAGGCGACAACTACCATTTCAAGAGAGCTGGCTTCCATCAAAGCATTTTTTCATTTCCTCTTCCGGGAAGGAAGGATACGCAGAGATCCGGCGGAGTTTTTAAAGGCGCCTAAGATTGAAAAGAAAGCGCCGGTTATTTTGACCGTTAATGAGGTGAATGCTCTTCTGGAGCAGCCAATGAATGGTTCGCCCAAGGAGATTCGGGACAAGGCCATGCTGGAGCTTTTATACGCTACGGGAATCCGTGTTTCGGAGCTCATTGGACTTTCCATGAATGATTTGAATCTGCAGGTAGGCTACATTACCTGCCGGGACGGCCAAAAGGAGCGGATGGTGCCTTTTGGGAGAAACGCAAAGCAGGCTATGGTACGGTATTTGGATCAGGGACGTGAGGCTCTTTTAAAAGGAAAGGAGTCGGAGTGGCTTTTTACCAACTGCAACGGAAGGGCCATGAGCAGACAGGGCTTTTGGAAAATTATTAAGTGTTATGGGGCGAAAGCAGGCATAGAGGCGGATATAACTCCCCACACCCTGCGCCATTCCTTCGCGGCTCATCTGCTCCGGGGCGGGGCGGACATTCATGCGGTCCAGGCGATGCTGGGACACTCCGACGCAGCTACGACTCAGATGTACGCGGCCTATTCGGACAGTACAGTCAGGGAGGCTTACCGGGATGCTTTCATGAGAAAAAAAGCCTGACAGAGAACTGAATTGTAAATCCCCGAAGGGCTGCTGCTCTTCGGGGATTGGCCTGCTCTACAGGCGATTTTTTTCGCTTACATAGGATAAAAGCTGTCTGGCATAGGTATCGGCACAGTCTGTATCGGACAAAAGCTCCGGGGAATACTGGGTATAGGTCAGGGAAGCTTTATAGTCCTCCCGCAGGGCCGGGGCCCATAGAGAGCCGAATTGGGGAAGGAAAAGCCCCTGCTTTCTGGTATAGCAGGTTTTGGCAGTGGCTTTCCTCCGTGCGCTTTTGTCTACATAGGCTCCTACGCTTTTATGGATAGCGGCATCCTCCAGGGGCAGGTAGTAATAGTCCTTGTAGTTGGAATAGAAATACTTAAGCTCTCCCTGATACAGGGCAATGTTGCAGGTTAGGGTATCCTGATGAAGCTCCAGGCTTACCGGATAGCAGTCATATGACAGCTGCACCGGGACAGTATATGGACTTTTCCATACCAGATTTAAAAATGCACAGTCAGTTCCCTGGTTATCTTCGCAGGAGCAGGCCTGCTGGGAGAGCAGGGAGAAGGGCGACTCCATCAGATCCGAGTAGCTTAAGATTGGCAGAATGGAGGGCATTCCCCTTAAATCGTCCTCATTGTGAAGAATGAGAAGATCATACAGGAGGGTTTGGCGGGTCATAAGATATTCTCTGTAAACGTCGATAAGCTGGCCTCCGGAATATTTATCCTCCCGGCTGACGCCCAGAAATGCTTCAATGGATTTCTGCTTCATGTTCTCAAGCCCCAGAAGCTTCCGGTAGGGCTTTATTTTTTTGTAGAGATCGAGACTTGTGATTTTGTCAAAATTATAGTTTAGCCCAAGGTGTTTGCAGCGTTTTAAGAGATAGGGAATGTCAAATCCGTCCCCGTTAAAATGCACCAGTACCTTGAACCTCTCCATAAAGGTAAAAAAGGCTTCCAAAAGCTGGCCTTCACTGTCTCTTGTATCCGCAAACCACTGGATCAGCTTCCAGCCAAAGCCGTCGTGATAGGTGCAGCCGATAAGGTAAAGCTGTGAGGTATCGCCAGAAAAGCCAGTGGTTTCGATATCAAAGAACAGCAGCTCTTTTAAGGGGCCGATGCGTTCCAGGGGATATGTATCTGGTAAATCAACCGGGCGCTTAATGGTTATCATAAGACAGGGCTCCTTTGTTATTCCTCTATATCCGTTAGTTTATCGTAATTTGCCTCCGAATGCAAGGGGAGAACAGAATATTTGTTCGTTATCTCTTGCATTGAATAAAGGGGTATGATATGATGAAGGGCAGGAAATGATAAGGAAAGAGAATGGGGAAAAACCATGATTTCTTATATAAAGGGGCCCTTAGTGGCTGTAAATGAGGATACAATCGTAGTAGAGGCAGGAGGGGTGGGGCTGTCTGTTCATGTGCCGGTTTCCCTCCTTCCGGAGCTTCCGGATCTGGGGACGGAGGTGACAGTTCATACATATTTTCAGGTGAGGGAGGACGCTATGACCCTGTACGGTTTCCTGCACAGGCAAGACAGGGATATGTTCAAACAGCTCATCGGAGTGAACGGCATTGGTCCAAAGGGAGCTTTGGGGATTCTCTCGGCACTGAGTCCCGATGCCTTGAGGCTTGCCATTGTCAGCGAGGATGTGAAGGCTCTGTCCAAGTCTCCGGGGATCGGCGCTAAGACTGCCCAGAGGCTGATTCTGGATTTGAAGGACAGGATACCCATGGAGGGGGTGCTGGCGAAGCTGGCGGATGCACCGGGAGAGGGAACTGTATCGCCCGGCGGGGCGTTGGCCTTGGAGCTGGCGGAGGCTGCAAAGGAGGCGGTTCAGGCATTGGTCGCTTTGGGCTATTCCAATATGGAGGCGGTCAGAGCTGTGAAGCAGGTGGAGGTTTCGGAGGGGATGACTGCGGAGGATGTCCTGAAGGCGTCGCTAAAGCATTTGTCCTTTTTATAAATGATGCCGTTGCTGCAGGGGAAGAGCGGGGCAAATGGATGGATGGTTGAGGTATTTATGGAACGCAGAATTATAACAACGGAAGCTACAGATGAGGATGTGCGTATTGAGACGACGCTGAGGCCTCAGCGGCTTGCCGATTATGTAGGCCAGGAAAAGCTTAAGTCTACGCTGAACGTATATATAGAAGCGGCTAAAAAACGGGGGGAGGCTCTGGATCACGTGCTTTTTTACGGGCCTCCGGGACTGGGAAAGACTACCCTGGCAGGTATTATTGCCAATGAAATGGGAACCAGCATGAAGGTAACCAGCGGCCCGGCCATCGAAAAGCCGGGGGAAATGGCGGCAATACTTAATGGGCTCCAGGAGGGGGATGTGCTTTTTGTGGATGAGATTCACCGCCTGAACCGTCAGGTGGAGGAGGTACTGTATCCGGCTATGGAGGACTTTGCCATTGATATTATGCTGGGAAAGGATTCGACAGCCAGATCCATCCGTCTGGAACTTCCTCATTTTACGCTGGTAGGGGCCACTACCAGAGCCGGGCTTCTGACGGCGCCTCTCAGAGATCGGTTCGGAGTGGTTCAGAGGCTGGAATTTTATACGCCTCAGGAACTGGGCAGGATTATCCTTCACTCAGCCAGGATTTTAAATGTGGAGATTGAGGAGACGGGAGCCCTAGAGCTTGCAAGGCGTTCCAGAGGAACGCCCCGTCTGGCAAACCGGCTGTTAAAGAGAGTCCGGGACTTTGCCCAGGTTAAGTATGAGGGTGTTATTACAAGAGAAGTGACGGATTTTGCTCTGGATATAATGGATGTGGACAAGCTGGGACTGGACCAGAACGACAGGAATATCCTGTTGATGATTATAGAGAAATTCTCCGGCGGACCGGTGGGGCTTGATACGTTGGCTGCGGCTCTGGGAGAGGATTCCGGTACTCTGGAGGATGTATACGAGCCGTATCTTCTGATGAACGGACTGATTAACCGGACGCCCAGAGGGCGCACCGCAACAGAGACAGCCTACAGGCATCTGGGGCTTGAGCTGTGACGGTCTGCTTAAAATCTTGTATGCAGAGGGGTTGAGGGTTTGGTCTGATTATGGTATCATTGATGAAAGGTAACCCAAAAAGCCCGTTTTGAAAGCAGGAGACATAGATGGAAGCGAAGAACTATACGCAGGTGTTAATAGATGGAAAGATATATACCTTAGGGGGCAGCGAGGATGAAGGCTATCTTCAGAAGACAGCCAGCTATGTAAATGAGAAAAAAGCCCAGATGCGCAAGGTGCCGGGGTACACGAAGCAGAACGCCGATTACCAGACGGTAATGATGGAGCTGAACCTTGCCGACGATTATTTCAAGGCTGTGGAGCGTGCAGGCGGTATGGAACGCCAGAAAAAGGAGCTGGAGAAGGAAACCTACAGTTTAAAGCATGAGCTGGTCAGCTCCCAGATGAAGCTGGAGGCAGTGCTTAAGGATTTAGAGGAACGCCAGAGAGAGCTGGAGAAACTTTCCAGAAGGTGCGCACAGCTGGAGGGAGAGCTAAAGGAAGTCAGACAGCAAACAGACAGGGGTCAAAGGGAGAGGGAGGCAGCTGCCTCCAGAGTGCAGATAAGGGCAACAGAGGAAATAACGAAGACCCTTGAGGTAGAGCAGACAGAAATGTCAGATACGCAAGATGAAACGTTACAGACGAAGGACAGCATAGAGCAGGGGGCAGCGGCAGAGAAGGAAGTCCTTCCAGAGACAGCCTGCACCTTAGAGGGTACAGAGGCTGCGGAAGAAGAGCTGGCGCAGAAGGCTTTGCAGGCAGCCAGAAAGGCTGCCGGACGCAAAGGCGGGCGCAGATAAAAGAACAAGGGGGATGTCTCATGAATCAACGTGAGGCATCCTTTGTTTCAGAAAGGTCAAAGTATGATGGAGAAAAAACAGGTAGAAATACTGGCTCCAGCCGGTTCCTGGGACAGCATGAAGGCGGCGGTGGCGGCCGGAGCCGACGCGGTTTATATGGGAGGCAGCCGGTTTGGGGCTAGAGCCTACGCAGATAACTCAGATGAAAAAGAGCTGGTGGAGGCCATTGATTACGTACATCTACATGGGCGCAAACTGTATATGACCGTGAATACCCTTTTTAAAGAACGGGAGCTAAAGGATCTGGCAGAATACATGAGGCCTTACTATTTGGCGGGTCTGGACGGAGCCATTGTCCAGGATCTGGGGGCACTGCAGGAGCTAAAGACTAAATTTCCGGGCCTGGAGCTTCATGCCAGCACCCAGATGACCATTACCAGCTTATATGGGGCCAGGATGATGAAGGAGCTTGGATGCAGCCGGATCGTGACTGCGAGGGAAATGTCTCTGGCTGAAATCCGGAGGCTTCACGACGCAGTAGATGTGGAGATCGAAAGCTTTGTTCATGGCGCACTGTGCTATTGCTATTCCGGTCAATGTTTGATGAGCAGTCTGATCGGAGGAAGAAGCGCAAACCGGGGGCGCTGCGCCCAGACCTGCCGCCTGCCCTATACGGTGTATGAGAGAAGCCAGCCCCAGAAGCCTTTAAATCAGAAACATGAACGGCATGTACTGAGCATGAAGGATTTATGTACTCTGGATCTTCTGCCGGATATAATAGAAGCAGGCGTCTATTCTCTTAAGATTGAGGGAAGGATGAAACGTTCACGCTACACAGCCGGAGTCGTCCGTATCTACCGCAAATATACGGATCTCTATCTGGAACAGGGCAGAGAGGGCTATTATGTAGAACCGGAGGACAGGAAGGAGCTTTTAGAACTCTTTGACAGAGGCGGTTTTACCTCTGGGTACTACGACGCTCATAACGGGCGTGAAATGCTGGCTTTAAGGGCAAAGCCGGAGTTTCGGGAGGGAAACCCCAGGCTTTTTAGCTTTCTGGATCAAACCTATGTGGAGGCGGAGCTTAAGGAGCCGGTTGAGGGTTACATTACCCTGGAGCAGGGACTTCCCGCCAGACTGACTTTACGATCAGGCAAAAGGGGGGTGGCTGTGGAGGGACAGGCCCCTAAAGCAGCCTTAAAGCAGCCGATCACACGGGAAACAGTGGAAAGGCAGCTTAAGAAAACAGGGGGGACACCCTTTACTCTTACCCGTCTGACTACAGATATAAAGGGGGAGCTGTTTCTTCCGGTTCAAGCGTTAAACGAGCTGAGAAGAAAGGGATTTGAGGCCCTACAAGAGAAGGTACTGGAGCCTTACAGGAGAAATATAAAGGGATACCCAGCTACGGAATGGGCGGAGACGGACAGAAAGCAGAAGAGCAGGAGGGGAAACGGAGCAAAGCCAAAGCCTTCTGTATCCTTGGCGCTCCAGATGTCCGTATCTCTGGAGGATCTTGCACAGCTTCCTCCAGCTCTGGCCTGCAAAGAAGCGGCGGCTATCTATATTGACGCGGGAGCCTTCCCTCCCGAAAGCTGGAAGGAAACAGCAGGCCGCTGCCATAAAAGGGATAAAAGCTGCTACCTTATGTTGCCTCAGATTTTCAGGGAGCATGCTATCAGGTATTTCAAAACCAATAAGGCGCTGCTGAATGAGGCTGGTTTTGATGGAGTGATTATAAAAGCTCTGGAGGAAGTGCAGTGGCTTAGGGAGGCAGGGGTACAGCTTCCCTTCAAGCTGGACGCATCTGTCTACGGATGGAATACCAGAGCAGTAGGAGTCCTGGCTCAAACCGGGGCGAAGTCCCTTACTTTGCCTTTGGAGCTGAATGTCAGGGAGCTGGAGCCTGTCCTGTCTGCTTGTTCTGATTTTGGAATACCGGCTGAACTGATGGTTTATGGCCATGCTCCTATGATGGTGTCAGCTCAGTGTATTACCCGGACATCAGAAGGCTGCTGTCAAAAGCCGGGAAGCCTGATGCTAAAGGATCGGACGGGTGCTTTTCTTCCTGTAAAAAACCACTGTGCTTTCTGCTATAATACCATTTATAATCCCTCCCCTACCTCTCTGCTGGGGTATGAAATGGAGGTGAAGGCCCTTGGCGTGTATGGAATCCGTCTGGCATTTACGCTGGAGGACGCAACGCAGGCAGAGGCTGTTCTGGACGCTTTTTCAAGGGCATTTTTCTATGGGGAGACAGTGAAGGTTCCTTACAGGGAGTTTACCAGGGGACATTTTAAACGTGGAGTGGAGTAATGCTTATGACCAATCTTATTGCCCAGATATCCAAATATATGATGATTATCCTTATGGCTGTCTACACCTATGCCAATTTCCGTTTCTTTTCTTGCCCCTATATAGAGCAAAAGCGGAGGATCTGCGGCAGGCAGATACGGGTTATGTTAGGGCTCCATTTTCTGGCCTATCTTGTGATGTACTTAAAGACGGAGGATGAAGTCTTGAGGGGAATGCTGATGGGATTTTATGGGGCCCAGGCAGTGTTTTTCCTGTGTTACATCTATTTGTACCGGATGATATTCAGAAATGTGTCCAGACTGTTGGTGAATAATACCTGCATGCTGCTGTGCGTTGGGTTTATAATGCTGACACGTCTGTCCTTAAGCAGGGAGATGGATAAGGCAGTCCGCCAGTTTGCTATCGCGGCGGTCTCTGCGGTTGCTGCGTGGCTTATCCCATATATTATGGAACGGGTGTGGCAGCTTTATAAGTTCCGGTGGTTTTATGCCGGGGTGGGGCTTGCGGTGCTTCTGGCGGTATGGCTGGCAGGAAATGAAAGCTTCGGGGCTCAGCTATCCCTGACCATCGGAGGAATAGCCATCCAGCCTTCCGAGTTTGTGAAGCTCACCTTTGTACTGTTTGTAGCAGCTGCCTTCTACCAGTCCCTGGATTTTAAAACCATTGTCACTACCACAGCGGTGGCTGCGGCCCATGTGCTGATAATGGTGCTGTCCAAGGATCTGGGAGGCGCTCTGATTTTCTTTCTTACGTATGTGCTGATGCTGTTTATCGCAACTGGAAGCTGGCTTTACCTGGGGGTAGGGGCCTGCTTAGGGGCGTCGGCGTCTATGACGGCGTATCGGCTCTTTGACCATGTACAAAGGCGGGTGGCAGCATGGAAAAATCCCTGGGCAGATATCGACAACAAAGGCTATCAGATTACTCAGTCCTTGTTCGCCATTGGCACAGGCGGATGGTTCGGCATGGGTCTTGGACAGGGGATGCCGGGAAAGATACCGGTAGTGGAGAAGGATTTTATTTTTGCCGCCGTGTCAGAGGAGCTAGGAGGAATATTCGCAGTCTGCGTGCTTCTTATCTGTTTGGGCTGCTTTATCCAGTTTATGATGATTGCGGCCAGCATGCAGGCTATGTTTTATAAGCTCATTGCCTTTGGGCTTGGGATAGAATATATTATCCAGGTGTTTTTGACAGTGGGCGGAGTAACGAAGTTTATTCCCTCTACAGGAGTAACCCTGCCCTTTGTAAGCTACGGAGGCAGCTCTATTTTAAGCGCTTTCCTGCTGTTTGGAATGATACAGGGGCTATATATTTTAAAGTGCAGCGATGAGGAGGATATGGAAGAGGAGGCTTTATGAAGAAGGCAAGTCCAAACCCGAAGGCCAATAAAAATATTATAAGAATTACCTATGTGATCGTGGGATTGTTCCTGTCATTGGCGGTGTATCTGGGGTATTTTATTCAGGTTGGAAGCGAGGATGTGATTAACAATTCCTACAATGCACGTTTGGATAGCTTTTCTGATCGGATTTTTAGAGGTAACATTCTGGCGGAGGATGGCACGGTGCTGGCACAGACCCAGATAGATGAAGATGGGAATGAGAGCCGGGTCTATACCTATGGCAGTGTCTTTGACCATGTGGTGGGATACTCTGCCAGGGGAAAAACAGGGATAGAAGCAATGGCAAATTTCTATCTGCTTACATCTCATGTAAATCTGATTGAACAGATTGCCAATGAGCTGGCAGGAAAGAAGAACCCTGGAGACAGTGTTTACACTACTTTGGATGCAGAGCTTCAGCAGGCAGCCTATGCGGCTCTTGGAGACCGGAAAGGGGCTGTGATTGCCATGGAGCCAGATACCGGAAAGATTCTTGCCATGGTATCCAAGCCCGGCTATGATCCCAATACCCTACTTCAGGACTGGGAGGAGCTTACAGGCGATAGAAATGGTGAAGGACGTCTCTTAAACCGGGCCACTCAGGGACTGTATCCTCCGGGCTCCACCTTTAAAATTGTGACAGCCCTTGCATATATGAGAGAGCGCCCTGATGATTATAAGGATTACCAGTTTGATTGCAGTGGGGTTTACAGCAACGGGAAATACCAGATTAAATGCTATCATTCCACAGCCCACGGACGTCAGAATTTGACTCAGGCCTTCGCCAATTCCTGTAATGGGGCCTTTGCCAGCCTGGGTCTGGAAATGGATTTGGGAAATTTTAATGAGACTGCCGGGGGGCTTCTGTTTAACGCCAGTCTGCCCCTTCCCGGCATGCCCTACAAGCAGAGTGCCTTTCATATGAACAAAGGAGCCGGCCCATGGGAAATACTTCAAACTTCTATCGGCCAGGGTGCCACCCAGATAACGCCTATCCATAGCGCCATGATAACGGCAGCCATTGCAAACGGCGGTACGCTGATGAAGCCTTATTTTTTAGATTCTGTGGTAAGTGCAGGGGGAGAGGAGATTAAAAAATTCATGCCATCCTCCTATGGCAGCCTTATGACGGCAAAGGAGGCTGCTGATCTGACGGAGCTGATGCAGGCAGTGGTTACAGAGGGCACAGCTTCTGGAGCAAGAACCGACGCATATACAGTGGCTGCCAAAACCGGTTCAGCGGAATTTGAGGCAGGAAAGGAAACCCACGCCTGGTTTACCGGATTTGCGCCGGCAGAGTCTCCAAGGCTGGTGGTTACGGTTTTAGTGGAAGAAGGAGGAAGCGGTGGGAAAGCGGCAGTTCCCATTGCACGGCAGCTCTTTGATTTATATATGAGCCGTTAGGAGGCAAAATGGAGAAGGGCTCTCATAGCCCGGTAAAAATGTTCCCGGCGCTCATATTGGTTTGACATGTTCTTTTGTTTCCTTGTATTAATGGGGGGGCGGCAGGTTAGCCGCCCTGTTTCAGCAAAATTTTTCCTTGATCAGGATTTCTTAAATTTCCTAATTGAGAATTAAAAGTATTGACGAATGTGGAAGTTCGTAGTAGACTTCTTTGGAAGTTAGTTATAACTAATCATCAATTTCAGTAATGAAATTATGTGTTAAAATTGAAGCTAAGAGGTATTCCTATGATCAAAATCGCAATTTATGGAAAGGGAGGGATTGGAAAGTCCACCACAACGTCGAATTTGTCAGCGGCCTTAAGCACCTTTGGCTATAAGGTCATGCAAATTGGCTGTGATCCCAAGTCAGACTCTACCAAATGTCTGATGGGTGGCGTAAAGATTCCGACAGTCCTGGGACAGATTCGGGAAAAGGGCCCCCAGGGCGTAACGCTGGAGGATCTGGTTTACACTGGATATCATGGTATTCTCTGTGTGGAGGCCGGAGGTCCTACTCCAGGTATTGGCTGTGCAGGCAGAGGGATTATCACGGCCTTTGAAAAGCTGGAAGAGCTGGGGGCTTTTGAGCGCTTTCAACCCGACATCGTACTCTATGATGTATTGGGAGATGTGGTATGCGGCGGCTTTGCCATGCCCATTCGCGGCGGCTTTGCAGAACGGGTGCTGATTGTAACCTCAGGAGAGATGATGGCCCTCTATGCGGCTTCAAATATTGCCAGCGCTGTCCATAATTTTGGGAAACGAGGCTATGCAAAAGTGGGTGGAATTATATTAAACTGCAGAAATGTAGAAAACGAGAAACAGCTGGTAGAGAAGGCGGCTCAGGAGATAGGTGAGCCCGTCATCAGCATTATTCCCCGTGATAAGGCGGTTCAGATTGCGGAGGCCCAGGGAAAGACTGTCGTCGAAGCGTTGCCGGAAAGCAGTATGGCAAAGGTCTATGCCAGTTTGGCAGATAAAGTATTGGAGGTGAGCGGACATGAACGGATGCTGTGCGCAAAGGAATGGCTTTGAGGACTCTCTTCATTATTCGTCCCCGGCACACGGAGGATGGGGAGTGGTAAAAACAGGGCATCTGGTTCCCGACAGCTATCAGCTTTTTGTAAGTCCGGCAGCCTGCGGCCGGCACGGGGCTTTGGCTGCCTGCCTTGAAAAACGGAAAAACCGGGTGTCCTATCTGTTTTTGACGGAAGAGGACATTGTTTCCGGTGGGTATGAGGAGAGAATCATTGAAGGTGCAGGGAAGCTGCTGGCACATCTGGAGAAACGGAACCGGATGCCTCGTGTGCTGATGATTTTTGTCAGCTGTATTGATGATCTGCTGGGGACGGATCATGACGCTCTGACAGAGGAGCTTTCCGCAGCGTATCCCCATATAAGATTTATGTTCTGCCATATGAATCCTACCTCAACGGATACGAAGCTTCCTCCGGGCGTCAATATTCAGAATAAGATTTACAGCCTTCTGGACGTAACGAAGGAGCGGGATCAGGGCGTAAACCTGATTGGCAGCCTTTCACCTCTGCGTCAGACCAGCGAGCTGTTTACGATACTGAAAAGGATGGGGATTTCAGACATCCGGCATATTTCTAATTATGAAGGCTTTGACGCCTATCAGGAAATGGCGCGCAGCTGTCTGAATCTGGTGATTTCCCCAGCCGGGACATATGCCTCCCAGCAGATGGAGAGCAAGCATGGAACTCCGTTTGTAACGGCGCTGACAAGTTTTCGGACTTCCTGTATTAGGGATACCTACAGCCGTATTGCGGATAAGCTGCGGGTAAGGTGTCCGGAGCTTTCCATCTATGAGGAAGAATGTGAGCGGAGGATGTGGGAGACAGCAGGGAAGCTGAAGGGAATGACGGTGCTCCTGGACGGTGAGGCTGTGACGCGGCCCTTTGATCTGGCGAGAGCGCTGCTGGAGCATGGGTTCCAGGTGACGCATATTTTTGAACAGAAGGTGCTGCCCCCGGATGAGGAGAATTATAAATGGATAGTATCGAAGCATCCCCAGGTAAATATCATCCAGACACAGAATCCAAGAGTCACTGTGTTTGAAAAGCTGACACAAGAAGCTTTGTCGATTGGGTACAGCGCTGCGTATATTACCGGGGCGGCTCATGTTTTGGATCTAGGAGGGCAGCATGGACTCTATGGATATGGAGGGATTGTGGAGTTGATGGAGATGATGGAAAAGGCTGCTGGGGAGAAAGCAGATTTAAGGAAACTTTTAGATGATGCAGTACTGGTTGTGTGAGGTTGAGGATCATGGAGCAGTTGTGGATAACCCTTCCCGCACTGGCGCCGGATTATTCAGGGGTATGCTCTGCCGTATTTGATCTTGGAGGAGTTACCATTATTCATGATGCGTCTGGCTGTACGGGAAACTATACAGGATATGACGAGCCTCGCTGGTATGGAAGCAAGGCGAAAATTTTCTGCTCGGGGCTGCGGGATATTGACGCGGTGCTTGGCAGGGATGACCGGTTAATTGACAATGCCATTCAGGCGGGAGAGCTGGTAAAGCCAAGCATTTATACGGTTATTGGAAGCCCGGTGCCTATGGTGATCGGTTCAGATATGAAAGGAATTGCCAGGGAAATTGAGATGGAGACAGGGGTACCCTCCTTTGGTTTTGATACCAATGGCCTGGGCTTATACAACAAAGGGGTGGAAGCGGCCATTTGCGCATTGATCGGGCGGTTTACCAGAGCTCAGGAGAAACGGGTTGACAGAGGCGTCAATATTCTAGGCACCAACGCCATTGACATGGGGGCAAATGGAAACGACACAGATTTGACGGAATGCCTTACCTCCTGGGGCTTTACCGTAGTGGGGCGTATGATGATGGGCGCATCTATGGAGCAGATACGTAATCTGGCCGGGGCAGAGGTTAACCTGGTGGTGACTGAATCCGGTGTGGCGGCGGCAAAGCTGCTTTGGGAGAAGTTCCAAATTCCCTATGTGGTTGGCATGCCTCTTGGAAAGGAGGATGAGGTTTGTCAGGCTCTGGAGCGGACGATTCAGGATCAGCAATGCAGGGTAATTTGCGATGGTTCTCAGGAAGGAGGGATTCTGATTGTAGGAGAACAGGTGCTGGCGAACAGCATGCGCAGAGCTATATTGAGGCAGAATCCAGATGTAAAGGTAGCGGTGGGTACCTTGTATGGGCTGAACCATGATATTGCAGGAGAGGGGGATATTGATATCCATAGCGAGGAAAGGCTGATTGAGCTGATTGAGTCTGGATCATACCGGATTCTGGCAGGTGATCCATTGATGGAGGAGCTGCTGGAGGGGGATGAGAGGATGGACTTTCGGGCCCTGCCCCATGTGGCCTTATCCAGTAAATTATATTGGAATCAGGCGCCAAGATTTTTAAGCAAAGAGTTTGACAGGCTTTTAAAGGAGTTGGCAGAATACGAAGAGAGAGGAGCGCATGAAAACATTTCGTGCAAACAGATATGAGACGAATCAAATATTTTATGCTGACCTGTGTAACTGTGGGCTGTATGGCGCTGACTGGCGGCTGCCAGGGAGCCAGAGGGGAAGGCGTAGCCAAGGAGAAGTCCGAGGAGTCTGTTATTACAGAAGCGTCCAGGGACGAGAAAGGCATCGGCAAGGAGGAGATTGTGATTGTGGACCAGCTGGGGAAGGAAATTGTGCTGGATGGCGTACCGGAGCGTGTGGCAACCACCATTATGCCCTTTCCCTATATTTATTATGCTGTTGTCGGAAACTCGGATCATTTAATTGCCTGCAATCCCTCTTCCCTTCTTGCCTATGAGGACAGCGCCCTTAAATATATGTACCCTGAGCTGGCCCATGCCAACACAGAGTTTGTGGATACCAGCTTTGTGGTAAATATTGAGGAGCTTTTGAAACTGGAGCCAGAGGTAGTTTTCCAGTGGAATTACATGGAAGAAGAAATTGCAAAGATGGAAGCCGCAGGCATTAAAGTAGTGGCGCTGCAGTATGGAACACTGGAGGATTTGGAAACCTGGATTCGGATTATCGGGAAAATGTTTGACAAAGAGAAGCGGGCTGAAGAACTGATTGCCTATTTCCATGACAGTGTCGGTGAGGTAACAGAGAAAATTGATACGCTTTCTTTGGAGGATTATAAAAATATTTTGATTATGTCAGATAATCTGAAGGTAAATGGAAGCGGGTTTTATGAGTACTATGTTGGTAAGAGCGGCGCTGTGAATCCTGCGCAGGATTTGTCAGGTGAAGCGCTGAATGTGAATATGGAGCAGATTTACCAGTGGAATCCGGATATTATTTATATTGGTAATTTTACATCTATGCAGCCCTCTGATATCGTTGAAAATAAGCTGGAGGGACAGGATTGGTCGGTTTTGGACGCTGTGGCAAAAGGACAGGTATATAAAATTCCGATTGGCGGCTACCGGTGGGACCCGCCAGGAGTGGAGACGCCTCTGATGGTGAAATGGCTGGCTAAAATTCAGCATCCTCAGCTTTTTGAGGATTTGGATATGCGTAAGGAGGTTTCGGATTTTTATAAAGAGGTGTACGGCTTTGAGCTGACAGAAGCTATGCTGGACGAGATTTTAAATGATACTCAGGATTTCTGACAGATGACGGGGAATCCTGGAAAAAAGGAGGGGAAAGAGATTGACATGGGAACGAAAAAGGCAGTGCTGCATTCTGTTTATGGGAAAATACTGATTATGCTGCTGGTGCTGATAGGAGCATTTTTCTTCTCCATGTGTATCGGAAGATATTCCATTACACCAGGTGAGGTTGCCGCAATCATTGCTGCGTGGTTTACAGATTCAATGGAGGGAATGGATAAGATCCGGGTAAATGTAGTAATGCAGGCGCGTTTGCCCCGTATTTTGCTGAGCATGCTCGTCGGTGCGGGACTGGCCTGCTCCGGTGCAGCTTATCAGTGCTTATTTGGCAATCCTCTGGTAAGCCCGGATATTCTGGGAGTATCTGCTGGAGCAGGCTTTGGTGCGGCGGTTGCTATCCTCTTTTCGGCAGGCGCTTTTCTGGTGCAGCTTCAGGCCCTGGCCTTCGGGCTTTTGGCTGTAGGCTTGGTGCTGCTGGTTTCCCGGATGCAGAAAAAGAGAGAGCTGTATATGCTTGTGCTTTCCGGCGTGATTGTAAGTGCGTTGTTTGAAGCGTTGGTGTCTCTTGTGAAATACGTCGCCGATCCCCAGGATAAGCTGCCGGCTATTACCGTATGGTTGATGGGCAGCCTGGCGTCTGCCTCCTATCAAAAGGTTTGGCTGGCTGCCGCCACTCTTGGCCCCTGCATTTTGGTTATGCTGGCGTTGCGCTGGAAAATGAATTTGCTGTCTCTGGATGAAGAGGAGGCCCGCTCTCTGGGAGTCAATGTGGAGCTCCTGCGTCTGCTGATTATTGTAGCTTCCACTCTTATGACGGCCGTTTCAGTTTCTCTGTGTGGGATCATTGGCTGGATTGGCCTGGTGATTCCCCATATCTGCCGCTTTTTTGTCGGCAATGATCACCGTGGGCTGCTGCCTGCCTGTGTAATATCAGGCGCAGCGTATTTGCTGCTGATTGACGGAATTGCCAGAACGTTAACAGCAGCCGAGCTTCCGCTGTCCATTCTTACAGCGATGATAGGAGCGCCGTTTTTTGCGTATATGTTAAGAAAAACAATGGGGGGAAAGGGCTGAATATGAAGCTGGAAGTCAGAAATGGAAGCTTTGGTTACGGAAAACACATGCTTTTACAGAATCTTAATTTTTCTGTGGAAAGCAACAGGATTATGACGATTCTTGGTCCCAACGGAGTTGGGAAAACAACGCTGCTTAAATGCATTATGGGCTTTCTGAAATGGAAGGAAGGACAAACCTGGTTCAATGGACAGGCTTTGGGCAGCGGCACAAACGAATTTTGGAAGCATACCAGCTATGTTCCCCAGGCGAAACAAAGTGTTTATTCCTATCGTGTGATTGATGTGGTAATTATGGGGCTAAATGCAAGACAGAACTTCTTTGCCATGCCGTCAGAGGAGGATTACGAAAGGTCATACGAAATTCTGAAGGTTCTGCAGGTGGAAAAGCTGGCCTGCAAAAGCTTCAATCAGTTAAGCGGCGGCGAGCGGCAGATGGTGATGATGGCAAGGGCGTTGATTTCAGAGCCGGAGCTGCTGATTTTAGATGAGCCAGAGTCCAATTTGGATATGAAAAACCAGCTTCAAATTGTAAATACCATTGAGCGGGCGGCAAAGGAATTTCAAACCAGCTGTTTAATTAATACTCATTTTCCAAATCATGCCCTGAAAATTTCAGATACTACGCTGATGCTGGGTTATAAAAATAAAAAAATAATTGGGAATACCCTGGAAATTGTTACCGAGGATCACATCAGAGAGTACTTTGACGTTTGCACGAAGGTTGTCTCCGTGCTGGTAGATTCGCGGAAATACCATACGATTTTTCCATATCAGATCGCAAAAGAGACCGCCGCTCAATAACCGCTTTTGCCAGAGAAAAAGGCTGGTTGAAGGTTAAATAATAATGAAATAAAACATACTCCTTGCATATCCCCTCCAAACGTTGTATACTAAGACCAGTTATGGCTTGCGCAGGCCGTTAAAAGGGCTAACAAAGCGTAGCCAGGTTCACACCAACACCAGGAGGAATTGCAATGATTGAAGCAACGAGCTGCGGCGGTGTGGTTATTTTTCGAGGAAAAATCCTGGTTCTGTACAAAAATTACAAAAATAAGTACGAAGGCTGGGTTTTGCCAAAGGGAACAGTAGAAGCTGGTGAGGAATATAAGGAAACGGCGCTCCGTGAAGTAAAGGAGGAGACCGGCGTCAGTGCATCCATTATCAAATATATAGGTAAAAGCCAATACTCCTTTAACACCCCTCAGGATGTGGTGGAAAAGGATGTGCACTGGTACCTGATGATGGCCGACAGCTATTACAGCAAACCACAGCGGGAAGAATACTTTCTGGATTCGGGGTATTATAAATTTTATGAGGCTTACCATTTGCTTAAGTTTTCCAATGAAAAGCAGATACTGGAAAAGGCTTACAATGAATATCTGGATTTGAAGAAAAGTAATCTTTGGGGAAGCAAGAAATATTTTTAATGAAATTGACTTAGTTTTAAGGCGCTCCGGGCTCACCGGGGCGCCTTTGGACATCAGCTGGAATCCGCCGGACTTTGAAGGTAACGTAATTATATTTGATTTACCGGTTGTAAGGGAACCTGGGATAAGCTATAATGGGTGGTAGCGGCATTGGATGCCGATATTCATGTAAGTACAAACCGGGGATACTGCTATGGTGGAGAATAACTGGCCTGCAATTATATATTTCACAGCCCTTGCCTTCCTTACGGGAGCAGCCGGAGGCAGCTTTATCAACTGTCTGTCCTGGAGGATGGTTCGCGCAGAGTGTGTTATGAAGGGACGGAGCCGCTGTCCTTCCTGCGGTAATACGCTGGGAGTCTTGGATTTGATTCCGGTATTTAGCTGGATTTTTCTAAGAGGAAGATGCCGCTTTTGCAGAGCTGCGATTCCCTTCCGTTATTTGTGGTCAGAGACGCTTATGGGAACGGTGGCTGTCAGCCTGCTTTTTCGTTATGGCCTTAGTTTAAAGGCTATTTTCTATCTGATATTTACGTTCATCCTTCTGGGGGAGGCTTTGATAGATTGGGAGATTTATGAAATTCCTGATGGCTTTCACCTGGCAGCGATTCTTTGGTGGTGTGTTTATCTACCATACTCAGGAGAGCCTGTGACGGAGCGGCTGACAGCAGGACTTATGGGAGGCGTTTCCATAGCAGGCGGCCTGCGTTTGCTTACTACAGCTTTTGACCGGATGCTTGGTAAGGAAAGCATGGGAGGCGCAGATATTAAGCTGTTCTTTGTTACTGGCCTTTATCTTGGATTTCCTGGCAATCTTTTAAATCTGATTGTCAGCTGTATTATGGGGTTAATTCTTGCTGCTTTATCATCCGGGCAGAGGAAGGAAAGAGAGGAACCATCCCTGATTCCCTTTGCCCCGGCCATTGCTGTAGGAACCTGGTTTTGCCTTCTCTTTGGGAAATGGATTACGTCCTGGTATGCAGGCTTTTTCTAGGTAGAAGAGACAGCATTAAGAGCTGCCTTATAGTTTAAACAATGTGGAAGACCAGAACAGGGAATAGGCTTTATCGGAAGAGGAGAGGCTTCGTATTCTTAATTAGCAGGAAGAATAAAAAGGAGCGGATGGGGGAACCTTTTTTTAAAGTGTCTTATACCGGAGCAGGCAGATATAAATAGAAAGGAAGCGTTTGGAAATGAGTAAACGATATGAGCAGTTAAAGACATATATGGATCGGGTCATGGCTATTAAGACGGCTATGACTCTATTTGAATGGGACAATGAAACCCTGGCCCCTCAAGAGGCCGGAGAGCTGACCTCCCAGGTGATTGGAGTACTTTCTGGAGAATATTTTCAGGCCTTAACCTGTAGTGAGTTGCGTCAGAGATTAAAGGAATGCAGGGAAGATGAAGCACTGTCTGAGCCAGAGGCCGCCAATGTGCGGGAGCTTTGGGAGGAGCTGGAGAAGATCCAGTGTATTCCCCAGAATGAATACCAGGATTTTGCCACACTTACAGCCAGAGCTACCAGGGTGTGGGCCAGAGCCAAGGAGGATAATGACTTTAAAGCCTTTGCTCCTACCCTTAAAAGGGTAATCGAATATCAGAAGAAATTTGCCGGCTACCGGGCTAATAATGGAAAAAGGCTGTATGATGTGATGCTGGATGACTTTGAACCTGGATTTTCCATGGAAAATCTGGATGCGTTTTTCGGACTGTTAAAAAGAGAACTGGTTCCCTTCTTAAAGCAGGTGGCAGAGGAAAGTAAAAAGGCGGACGACAGCTTTCTTAAGGGGGATTATCCTGTGAAACAGCAGGAGAAGCTGGCCCGGTTCCTGGCTGAATATGTGGGGTTTGACTTTGATCGGGGCGTTATGGCAGTTAGCGCCCATCCCTTTACCACGAACCTTCATAATAAGGATGTGCGGATTACTACTCATTATACTGACTGTGTGGACAGCTCCCTGTTCTCCGTTATCCATGAGGCAGGCCATGGCATCTATGAGCAGGGAATCCGGGATGAGCTGACACTCACTCCTGCAGGTCAGGGAGCCAGTATGGGAATGCATGAGTCACAGTCCCGCTTTTTCGAAAATATAATCGGCAGAAACCGCGCCTTTTGGGTTCCCATCTACGGGCGTGTGCAGAACATGTTTCCAAAGCAGCTGGGAGAGGTAAGCTTGGATACCTTTGTGGCTGCTGTCAATAAGGTGACAGCCGGCCTTATCCGTACCGAAGCTGACGAGCTGAGCTACAGCCTTCACGTTTTAATCCGATATGAGATTGAAAAAATGCTTATTGAGGAGGATTTAGATGTGGAGAAGCTGCCTGAAGTTTGGGCCTCCAAATATGAGGAATATTTGGGAGTACGTCCTGAAACGGCTGCAGAAGGGGCGCTTCAGGATATTCACTGGTCCCAAGGCTCCTTCGGCTATTTTCCGTCCTATGCTTTGGGAAGCGCCTTTGGCGCACAGCTTTACTGCCATATGAAAAAGAACATGGATTTTGAGGGACTTCTGGAGAAGGGAAAGGTGGATGTGATCCGGCAGTATTTGAAAGAGCATATCCATCAGTTCGGAAAGCTTAAAACTAGCCGCCAGCTGCTGAAGGATGTGACGGGAGAGGATTTTAACCCGCATTATTATTTGGATTATCTGAAAGAAAAATATGCAAAGCTTTATGGCATAGAAGTGCAAGAGGAAGGGCTCTCACAGCAATAAACACATTCCATCATATATCGCCTGCCGGCTCTTTTCTGGCGCGGCGATATTTTTATACTTAAGGACAACCGCCTCATAGGCAGGAATAGCCGCTCATATATTATACGTAGCAAAGTGCATGTGCATACCATGCTGGAAATGGAGGGATAAGGACTTTGAATAAACGTATTATATGGGCTGCTGTCATAGGCCTGATGGTTCCTTATGTAGGAACCCTGGCCTGGACAGGCACGATACGTGGGGAAGAGCTAAGCTATGAGCAGAAAAAAGGTGTATCTGGAGGGCGGCGTATCCTGCTGGATCGCAGCGGCGGTTCTTATTACATGGATATGGAGGAATACCTTCCCGGAGTCATTGCCAGACAGATGCCTGTGGAGTTTGAGTCGGAGGCATTAAAGGCTCAGGCCATTATTGCCAGGACTTATATCTGCCGTCAAATGGAAGCGGCAGGAGAGGAGGAAGAGATTGAAGAGTCGTCTCTGGATATGGATTATCTGGAGTCGGATCAGCTTAAAAGACTATGGGGCTCCAGCCGTTTTCCGCAGTATTACCAGAAGCTAGAGTCTGCGGTAAAAGCCACCTCCGGTATGGTTATGACTTACGAAGGAAAGTGTATTGAGCCTATGTACTGCCGGGCGGCAGCAGGAATGACCAGAAATGGGGATTTTGCACATCCTTATTTTCAGAGCTTAGAGTGTCCAAACGATGTGGAGGCGGAAGGGTATATGCAGATATTGGCACTATCAAAGGAGGATTTTGCGGCGCGTATTAACAGTATTCCTCAGACTAGTTCCAGTTCCCGCCAGATAGACCCATCCCAGATTCCGGACTCGATACAGATCGCAGCCAGGGATGAGGCCGGGTATATAGAGGAGCTGCAAATTGGTGGTTACAGCTATACAGGAGAGGAGGTTCAGTATGCTCTGGGACTTCAGTCGGCTGCGTTTACCCTGGAGCCTTATGAGGAGCAAATCCGGGCAGCATCAAAGGGAATCGGGCATGGCTACGGCTTAAGTCAATGGACAGCTAACCAGAAGGCAAAGGAGGGATGGAAGGCAGAGGACATTCTTGGATATTTTTATAAAAATATTACACTCCTTTCTGAATAATCAGTCTCGGTTTGGTAAGAATAGTACCGAGGTGATAAACGTGAAAGAGAAAGTAAATCAAATGTTCAAGGATAAGCTGTTTCTTGTCATGCTAGTGTTAGGCCTGCTGACTATTGTAGCCGCAGCAGGAGTGTTTACCGTACAAAGAGGAAAAGGTAATGAGACAAATCCGTACCTTGAGGTTCCACAGCCAGAGATGATTGCCCAGGAAACCGATCCGGAGCTTCCTCCGGTTGCAGGAGCTTCTGATGGGACGAAAAACGCGAAAGATATAATCCAGGCGCCCAGCCAGACAGCTGTGGCAAAGAACGAGAACCAGGGCAATGACCTGGCGGCAGAGGCGGGAGCTGGGCAGAATGCGGCAGAAGCCCTGGTGCTGAATTTTAATGATTCCAGCAAGATGACATGGCCTGTAAGGGGAAATGTTATTCTGGATTACAGCATGGATCAGACAATTTATTTCCCAACCCTGGATCAGTACAAATGCAATCCCGGAATAGTGATTCAGGCTGATGTCAGCACTCCTGTAGAGGCGCCTGCCAATGGAAAGGTCCTGGAGGTGGGCGTCAGTGATGAAATCGGCAGCTACGTTGTCCTGGATCTGGGTAATGAGTACAAAGCTACCTGTGGTCAGTTGAAGGAAGTCTGCGCAGTAGAGGGCGAGTATTTGAAGCAGGGACAGATTATGGGCTATGTATCAGAGCCTACCAAATATTATTCCGTAGAAGGCGTTAATGTATTCTTCGAGCTGCAGCATCAGGATAAGACGGTAGATCCTCTGAATTTCATGGAGTAGGAAAGCGCTAAGCTTTATAGAAGCATTAGTCAGAAAACCGGCTAACCAGCTGGTTTTTTGCCTGTGAGGGATCTGTATGGAAAAATAATTTGATACAATACATTGACAAGGCAAACAACCGGTGATATGCTAAATGACAACAGGGAGCTTGTAAAGCAGGCTGAGAGGAAGTAATCGAACTTCGACCTATCGTACCTGATTTGGGTAATGCCAACGTAGGGAAATATGAGACGCTTATTTTTTGCATTTCAAGGTTCATTTCCTGCGGGGGGTGGACCTTTTGTACAAAGTATTATGAAAAACGGAGGATATGAAATGAACGTAAATGTTAAAAAATTAGCGGTTAGCGCAATGCTGGTGGCGGTTGCAGTGTCTTTGTCCAGCCTCTCCATTCCGATTGGAGCATCCAAATGCTTTCCTGTCCAGCACCTGGCAAATGTTATCGCAGGCGTATTCCTGGGACCCTGGTATGGTGTGGCAATGGCTTTCTGCACGTCTCTTATCCGTAACCTCATGGGAACAGGCAGCCTCCTGGCCTTTCCAGGCAGCATGATTGGAGCCTTTGCCTGCGGCATGTTGTATCAGCATTTCGGGAAATTGGTCTGGGCCTATGGAGGGGAAGTTTTTGGAACCGGAATCTTGGGAGGGGTACTGTGCTATCCTGTTGCAACCCTGCTTATGGGAAAGGAAGCGGCAGTGTTTGCTTATGTGATGCCGTTCCTTATGAGCACCTTAAGCGGCACTGTGATTGCGGCTTTTTTAATGGGTGTTCTGTGCAAATCGGGAGCGTTTAAATATTTGAAACATCTGCTGGACATGGAGATGGAGCTGTCCGGCGCAGTAGGGAAATAAGGAAACTTTTTCCACTTTTTAAGAAATTTCAGAGTTTTATAATAATTTGTTCACAGACGGTTCAGAGGCGTATTTTATACTAACAAAAGAATACAGGAAGAAGGAGTGACAATATGAACATATTATTTTTCCTGACTCCTAAAAGTGACGTAGCGTATATAAGTGAGGATGATACGTTAAGACAGGCTTTGGAGAAGATGGAGCACCATAAATATTCCTCTGTACCGATTGTCAGCAGAACAGGCCGTTATGTGGGAACACTGACAGAGGGCGATCTGTTATGGGGCATGAAAAACCAGTTTAACCTGGATCTTAAGAGCGCAGAGAAAATACCGGTTACTGCCATACGCCGCAGGTGTGATAACCGCCCGGTGAAAGCGGACGCAGATATGGAGGATTTGATTGGTAAAGCGCTGAATCAGAACTTTGTTCCGGTTTTAGATGATCAGAAGTGTTTCATCGGAATTATAACCAGAAAGGATATTATTAAATACTTCTATCGGAAATGCGAGACAGCCAAGGATGGCTCTCAGCTAGAAGCCGCAGTCAGCGGCAGAGCGCATAAAAATGTAGACCTATCAGCAGTAGTAAGAATGCGCGGCAAAGAAAAAGCCTTTGTATAGAGACTGACAGAGGTGTACATGAATCAGAAACAGCCGGAAAATGTGCTGGCAAAGAGAAAGAGGAAACAGGAGTGGCTAGTATGCAGCAGTAAGCTTGCAAAATCAGATGAGACAAGGCGGCGCTGGGATTAACTTCCCAGCGCCGCCTTTGTCCGCAGTCCGGGCAGGTTCTCCTAAATCCCGTTTGCTAATGAGAGGCAAGATTTGATTTTCAAGTTAGTTGTCACAGTCGCAGCAGCTATCTTCAGAGAAAGCTCTGCTGTTTCCTCTTAGAGTAGTAAATCCGCTCCAACCGTCACGGAAGCCCTCCCAAAAGCCTTCGCGAAAGCCATCACGGAAGGCCTCGCGCCGGTTATCATTGCCGCAGCCACAGCGATTATTCCAGCGATTACAGCCACAGCCGCATCCATTATTCCAGCGATTACAGCCGCAGCCGCATCCATTATTCCAACGATTACAGCCACAACCGCATCCATTATTCCAACGATTGCATCCACATCTAGATTCAAAACAACACATATATCGCATCTCCTTTTTTTAAATTTTGTACTATATCATATGGGACAGGTAGACAAAGTGTTACAGTTTGTCTGGATTGAAGTTTTTGTCACCCGTACTTTGGCTCCACATAGACTATAGTAGAAAATGTTAATTGAAAGGAGTATTCACCATATGAATTCTTATACAGATGTAAGTGGTCGAAGCTGCGGCCAGAGATCTGTACCGGCAAGTAACTGTCTCAGCAACCAATGGGGCTCTGCCGCTACGCCGGATTATTCGGATATGACCACATTTCCCTGGAATTCATGGGAATATGATGTAAACACACCTAATTACGCATTTCCAGAAGCCTCATTTACACAGCCAGGCGGAATGGCATGTACGCAGACGGCTCCCGGATGTCTGGAGCAGCAGTTCCCAGTTGCAATGGCCTATGTGCCCTGGCAGCAGTGGCAGACGACCTATGCTCCTGAGAGAGGGTTGTTACAGGGGACTATCTTCCCGGATTTGGATCTGGAATTTAATTACGGGAGGTGCGGCAGATGATGATGTATGATTGTGATTCCAATTCTCGTGAGGCACTCTTAAGGAAAATTGATCAGGTAGGCTTTTCTTTGGATGATACCCAGCTGTATCTTGACACACATCCTTGTGATAGGGAGGCGCTGGCATACTTTAATCAGGTATCTGAAATGTACCGCAATGCAGTAGCATCATACGAAGCGCAGTTCGGACCGCTTATGGCTTACCGCAGCAATGATTCATCGTACTGGTCCTGGATGGATGACCCATGGCCGTGGGAAGGAGGTCAGAATTAATGTGGAAATATGAAAAACGGTTACAATTTCCGGTTAATATTAAAGAGCCAAATGCGAAGATGGCTCAGTTTATAATGAGTCAATATGGTGGCCCAGACGGTGAGATGGGAGCTTCCATGCGATATCTTTCACAGCGTTATGCTATGCCTTATAAAGAGTGTAAGGGAGCACTTACGGATATCGGAACTGAGGAGCTGGGTCATCTGGAGATAGTAGCAGCTATCATTCATCAGCTTACCCGCAACCTTACAGCCGATCAGCTGGTGGAGCAGGGCTTTGGCCCTTATTATATCGATCATACTACAGGCATCTGGCCTCAGTCGGCAGGAGGTATACCTTTTAATGCCTGTGAGTTTCAGTCCAAAGGAGATGTGATTACGGATCTTCATGAGGATATGGCAGCAGAGCAGAAGGCTAGAAGCACCTACGATAACATCCTTCGTGTAGTAAAGGATTATGATGTCTGTGAACCTATCAAATATTTGAGAGAGCGGGAGGTTGTGCATTATCAGAGATTCGGTGAACTGTTAAGAATCACTCAGGATAATCTGGACAGCAGGAATTTCTATGCATTTAACCCTGCATTTGATGTGCAGTCAGTACCTAGCAGACAGTAAGTAAGACTGTAATGTGAATAGGAGAAGCGGGGGCAGAGCCCTGTGGAAGGGCTCTATCCTGTCTGCGGCACTTTCCATTACCCGTTTAGAAATAGGTAAATGATTGTGAAGCAAACTGACTAGAATTTATGCACTTCCTATAGAGATAATCTTGAATGGAATATATTAAGTGAGATTTTTAGGCAAAGTGGATATAAAATTTGATGAGAAGAGAGGCAGAAACAAGACTCGAAAGAGCTAGGTTTTTTGTGGCTTTCAGAGTCTCACAATTACTTATTTAGTGACAGAAGAAGATAGGAGCCTCCTTAGCGTCTTTCTGGATTTTCTAGCAGAACATAGAGGGCTATGAATACTGGAAAGGTACTGCAAAAAGAATCGGTGAATTCATTGATAAAGGGGAGTATGCAAGTGATGTGGAGGCAGTAGAAGCCTGTTATCATGAGAGAAAGGAACTCTCCGATTAGCTATTGTATTTAAAAAGAGATTTTACAGATGAAGTAAATAAGAAATACCTGCCGTTTCTTGCCCAATCAGAGTATTTGATTTAAAATTGCGTTATCAATGGCAAGTTGTAGCTTGTTCTTCCCCAAATTACGAGTGTGTATACCTGGCTCTGTTGACAAATTCACTTATTCTTTAAATCTTCAAAAAAGATATTGAGCAACTAATAAAAGCGGATTGGTCGAACTGGTATCAAACAGCGAGACTGTTTCAAAGTGGACCTGTTGACAAACTAAAGAAAAAGCATTTTCTATATGGTATAATTAATATATCAGATTAGGAGGTGCTTTTTTATGATGGGAAAAACGGATAGCCAGATGCAACTGATTGTTCTTGATATTGATTCTATGATTCCTCAAAATCATTTGTTGAGACAGATTAAAAAGGGCCTGTTGATAAAATAAAGAAGAATGGCTTTTTATATGTTATAATTACTATCGCAAATACAGGAGATTATTTCTTATGATGGAAAAACAAGATTACTAGATGCAAATCATAATACTCGACATTGACTCGATGATTTCACACAACCATCTTTTGAGACGGATTAAGAATTGCGTAAACTTTGATTTTATATATGAAAAAGCAGATCCTTGATATTCATCTGTCGGAAGAAGGGCTATTGCTCTAGTCGTTTTGATTAAAATATTGCTAGCCGGCTATAATGGATCATTCCTGCCATCAGTCCTGGGATAAACGGAATAAAACGATTGAAACAATTAAACATTCCACGGTAGAATATATAAAAGAGCTTGATGAGGAACTTGCTTCCGTGTCTGGCTATGTGGAATCAGAGATCCAGAAAATAAAAAAAGAATATTTAAAAAACCTTACGGATTCGGAATGCAACAGAGGAATGCCTCTTATCAATAACGGCATTGAATCTAAAGCAGCGGTAAAAGCAGTGTAATAGCGCTGATATTTGTCAACTTTTTTGCGTCCATTTTAAATCACCGGAATTCATTTATAAATTAGGTATTTGTCAGCAGGTTCTTTATTCTACCTCATCTTGAAAAGATAATCCAGTCTTAAAAAGAAAGACGGATCAATGTTCCTTCCAGAAGGGCAATGTCCTCATCTTGGTGAGTAGTAAGCACAAGAAGCCTTCCCTCCTGTTTTTCCTTTATATATTCTATCACTCTTTGCTTTATTTCTTCATCCAATCCGGTAAAGGGCTCATCCATCAAAAGAATGTCCGACGGAGTAAGGAGTGCCCGCAGAATGGCTACTCGCCGCTTCATACCTCCGCTTAAGGTAGATACGGGCCGGGTAAGACATTCCTTTGGCAGCAGCCGTTCAAGCTCCTCTTTAATTTGGGCCGATTTCCTGAAGCGGCCTGCGCTTATGCTCACGTTTTCAACAGGGGAGAAGGCTTCAAAAAGCCGATCCTCCTGAAAGACAGGAGAAATCACCAGCTCCTCAAAGGGTATTCCTGATGCTGTGGAAATACTCCCGAAATCTGGCTTCTCCAGCCTCATAAGAATGCGCAGCAGTGTGGTCTTTCCAGAACCGGAGGGACTCATAAGGCAGTAGCGTTTTCCTTTTTCCAGAGTCAGGGACAAATGCTTCAGCACAGTAAGAGTCCCATAGGTTTTTGTTATATTGTTCAGGATTATCATAACAGTCACCTTTCTACCTTTGGATTTTCCTCAGCATAAACAAAAAGAGCTGTTCAAACAATGCGCTGATTACAACAATCACAAAGGTCCACGTAAAAAGCCCCGCTGTATCTAAATAAAGCTTGGAATAGTATAGCTGCTCCCCCACAGACCCCCTGGGAATACCGATAACCTCTGCTGCGATTCCTGACTTCCAGCTCATTCCCAAAGCCGTTTTGCAGCCGCTGATCAGATAGGGCAGAAGGGCAGGGATGTATATATAATGAATCCGTTTCCGAAGAGGAATACGGAATACCCTAGCCATCTCCAAAAGCTTACGGTCTGTATTGCCAAGCCCTGAGAGCGTATTTACATAAATCATAGGCACTACAACCAGAAAGGAGATAAACACAGCAAGGTTCCCGGAACCGACCCAAATTAATGCCAGTATAACAAAGGAGGCTACAGGTACAGCCTTGATCAGAAGCATCACTGGTTCAATCAATTCTCTTATAAGAGGAGAAATGTAAGCCAGGCTTCCCAGAAGAATCCCGCAGAGGAACGCGCCCAGAAAGCCCAGGCTGATTCTGGAAAAGGAGCAGAGTATGGTAAGCCAGAAGGATGTCTGATCAAGCTGTCCCCAGAGGGAGGCAGCCATTTCCACAGGTCCCACAAACAGAATATTGTTATTGATGAGCAGGCTTGCTCCCTGCCAGACTCCAAGCCAGAAAAGCCATATAAAACATGTTCGTAAGGGATGGCTGTATTTCATTGCATTTGACGCTCCCTGTTTTAGATATGGTAAAATGGCAGCGCAGATATTGCGCCGCCTCTTTTTTGCAGCCATCCCCAGTGGAAACCGGGATGTTCATCCGGTGGCTGCAGAGAGGACAAAACCCTGTGGTAAGCAAAAAGAAGTTATCTTCGATTATGGAATGTAGTAGAAATCATCTCCGGGCATAGCGCCGCCAATGGATTTGGCATCCTGTTCATAGAGTACGGACAGATAGCCGGAAAGCGCGGCTTTCATCTCTTCGCCAGTAAGACATACAATATTGCACAGGGGCAGTGCTTTCTTAGCAATAGGAGCCTTTTCCACAATGCCCTGAGCCGCGATAAGCTCTGCTGCTTCCTCCACATGCTCTGCCGCAAAAGCAGCAGATGCCTGATGATCCTTTAGGAACAGCTCAGCAGCCGCTTTATTTTCGCGGAGAAAATCACTTCGGATAACGGTTACGCCTGTTACCAGCATGCTTTTGCTTTCCTGATTCAGCAGATTCCACTGCTCGGTCAAATCCAGTACAGTTTTTAATGCCTCGTTCTGGATACAGGCAGTCGCTGCAAAGGGCTGGGGCAGCACGCCAATGGCTGTGGAGTCCTCCTTCAGGATAGAAGCAACCTCTGCAGCCTCTGATTTAAATTGAAGATCAACGTTGGATATGGAAAGGCCGTTTTGGCTTAAAAGATAGTTCATAACATATTCGGGGGTAGTGCCTTTCCCTGTCATATAAATGGTACGGCCCTTTAAATCGTTCATAGTTTGAATGGAATCGTCAGAAGCCACTACATAGAGCACCCCCAGAGTATTGATGTCTATAGCTGTAACCTGTCCCTGGGTTTTGGCATAGAGGACGCTGGCTATATTAGCAGGTAAAAGAGCGATATCCAGATCTGCGTTTGCAATTTTGCCAACCAGCTCGTCGGCCGTGCCTGACATTGTAAATTCATAAGAGTTTTCCGTCTCTCCCTTGGATGCCTTGTCTATGAGCGATGCCAGCCCCATGGAAGTAGGCCCCTTGAGAGAGCCGACGCGAATTCCATCCACACCTGCTGAATCGGAAGCCTTGCCTGAGTCAGCAGAATCTTGACTTACGGTGGTTTTTTCCTGTAAAGCAGAGGAAGTTTTGGCAGCGCTGCCGGATTCAGAGGAAGATTCCGCTGCTGGCTTTTGTGGCGCTTGTCCGCTTCCTGCGCATCCGCTTAGCAGCAGAGAGATTCCCAAACAGGCAGCCATCATGTAAGAAATTGATTTTTTCATAACTATCTCCTTTTTAAACATTTTAAACCTTCTATAGATAATTACTGCTATGAACCTTCTAGTTAGACATGGTATTTTTCCAGGGGACTTAAGGCATGGTTTGTGAGGAGGGTAAACCAGACGGCCTCACTGTCCAATGCGCCCGTCCGGGAGTTGGGACTATGCCCGGATAGGCTGCCATATCCTCTGGCTATGGGAAGTGTTTCTTATGTGACCGGCCTGATGCCGTCATCGACCCGGAGCAGCATCCTCTCGGATGATAAGACACCAGATTCATTAGGCCATCCGCTAAAGGATAGGCCGTTCTTGCCAGACAGGAAAAGACCATGTCAAGTGCTCACAGTATAACATAAAGTATCTGCCAATTCCATAAAATATTTGAGAAAAATTATTGATATAGGCATCATGATATGAGATAATGATGTTAACGTTTGGGGTGACCAGCGAATACACGTGTAAGGTGGAGGACGAAGGGATGAAAGTTACGATTTGTATTGGAAGTGCCTGTCATTTGAAAGGTTCCAGGGAAATTATTGAAAAGCTGCAGAAACTGGTGGCTGCCAATGGACTTTCCGAACAAGTAGATTTAAATGGCGCATTTTGCTCCGGCAACTGTGACCATGGTGTGTGTGTAACGGTAGAGAAAGAGCTCTATTCTTTAAAGCCTGAGGATACGGAAGTATTCTTTGAAAATGAAATTAAGGGGAGACTATAGCCATGGGCATGGAAATCATTGACTTCAAAGCCACAAAATGTAAGCATTGCTATAAGTGTGTCCGCTACTGTGAGGTTAAGGCGATTCAGGTGAAGGATGAACGCGCGGTGATTATGCCTGATAAGTGCGTGCTCTGCGGCCATTGCCTGAAAATCTGTCCCCAATCCGCAAAGACCTTAAAGAGCGATCTGGATATGGTAAAGGGCCTTATCCGGGAAGGGCAGAGGGTGGTGGTTTCCATAGCTCCGGCTTATATGGGGCTGTTAAAATATAAGACCATAGGACAGGTTCGTACCGCGTTGATGCGTCTGGGCTTTGAAGATGTAAGGGAGACCTCGGAGGGGGCTGCCTTTGTTACGGCCGAGTATACGAAGCTGCTGAAAGAGCACAGGATGGAGAATATTATTACAACCTGCTGTCCCAGCGTCAATGATCTGGTGGAAGTATATTACCCCCAGCTGATTCCGAACCTGGCTCCCGTAGTATCGCCTATGATTGCCCATGGAAAGCTTTTAAAGGAAGAACTGGGCAGAGACGTTAAGGTGGTATTTCTGGGGCCCTGTATCGCCAAGAAAAAGGAATCTAAGGATACGAGACATGATGACTGCATTGACGGTGTTCTTAATTTTAAGGATATCAATCAGTGGCTGAAGGAAGAAGATATTGTGATCGAGGACTGCGAGGACAAGCCGTTTGTCCGTTTTGATCCGAAGGTTAATCGACTTTATCCGGTAACCAATGGTATCGTCAACTCTGTATTGGCTACCGCGGAGGAAGGAGACAGCTATCGTAAGTTTTATGTTCATGGCGTGTCAAACTGCATTGATCTGTGCAAGAGCATGGCTAGAGGAGAGATAAGCGGCTGCTTCATTGAGATGAATATGTGCTCTGGCGGCTGTATCAAGGGGCCGGCTGTAAATGACGAGTCTATATCCAGATTCAAGGTGAAGCTGGATATGGAGGAAACCATAGGGCGTGTGCCTGCTGAAAAAGAGCAGATGGCTCCTGTATGGGAAAAGATGGCATTTGATAAGATCTTTGAGGATCGTTCGCCCAGAGAAACTCAGCCTACAGAGGCTCAGATTCGGGACATCCTCCGTATGACCAATAAGACAAAGCCTGAGGATGAATTAAATTGCGGCGCATGTGGTTATCCCACCTGCCGGGAGAAGGCCATTGCCGTATTTCAGCATAAGGCGGAGGTGAGTATGTGTATTCCCTTTATGCATGAAAAGGCGGAGTCTATGGCTAATCTGGTAATGGAAACGTCCCCTAACATTGTGCTTATTGTGGGAGAAGATATGCGGATTCTGGAGTATTCTGATGTAGGGGAGAAATACTTTGGGAAAACCCGATCCGAAGCTCTTCAGATGTATCTATATGAGCTTATCGATCCGGTGAACTTCCAGTGGGTATTCGATACGCACCAAAATATTCACGGCAAGCGGGTGAGCTATCCGGAGTATAAGCTTTCCACTCTGCAAAATATTGTATACATAGAGCGTGAAAATGCGGTTCTAGCCACCTTTATCGACATTACCAGGGAGGAGGAGCAGGCTAGGGAGGAGTATGAGAAGAAGCTGGAAACCATTGATCTGGCACAGAAGATTATACATAAGCAAATGATGGTGGCCCAGGAGATTGCCGGCCTGTTAGGGGAGACAACGGCAGAGACAAAGACGACCCTGACTAAGCTGTGCCATTCCTTGCTGGAGGATGGAAGCGATGGCGGATACGCAGGCGGGGATGAGGAACGGGAGATAGCTGAGGTTCATTTGGGTAGCGGAGCGGTGCCCTTAAGGGGAGTGATGACGCCTAAGGAGAAGCCCAAGGAAACCGGTTCCAGGGGCTATGTTCATATTGGAAGCCCCCAGTCCTCAGGCTCTGGAAAAACAGGCTATGTCCGTTTAAACAGTGACGAACTGCACAGGCCAGGAGGCGGCGGAGGTAAATAATGGGAATTACGGTTGATGTTGCATATAAAAGCCTGAATAAGTTTTCCGAGATACTCTGTGGCGACAAGGTGGAGCTGCTTCAGACAGAGGATTCGAATATCATGATTCTGGCAGACGGTATGGGCAGCGGTGTGAAGGCCAACATCCTGTCCACCCTTACCTCTAAGATCCTGGGAACCATGTTCTTAAATGGAGCTACTCTGGAGGAATGTGTCGATACAATCAGCGAGACTCTGCCCATCTGTCAGATCCGCCAGGTGGCTTATTCCACCTTCAGTATTCTCCAGGTGTACCACAATGGGGATGCCTACCTGGTTGAATATGACAATCCGGGCTGTATTTTCATACGGGACGGAAGGCTGATGGAGATTCCAAGGAACACACGAATCATACAGGGCAAGTCCATTAATGAATACCGGTTTAAGGTGCAAAAGGGCGACGCTCTGATTCTTATGAGCGATGGAACCATACATGCAGGGGTAGGAGAGCTTTTAAACTTTGGATGGCTTTGGCAGGACATTGCAGATTATGCGGTGCGTCAGTACCAGCTGACTGTGTCCGCTATGCGTTTGGCTGCTGCCATCAGCAGAGCCTGCGACGAACTGTACCAGTTTAGACCGGGTGACGATACTACCGTTGCCTGCATGAGGATTATTGACAGTAAGCCTGTCCACCTTATGACAGGTCCTGCCAGAAATCCGGAGGATGATGTTCGTATGGTTCATGATTTTATGGGAGATCCTTATGCCAAGACCATTGTCTGCGGCGGTACCAGCGCTACAATCGTATCACGGGTGCTGAACCGGAAGCTGGACGTATCTCTGGACTATGTGGATCCGGAGATTCCTCCGATTGCTTATATGGAAGGTGTAGATCTGGTGACAGAGGGGGTTCTCACTTTGAACCGGGTGCTTCAGCTCCTTCGCCGGTATGTGAAGAATGAGACGGTTTCAGAGGAGTTTTTTCAGGAGCTGGATAAACCCAATGGCGGTTCCATGGTAGCCAAGGTGCTGATTGAGGATTGCACGGAGGTCCATCTCTATGTGGGAAAAGCGATTAACAGCGCATACCAGAATCCGGGCCTGCCCTTTGATTTGGGCATCCGTCAGAATCTGGTAGAGCAGCTAAAGCATGTGATTGAGGAGATGGGAAAAACGGTAGCAGTTTCCTACTACTAAATGTAAAAAGTGATGGAATACTCGCATTCAGCCTTTGTACCTTATTTTAAACTTGCATTTTTCTATAGGATATAGTAGATTCATATATTGTCATAAACTTAACAATCCAGTGCTGAGACCTGGCTGAACAGCAAAATACTTGACACTGTCTAAAACTTAAAGGAGGAAATAATAATGGTAACCAACGATGCGACAATCCTGCGCCTTAAGCATGATGTTCTTTATGAAGTGGCCAAGGCTGCATGGGAAGAAAGTTTGGAGGAACAGCGGGATCAAATTCCATTTAAGATGATTCCTGGACCCCAGGCAACTTACCGCTGCTGCATTTATAAAGAAAGAGAGATCATCAAACAGAGAGTCCGTCTGGCAGAAGGGAAATGCCCTGCCGGCAGAGATTCCTCCAATGTGGTTCAGGTCATCAATGCTGCTTGTGAGGAATGTCCTATCGCCTCCTATATCGTGACAGATAATTGCCGCAAATGCATGGGGAAGGCCTGTCAGAACTCATGTCACTTCGGGGCTATCAGTATGGGCTATGAGCGTGCCTATATTGACCCTGCCAAGTGCAAGGAGTGCGGAAAATGCTCCAATGCCTGTCCTTACAATGCAATAGCTCACCTGGAACGTCCCTGTAAGAAAGCCTGTCCTGTGGATGCTATTACATATGACGAGTATGGAATTTGTGTAATAGATGAAAAAAAGTGTATTCAGTGCGGTGCCTGTATTCACAGCTGCCCCTTTGGCGCCATTGGCTCCAAAACCTTTATGGTGGATGTGATACGGCTGATTCAGGCAGGTAAGCGGGTGGTGGCTATGGTCGCTCCTTCTACGGAAGGGCAGTTCGGCGCTGATATTACCATGGCCAGCTGGAAGATTGCCCTAAAGCAGCTGGGATTTGCGGATATGGTGGAGGTTGGTCTGGGAGGAGATATGACGGCTGCCTCGGAAGCGGAAGAGTGGGCTGAAGCCTACAAGGAGGGAAAGAAAATGACAACCTCCTGCTGTCCCGCCTTTGTAAATATGATTAAGCAGCATTTTCCGATGCTGTTAGAGAATATGTCCACTACAGTCTCACCCATGTGCGGCGTTTCCAGAATGATTAAGTACGAGCGTCCAGAGACAATCACGGTGTTTATCGGGCCTTGTATAGCCAAGAAGAGTGAAAGCCTGGACTTGAATATAGAAGGAAATGCAGACTATGCCATGACCTTCGGCGAAATCCGAGCCATGATGCGGGCTAAGGGAGTGGAGCTTCAGCCTGCAGAGAACGACTATCAGGAAAGCTCTATATTTGGAAAACGCTTTGGCAACGGAGGCGGCGTTGCGGCGGCTGTGCTTCAATGCCTGAAGGAAATGGATGAGAACACAGATATTAAGGTAGCCCGTTGCAATGGAGCCGCAGAATGTAAGAAGGCGCTGATGCTTATGAAGGCAGGCAGATTGCCTGAGGATTTTGTGGAGGGTATGGCCTGCGTAGGAGGCTGCGTGGGCGGTCCCAGCAGCCACAAGACAGAAATGGAGGCCAAGAAAGCCAGAGATCATCTCATCGGATCTGCTGAGGAACGGAATGTTCTGGATAATCTGAAGAAGTATCCGATGGATAAGTTTTCCATGCACCGGCATTAAGCTACGGTAGTTTAGATGACACTTGTGGTTTTTGAAGAGAAACGGTAGAACCAGAAGATATGGTGGCTTTTGAAGGAAAATTAAGTGAAATTGCAGCCTGAACGTGATGGCTTTTCAGGTCGATAGAAATAGATGCCTTGGCCCTGGGAGTTGCTTTCTCCTGGGGCTTTTTGAGGTTGTGATAATAGAGATTAATAAGTGTAATTGCTGCCACGTTCACAATTTTTTCGGAAAAAACGTAAATCCACAGCAGTAACGGCAATGATGCGTGTAATGCATTTTTTAGGTCAATGGTCTGTAAAACGCTCATAAGATTTTGCCCTTATGGGATAACCACCCACATAAACAAAGGTCATCTGCCACAGCTTCTGTATGCGGGGGTAGGGGTCTTGTTAGACAGTTTAAATTTACATGAAAGAGGATTAGCTGCGGAAACTCAAGCTATAATATTCTTGACAGACATTATCTGTTTTGCTATATTCGGATACGAATAACCATAGCAGGAAGCCTCTGTGATGAGCAGGCGAATAAAAACTAGATAGTCCGCCTCAAATATAAGGGCGGGTAAGAAACGGATGATAGAGACAGGAGCCTCACGGAGAGACAAGCCCTTGAAAGGGCTCTTTTATCTCAGCACAGGCGAAGATTGGAAAATGGCAAGGGCTAAGATGTTATAGTAAAAATGGCCGCTTTCCGTATGAAATAAATGGGATACGGGGATTATTTGAAGGATTCAGGAGATTGAGGTCAATCGGCGGACAAGCTGTAATGCCGTGAACAGGATTTTCTTCATAGAGTGGCAAAGGCTTCGTCGGATGGAATCAGGGAGAAGAATGGAATGAAGAAGAATGAACATGTGATAAAAGAGGTATATCCTGGTTCCATAGCAGAGGAAATGGAGATTGAACCGGGAGATGTGCTTTTGTCTATCAATAATGAAGAGATTGGGGATGTATTGGATTACAGATATCTGGTTAAGGATGAATATATTGAGGTTCTCATAAGAAAACAGGATGGAGAGGAATGGCTGCTTGAAATCGATAAGGAATATGATGATGATTTAGGTGTGGAGTTTGAAAACGGCCTGATGAGTGACTATCGTTCCTGCAGCAATAAATGTATGTTCTGCTTTATAGATCAGATGCCTCCTGGAATGAGAGAAACGCTGTATTTTAAGGATGATGATTCACGCCTTTCCTTTCTCCAGGGGAATTACATTACCTTGACCAACATGAAGGAACGGGACATAGAGAGAATTATCCGAATGCAGCTGGCTCCCATTAATATTTCTATACAGACTACGAATCCGGATCTCAGATGTAAAATGCTTCACAACCGCTTTGCCGGGGAGAAGCTGAAATACTTGAAGATGCTGTATGAGGGACATGTGGAAATGAACGGGCAGATTGTATGCTGTAAGAATGTTAATGATGGTAAGGAGCTGGAGCGATCCATCAATGACCTGGCGCAGTATCTACCTTTTTTAAGGAGTGTTTCCGTGGTTCCGGCAGGGATTACAAAATACAGGGAGAGACTGTTTCCCCTTGAACTCTACACAAAAGAGGAGGCAGGAGCCATTATTGATATGATAGAAGGCTATCAAAAGGAATACTATGAAAGGTATGGTCTTCATTTTATTCATGCTAGTGATGAGTGGTATATAACTGCAGGAAGGAGCTTTCCAGAGGAAGAGCGGTATGACGGCTATATTCAACTGGAGAATGGCGTGGGCATGATGCGTCTGTTTATCAATGAGTTTGAGGAGGCGCTAAAGGAAATAATAGGAGGCCCAGAATATGAAAAGCTAAAAGGGACGGTGAACCGGACTCTGACAGTTGCAACCGGAAAGCTGGCTTATCCTACAATCTACAGGTTTGCAGAACAGCTGATGGAGGCCTTTCCCTTACTTACAATTCATGTTTTCTTTATCAGGAATGATTTTTTCGGGGAGACAATCACGGTGTCCGGACTCATTACAGGTCAGGATTTAATCAAGCAGTTAAGGGCCCGAAAGGAAGAGGGGGAGGATTTGGGAAATGTATTGCAGATTCCGTCCAATATGCTTCGAATGGGGGAGCAGGTTTTTCTGGATGATTTGACAGTGAAGGATGTTGAAAGGGAGCTGGAAATGGCATTAGTTGCCGTAGAGCCAGGAGGACGGGAATTTATAAAGGCTATACTGGAGCCTAAATACAGAATGGAGCGGAATAATGACAACTTCGTGTATATACAGGCATATGACAGAGAGAAGCAGGCTTCTGACCAGTAAAGCCAGCGGGTACAAATGCTGATAATAATCTGTTCATAGCTGTATGAAAGTGACGGCAGATAAGAAGTCTGATAATTTTTCGAAGATTTCTTATCTGCTTTATTGTGCCGTAAAATACATATAAGGCGACGGTTTCTGAAAAGGATACCCAGGAGCATCCTTCCGTTGAAGATCGGCTTTATGAATGATACAATAGGATTTTAGAAATTCTTTTGTTTTTTATACAGGCAGATTTTTGTTTTGCCTGTTAGAATGATATGCACAAGGAGGAAGAAATGATGAATGGGGACCGGATTTTGCTGGTGGAGGATGATAAAGATATTAGAGAGGGAGTGGAGATATTTTTAAAGAGTCAGGGCTATGTAGTATATCAGGCAGCTGACGGACTGGAGGGTCTAAGGATACTGGAGGAAAGGGAGATTCAGCTGGCTATTGTAGATGTGATGATGCCCCGTATGGATGGAATTACTATGACCGCAAAGCTCAGGGAGAAGTATGATTTTCCCGTTATCTTCCTGTCTGCTAAGTCTGAGGAGGTGGATAAGATACTGGGGCTTAATATGGGAGCCGATGATTATGTTACAAAACCATTTACTCCTATGGAGCTTCTTGCAAGGGTGAATTCCCATCTTCGGAGGTATCACCGATTTTTGGATCGGCTCAATTCCAGCCAGAATGAGAATTCTAGGATTCATCGTGTGGGTGGGCTGGAGGTGAATGAGGAGACGGTGGAGGTGTTGGTAGATGATCGCCTAGTGAAGGTGACACCGATTGAATTTAAGATTTTGTTACTGTTAATACAGAATCCAGGCCGGGTTTTTCCAGCAGAGGAAATTTACCAGAGGGTTTGGAATGAGAGAGCTATTAATACGGATACCGTTATGGTGCATATCCGTAATCTTAGGGAAAAGCTTGAGGTAAATCCTAAGGAGCCCAAGTACATAAAGGTGGTGTGGGGAGTTGGATATAAAATCGAAAAGCAGCCATAAATGGGGCGTTTTAATTATTATATTGGCAGTCTTAGGGGCAGCGGCAGCCACGGTGAAGCTCTACCCCTATATGACAAATAAAGCCCGTGACTATGAAGCATACCGGACCTCCAGAATAAAGGAGAAAATCCGTGACTACAGTGATTTATCAACCCAGGTAATGAACTTTAGCTATGTAATCTGGCATCAGCAAAAGCAGGAGGAGGCAGGTCGTATTATGACCTACTCTGAAACCTATCTGCCGGGACTTGATGAAAAGCTGCGGGAGCTTCAGCGGACAAAACAGGCTCAGCAGCTCCAGGGCGAGCCTGCCGCCGCAGGTAATGAGACTGGGAAAACCGGAGATGGGAATGATTCAGACTATAGCAGCTATGCCGAAGAGTTGGGATCTGGTCCCTACGATGTGGATTACTACAACGATCTTCGGAATCAGATGAATAAAGCGGGGAATGATTGGGAGAATTACTATCGCAGGTATAGCTCCAATTTGTTTTACAGGGTGGTTGGAGCCAATGGTGAAACGCTTCGAAGCAATGTAAACCGTCCTGATGAATGTTTTGGGAAGCCTCTCAGCGACAAGGAGAGGGAGTTTGTATTCACAGTACAATTTTCCTCCTCCGGAAGTATGAAGGTAACAGATTTTAAAGGTGATGACAGTGATTGGTTCACATTTTTACAGGCTATGAATCGATATGAATTTTATGATCCTCTGGTATCCAGGACAGATGAGTCATATCCATATAGTGGCGTCCGGTTCCTTGGTCCCAGGAATATGACGGTTCAGTTCCGGTGCTTTCCGGACAAGGTAACGAATCAAGCATTAAATATGGACGGAAAAGCCGGAATGGATTACCAGTCCTATATTGACAGCAGCTATTATCCTGTCATCGGCAGTATATGCTTCTTCCTTCTAGTGCTGGCTCTGGCCCTGCCCGCAGTAAAACGCTTTGAAATTGGCCGCAGCGCGCTATGCAGACTGTCATTTGAGCCTTTAAGCTGTATGAGCGCGGTATGGATGGCTATTATGGGATCTGGAGGACTGCCCGCCTCAATGATAGCAGGCACTATGGACGGAAGACTGGGCGAGGAATTGCTGAAAGCTGGCTTACTGCCTGTATCGGCAAAGGCGATGGCTGTGCTTATTAATATACTGTTCTGGTCTGTGGTTTATGGCTTTTTTTACTGGGGTATTACCTGTTACCGGGCTATCTTCTCACTGGGATTCTGGAGGTACTGTAAAGAGAGAACCTGGCTGGGACGGTTCCTGTGCTTTAGCCAAAGATGGCTTGTAAAGATGTTCAATGTGTTCGACGAGACAGATTGGGAAAGCCGTTCTACAAGGATGATTGGGAAGGCGGTCATTGCCAATTTTATGATCCTGACTCTGATATCCTGCCTGTGGTTTTGGGGGATCGGAGCTCTGATTATTTACTCTGTGGTTCTATTCTTCCTTTTCCAAAAATACTGGGGACAGATGCAGGAAAAATATAACAGGCTGCTGGAAGGAATTAACTCTATGGCAGAGGGAAATCTGGATATAGAGATTGACGAGGATTTAGGAGTATTTAATTCATTTAAGAAACAGCTGGCCCGAATTCAAACAGGCTTCAAGAAGGCGGTGGCCCAGGAGGTGAAGAGCGAGCATACCAAGTCAGAGCTTATTACAAATGTGTCCCACGATTTAAAGACGCCTCTAACCGCAATTATAACGTATGTAAACCTGTTGAAACAGGAACATATTACAGATGAGGAACGGGCTGCCTACATTCAGGTGCTGGATCAGAAGGCGATGCGCTTAAAGGTGCTGATAGAGGATTTGTTCGAGGTTAGCAAAGCCAGCTGCGGGACTGTTTCGCTCCACCCTGAGAATGTGGATATAATCAGCCTTTTAAAGCAGGTAAGATTTGAACTGGCAGATAAGATTGAAGAAAGCGGCATCGAATTTCGCTTCCATTTGCCTGAGGAACGGGTGATACTGTATCTGGACAGTCAAAAGACCTATCGTATATTTGAAAATTTGATGGTGAATATTATCAAATATGGAATGCCGGGGACAAGGGCCTATGTTCAGGTATTCCGGGAACAGGAGGGCAGCGTGGTTATTTCTATGCGCAACGTGTCGGCCGAAGAGCTGAAAGTGTCTCCTGAGGAGCTAAGCGAGCGGTTTGTGAGGGGAGATGCCTCCAGAAACACAGAAGGCTCAGGATTGGGGCTTGCTATTGCAAGAGGCTTTGTAGAGGCTCAGGAAGGAAGCATGGATATCGAGGTGGAGGACGACCTATTTCGGGTGGTAATCCGATGGAAGGAAAAACGTAAAGAACCAGAATTTCAGGAGTTTGAAAAATGGGCGGATGAGGAGAGAATGGAAGATGAAGGATCTAAAGAGGAGCCAGTCAGGGCAGAAACGGAGCAGGAAAAAGATACAATAAACCTGAGAACTGTTACAGAGTATAAACCCTTAGACTGAAATTGCGCCACGACTGAGGTTTCGATTTGAACTGAGGTCGTGGCTTTGTTATTGATCGGATGTTTTTCGTGGTTTCCTATGTTCGTCTAAGTTTCACATGATATAATTATAAATATATTTCTTGCCATTCATACGCAGTGTTGAAGAATTCGTCACATTTGCGTGTTATAATTATTAAAATATATCCCAATCCAATTTTAAGGAGGTTGCGATGAAGCTGCTATACGCTGAAGATGAACCGGCTCTTTCCGAAGCGGTTGTTGATTATCTTACATATCATAAATATATCGTTGACGCCGTATATGATGGCGCAGATGCTTATGATTACGCCATTCCTGGTGAATATGATGGAATTATTCTTGATATTATGATGCCAAAACGGGATGGCTTGGAGGTGCTTTCTGCGCTGCGCAAAAAGGGATGCAGAACGCCTGTACTTCTATTGACAGCAAAAACGCAGGTAGAAGATCGTATTCGTGGTTTGGATACCGGTGCGGATGACTATCTCCCCAAACCGTTCGACATGGGTGAACTGATTGCCAGAATCCGTGCCATGTTAAGACGCCGGGAAGAGTTTCACCCCGATCTGATCTGCTTTGGTGACTTGACGTTAAATATGCAGTCTGGAGCGATCCACTTGGGAGATATGTCTTTCCAGTTACCCAAGCAGGAATATCGCCTAATGGAGCAGCTTATGCTGAATCATTCGATGTATCTGTCCACGGAGGATTTACTTGTAAAGGCATGGGGATATAACACAGAAACGGACATAAACAGCGTTTGGCTGTATATTTCCTATTTGCGAAAACGGCTTTTAGCAATGAACTCCAAGGTGGAGATCGTCTCAAAACGGAATATCGGTTATAAATTGGAGCTGCAATCATGACGAAGACATTAAAAAGACGATTTATTATCTTCACCATGGCGGCAGTTACCTGTCTTTTGATATTCATTGTACTTGCAATTAACGGACTGAACTGGATAATGCTGGAGCGTCAGTCCGATACGGTACTTGATATACTTGTAGACTCCGGCGGTGCATTTCATAAAATGGATTTTAACCGTCCCCCACCGTTTTCACACCCGCTGGATATGGACAGAATGCGTTCTTCACGATTCTTTATTGTCCGAAGTGATGCGAATGGCAATATCATGGATGTGAATACCGATCAAATATCCTCGATAGATTATGAGACGGCTAAAAGTTATGCCTTGACAGTTTGGGAGTCTGGAAAAGAATTTGGAAGAATGGAGGGCTACAAATTTGCGGTTAAACAGATGGGAGCTAATCGGCTCACTTTCTTTATTGATACGTCGGGGCAGAGCGAGAGTTTCTATAGGGTCTTGTTTGCTTCGGGAGCGATATCAGCGCTTTGCTGGCTGATTCTACTGATTATTGTTATCCTGCTTTCGGGCAAGGTGATTCGCCCTGTGCTTACAGGTATGGAAAAGCAAAAGCAGTTCATCACCAATGCCGGACACGAGATGAAAACACCGCTGGCGATTATTCAATCGAATAACGACACGATGGCGCTCATCCACGGAGAGAATAAGTACAATGTGCATATCCGTGCACAGACTAAACGGCTGAATGTGCTGATGTCAAATCTGCTGACCCTTGCCAAGCTGGATGAGGAAATCCCTCTGCCAACGGAATCGGTAAACATCAGTGATCTTACAAATGAGCTATTGCCCGTTTATCAAGAGGATGCGCAGGCGCGAAATCTTCATTTCAATATGCAGATCGAGCCGGATATTACCATACAGACCAATAGAGATAGTTTTCGTCAAATGCTGACGATTCTGCTTGATAACGCTCTGAAGTATACTCCCGATCATGGGTATATTCATTTGTCGCTGACAAGAAACGGCAGACATACTCAAATCATCGAAGAAAACACCTGCGATCCATCCTTTGAGCCAGATCCGGAGCGATTGTTTGAACGGTTTTACCGTGGAGACGCCGCACGAACACAGAGTAAGGAGTCCTCTGGCTATGGAATCGGGCTGTCCGCTGCCCGTGCTATCTGTGAGAATTTTGGTGGAAAGCTGACAGCGGGATACCCTTCTGCCGGAAGTATCCGTTTCACCGCCAGATTTTGAGAATTCAATAAATGTTCACAAACCTTCCCGTGTTTCTTCACACATGGGAAGGTTTTTCTTATGCAAATCATAGGTTCATTTTTTATAATATTGGCATAGAAAGGAGGAGTGCTGTTTGCAATTCAGACATGAGGTTAAGCATGAAATCAGCAATCACGATATGCTGATCCTGCGGCAGAGATTACGAGCCGTGATGAAACCGGACAGACATGCTGTAAACGGACAATATGAAATACGCAGTTTGTATTTTGACAATCTTGACGATAAAGCTCTCAGAGAGAAGCTGAACGGCGTGAATATCCGTGAAAAATACCGCATTCGCTTGTATAACAACGATCATTCTAGTATCCATTTGGAGCGGAAGTTCAAACACGGAGGACTTGGTTATAAGGTCTTTGCCAATTTGACATCGGAACAGGCACAGGCGATTTCCAGAGGGGATGTCAGTTGGATGGCTGAAAGTACGGATGAAGTGATTCTCGGCTTTTATACCCGCATCAAAAGCGAAGGACTAAAAGCCAAAGTCATTGTGGATTATATCCGTGAGCCTTTTGTGCTCGCTCCCGGCAACGTTCGCGTGACGTTGGATTATAATATTCGCACGGGCATGAGCTGCACGGATTTTCTGAATCCGGATTGTGTGACTGTCCCCATCAAGGATTCTCCCTGTATCCTCGAAGTGAAGTGGGACAACTATCTTCCCGATGTGATTCGGGATGTGATACAGCTTGACGGCAGGCACAGTGCGGCTTTTTCTAAATATGCCGCTTGCCGTATGTACGATTAAGAAACAATTCTAACAACTATAAAGGAGTAATCATGACTTTCAACGATATTTTCAAGTCCAGTTTTCTGGAAAATGTATCTTCTATCAGAATTTTTGATATGCTGTTGACCATTGTGCTGTCCTTCGGCATTGGTCTGTTTATCTTCCTCGTCTATAAGAAAACCTACCGTGGTGTGATGTATTCCGCAGGTTTTGGCACAACGCTCGTTGCTTTGACTATGATTACATCCATCGTTATTCTCGCAGTAACCTCTAATGTAGTTCTGTCTCTCGGTATGGTCGGTGCGCTCTCTATTGTTCGTTTCCGTACTGCTATCAAAGATCCTCTGGATATTGCCTTTTTGTTTTGGGCGATCGGTGCAGGTATTATCCTTGCAGCAGGCATGATCCCTCTGGTAATCATCGGCAGCGTCTGCATCGGTCTGATTTTGCTGGTATTTGTCAATCAGAAATCCTATACCCATCCTTACATGGTCGTGCTAAACTGCGTAAATCATGATGCGGAAGTGAAAGCCAAGGAATTTCTTGCAAAGAATGTAACCCGCACCACGGTCAAAAGCAAATCTGCTGTAAAGGGTGCGATTGAAATGAACATTGAAGTCCGTCTGAAGGAGGGCGATACCGATTTTATCAATCTTCTCTCCGAAATGCCCGGTGTGAACAGCGCAGTAATCGTCTCCTATAATGGCGATTACATGGGGTAAGGCGATGGTGGTAAGTAAACATTTGGACAAAATTGCATGGACAGTCACAGCCTTACTATTGGTCATTACCATTCTGTTTATGAATGGCGGCGCCCTTGGTCTTGAGGCTATGGAGCATACCATGGGATATGAAAACCGTTTGTTCGACAATACCTGGGTGCATACCATTGATATTGTCATGAACGATTGGGACAAATTTATTGACAATGCTGCGAGCGAAGAATACTATACAGCTGCTGTGGTGATTGACGGAGAAGCCTATAAGAACGTGGGCATTCGTGGGAAAGGAAATACATCTCTTTCCACGGTTTCTACCATGAACAGCAACCGCTATAGCTTCAAGGTGGAGTTCGATCACTACGACAGTTCCATTACCTATCACGGTCTTGATAAACTGAGCTTAAACAATCTGATTCAGGATTCCACCATGATGAAGGAATTTGGTGTGACAGCTCCCCTATGCAGCTTCGTGTATATCACCGTCAATGGAGAGGATTGGGGGCTGTATCTGGCAGTAGAAGGCGTGGAAGACAGTTTCCTTGAACGGAATTACGGCTCAAATTACGGTGAACTGTACAAGCCAGACAGTATGAGCTTTGGCGGTGGTCGAGGAAACGGAAAAGATTTCAAACTGAATGATTTTATGAAGCGTGAGGGATCTTCTGATGTGAAGCTGCAGTATGTCGATGATAATGCCGGCAGCTACACTAACATCTGGAACAATGCCAAGACCGGTATTACTACGGCCGATCAGACACGGCTCATTGAATCTCTGAGAAAATTGTCAAACAGTGAACAGATCGAATCTGTGGTGGATATTGAGCAGGTTATCCGTTATTTCGTTGTTCACAACTATGTCTGCAACAGAGACAGCTACACCGGCTCTATGATTCACAACTACTATCTGTACGAAGAAAACGGACAGATGGCAATGATACCGTGGGACTACAATCTGGCATTTGGTACTTTCCAAGGTGGAAATGCGCAGAGCACGGTCAACGAACCCATTGATTCTCCCGTGTCCGGTGGCTCTGGTGAAGACCGTCCCATGTGGAACTGGATTCTGTCTGATGAAACCTATACTGAGCTGTATCATAAGTATTTTGCAGAATTTTTGAACACGGTGGATATTGGCGGCATCATCGACAACGCCTACAGTCTGATCCAATCCTATGTAGAAAAAGACCCTACAGCGTTTTATACCTACGAAAAATTTGAAGCAGGTGTTGAAACCATGCGTCAGTTCTGCAGCATGCGTTCTGAAAGCATTTCCATGCAGCTTGCAAACGGTGAAACCACAAGCGCTGTGAGCTATGTAGATGCTTCCGGCCTTACCTTGTCCGACATGGGTTCCATGGGAAGGGGTGGCGGCTTTGGTGACGGAGGTATGTCGGACATGGGTGGAAGCAAAGTTGGCTTTGGTGGTCGTGGATCGCCGGGCGGTACAACTTCCGAAGATACTGAAAAAAACACAAGGCCCGATACAGATGCAAATCCATCTTCTGGATTGAACAATCAGGGAATATCTGTATCAGAAGGAATGCCTGAAATGAAGGAAGGCTTCGATCCCTGGCAGATGCCCAGCGGCGATTTAAATTTCAATGTGAACGGTATGGGTAATAACGCTTCAAGCAGCGCCAACTGGATATGGCTCTCCATATCTGTACTGATTCTTGGCGCTGGTTTAATCATTGTGAAGCTGTATAAACATTAACGGGCAATAGAAAAACCGCTGCAATTTTCATCTCCGCTTAGGATGGAAGTTGCAGCGGTTTTATTTTTCTGAGAAAGGGTCTCAAACTGTATCTTTACAATTTGGGTACCACGGTTCCGGTAGCTGTAAAAGCCACTTAGAACCCTCTCCTCTAAGGATCACGGACCATTAATGCTGGTTAATGGATCTCTTTACATATGTGGTATGAAGCAGGTGATGAGCCTTCTGGCTTCCGGGCGCTCCCAGGAAGGATGCATAGAGCTCCTTGATTGCGGGATTCTCGTGGGACTTGCGGATGGGATTGCTGGAATCAATCTCGTATAATACCTTTGCGCGCAGGCTGCGGATATCTGTGGTATTGCGCACATGCCCAGGCTGTTGAGGCTGTCCGCCCCCGTTAACACAGCCGCCGGGGCAGCCCATGATTTCGATGAAGTGATAGCTGGCTTCTCCTGCCTTAACCTTTTCCAGCAATTTCTTGGCATTTCCTAGACCAGATGCTACCGCAACCTTCACATCCATACCTGCCACATTGTAGGTAGCCTCCTTGATGCCCTGAATGCCGCGAACATCCTCAAAGTCCAGCTTAGGAAGCTCCTCGCCGGTCAATGTCTCCACAGCGGTTCTCAAGGCCGCTTCCATAACGCCGCCCGTAGCGCCGAAAATAACGCCTGCGCCTGTACTAAGGCCCAGAGGCTCGTCAAACGGCTCTTCCGGAAGATTTAAGAAACGGATACCAGCTTTCTTAATCATGCGGGCCAGCTCTCTGGTAGTGATGGAAATATCCACGTCAGGTACGCCGTTGGCATCCTGGTCATCACGGCCAATCTCGAACTTTTTGGCTGTACAAGGCATTACGCTTACACTGACAATATTTTTAGGATCAATGCCTGCCTTTTTTGCGTAGTAGGATTTGGCGATTGCGCCAAACATCTGCTGAGGAGACTTGCAGGAGGACAGGTTTTCCGTCATATCAGGGAAATAGTGCTCGCAGTATTTAACCCATCCAGGTGAACAGGAAGTAATCATAGGCAGCACGCCGCCATTTTTTACACGCTCAACGAACTCGTGGGCTTCCTCCATGATGGTTAAGTCAGCGGAGAAATTGGTATCGAAAACCTTGTCAAAGCCCAGACGGCGCAGAGCTGCCGCCATCTTGCCTTCCACATCGGTGCCGATAGGCAGGCCAAAGGCTTCTCCCAGAGCTGCACGTACGGCAGGAGCAGTCTGTACGATTACATGCTTGGCCGGATCTGCAAGGGCTGCAAAAACGTCGTCCGTGTAATCCTTTTCTGTTAATGCACCGGTAGGACATACGGCAATACATTGTCCGCAGGATACACAGGAGGTTTCTCCCAGACCCATCTCAAATGCGGAGCCTATGTCTGTTGCAAAGCCGCGGTGGTTTGCGCCGATAACACCAATGCTCTGTACATTTTCACAGACAGCCACACAGCGGCGGCAGAGGACGCATTTGCTGTTATCGCGAATCATATGGGCGGCAGAGTAGTCGATTTCTGAGGGGGTCTTTTCACCGTCGTAATATTCTTCATCGTCAACGCCAAGCTCATAAGCCAGCTCCTGAAGCTCGCAATGTCCGCTGCGGACACAGGATAAGCAGGAACGGTTATGGTTGGACAATAAAAGCTGAATTGTTTTCTTTCTGGAATCCAAAACCTTTGGGGTGTTGGTAAATACCTCCATGCCCTCCTCTGCTGGAAAAACACAGGAAGTTACCAGTTTACCGTTTTTTAATTCTACGATACAGATACGGCAGGCGCCGATTTCGTTGATTTCCTTTAAAAAGCACAGCGTAGGAATTTCAATATGGGCCAGTCTAGCTGCTTCCAGGATCGTGGAACCTTTGGGAGCGGTAACTGCAATGCCGTTTATTTTAAGATTAATTGTCTCCATTGTCTATTCTCCCTCCCTTATTTTTTGTAGATTGCGCCGAATTTACACTTTTCCATACAAGCGCCGCATTTGATACACTTGTTAAGATCGATGACGTGGGGGTTCTTAACGCTTCCAACGATAGCTCCGGCAGGACAGGTACGTGCGCATAATGTACATCCGCGGCACTTGTCACGGTCGATTACATAAGACAGAAGCGCCTTGCATACACCGGCAGGGCAGCGTTTTTCCTTTATGTGCGCTTCGTACTCATCGCGGAAGAAATGAAGGGTGGACAGTACAGGGTTTGGCGCAGTCTGTCCCAGACCGCACAGGGAGTTGGCTTTTACGTAGTTGCAGAGATCTTCCAGCTTTTCAAGATCCTGAAGCTCAGCCTGGCCTTTGGTGATTTTTTCCAGGATTTCCAGCATGCGTTTTGTACCGATACGGCAGGCTGTACACTTGCCGCAGGATTCTTCCACTGTGAACTCCAGAAAGAATTTCGCGATATCTACCATACAGTCATCCTCATCCATTACGATGAGGCCTCCAGAGCCCATCATGGAGCCGATGGAAAGCAGGTTATCATAGTCGATGGGGATGTCGAAATGCTGGGCAGGAATACATCCGCCGGAGGGACCGCCAGTCTGCGCCGCCTTAAATTTTTTCCCGTTTGGAATACCCCCGCCAATCTCCTCGATAACGGTGCGGAGGGTAGTGCCCATAGGAACCTCTACTAAGCCGGTATTGTTAATCTTGCCGCCCAGTGCGAATACCTTGGTTCCCTTGGATTTCTCAGTACCCATGGAGGCAAACCACTCAGGACCATTTAAGATGATTTGAGGAATGTTGGCGTAAGTCTCAACGTTGTTTAGAATACTTGGCTTTCCAAACAGACCTTTTTGGGCAGGGAAGGGAGGCCTTGGCCTTGGCTCGCCTCTCTTGCCCTCAATGGAGGTCATAAGGGCAGTTTCCTCACCGCAGACAAATGCTCCTGCTCCAAGACGAAGGTCAATATCAAAATCAAAGCCGGTTCCGAAAATGTCTTTTCCTAAAAGCTCCATCTCACGGGCCTGATCGATAGCGATTCTCAGACGCTCAACGGCAATGGGGTACTCTGCGCGAACATAAATGTAGCCTTGGCTAGAGCCAATCGCATAGCCTGCAATCGCCATAGCCTCCAGAAGAGCATGAGGGTCTCCCTCCAATACGGAACGATCCATAAATGCTCCGGGATCTCCCTCGTCGGCATTGCAACAGACATACTTTTGGTCTGCGTCATTCTGCTTGCAAAGCTTCCACTTTAAGCCGGTTGGGAAGCCGGCGCCGCCACGGCCCCTCAGACCTGAATCCAGCAGGATCTGAATAACCTGGTCAGGCGTCATTTCTGTTAAGACCTTACCGAGGGCCTGGTAGCCGCCTGTGCCGATATACTCCTCAATATTCTCAGGGTTAATAACGCCGCAGTTGCGAAGGGCGATGCGGTGCTGCTTCTTATAAAAAGCGGTATCGCATAAAGCCTTGATGCCGCCTCCGGGGCTTACGGTCTCCTGATAGAGAAGGCGTGTCACCACGCGGCCCTTTAAAAAGTGTTCGGCTACGATCTCAGCGATATCTTCCGGCTGTATCATGGAATAGAAGGTAGCTTCCGGATACACAATCATAATGGGACCTAAAGCGCAGAGGCCGTGACAACCTGTCTCAACCACCGCTATTTCATCCTCCAGTCCCTGTTTTTTGATTTCATACTGCAGGGTTTCTATAATCTTTGGACTTCCAGAGGAAGTACAACCGGTACCACCGCAGACTAATACGTGTGAACGATACATGGCATTTTCCTCCTTTATTTAAGACCTTGCAGCGCCCATGGTATACTCCTCAACGGGATGGCCGCCTATTAAATGACGCTCTATGACCTCAAGGGCTTTGCCGGTATTCATTTTTACATAAGTAACTTTTTCCTTGCCAGGCTCTGCAACCTCGACAATGGGCTCGTACTGGCATAAACCGATGCAGCCGGTCTGGGTTACGGTGATTTTATCAGTCAGGCCTCGTCTCTGTATTTCCTGCGCCAGTGTATTCAGAACAGGTCTTGCGCCGGCGGCAATGCCGCAGGTAGCCATTCCCACTACAACTCGGGTATGCCTGTGGTCTTCGGCGCGAAGGTTAACCTGACTCTTCATTTTTTCTCTGATTGCCTGTAATTCAGCAAGAGTTTTCATGTGCGATTATCCTCCTTGTTATGAGCGCTCAGAGACCGAATTTGAGTCTCTTGTGCGCGAAACATGAAACTACTAACTAGCGGTTGCCTTATGACCGCTTAGTACAGTTGCTCGTTATGAGCGCTTAGAGACCGTATTTTGGTCTCTTACGCGCGAAACATGAAACTGGTACTTAGCGGTTGTCTTATGACCGCTTAGTACAGTTGCTCGTTATGAGCGCTTAGAGACCGTATTTTGGTCTCTTACGCGCGAAACATGAAACTGGTACTTAGCGGTTGTCTTATGACCGCTTAGTACAGTTGCTCGTTATGAGCTTACGTGTGATACACGTCAGATGGCACATCCCTTTCAAATTGGGGCGCCGCCATCAGTTTCTCTTTGATTTTCTGTCAGATATTCCAGTATGTAAGCGGATATTTCCGGGCTGTTTAGGGGGATTGCTCCTATGATTTCCCGCATTTTTCGCGTATCCAGGGTAAAGGATGCTCTATTATACGTGTATGTATAGATAAAATCTGTATCAGGATGATATACGATCAGATTATGAATCGTCACGTTCATATCTCCGAGAGGTATCCGGTTGATGTGAGACAATGCAAAGACTGCTGTAACCGTGGTACCCTTCCCGTGCTCTGATTCAAGGCGGAAGCCTCCGCCGGTGCATTCCGCAGCCATCTTGAAAAACGGAACTCCCAGGCCTACCCTTCTCGTAGTTCGGGTGGTAAAAAAAGGATCGGTTACGTGGGCCGCCTGTTCGGCAGTCATTCCGCAGCCGTCATCTGCTATGACAATCGTCAGGTTGTCATGAGCGGCGTCAGCCGTCACCAGAATGGACACGACAGACGCTCCTGCCCTTATGGAGTTCTCAGCTATATCCAGTACATGAAGGGAAATTTCTGTCATCATAGGCTTAGTTGTACTTAGCTAAAATGCCCGGTATATCATCAACTGTCAGTCTGCCGTATACCTCGCTGTTAATCATCATGACGGGAGCGAGTCCGCAGGCGCCGACGCATCGACAGGAATCCAGAGAGAATTTGCCATCTGCTGTACATTCACCATTGGTGATGCCCAGCAATTCTTCCAGTTTGCTGAAGATATCACCGGAACCTTTCACGTAACATGCCGTACCGAGACAGACGGATATCTTGTATTTACCCTTTGGCTGTAAAGCGAACTGGGCATAAAATGTGGATACTCCGTAGACTTTTTCCAGCGGAATACCCATCTCGTCGGATATCATGGTCTGCACTTCGATAGGAAGATAACCATAAATGTCCTGGGCCTTTTGCATAACCGGCATCAGAGCGCCAGGCTGATCCTTAAGCTCGGCAATCACTGATTTCAGCGCTGCTTCCTGCTCAGGTGTTCCCTGAAAGGGAACGGTTTGTTTTTTGCAAGCCATCTTTTTATTTCCTCCTCATAGTTATACATTGTGCAATGTATCGATATTTTATCATGAAAATGGAAAAAAATCTACCTTTTATGTGAAAAATCTAACGATAAAAACATGTTAAAATCAAGCGTGTGTTGAAAATCGACAAAATGAATGGTATGCTGTACAAATGCAGCCCAAAGTCTGAAATGCACGGAGGGAGCCATATATCAGGACAGGGAGGCTGACAGTGATGTGACACGGAAATTAAAGCAGACGGACATTGTCCATGGGGCGCTCCGCAAGGGGCTCTTAACTGGGATGAAATGAATATGGCAGTCTGAAGATGAGCTGGATACGGAGGGTGAGAAATGACAGTACAGGGATTAATTGATAAGGGGATATTTCATGTTGTGAATTTGGGGAAGGGGAGGTTAAAGAAGATAACGACGCCCTTCTGCTGCGATCTTTTAAGCATTGCCATGGTTCGCGCGCCAGAAGGCTGCGCCTGGGTGACGGTTATAGGAAATATAAATACGCTGGCAGTGGCTGCTTTAACAGATGCCGCCTGCATTATACTGGCAGAGGGCGCGGTTCTGGACGAGGCTGCCAGCAAGAAGGCAGAGGAGCAGGAAATCACCGTCCTTTCCACAGATATGCCTATTTTTGAGGCGGCCTTTAAGGTTTTTTGCCAGCTCCATGCTGAAACAGACCTATGACCTTCATATCATTCCCTCGTTAGCCTGCCAATGCAGGGTTGCTAATCAAGCCTTCTGCATGGTATGATATAGCAAGCTTGGTCCAGTGGCCGCATGCTTGACGCTACCCGCATATCAGGAAGGAACATATATGAAATTTATCCATTTATCGGATCTTCACATTGGAAAACGGGTGAATGAGTTTTCCATGCTGGAGGATCAGAAGTATATACTAAAGAAAATACTTGAAATTATAGACGAGGAAAAACCGGATGGGATTCTGATTGCAGGAGATGTATATGATAAGCAGGTGCCTGGAGCGGAGGCTGTCCAGGTATTCGACTGGTTCCTCACAAGGCTGGCAGATAGCGGGGCTTCTGTGTTTGTCATCAGCGGTAACCATGACAGCCCGGAGCGTCTGGCATTTGGCAGGCACCTTATGGAGGGAAAGAAGGTGTATCTGGCCCCGGTCTATGAAGGCTGTGTGGCGCCGGTGAGGCTGAGGGATGAGTACGGCAGTGTATTTGTTTATATGCTGCCCTTTGTGAAACCGGGCATAGTGAGAAGATGCTTTCCGGAGGAAGAGATAGAGAGCTTCGAGGATGGAGTGCGCTGTGCGGTGAGTCATATGACAGGCCGGCGCAAAGACGGGACAGATGCGGATTTTCTGGATGGGTCTGCGGCCGGACAAAGCTTTGACAGGAGCGCTCGGAATATTCTGGTGGCGCATCAGTTTGTAGCGGGCGCGTCCTGCTGTGATTCGGAGGAGCTGTCTGTCGGAGGCTTAGATCAGGTTGGCGCAGATATATTTGACGATTTTGACTATGTGGCTCTGGGGCATATTCACGGCCCTCAGCGGATCGGGCGGGAGACCGTGCGCTACTGCGGTACACCTTTAAAATATTCTTTTTCGGAGGTAACTCACAAAAAGTCGGTAACTGTAGCAGAGCTTTTCGAGAAGGGGCATGTATGCGTTAGGGTTCGTCCTCTGACGCCTCTGCGTGATATGCGGGAAATACGGGGAGCCTATGAGGAGGTAGCCGGCAGAAAATTTTATCAGGGTACTGCTGTGGACGATTTTTTACATATCACTCTCACCGACGAGGAAGATGTCCTGGATGCCATGGGCAAGCTTCGAGCCATTTATCCAAATATAATGAAGCTGGACTATGACAACCGGAGAACCAGAGAAGGAGGCGCTGCAGCTCATGTAAAGGAGGAAGGGAAGTCTCCTATGGAGCTGTTGGAAGAGCTTTACCAGCATCAGAATAACCGGCCTATGAGCCAAAAGCAGCGGGAGCTTGCAGCGGGCCTTATGGAAGAGATATGGGAGGATAAGGAGTGAGACCGACAGAGCTTACAATTTCTGCATTTGGGCCTTACGCCGGTGAGATGAGGTTAAAGCTGGAGGCCCTGGGGGATCGGGGACTGTATTTGATTACCGGCGATACAGGCGCAGGAAAGACGACTATTTTTGACGCTATAACCTTTGCGCTCTACGGAAATGCCAGCGGCGACGGCAGAAAGCCGAAGATGCTTCGCAGCAAATACGCGGCGGCTGATACAAAAACCTTTGTGGAAATGAAATTCCTCTATAACGAACAGGAGTACACCGTAAGGCGGAGTCCTGAGTATATGCGGGTCAAGCAAAGGGGAGAAGGGGAGACCAAGGAACGGAGCGACGGTGAGCTTCATATGCCGGGAGGACGCCTGGTTACAGGCGATAAAGCCGTTACTAAAGAGATAGAAGCTCTGCTGGGTCTGGACAGAGAGCAGTTTTCCCAGATAGCGATGCTGGCCCAGGGAAGCTTTTCTAAGCTTCTGTCAGGGAAAACAGAGGATCGTAGCGCCATCTTTCGGGAAATATTTAAGACCAGACCCTATCAGCAGTTCCAGGAACGACTGAAGGAGAGAGCCAGAGTCCTGTACGGACAGTACTGTGACAGCCTAAGGAGGATAGAGCAGTATATAGATGGGGTATTGACAGATGAGAGCCGGGTAGAGCTGGGGCTTCAATGGAAGGAGGCTTCTAAGGGAGACCTGGAGACAGCTCTGGGGTTTCTGAGTCAGATGATAGATGCAGATAAGGAGCAGGACAGAGCCTTAGATGGAGAAATGAAGGCCCATAGAGAGGAGTTGTCTAACCTTGGGATCGATCTTGGCAAGGCTCAGACGGAAGATGGAATTTTAACGGATATGGCTGAGACCATCCGGCGTTTAAACGAGCTGGCTCCGATAAGCAGAGAGGCAGAACTGCTGTTCCAGAAGGAGAAGGACAGGCAGCAGGAGCGGGACAAGCTCATTTCCTCAATCGCCAGGATGGAAGAGTCTCTTGAGGCCTACGGGCAGCTGGATGAGCTGATAAAGGGGGAGAGCATCTGCCGTAGGGAAACGAACCGATGGGGGAGGGAGCTGGAGGCGGCTGTTAAAGAGGAGGCTCTGTGGAGGGAGCGGCTTTTTAGATATGAGAAGGAGCTGGAGGAATTAAAGAGCTCCGGCGAGGAGCATCAGGCTGCCATTGCTGCCTGCCAGAAGCTGTCAGAGTACCGGGAGCGGGTCATGGTTCTGGGCCGGGAATTAGAGACATATAAGAGAGAGCTTGCCAGATTGAAGAAGGCCCAGGAAGCTTACCGGAGAGGAGATGAAAAACGGAGGCTTGCAGAAGGAATATATAGGGAGCTGTATCAGCGGTTTCTGGATAATCAGGCAGGCATTTTGGCAAGTGAGCTGGTGAAGGGAAGGCCCTGTCCGGTGTGTGGCTCAAAGGAGCATCCTGCCCCTGCATGCCGAAGGGAGGATGGCAAAGATATTACAAAGGAGCAGGTGGATAAGGCGGCTAAGATTGCGGAACAGGAAAGACGGACAGCAGAAGCTTTAAGCCTGGAGGCAGGAACCCTGGCCGGAAGCCTAGAAAACCAGTATGCCAGAATGAGAGAGCAGATTGACGGGGAAGTTGGCACCTGGAAGGAAAGCTGGAGGGAAAAGCTTTTAGCGGCAGAGGGGGAGAGGCAGGAGGGAGAGGCGGCCAGGGAGCGTTTCCTTGCAATCTGGGGGGAAATGCTTGAGAAGCTCAAGGTCTACCTAGAGGTTCAGGAGGGTAAGAGCCTGGAACGATTGGACTATCTTAAGAAGCAGGTGGAGCGGAAGAAGGAGCTGGAAGAAAAAAGGCTGTCTGCGCAGCATGCTGTTGAGGGGGCAGGAAGGAAGCAGCAGCAGTCCCAGGAGCGCTGCATACAGGCTAAAACCCGTCTGGAGGAACTGGGAAGGCAGATACAGGATAGGGCTGGAAGACTGCCCTATGAAAACCGAGAGGCAGCCGGGGAAGCGCTGGTCAAGCTGCGGCAGCGGCTGCGGGAGAGAGAGGAAGCTTTTAAAGCGGCCCAGGACAGATATGAAGCTGTAAACCGTATGGCGGACGGAGCCAGGGCTAAGCTGGAGGCCTTGGATAAACGTCTGGAGGCAAGGGAGGAGCCGGGAAGGACTGCTGCGTCAGGGTTAGCAGCAACAAGCTGGGAGGATGCTTGCAAAGTCAGGAACGTACGGGCCGGCTTTTGGGAGACGGACAGCAGAAGCGAGGACGATCTGGTTCGCCGGCGGGAAGCTGCGAAAGCTCGAGCGGAGCAATTAACCATTCGGCAGCAGGAGGCGAAAACGGAGTTGGAAGAGCTGGAGAAACAAAAAAACAGGGTTCACCTCCGACTGGAAACAAATCTCAGGGCAAGGGCTAATATATTAAAGCAAAAGGCTTCCATGGAGGAGCTGCAGCAGCAGTGGAGCTGGGTGAAGGGCCTTTCTGATACTGCATCGGGAGAGGTGGCAGGGAAGGAGAAGATTACACTGGAAACCTATGTGCAGATGGCTTATTTCGAGCGTATCATTGCCCGGGCCAACACCCGGTTTATGGTTATGAGCGGAGGCCAGTATGAACTGAAGCGATGCACCGAGGAGGATAACCGGGGGAAGAGCGGCCTGGGACTTAGCGTGGTCGATCACTACAACGGAACAGAGCGAAGCGTAAAAACCCTGTCCGGAGGAGAGTCCTTTCAGGCATCCCTTTCCCTTGCACTGGGGCTGTCTGATGAGATTCAGGCTCAGGCAGGAGGAATCCGTTTGGACGCCATGTTTGTGGATGAGGGCTTTGGCTCTCTGGATGAGGATGCCTTGAATCTGGCTATTAAGGCATTGGATGATTTGGCGGAAGGCAGGCGTCTGGTAGGAATCATTTCCCACGTGTCGGAGCTTAAGACGCGGATTGAGCGTCAGATTGTAGTGGTGAAGGAGCGAAACGGAGGCAGCCGGGCTGGTATTCAGCTTTCGTAGCGGTTAAAGGAGCAGCTGTAATGGAGAGGGATAACAGGCTTTTAGAGTAAGGATGACAGGAGAGAACAGTATGCTGGAGCAGATGCTTAAGACTGCGGTCATGGAGGAGAGCCTGATCGCGGGGCAGGAATTTTCAGATGAGATAGTAACAGACCAGATTGTGGGAAGGGTTGAGCTGGATACGGTAGTATTTCACAGGTGCAGGCTTTCAAAGTGCGATTTTTCAGGCGCGTCCTTCTGCAATGTAACCTTTGATAATTGTGATTTTTCCAACTGCACGTTTTCTGATAATTACTGGAAGAATACGAACGTCAGAGAGTGTAAGGCAGAGGGAAGCCAGTTTTCAAATTCATCCTTTAAGTGGGTAACGCTTGGGAACTGTCAGTTCAATTATGCCAACTTTTCAATGGCCTGCTGGGAGTTTTGCGAAATTACCGGCTGTCATATCAGGGAAGCCTTTATGTCTCAGATGAAGCTTAAAAAGACTATATTTTCAAAGTCGGATTTATCAGGGACTGATTTTTTCAAAACTGCTTTGAAGGGGTTGGATTTGTCTGATTGTACCATTGAGGGGATACTGGTTTCGGATCAGTTTAAGGAGCTGGCCGGAGTAAAGGTAAATCTCTTTCAGGCAGCGGAGCTGGCAAAGCTGATGGGCGTGAAAATCCTGTAAACATAAATTTTCAGTTTCGGAACCCAACAAAATAAAGATTAAGGAGGCACATATGCTGGAACAGTCAACCATAAACACGTTTCTTAAAGCATTATCATCCAGGGAGCCGGTGCCTGGAGGCGGAGGCGCTTCAGCTTTGGCAGGAGCTTTGGGCAATGCTCTGGGGCAGATGGTGGCCAATTTGACCATTGGAAAGAAAAAGTACGCCCAGGTGGAAGGGCAGGTGCAGGAGCTTCTTGTACAGATGGAGGGGCTTCAGGAGCAGTTTTTGTATCTGGCGGACAGAGATGCGCAGGTTTTTGCGCCCCTGGCCCGCTGCTACGGCCTGCCCTCATTTACAGAGGAGGAAAGGGCCTACAAGGACAAAGTAATGGAGGAATGTCTGGTGGCCGCAAGCCTGGTTCCCCTGGAGATTATGGAAAAGGCAGTAGAAATGCTGGGAATGTTAGATTTCCTTGCAGAGAAGGGAAGCCGTCTGGCTGTCAGCGATGTGGGCGTAGGAGTCCAGTTTATCAGAACCGCCATTTTGGGTGCTGTGATGAATGTGTATATCAATACCAGTTCCATGAGGAATAGGGAGAAGGCAGAGGAACTAAATCAGGAGGCCAGAGAGCTGACGGAGGATGGGACCAGGCGGGCTGATGCTATTTACGAAAAGGTGCTGACACAGCTGAAATAGAGGGAAGGAGACTAGAAAAACCATGAGAATCTTGAAGGGCGCAGATGCTTCTGCGGCGATAAAAATACAGGTTGCAGAGGGACTGGAAAGGTTGAAGGGGAAGGTTCCTAAGCTGGGGATTATCCGAGTGGGGGAGAGGGCTGATGACAAATCCTATGAGCGGGGGGCCGTCAAGCGGATGGAGAGCTTCGGCCTGAGAGTTCAGTCTTATGTATACCCAGAGAAGATCAGCCATGAGGATTTTGAGAAAGAATTCAGAACGATAAATGAAGATCCGGATGTGGCAGGCATCCTTCTTTTGCGTCCCCTTCCTGGGCAGATCTCGGAAAAGCAGATTGAAAATATGATTGACCCCGCAAAGGATTTGGACGGCATTTCACCGGCTAATATCGCTAAGGTATTCGCAGGCGACAGCACCGGCTTTGCTCCCTGTACGGCTGAGGCTGTGGTGGAGATGCTGAAGGCTGCCGGCATTTCCATATCAGGAAAGAGAATCACCATCGTAGGGCGAAGCATGGTAGTAGGGCGTCCCTTGTCAATGCTCCTTTTACAGGAAAATGCCACTGTCACGATCTGCCACACTAGAACCCGGGAGCTGGCAGGCGCCTGCCGCAGCGCTGAGATTCTGGTAGCGGCAGCCGGAAAGGCTGGAATGATAGACCAAAGCTTTGTGGGAAAGGATGCGGTGGTCATTGATGTGGGAATCAATGTGGATGAGAAGGGGAGACTTTGCGGAGATGTGGACTTCGACTCTATAACAGAAATTGCTTCCATGGCTACTCCGGTACCTGGTGGCGTCGGAGTAGTTACCACAGCGGTTCTGGCGAAGCATCTGGTAAGAGCCGCAGGTTTGGCCCAGAAAGTATAAAATGGCTAAAAAAGATAAAAACAAGGGAAATTCCCTGATTTTCCTCTTGCTAAAAAGAAAAAATGATTTATAATATTAAACGTTAAGGTTTTTATAGTTATGCATTTTTGTGCATAAAGAAAAGAGGAGAGTAATTATGAAAAAGAGAGTTTTAGCAGTGACCATGGCGGCTCTTATGGCAGCTTCCCTGACTGCCTGCGGCGGCGCTTCCAATGTAACTACGGCGGCGGTTTCAGATACAGTTGCGGCAGACAAGACTGAAGCAGCTGATGGAACAACCGGGGCAGAGGCTGATAAGTCCAGTACGGAGGCAACAGGCGGCAAGCTGGTTATGGCAACCAACGCAGAGTTTCCACCCTATGAGTTTCATGACGGAGATAAGATTGTAGGCATTGATGTGGAGATCGCCCAGGCTATTGCCGGCGAGCTGGGGATGGAGCTGGAGATCGAGGACATTGCCTTTGATTCCATTATTCCTGAGCTTGTATCAGGAAAGGCTGATATGGGACTGGCGGGTATAACGGTAACAGATGAGCGCAAGCAGAATGTGGATTTCTCCGATACCTATGCGGCAGCCTCCCAGAAGATTATCGTTAAAGAGGACAGCAAACTTGCCGGCCCTGACGAGCTGGCAGGTGTGATTGTTGGCGTACAGCTAGGAACAACTGGCGATATCTATGTGTCGGATCTGGAGGCAGAGGGAACCACCGTAGAGCGCTACAATAAGGGCTTTGAGGCTGTTCAGGCATTGAGCCAGGGCAAGATTGACGCGGTGGTTATCGACGGAGAGCCTGCCAAGACCTTTGTTTCCCAGATTGAAGGACTGAAGATTCTGGAAGAGTCCTTTACAGATGAGGAGTATGCCATTGCGGTTAAGAAGGGAAATACTGAGCTTCTGGATAAGATTAACGCTGCATTAAAGACTCTGAGGGAAAACGGAACCTTGGATGAGATAGTAGCAAAATACATCACAGCAGAATAATTCAGTAAATGTGACTGCCACAGGCTGAGATTGGGAAAGGCAATGTTCCAGGAGGCCTGAGGCAGTTTTTTAGTACTTACAGTTTGGCTGGATTCCAAAGTCTTGGTTTAAACTGCAAGCACGTTATGAAGAAACGATTAGTAAGAAAGGGCAGAGGATGATAAGCATGTGGAAAACCTTTACGGATGCGTTTTACCTCAACTTTATGGATGATAACCGCTGGCGGTATCTGACCGAGGGCTTTAAGACAACCTTAATAATTACATTTTTTGCCTGCCTGATGGGCATTGTACTGGGCTTTGTAGTGGGTATGATCCGCTCTACGTATGAGAAAACCGGGAAATTGAAGGTGTTGAACGCTATCTGTAAAGTGTATCTTACAGTTATCCGCGGCACACCCGTACTGGTACAGCTTCTGATCATTTACTTTGTCGTATTTGGAAGCGCCAGAATTGACAAGGTGTTTGTGGCTGTTTTGGCCTTTGGAATTAATTCGGGCGCTTATGTGGCAGAAATATTCCGAAGTGGGATTATGTCCATTGATCCGGGGCAGATGGAGGCAGGGCGAAGTCTGGGCTTTAACTATATTCAGACTATGTGGTATATTATTATGCCCCAGGCGTTCAAGACAGTCCTTCCCACCCTGTGCAATGAGTTTATCTCTCTGCTGAAGGAAACTTCTGTATCCGGGTATATTGCGATTCAGGACTTGACAAAGGGAGGAGATATTATCCGAAGCAGGACATACAGCGCCTTTATGCCTTTGATTGCAGTTGCACTTATTTATCTTATAATCGTAATGATATTTACAAAGCTGATTCAGATTCTGGAGAGGAGGCTGAGACAGAATGAGCGCTGATGTGAAGAAGGAGACCCTGATCCGGGTTCAGAATCTTGGGAAAAGCTTTGGCCATATCCATGTATTAAAAGGAATTAATGTGGATATTAATAAGGGTGACGTAGTATTTGTAGTAGGGCCTTCCGGCTCTGGAAAAAGCACCTTCCTTCGCTGCTTAAACCGTTTGGAGGAGCCCACTGAGGGTCATATATTTTTTGAGGGAACAGATATTACCGATTCTAAAACAGATATTGACAAACACCGCCAGAAAATGGGGATGGTGTTTCAGCAGTTTAACCTGTTTCCTCATATGGATATTATGAAGAACCTGACCATTGCTCCTATGAAGCTCCAGGGAAAGCCTCAAAGGGAGGCTGAAAAGGAAGCTATAACCCTTTTGGAGCGTGTAGGACTGTCTGACAGGGCCCATGCATATCCAAGCCAGCTTTCTGGAGGACAGAAGCAGCGTATTGCCATTGTCAGAGCCCTGTGCATGAAGCCTGACGTGATGCTCTTTGACGAGCCAACCTCTGCTCTGGATCCGGAGATGGTTGGAGAGGTACTGGGGGTTATGCGTGATCTGGCAAAGGAAAAAATGACTATGGTGGTGGTTACCCATGAGATGGGCTTTGCAAAGGAGGTTGCTACCCGGGTTATGTTTATGGATGATGGATATTTTTTGGAGGAGGCGCCGCCAGAGGAATTTTTTGGAAAGCCCAAGAATGAGCGTTTGAAATTATTCCTCAGCAAAGTGCTGTAGGTGGAGCAGGAGAGTGTCCCAGATGTCGCTTTAGACTCAATGACCTTTGGGACACTCTTTTGCTGTAACGTGATTAGCTGGTAAAGATAAAACAGTATGTGGGAACAGATTATAGATTGGGAAAATTCCTGTAGGCAGTTTCATCTGGTGGTTCCGGTCGGAATTTCTTTAGTAATTGTGAAAGACGCTCCAGGCAGCAGGTCAGATCATATAGCTCCTCCTTGGAAAACGAGGTAAGCCCTGTTACAGTGCAGTCCAGCATAGCCTGTTTCAGCTGGTGCATAATGGCAGATCCAGAGGGGGTTATGTATAAATGTACCTGACGGCGATTTACGGAATCGTGTTGGCGCTTCACCAGGCCCTTGCTTTCTAGGCCATTGACAAGTTTGGTTAGCTGCTGTTTAGGGATATCCAATTCTTTGGCCAGCTCCGACATAGTGGGCGCTTGGGTATCTGGCTGATTGAGACGCACCATAGCATGGAACGCTACTGTATTGGCTTTGATCTGATTATGCTGCTGGTAGCTTGCCTTTATCAGATTGAAAAAACGGATAGTAAAGCTTAAAAATTGTTCTCCTGCACTTTGGCAGTCATCAGAGTATTGGCTCATAGGTTCTAACCTCCCTTTGACTTCTTATGTTTTGTTGTATCATAATAATTACCAAATGTCAAATATTAACAAAAAGTAAAAGTAAATAAAATATTATAATAATATATTGACAAAAGTTTCCTGGAGTATTATCTTACAAATGAATAATGGAAACGGATGATTATGAAAAGGAGAAGCAATATGGGCCCAAAAGAAAATGACCGGAGAAGCTCCGGGAGCCATGTTCCAAGTAAAAAACCATTTATTTATTATTATTTTATTGTGTTGCTGGTGGTAATGGTTCTGAATGCTCTGGTATTTCCTATGATGGAGCGTTCTGTGGAAGTGCCTTACAGCCAGTTCGTAAAGGAGCTGGAGGCAGGAAGTGTTGAGGATGTTTATGTAAATAGCTCCAATACGGAAATACAGTTCACCCAGAAGGGGCAGCAATGGAATATTACCTATAAAACGGCCCCTTTCCCAGGAGATAATCTGGCGGACAGGCTGGAAAAGGCGGGGGTAGAGAATTATGGCAGTGAAATTGCCACTCAAGCCTCTCCGCTTTTAAGCTTTCTTATGTCCTGGGTGGCCCCTATCCTGATGTTTGTCATTGTCGGCCAGATTATGGGCCGTATGATATCCAAGCGTATGGGCGGAAGCAATGCCATGACCTTTGGCAAGTCCAATGCTAAGATATATGCGGAAAGCGAAACCGGGATTACCTTTGCGGATGTTGCAGGCGAGGAGGAAGCCAAGGACGCGTTGAAAGAGATTGTGGACTTTCTCCATAACCCTAAAAAGTATGGAGATATCGGCGCGAACCTGCCCAAGGGAGCCCTCTTGGTAGGTCCTCCTGGAACAGGTAAGACATTGCTTGCCAGAGCAGTTGCAGGGGAAGCTCATGTGCCGTTTTTTTCCATCTCTGGTTCTGAGTTTGTGGAAATGTTTGTAGGTATGGGAGCTTCCAAGGTTCGCGATTTGTTTAAGCAGGCCAATGAGAAAGCTCCCTGCATCGTATTTATTGATGAGATTGATACGATTGGAAAAAAACGTGATAATGGGGGAATGGGAGGCAATGACGAGCGGGAACAGACTTTAAACCAGCTTCTGACAGAAATGGACGGCTTTGACGGCAAGAAGGGGGTTGTTATTCTTGCGGCTACCAACCGCCCGGAATCATTGGATAAGGCTCTTTTGAGACCGGGACGTTTTGACCGGCGCGTGCCGGTGGAGTTGCCGGATTTGCAGGGCCGTGAGGCCATTTTAAAGGTACATGGCCGAAAGGTGAAGATGTCTGATGATGTGGACTATAATGCCATTGCCAGGTCTACGGCAGGAGCCAGCGGAGCAGAGCTGGCAAATATAATTAATGAAGCTGCTTTGAGAGCAGTGCGGTTTGGAAGGACGGCGGTGACGCAGGCTGACTTAGAGGAAAGTGTGGAAACGGTAATCGCAGGTTATCAGAAGAAAAATGCGGTCATTTCCCAAAACGAGCGGAGAATTGTGGCATACCATGAGGTGGGGCATGCTCTGGTAGCCGCCTGCCAGAGCCATTCGGCTTCTGTACAGAAAATTACCATTATTCCCAGAACCTCCGGTGCGTTGGGATACACCATGCAGGTGGATGAAGGGGAGAAATACCTCATGAGCAAGGAGGAGGCTTTGAATAAAATTGCCACCTTCACAGGAGGCCGGGCAGCAGAGGAATTGATCTTTCATTCCATAACAACGGGGGCCTCCAACGATATAGAGCAGGCTACCCGGATTGCCAGGGCTATGGTAACAAGGTACGGAATGACAGATGAGTTTGATATGGTTGCCATGGAGACGGTAAACAACCAGTATCTGGGAGGGGATACGACCCTTTGCTGCGCTCCGGAGACAGCAAAGAGGATTGACGAGCAGGTAGTGAGAATTGTGAAGGAGCAGCATGAGAAGGCTCTGGATATTTTGAGGGAACAGGAAGGAAAACTGCATGAAATAGCTGGATACCTTCTGGAAAAAGAAACTATTACAGGGGATGAGTTTATGAAGATATTTAACGGGACTTCCAAGACAGCAGGAGATGCGGAAGAATAGAGAATACTTACAGAAAGACCTGTCTTTGGGAAAATGTAATTGTAAGGATTTGTTCGATTGCATTTGCTCCGGGGCTATGCTATTCTTAAAGGCGTACAAGGGTGGGGGATCTTTGAAAATGCTCCTGGTCTGCGCCATGAGATTAAGATATATTTGGATGCGAAAAGAGAAGCAGTACTGCGGCGGCGTATGACAGCCCCGGGATACAGTGGGGAGAGATAGGGAAGCGGAGAGGCGGTAGAAGGCTGGGAGGCGGGATACAGAGAAAAATTACCCCCATCGCTGTGAAAACTACAGAGATGAAAGGCAGGTAAGAATATGGGAAAGTTACTGGAGCAACTATATGCAGGAGAGATACAGCCATGCGAGCGGATTTCATGTGACAATGAGGAATACAAGGCTTTGTGCAGGGAATCACTGGAAGAAATTGAACGTTTCTCCAAGAAGCTGGATGTGGATATGAGGGAGGAATTTGACGGGCTGATGGAACATTATCTGGAGCTCACTTATATGGAAAAGACCCAGACCTTCGGCGATGGCTTTCGCATTGGGGCAGGGCTGATGTGTGAAGTGTTTTATGAAAATAGCCGAAAGCAGGCGTGAAATATAGGTATAGATTCAGATTATAAGGGGGGATTGCTGGTATGTCAGTGGATTCCGTTTTAGTTTTTATGCTATGGCTAGATCGTTTTGTTGATTCCTTGCCGATTGCTTGGGATTTTGATTTTTGTGGTTGGGGGTGTGTATCCATAACATAAATGTGCGGTTCTATTGCTTTTGCCGGAGCAATGGCTGCTTTATTTCCTTCCATTCGTTGGTTTTTGTGCCTGGTTTTTTTGGTAATGTTCAAACGGCAGGATTTTGAGGAGTAATATGGCGTTCAGTGTGAGCATTGAATCTAATGAGTGCAAATGGAAATACCAGTATTTGATCCTGGAGGGGAATTTAAGATTTTATTAAGCGGTGTTATTTAATCGAACAAATGTTTGAAAAATCGTGAGAGGTGTGGTATAATATCGCTAGATATTGTACCGCGCTGGTTCGGTGACACGCGAATGCGTGGCAGAGCACCGATCCGAACCATGTGCATCCCCCGGAGGGATACCATAGCCGGAGGATATGGTATAATAACATCAGATATGGCACTGCTCCCTTTCAGCAGCAAATGAAGCATTGAAAAATACTATGGGACTATGTATTTTCCCGTTCAGGATACCGGGACAGAGGATGTGTACAGAAACAGGGAGTAGATATTGCGCCGGCGCCATATAGATATTAGCACTTTTACTTATAAGAGATAAGGAGCATTTTTAATGTCAAAGCAATATATCAAAATCCGCGGGGCTAATGAGCATAATTTGAAAAATATTTCTGTGGATATACCCAGAAACCAGTTAGTGGTTCTCACCGGACTTTCTGGATCCGGAAAGTCATCTCTGGCCTTTGACACCATCTATGCAGAGGGACAGAGACGCTATATGGAATCTCTCTCATCCTATGCCCGGCAGTTTTTGGGGCAGATGGAGAAGCCAGATGTAGAGAGCATTGAGGGCCTGTCACCTGCTATTTCCATTGATCAGAAATCAACCAACCGCAACCCTCGTTCTACTGTGGGAACAGTAACGGAAATTTACGATTATATGAGGCTTCTCTATGCCAGAATCGGTATCCCCCACTGCCCCAAGTGCGGCAAGGAAATCCACAAGCAGACCATCGATCAGATGGTGGATCAGATTATGGCTATGCCGGAGCGCACTAAGATCCAGCTTCTGGCTCCGGTAGTCCGGGGACGGAAGGGCGAACACGCTAAGCTTTTGGAGCATGCAAGGAAAAGTGGCTATGTCCGTGTCCGTATCGACGGGAACCTGTATGAGCTTTCCGAGGAAATTAAGCTTGAGAAGAATATCAAGCATAATATCGAGATTGTAGTGGATCGTCTCATAGTGAAGGAAGGAATTGAGAAGCGCCTGACCGGTTCCATTGAGACAGTGATGGAGCTGAGCAACGGCCTGATGATGGTAGATGTGACCGACGGACAGCCGGTGAATTTCAGCCAGAGCTTTTCGTGTCCTGACTGCGGTGTCAGCGTAGATGAGGTGGAGCCCAGAAGCTTTTCCTTCAATAATCCCTTCGGAGCCTGCCCTGAGTGCTTCGGACTTGGATATAAGATGAAGTTTGATGAGGACTTGATGATCCCTGATAAATCTCTGTCCATTGACGAGGGAGCCATTGTAGTGCTGGGATGGCAGTCCTGCACCGATAAGGGAAGCTATACAAGGGCTGTGCTGGAGGCTTTGGCAAAGGAGTATAACTTTCGGCTGGATACTCCTTTCCAGGATTATCCGGAGGAGATTCACCACATTTTGACCTATGGCACAGACGGCAGGGAGGTAAAGGTTCATTACAAGAGCCAGAGAGGAGAGGGAGTCTACGATGTAGCCTTTGAGGGATTGATAGAAAATGTAAACCGCCGCTACAAGGAAACCTTTTCCGAGAGCTCCAAAGCTGAATATGAGTCTTATATGCGGATAACTCCCTGTCCGGTGTGCAAGGGTCAGAGGCTAAAGAGGGAATCCTTGGCAGTTACAGTGGGTGATCTGAATATCTACGAAGCTACTAATATGTCTATAGTGAAATTTAAGGAGTTTATAGACGGGCTGAAGCTGTCGCAGATGCATCAGACCATCGGAGATTCTATTTTGAAGGAGATCCGAGCCAGGATCTGTTTTTTAATTGATGTGGGATTGGACTATCTGTCCATGTCCAGAGCGACAGGTACTTTATCCGGCGGCGAGGCTCAGAGAATCCGTCTGGCTACCCAGATTGGTTCCGGTCTGGTGGGAGTGGCATATATTCTGGACGAGCCCAGTATTGGACTTCATCAGAGGGATAATGATAAGCTGTTAAAGACGTTGCTTCATCTGCGGGATATGGGCAACAGCGTGCTGGTAGTGGAACATGATGAGGATACTATGCGGGCAGCAGACTGCATTGTGGATATTGGTCCTGGCGCAGGAGAGCATGGCGGTGAAGTGATTGCCATGGGAACTGCGCAGGAGATTATGGAAAACGAGGCTTCCATTACGGGTGCCTATCTTAGCGGAAGGATGCAAATTCCGGTACCTTCAGTGCGAAGAAAGCCTGCCGGCTGGATTACAGTTCGTAAGGCTGCGGAGAATAATCTGAAAAATATTGATGTGGATTTCCCCTTGGGTGTGATGACCTGCGTTACCGGGGTGTCTGGTTCTGGTAAAAGCTCATTGGTTAATGAAATTCTTTATAAGGCTTTGGCCAGGAAGTTGAACCGGGCAAGAACCATTCCGGGAAAGCACAAGTGCATCGAAGGGACGGAACAGCTGGATAAAATTATCACCATCGATCAGTCGCCGATTGGCCGTACGCCAAGATCCAATCCTGCCACCTATACGGGAGTGTTCGATTTGATACGCGATCTGTTTGCAGCCACCTCCGACGCCAAAGCAAAGGGATATTCCAAAGGACGCTTCAGCTTTAACGTAAAGGGGGGACGGTGCGAGGCCTGCAGCGGTGACGGTATTATCAAGATAGAAATGCATTTTCTGCCTGATGTGTATGTCCCCTGCGAGGTCTGTGGTGGAAAGCGGTATAACCGTGAGACCTTGGATGTAAAGTACAAAGGAAAGAGCATTTTCGATGTTCTGAATATGACGGTTGAGGATGCCCTTAAATTTTTTGAGAATGTACCCTCTGTTATCAGAAAAATACAGACCTTATATGATGTAGGACTGGGATATATCCGTTTGGGGCAGCCGTCTACAGAGCTGTCAGGTGGTGAGGCCCAGCGTATTAAGCTGGCTGCGGAGCTGTCCAAGCGCGGCACGGGGAAAACCATCTATATATTAGATGAGCCTACCACAGGACTGCATTTTGCGGATGTTCATAAACTGATTGATATTCTCAGAAGGTTATCAGAGGGCGGCAATACCGTTGTGGTAATTGAGCATAACCTGGATGTGATTAAGACTGCGGATTATATCATAGATATTGGGCCTGAAGGCGGAGATAAGGGAGGTACGGTCATCGCAAAGGGCACACCGGAGGAAGTGGCTGAGAATCCAATATCTTATACAGGCAAATATGTAAAGAGGTACCTGCAGTAGGCTGAAAAATGCTTCGGGGAGATTTTATAGTAACAGAAAAAATATAAAAATTTTGTCGAAATTGCTTGCTATTTTGATTTATATATTATATAATAAGAGCACACGAAAGATAAAAGAGAGATTGTACTGATGGGTACAATCTCTTTCAATTTATGGAGAAATTGATATTTGCCGATAAATCGGTTATTATATGGAGCGGGTTTATAAATTATTCGTATAAGAAGGGGAATGCTGTAGGCCTTATGTGGCAGAGGGGCATGAGGAATTTTCAAATCCGAATTCAGATTCAGTTACAGTTTGTCCATTCATGCCTTTGTCGTGGTTACAAAAGGCTCCGCTTGACGAGGGAGGTTTTCAGGTCGAATTCTTTCCTGAGTAGAATTATGGAAGTATTTCTTTAACATAGCATAAATTGAAACAATATATTTCAGAAGAATGTGGAGGAAAACATTTCATGGAGAGAGAGATGATCATTGTATTGGATTTTGGCGGTCAGTATAACCAGTTGATCGCCCGCCGTGTACGTGAGTGTAATGTATACTGCGAAGTGCATCCCTATAATATGAGCCTGGAGAGAATTAAGGAGATGAAGCCCAAGGGGATAATTTTCACGGGTGGCCCTGATGCAGTATTTGAAGAAGGAGCGCCCCGGTGTTCCAGTGAGATATTTGAGCTGGGTATACCGGTTCTGGGAATCTGTTACGGTGCGCAGCTGATGAGTTATCTGATGGGTGGTGTGGTTAAGAAAGCGGTTGTCAGTGAGTATGGCTATACAGAGGTAGAGATAGATACGGCTTCCAAGCTGTTTGAGGGAGTTTCTCCAAAAACTGTTTGTTGGATGAGTCATGGGGTGTATATTGCGGAAATTCCAGCTGGCTTTCGTGTAACTGCCCGCACGAATTCTTGTCCAGTGGCTGGAATGGAATGGTCTGAAAAGAATTTATATGCGGTACAATTTCACCCGGAGGTGGTTCACACCAAGGAAGGAACTAGAATGCTGTCCAATTTTGTGTACAATGTCTGCGGTTGTTCTGGGGATTGGAAGATGGACTCTTTTGTAGATACTGCTATTAAGTCTCTTCGTGAAAAGATTGGCGGCGGTAAAGTGCTTTGCGCGCTGTCCGGCGGTGTAGATTCATCTGTTGCAGCAGTTTTGCTGTCCAAAGCCATTGGAAAGCAGCTGACCTGCGTATTTGTGGATCATGGGCTGCTTCGCAAAAACGAAGGAGATGAGGTAGAGGCTATATTTGGGCCTGAGGGGCAATATGACCTGAATTTTATCCGTATTAACGCCCAGGAGCGATTCTATGCCAGACTGAAGGGAGTAGAAGAACCAGAGACTAAGAGAAAAATTATCGGAGAGGAATTTATCCGTTTATTTGAGGAAGAGGCTAAGAAAATTGGTACTGTGGACTATCTGGTTCAGGGGACTATCTATCCTGATGTGATTGAGTCAGGATTAGGAAAATCTGCAGTGATTAAATCACATCATAATGTTGGCGGCCTGCCAGAGCATGTAGATTTTAAGGAGCTGGTTGAACCTTTGCGCCTGCTGTTTAAGGATGAGGTAAGGAAGGTTGGTATGGAGCTGGGGATTCCTGAATATCTGGTGTACAGACAGCCATTTCCAGGCCCAGGTCTTGGAGTAAGGATTGTAGGTGAAATTACTGCTGAGAAGGTGAGGATTGTACAGGATGCTGATGCAATTTACCGTGAGGAGATTGCGAAAGCCGGAGTGAATAAGGGACTTGGGCAGTATTTTGCGGCATTGACCAATATGCGTTCCGTAGGCTGCATGGGCGATGAGAGGACCTATGATTATGCGGTGGCATTAAGGGCAGTGTCGACTTCTGATTTTATGACAGCAGAGTCTGCACAGTTGCCTTGGGAGGTGTTGGGGAAAGTAACCAGCCGGATTGTGAATGAGGTGAAAGGGGTTAACCGGGTACTGTATGATTGTACGGGGAAGCCGCCGGCTACGATAGAGTTTGAATAAATCGAGTTGCTTAAAAAAGCCAGTGTTTATGCGGGTTTCAGCG
>ERZ773217.65-NODE-65-length-90917-cov-8.743160_pt1 | contig 90917 bp, 78 predicted proteins | sample MGYA00580995_ERZ773217 | MGnify/ENA primary metagenome ERZ773217 (study PRJEB29015, sample SAMEA2737772) | human gut metagenome | biome: human gut; feature: human-associated habitat; material: faeces | place: China | collected 2012 ...
AAGAATAAGTCTGTAAGCCCTTTTCTTGCTTACAAACTTATTATACGAGGAGGCTAAGAAGTGATATACTTTAGGAAGCAATCGCTTTTTAGATAAAGGAGGAAGCGGCCATGAGGATGAGAGGCTTGAAAATGACTGTAAAGCGTTTGGGAGCTCTGACGGGAGCCTTCGTGCTGGCAATATCCGTGACCTCCTACAGCGCTCCCCAGAGGTGGAGTTCAGGGATGTACTTCGCCCTGCAGGGAACGGTTTTGCCTCAAGGAGATAGACGAGCTTTCGTACCCTATTCCCAGCGTGTTCATGAACAATATGACCCGGCTGTGCTGGAGCAGGCTATGGCAGAGTTTGAGACGGCATGCCAGACAGAGGGCCAGGAGGAGGCAGTAAGCCGTCTCTATGATACTCTGATAAGTGAATACGACTGCTTATCTACAAGGGTTTATATGGCTCAAATCGCGTATGACAGGGATATATCAGAGTCGGCTGCGGCTAAGGAGCAGGCCTATACCGCGGATCTCTATATGGAAATGTCGGAAAAGGTAGTAATGTCCATTCAAAAAGGACTGGCCTCCTCCTATCAGCCCCTTCTCAGCCAGAAGATGGGGGAGGAGCGGGTGACAATGGTGGAATCATATAAGCCTTATACTGAGGCGGAGCTGGAGCTTTTAAAAGAAGAGGATCAGCTTATACGCAAGTATGAACAACTGGCTGCGTCAGAAACCAGCGTGAATATAGACGGTGAGCTTTGGACCTATGACAGGCTGGAGGATGATGATTTTCTCACCTCACAAGCCTATGGGGAAATACAGGAGGCTCTGAGTAAGGAACGGAATCGGATTCTTGGAGCCTGCCTTTTGGAGCTGGCGGATGTGCGCAGAAAACAGGCGGCTTTCTATGGCTTTGACAGCTACAGCGATTATATGTACCAGCTTAGGTATGGGCGTGATTATACATTGCAGGATGTGTCACAGCTGTGTGAGATTGTAAAGAGGGAGATCGTCCCCCTTTATAATGCGCTGTGTTATGCAGATATGGATTACAGCTCATATGAAGAGCTGGATAAGCTGGAAAACCGCTCTACAAAAGAGCTGCTGGAGACAACCGGTACAGCTGTCGGCAGCCTGAGCGGAGAGCTGGGAGATATTTTCCGGTATATGCGGGAAAATGAGCTCTATGATATACAGTCAGATGAACCGGGAAAGGATCGGGTGGAGGTGGATTATACAGTGAGGCTTCCAGCTGATGGAGATGGATATATCTTTCTCAACCGGGAGAATACCTTTCGGGATTATCAGGCCCTTATCCATGAGTTCGGTCATTTTAGCGCCTATTACTATGATAAGACCCCGGAGCTTTACAGCGGCTTCGTCGTGGATGTGATGGAGATCCAGTCTATGGGGCTGGAGCTTCTGGCCACCAACTATGCCGGAGAGCTGGCTGGGGAGGGAGGCCCGGCTTATGCCTGTGAGACGGTAAATGATATGTTCTACAATATAATCAGCGCTTGTATGTTCAATGAATTAGAGGAGCTGCTATATGAGAATCCCAATGTGGAGCTGGAGGACTTAAACCGTAGATTCAAGGAAATACAGGATTCCTATGAAGGCTGGTATTATCAGGCATATGATGATGTTTGCTATGACTGGGTAGAGGTGCCTCATATCTTTTATGACCCTATGTACTATATTGGCTATGGAACCGCTTCTCTGACGGTTCTGGATTTGTGGGCCTTGTCCCAAAAGAATATGGAGGGCGCTGTGGATACCTATATGGGGATTTTAAAGGGAGGAATGGAGGTTCCTTACCGGGAAACTGCCCAACGGTGGGGGCTGCGTGATATATTTGACGAGGAGCAGGTTGCTGAGCTGGCAAATGAGATAAGGGACTATTATGGCCTTGAGACTCCGAAGAAGGTTGAGAATGAGAAGCCTTATGAGGATGAGAGAGCAGGAGCGGATGAGACGGATCTTAAGGAGCAGAATCATGTATTGATAACCCTTGGGATTATGCTTCTTGGTGGAATTGGCGCAGTGATTGTGCTGCAGCTGGCATTGGTGGGAATGGGGGGCTTCATCATCTGGTTATTGATGAAGAATAAAAACAGCAGAAACTGATGGAACAGAGGAGGGGGCCGGGCTGAGAAAAAGCAGAGGAGAGAAATGGACGGTAAAGCTTAAAGCTGATCCTTATAATAGGCCAGCATTAAATCCACCATTCGTCCATAGCTGCGAACTCCGTCTTTCTGGCGGTTGGCTCTCAGGTATTTATCGTTTAGCCGGGCGGAGGCCTCAGCCACCCGGCCTTCAAAGCCGTTCCAGAACTGGCGGTTTAAGGCCAAGTCTTGTATTGCTTCTGGTTCCAGCCGGGAGTGAAGCTCATAGTAGGCTTCCAGATCCACGCCCGCCAGAGCATTTCCTGCATAGACCCATCCTGTAAGGTAGCCGCTGTAACGGAAGTACGGCGACTGGGAACCGATGCATGCCAAATAGCCGATAAAGTTAGCCTCATCCTCTCTCATAAATCCCTTTAGGTGGGACAGCTCATGACAGATGGTGTGAGGGATGTTGTAGTAAGGCATTTCTCTGTTGTAGTTGGCTTCGATGGTAAAGGGGGAGTAGATTCCGCATAGCTGCTGCACTGATAGAAGCCTGGGGAGTATCAGAGGTTTGGGGTAGGGATAGTAGCCCTTTAGCTGAGGGAAATCCTCCCCCAATCCATTCATAGCCTTCTGGCCTGCAATTCCCATGGCCTTTAAAGCGGGTGCAGAGGGGAGAGGCATGTCCTCTGTTTGGCCCGGATAAAAAAGCTCCAGCCCGTTCTCTATGTCCTCCTCCCACTGGAGGGAGAGATTTACCTGATCTACAAGATAGCTGCATAGCTGGTACAGATCGTCTGGGGAAGATTTTTCTATATTTATTCCCGCTTCGTAAGAAAAAGGATTCCGCTCGTAGTTGATTCCGCAGTTAACAGTGTACATCAAAAGCAGGAAGGAAACGATCAAAAAGCCTCTGGAAAGAATCAGGACAGGTTTTTTAATATGGCGGCAGATGTAGAAGAGGGAAAACAGGAGCAGGCTATATACCCCTGCCTCCGAAAGAGAGAAGGGGAACAAACTGCAGAACCGCCCCAGTGTGCTTTCCAGCTTAGGATAGACCGTGAGAGCATAGGACTGAGCAAAGCCGGGGATGGTTCTGGCGCAAAAAACCAGTATCCCTGATAGGGCAGAGAATATGATTCCCAAAGTCCAGAAGAGGGAAGTATTCTTACCGGCAGAAGCCAGGGGAGGACCTGAGGCCCCAGGCTTTTGCAGGGGGGTGCTGGATAAAAGGGGGATGCAAATAGGAAGCTTCATTTGTAGTACCTGCCTTTACGTAGGAGTAAGAATACTTTTTAACAGCCGGTATTAGTTCTTTTATATATTCATATTATAGCAGACCCTTGTTGCCAGTCAAGAAATAGTTCCCAGGAAATGGAGGCTTAAGTTTGAAACAGAACGCCTTTAGAAAAAAAGACGCAGCATGGAATAAAGAACTGCCAAAAGAAGAAGCCAGCTTGTCAGGGGGCAGGCGGCGATGCAGTCTATAAAGGGATTGTGCTTTAAACACCCGGCTCCTGTGTGAAGAGTACATTCTCTGGCAAGCTTTCCGGGGGAAAAGTCCAGACATTGGTAATAAAATTCCTTTTGTTTTGCCGGCTGGAGACTGTAGTGGATCGCCGCCTTTACATCGTCTAGCTGTTCCCTGCTGTGGGCGCTGTAGGGCACCACAGGAATCTGCAGCACATCCTGAAGCAGAGTCATGTCAATGCAGATGCCTTTGCTTTCAGCCTCTTCCCAGGAGCTGACGCACAGAATCAGAGGGATACCCTGCTCCCGTACCTGTTCCAGGCTGAGCAGCTCCTTAAGCTGGTGAAGCCCCTGCTCCAGACAGAAGGCGTCACATACCAGAACAATAACCTCAGGCTGCTGATGATCTGAGAAGCGTCTGGCCTCCAGCGTTGTGAGAAGACAGTTCAAACCGCTGTATTGATAGCTTCTTTTTAATCCAATCCAAGCGATAGGAAGGGGATTGGCAAGTCTTGATAAAAGGGTACGTATTCCTGAACTGGAATTACCTGTAAGGGCGATGATATGAAGGTTGTTTTGCATTAAACCACTCCAAACAAGATATTGGCCTAAAGCCTTTATGATCAGATATGCTTAGGCTTCCGTCAGGTGCATGGCATGAACGCCAAATTACGTATATTGATCCCCTGCTTTTGATAAGTCAAGGATAGCTTGACGGCTGCGGCATAATCTACTATACTAGACCGTGGTTGGAACATGCTTTCTTCCGGCTGTGCGGCAGGCTCTGGAGAATGAATGTTTAATTATAGGTTGGCGTGAGTACGGGAAGCAGACTGGGCTGCAGAGGCTTCCTTGAGAGCCAGAAACGTAAAGATGGGATAGGAGAGTAAAAATATGGGATTTCAGGATGATTATGTAATGCGGACGATCAGCGATCTGGTACGTGCCATTGCAAGGCTGGCGCTTGGAAAAAATGATATAGACTATGAGCTGCCGGCTGATGAGGCGGCTGATACGGAACTGGATCGGGTTTACCGGAGACTGAAAAATATGGTGGATGAAGGCGATATCAATGGTGCGGAGAATTACCTTTCTGATGAGCTGGACACAGAAAATAAGGGATATTTGGAGATGGCTCTCACCTTCTATATGTATCTGAATCAGCTTTCAGACGCTGAGCTTTATGAGGCTGATTATTCCCGTGAGGAGATCGTGGAGGGGATTAACAGCATTTGTGCGGAATATGGTATTAGCGGTTTTGAACATTTTGTAGATACAACGATGGTTTAGAATACAACAGCCAGATGGTCATGGTGACATGGCCTTCTGGCTGTTTTTTGCCCTGAATCGGAAAAAAGCTTTTGCTCCGGGGTAAAAAACAAAGAAAGAGGATTTTAATGGAGATAAATAAAGAGTGCGCCCAATATTTGGGAGACTATTATAAGGGGCTGTTCTTTGGAAATGTAAATAGGAGATACCGGGCTACCACAAAGGCTGAGGCAAATAAACGCCTGGGACGTTTGACACAAGAGCGTTTAGGGAAAATTGTAAGGGCCAATGAACTTAGTGACATACATGCCATGACATCAAAGGTCTGCTCCTATTTAATGCGCCGGGAAAACTATTTAAAGCCCGGAGCCATGACAGAGGAATGGGACAGGGACTATAAGCATATGCAGGCATTCTGCTGCGCGTTAGCCAGGAAGGATTTGGAATATGTTTCCTCCCTGACGCTGGAGGAACTGAAGCAGGTAATGAAAATGCAGGGAGTCCGCCGCTATCTACTGACGAATTCCCTGGAGCGGGCCTATCAGCTTTTCTATATCCCCAAAACCATCAAGAGGGGGATTCGGGAGGCCATCCAGAAGAAGCCTGAGGACGAATATCCAGGCGCTAGGGAGATGAAGCGCAAATTTATTCTTCATGTAGGCCCAACTAACAGCGGTAAGACTCATGATGCCCTGGAGCGGTTAAAGGAATGCAGTCGCGGGGCTTACTTCGGCCCCTTAAGGCTTTTGGCCCTGGAGGTTTATGACCGTTTGAACACAGAGGGATTATCCTGCTCTATGATAACCGGAGAGGAAATGCTGGAGATACCAGGAGCCTTGTGCCAGGCATGTACAGTCGAAATGCTCAATGACCATGAGTATTTTGATATTGCGGTGGTAGATGAGTGTCAGATGATAGCGGAACCCCATCGGGGGCATAATTGGACCAGAGCTGTCCTGGGGCTGAGGGCAGAGGAAATACATCTTTGCATGGCGCCTGAAGCAGAGGACATCATAACAGAAATGATTAAACGCTGCGGCGACCAGTATCGTGTGGTACGGCATAAGCGGAATACGAGGCTCACCCTTGAAAAGAAAGCCTTTGGCCTAAAGACAGATTTGAGAAAGGGAGACGCCCTTATTGTATTTTCCAAGAAATCAGTTCTGGCTTTGGCAGCTCATCTGGAGAATGAGGGAATCCGATGCAGCGTTATCTACGGAAGTCTTCCTCCTGCCACCCGGAGGGAGCAGGTGCGCCGCTTCCTGGAAGGGGAGACGGAGATAGTGGTCAGCACCGATGCCATTGGGATGGGGCTGAACCTTCCCATTCGAAGAATTGTTTTTGTGGAAACTCGGAAATTTGACGGCGTGAACAGGCGAGATCTGACGCCTGAGGAGATCAAGCAGATCGCCGGACGGGCCGGCAGATACGGACTTTACGATGAAGGCTTCGTTACTGCGGTGGATGGACTTAAGGTGATTGAGGACGGCCTGCTTCGAATGCCTATGCCCATTATGAAAGCTTATGTGGGCTTTCCAGAGCAGCTTTTGAGTCTGCCTTCAGAAATAGACAATCTGATTAAAATATGGGCGGGAATGGACGCTCCCTCCATCTACGAAAAGATGGAGGTAGACGAGCTTTTGGCGTTGTATATGAGCTTTGAGCATGTTCACAGGAAGGATTTGGGGGAATATACCAAGCAGGAGATTTACAAGCTGATTACCTGCTCTATCGATATTGGTAACAAACTTGTTATGGAGCTGTGGAAAGATTACTGCAGCCAGTACCAGGAGGTGGAGGAGCTGGAATTTCCCTACAGTCCTGGGGATGATCTGTATGCTCTGGAAAGCTATTATAAGATGCTGGATTTGTATTTTCAGTTTTCAAGAAAGGTGGGCCTGCCGGTTCAGAAGGAGAATCTGGAGGAGGAGCGGCGGCGTACGGAGGAAGTGATCAGCTGCATTTTAAAAACGGAATGTGCCAGCTACTCGCGTAAATGTGCCAGCTGCAAAAGGGAGCTTACATGGGATTATCCCTTCTCCGTCTGTCAGCGGTGCTTTAAGAGGGGAAAGGTAAACCGGGCTCACAGATATAGCCAGGGCAGGCTAAGAAACGGAACAAGCATACAACAAGAGGAGAATTAAGGAGGTAAAAGAGATGGAAAGTCAACGTATCATTCAGGTGGAGGAGAAGGTACCCTTAAAGCTTTTAGTACCGTTAAGCATTCAGCACATGTTCGCTATGTTCGGCGCATCGATTCTGGTGCCCTTTATCTTCGGGATTAATCCGGCGGTGGTGCTGTTTATGAACGGTATTGGCACCCTGCTGTTTATTCTTATTACGAAGGGAAAGGCTCCTGCCTATTTGGGCTCCAGCTTTGCGTTTCTGGCTCCGGCTGGTGTTGTCATCAGCAATTTCGGATACGCATACGCGCTGGGAGGCTTTGTGGCAGTGGGGTTTTGCGGCTGTATTCTGGCGTTGGTTGTCTACCGGTTTGGAACAGGCTGGATCGATATTGTACTGCCTCCTGCTGCCATGGGGCCCGTTGTAGCCTTAATTGGGCTGGAGCTTTCAGGGACTGCTGCAAGCAACGCGGGTCTTCTGGAAGAGGTGATTGACCCTAAGAAGCTCATTGTGTTTATGGTAACCTTGGGTACGGCTGTGTTCGGCTCTATTTTATTCAGAAAGTTTTTTTCTGTCATACCGATTCTTATAGCAGTTATGGCAGGCTATGGGGCGGCTCTCATATGCGGGATTGTGGACTTTACAGAGGTAGAGGCGGCTCCGCTGTTGGCTCTCCCTAACTTTTCTGCCCCTAAGTTCAGCCTGGAGGCCATACTGATGATTCTTCCGGTGCTTCTGGTTATAACTTCAGAGCACATTGGCCATCAGGTAGTAACCAGCAAGATTGTAGGCCGTGATCTGCTAAAGGATCCGGGGCTTCACCGCTCCCTGTTCGGAGATAATTTTTCTACCATGCTATCCGGCCTTATCGGCTCTGTACCTACAACTACCTACGGAGAGAATATAGGGGTTATGGCGATCACACGTGTATACAGTGTCCGTGTGATCGGAGGGGCAGCCATTTTGTCTATTATTTGCTCCCTTATCGGCAAGCTATCCGCCCTGATAAGCACCATTCCAGGTCCTGTCATCGGCGGAATCTCCTTCCTCCTTTACGGGATGATAGGAACCTCAGGGCTGCGCATCCTGGTAGATTCCAAGGTAGACTACGGCAGCTCCAGAAATCTGGCGCTCACCTCTGTTATTTTCGTGACAGGTCTTTCAGGAATTTCTGTAAAGATTGGGAATATTCAACTGACAGGTATGGTTCTGGCCTGCGTGGCAGGAATGATTCTAAGCCTGCTCTTTTATTTGCTGGAGCGTTTTCACCTTACCAATGATCAGACTTAATGACTCAGCCGCTGCCTGCTGTAGTGATAAACATTAAGAAGGAATGAAAGTAACCGGAAGGCAGCGGAGCAAAGGTCAGGGCTCCGCTGCCCGTACCAGAACCTCCTTTGCATTTGCGGCTCGAAGGCCGATAAGCCTGCCTCGGATCAAGTAAGCGGATATGGAATCTGTCCTTCCTTTCAGGATGCAGGTAATCGGCTCCTTGGATATAAAGCCAAGATGTTTTAAGTGCTCTGCCATGTAGGGTTCACAGATAATCCATACAACTTCAGCCGTTTCTCCAGACTTTAATTCGTTTAAGGGATATACCATAAAAACATTTCCAGGGAAGCTTTACAATAATATATGCGGCAGTTCCTTAAACGGGTGAATACCATCCAAAAGAAGTCTGCGTTTCTAATCTAACAGCACAGGTACAGGCTTGTGAAAGCTTAAGGAGCTGGGTGTTACAGAACAGTCCCAGGCAAGCACATGAACTCCGGCTCTGGCAGCAGCCCTCAGTGTCTGGCCGAAGGCCGGGTGAGTGGCATCATTGGGTTTAAAGCCGTGAATCCCCTTCATCTGGATTACAAAGAGCACATATGCCTCACATCCCTCCTGATGTGCCTTTATAAGGCTGTTGAGGTGCTTAAGGCCCCGCTCAGTGGGAGCGTCAGGAAACATTGTCATGCCCTCGTCTTCCAGGGTAACGCCCTTTACCTCCATGAACGCCTGGGTACCGGGATGATTGTCTGGTGTTCGGGACAAAGAGGCAATGCTTCCAGAAGAGGGGGATGCATTCCTGCCTTTGTTCCGGAAGAGGGTAAAGGCCAGATCAAATCTAGAATCTTCATAGTTTACCTCTCTGCGTATGGATTCTATTTTATCATAAGCTCCCAGCAGGGCCTGGGGGCTGGTCTTAAGCCATTCCCATGCAGCCTTATTAGGAGCCTGAGAATCCATGTTGATCAGCAGTCTATCCTTATATACCGCAATGATGTCGTACTGGGTCTTGCGGCCGGTAAGAGCAGCGTCCGGGTGGTATTCCAAAACGACTGTAACCCCAGGGATCAGAAGCTCCCTGCATCGTCCTGTGTTTTTTACATGGCAAACTACATGTCGTTCTTCTATTTTTACATGGGCGATAAAACGGTTAGGGCGGCTTAAAAAGGTTCCTGTTATAATATGTTCGTATTTCATAATCGAACTTCTCCTTTAAATTTTAGGCAAAGGGGCTTAAAATCCCTGCCGGGAAGCAGCTGTCCTGGCAGGGGTCATGCTCTGCCTCCTTATCCTGTACAATAGTATAGCAGAAGAAGCCCTTAGGTGAAAGCGGGGTTTATTTTTTTAGTCATTTTCCCACAGAAGTGTTTTGAGCTTTGAACCTGCACTGGAGAAAGGAACATATTTCTTTTTGTGTTTTGGTTGCGATTGTACCGGAAATATGTTAGGATTTCTATATATGTACAGATAGAAAGAAAATGTTATTGACAAAGTGAGGATCAGAATATGAGATTGACCTATCAGAGTACAAGGGGCGGTGAGTCGGGGGTTACGGCTTCTATGGCCATCTTACAGGGGCTTGCAAAGGACGGCGGTTTGTTTATGCCTGTTGAGATTCCAAAGCTGGACGTGTCCTTTGAGACGCTGTCAGGCTTGACGTATCAGGAAACTGCCTATGAAGTGATGAAGCTGTTTTTTGCCGATTTTACGGAGGAGGAGCTTAAAAGCTGTATAAGCAAAGCCTATGACAGCAAATTTGATACAGGGGAGATTGCGCCTTTGGCAAAGGTGGACGGAGCTTACTATCTGGAGCTGTATCATGGAAGCACCATTGCCTTTAAGGATATGGCTCTTTCTATTCTGCCTCATCTTATGACAGTCTCCGCTAAGAAGAATAAGGCGGACAAGGAGATTGTAATTCTCACCGCAACCTCCGGGGATACAGGAAAGGCGGCGATGGCCGGGTTTGCGGATGTACCCGGAACCAGAATCATTGTATTTTACCCAAAAGACGGAGTAAGCAGGATTCAGGAGCTGCAAATGCGCACACAGAAGGGGGACAATACCAGCGTGGTTGCGATCCGCGGCAACTTTGACGATGCCCAGACAGGTGTTAAGCGCCTCTTCGGCAATCAGGCTTTGAAGGAGGAGCTGGTCTCTAAGGGCTTTCAGCTTTCATCCGCCAACTCCATCAATATTGGAAGGCTGGTGCCCCAGGTGGTGTACTATGTATATGCCTATGCCAGGCTGCTGGCCAATCAGGAGCTTGAACAGGGAGAGGAGATTAACGTGGTGGTACCCACGGGGAATTTCGGCAATATTCTAGCTGCCTATTTTGCGAAAAAAATGGGACTTCCCATTAAGACGCTGGTGTGCGCATCCAATGAAAATAAGGTATTGTACGATTTCTTTACCACAGGCACTTATGATAAAAGGCGGGAGTTCATCCTTACGAGCTCCCCTTCTATGGACATCCTCATCTCCAGCAACCTGGAGCGTTTAATATACCTAAGCACAGGCTGCGACGGAGCGGCCAACGCGGCATTTATGCAAGAGCTGGCGGAAAAGGGCAGCTACACCATAACCCCTGCCATGCGTGAATTTATGTCAGATTTTACCGGCGGCTTTGCCACGCAGAAGGAAAATGCGGCTGCTATCAAGAATATATTTGACAGAGCCGGCTATCTGATTGATACACATACCGGCGTTGCGGCGGCTGTTTACAAGCATTACAGGGCATCCACCGGCGATACGGCCAAGACGGTGATTGTTTCCACTGCCAGCCCCTATAAATTCTCCGGCAGCGTGATGGAAGCCATTGCAGGCAGCGAGGAGCTTGTGGGTAAGGACGAATTCCAGATCGTGGATGATTTAAGCCGGTTTACCGGTACAGCGATTCCGGCTGCCGTGGAGGAGATTCGCAGCGCTCCTGTTCTCCACAATTTGGAATGTGATGTGGAAAAGATGGAGGAAACAGTTAAGAATCTTCTGGGGATTTAAGGCGGATTTTGAAACTTGTATAAAACGATCTTTCTTTTTAATCGTAACTGCGATATAATAAGCAAGATAGTTAAAAGCATAACAAGGTTTTAAGGAGGGTATCACATGTTAGTTTCAGCAAAAAGGATGCTTGATAAAGCAAGAGAAGGCAAGTATGCAGTAGGACAGTTTAATATCAATAATCTCGAATGGACCAAATCCATCTTACTGACAGCGCAGGAGCTTCAGTCTCCCGTGATTCTGGGTGTTTCTGAGGGAGCAGGAAAATATATGGCGGGTTACAGAACGGTATCCGCCATGGTGAAGGCTATGCTGGAGGAGCTGAATATTACGGTTCCCGTAGCTCTGCATCTGGATCACGGCTCCTATGAGGGCTGCTACCAATGCATCAAGGCAGGCTTTTCCTCCATTATGTTCGACGGTTCCCATTATTCGATTGAGGAGAATATTGAGAAAACCAGGGAGCTGGTAAAAGTTGCCCATGCTATGGGGCTGTCACTGGAGGCAGAGGTTGGCTCTATCGGCGGTGAGGAAGATGGAGTAGTTGGTCTTGGAGAATGTGCTGATCCGCAAGAATGCAAGGCCATCGCGGATTTAGGGATTGACTTTTTGGCAGCAGGTATCGGCAATATCCATGGAAAATATCCTGAGAATTGGCCAGGACTTCGTTTTGACGTGTTAGAGAGCATTAAGAAGGCGGTAGGTGATATGCCGCTGGTGCTTCACGGTGGAACAGGTATTCCTGAGGATATGATTAAGAAGGCTGTCAGCCTGGGAGTGGCTAAGATTAACGTTAACACCGAGTGTCAGCTGACCTTCGCGGCAGCTACCAGAGCGTACGTGGAGGCAGGTAAGGATCTGGAAGGCAAGGGCTTTGACCCAAGAAAGCTGCTGGCTCCAGGGGCAGAAGCTATAAAGGGAACGGTGAAAGAGAAAATGGAACTGTTCGGCAGCGTAGGAAAGGCCTGATTCTTAACATTAAGACAGCTTAATAATCATTATTAGAATAAAAATATGGTTTTCGTAAAAAAATGCTTGCATTTTGAGGGAAAATGGTTTATTTTAATAAAGAACAAGGGTGTTCTCTCTGAATGGGGGAACGCCTTTTTTATTATACCCCCGTCTGAGGTGCGGCAAAAGAATGCTAAAGCTGCGCCTTCGTTTGCGAGATGTATGCTTGAAGCTATCCTCAGTCTATGGTCTGGTTATGTAGCGCAGCACGCTGGTATGAACAAAGGGGATTTATGAATAAAGAAAAAGAGAGGATGGAAAAAGGGATGAGCGAGGTATTAAAGGTAGTTGAAATGTTCGGCAGGAATGTATTCAACGATGGGGTTATGAGGGATCGCCTGCCAAAGAACGTATATAGGAAGCTGAAAAAGACCATCGAAGACGGCGCTGAGTTGGACCCCGGCATTGCCGACGTCGTGGCTCATGCCATGAAGGATTGGGCCATTGAGAGAGGGGCTACCCACTACACCCATTGGTTTCAGCCTCTGACAGGAGTAACGGCTGAAAAGCATGATTCTTTTATTTCTGCTCCCAGTGACGGAAAGGTGATTATGGAATTTTCCGGAAAGGAACTGATTAAGGGAGAGCCGGATGCTTCTTCTTTTCCATCTGGAGGCTTAAGGGCGACCTTTGAAGCTAGAGGCTATACCGTTTGGGATTGTACCTCCCCTGCGTTTCTGAGAGAGGATGCCGTCGGCGTAACCCTTTGTATTCCTACTTCCTTCTGCTCCTACAACGGCGAGGCTCTGGATAAGAAAACCCCATTGCTGCGTTCTATGCAGGCGGTCAACGAGCAGGCATTGAGGATTCTCCGGCTCTTTGGCAACACAACTGCCAAAAGAGTGTCTCCCTCTGTAGGGGCTGAGCAGGAATATTTTCTGGTTGACCGTGAGAAATATTTGCAGCGCAAGGATCTGATTTATACAGGACGCACTCTGTTTGGAGCAATGCCTCCGAAGGGGCAAGAGCTGGAGGATCATTACTTCGGCGCTATCCGTGAACGGATCGGTTCCTACATGAATGACGTCAATAAAGAGCTGTGGAAATTAGGAGTGCCTGCCAAAACACAGCACAATGAGGTCGCTCCTGCGCAGCATGAGCTGGCGCCTATATACGAGGGAGGCAATCAGGCGGCAGACCATAACCAGATTGTAATGGAGACGCTCAAGAAGGTAGCAGGCCGTCATGGAATGGCCTGTCTTCTTCATGAAAAGCCCTTTGCGGGAGTAAATGGATCGGGTAAGCACAATAACTGGTCTCTGACCGCAGATGACGGTACTAACATGATGAATCCGGGAGATACGCCTCATGAGAATGTTCAGTTCCTTTTGGTGCTGGCCTGCATTATGAAGGCTGTGGATATTCATGCGGATCTGTTAAGGGAGTCTGCCGCTGATGTGGGAAATGATCACCGGCTGGGAGCGAATGAGGCTCCGCCTGCAATTATCTCTGTATTTCTGGGGGAGCAGCTGGAGGATGTGATCGATCAGCTTTGCAGCAGAGGCGAGGCAACCCATTCTAAGTCGGGGGGGACCCTAAAGACTGGCGTTGACATTTTGCCGGATTTGGATAAGGACGCGACAGATCGCAACAGAACCTCACCCTTTGCTTTCACTGGTAATAAGTTTGAGTTCCGTATGGTGGGTTCCTCTGATTCAATCGCTTCTTCTAATACAGTTTTGAATACCATTGTAGCGGAAGCATTTAAGGAGGCGGCGGATAAGCTTGAGAAGGCAGAAGACTTCGATATGGCGGTTCATGATTACATTAAGGAGACGCTCTCAGCTCATAGAAGAATTATCTTTAATGGTAATGGATATTCTGGCGAGTGGGTAGAGGAGGCAGAGAAGAGAGGGCTTCCTAATATCAGGTCTATGGTGGACGCGATTCCTGCCCTGACTACAGAAAAGGCAGTAAGGCTGTTTGAGGAGTTCGGGGTATTTACAAGAGCGGAGCTGGAGTCCAGGGCAGAGGTGGAATATGAGAACTACAGCAAGGCCATTAATATTGAGGCCAGAACCATGTATGATATGGCAAGCAAGTCGATTATTCCTGCTGTTATCCGGTATATTACCAAGCTGGCTGAATCTGTTTCGGCTGTAAAGACTGCCTGCCCGGAGGCAGATGTAAGTGTACAGACGGAGCTTTTGATAGAGACCTCTGATCTGCTGTCTGAGACAAAGGTTGCTTTGGCGGCTCTGGCTGATAAAACGGAGAGAGCATTTGGGTTAGAGACAGGAAAGGATCAGGCATTGTTTTTCCACAAGGAGGTATTTCCTGCAATGGCAGCTCTGAGGGCGCCTGTTGACAAGCTGGAGATGATCGTGGATAAGGATTTGTGGCCAATGCCCAGCTATGGTGATTTGATTTTTGAGGTATAGCTACAGGCAGAGGAGTTGGTTTCGGACGTACATCTTCAAAGAACAGAGGGGAGAGGGCGCCCGCTGTATCATGAGGAATAGGTATTTTGCAAGGATAGAGCAGGGTCTGCCGGATTCAGGCAGGCCCTGCCGTGTTTTTGGGCATATCCTGCCTGGAGCTGTACACCTAAAGCCTATAGCTGTGTTGAGCAGCTATGCATAACGAGTGAGTTAGGGCTTGCATTTTTTTTTTGTTATGCTATAATGTTCATATATTGCTAAAAATATAATATTTTGAACGAAACGGAAAATGAGGGAACATGACATGGATAGACTGGGGCTTGTGTGCAGAGCAATTTTGGAGCGGCCTGACATTACACAGAGGGAATTGGCAGCTTTGCTGGACGTGTCTCTGGGTACGGCTAATGGGCTGATTAAGGAGTGTATTGAAAGAGACTATATTGAAGAGAATCGCAGCCTAGATGGAAGGGATAAATGGAAACTGCGCCAGGCGGGAGAGGCGCTTTTGGAGCCGTACAGGGTGGATGGGGCCCTGATTATTGCGGCGGGCTTTGGCTCTCGGTTTGTGCCGCTGACTTTTGAGACTCCCAAGGGGCTTTTAGAGGTGTTTGGGGAGCGGATGATAGAGAGGCAGATAAAGCAGCTTCATGAGGCAGGTATAAGAAATATTACCATTGCGGTAGGGTATTTGAAGGAAAAGTTTGAGTATCTGATAGATAAGTATGATGTAGATCTTCTTTATAATCCGGAATATTCCAGTAAGAATACATTAGCTACCATTTACAGAGCAGGCAAGGCGCTGGAAGGCCGGAATATGTATATTCTGTCCTCGGATAACTGGATGAGGAAGAATATGTATCATAGCTATGAATGTGGTGCCTGGTACAGCAGTGTTCTTCAGAAGGGGGAGACCAAGGAATGGTGTCTGAGCTTTAATAAAAAGGGACGGATAACCCAGGTAAAGATTGGAGGAAGGGATCAGTGGGTGATGTACGGCCCGGCGTACTTTTCCAGGGAGTTTTCTAAACAGTTTCTGCCAGTGCTGGAGGCTTACTACAAAACTCCGGGAACAGAGCAGTTTTACTGGGAGCAGGTCTATGCGGATATGCTGGAGGGGGCAGCAAAGGATCGGCTGTGGGAGGACAAGGAGCTTCTTAAGAAGGCGGAGAAGGCTTCCGGCCTTCCGGCTTCCCGGTGGGGCGAGATAGAGATGGATGTGAACCGGCAGCCGGAGGATCAGGTATATGAGTTTGAGAATCTGGAGGAGCTTAGGCTGTTTGATACGAAGTATCAGAAAGGATCGGATAATGAAGCAATGGGGCTGGTTTCCAGGCTATTTAAGGTGCCGGAGTCGGAAATCTATGATATCCGCTGCATGAAAGCGGGGATGACCAATAAATCCTTTCTCTTCAAGATAGGAGAGCGCCACTGCATTTGCCGGGTGCCCGGTTCTGGAACAGAGCTTCTCATTAACAGGAAGGAGGAGGCCAGGGTATATGAGGCGATAAGGCCTTTGGAGATTGCGGAGCATTTGCTCTATATAAATCCAGACACCGGATATAAGATTGCGGATTATTATGAAGGTGCGCGAAATGCTTCTGCCGCAAACTGGGAGGACATGGAACGGTGCATGGGAGTGGTAAGGCAGCTTCACCAGTCTGGGCTCAGAGTGGAGCACAGCTTTGATATCAGGGAGCGGATTGATTTTTACGAAGAGCTGTGCAGGAGACACGGAGGAATCCTTTTTGAGGACTACGTGGAGGTCAGAGGATGGATGAACTGGCTGATGGATACCCTGGATACCATGAACCGTCCCTCCTGTCTGTGCCATATTGACCCGAATGTGGACAACTTTCTTGTTTTGGAGAGCGGGGAAATAAAGCTTCTGGATTGGGAGTATGCAGGCATGTGTGATCCCATTGTGGATATTTCCATGTGCGCCATCTACTCTTATTATGGCGAGGAGGAGATGGAGAAGCTACTTTGTTTGTACCTTCAGCGGGAACCAGAAAAGGATGAGTTGTTCGCCCTCTATGCCAATGCTGCTCTTGGGGGCTTTCTGTGGAGCCTGTGGGCTGTATATAAGAGCGTTTTAGGGGACGAGTTTGGAGAGTACACCATTATCATGTACCGCTATGCAAAGAAATATTACAGGAAATTACGGAAATTATACATTCAATAAGCAAATGATTGAATACTCTCAAAGCTATCCCTTACCTAGTATGCTCAATTCCTTATAGGTCGATGCATGGTTTTTAAGATGCAGTACCCATTGCTTCATTACATTGATATATTAAAATACGCAGCGGATAAGGCATGAAAATCATGGGCTGACATTGACGGGAGTTGACGGCCTTAAGGCGCAAGAAGGGGAAGGGGATGGAGAAATTATAAAGAGAACAAGCATACAGAAGGGCTGCCGCATCGGTTATTGTACCGGTGGGGCAGCCCTGTTAAGATCTAATGTAAATTAAAAGGGCATATGGTCCGGATCTGGCGCACTGCGTTCTCCGGTTTCCAATGATGCTATGATCCTCATGTCTTCTTCATCCAGTGTGAAATCAAAGATCTGAAGGTTTTCTTCCATGCGTGAAGGAGTGACTGATTTGGGAATTGTAATAATCCCTCTTTGAATTTGCCACCGCAGTACAATCTGGGCCACGGATTTCTTGTGCCTTGCGGCAATCTCTGCCAGAGCCGGAACATGGAACATGCGTCCCTCCATAAAGGGAGAGTGAGCTGTAATCCGAATGCCCAGCTGTTGGCAGAATTGCTGGGTTTCATCCTGGGGCAGGAAGGGATGGTATTCGATTTGGTTGACAGCCGGGACAACGGGTTCTCCTTCAATCATTTCCCTGATATGGTGGGGCTTAAAGTTGCTGATACCAATAGCCCGTACTTTCTTTTGAGCATAAAGCTCCTCCAATGCCTGGTAGCATCCTCTGGAGTTAGGCTTGGGCCAGTGAATGATGTAAAGATCCAGATAATCGGTATCAAGCTGGTGAATGGTTTTTTCGAATGCGTTTAATGTTTCGTGATAACCCATATCTGTGACCCAGACTTTGCTGGTGATAAAGATATCTGAGCGGCTGACGCCGCTTTTTTTAATTCCTTTTCCGACTCCTGTTTGATTATCGTAGGCGGATGCGCAGTCCAGATGACGATATCCCAGAGAAAGGGCAGCCGCAACCGCGTGCTCCACAGCAGAGCCGTCGGGAATCTGATAGGTTCCAAAACCTATGACAGGAATTGTCGCGCCATTGTTAAGAGCAATCGTAGGTATCATAAACACTCCTCCTTAATAATTTAAAAATTAAATTTTATTAAACTATAATTTAATGATATAAAAGATTGAACAAAAAGTAAATTGTTAAAATTAAACATAAAATAATCGGTAATATTGTAAAAAATAACCTTTATAAATAAATTGACATTGGCAAACTTACGTTATATAATTTAAATAGATTTAAAAAAATTTAATAAAATTTAAAAAGGAGGAAGGCAAATGAAACGTTGGTTAGCAGTATTCATGGCTGTAGGTTTGGTTTTAGCATCAATGGGGTGTGGAAGAAAGGAGGCGCAGACAGCCGATTCGGGGGAGGCCAAAACAGCAACAGAGGGAAAGACGCCGGAGGGCAGTGAAGCAGCAGGATCTACAGAGGTTGTGGCAGGGGAGGCAGCAGACAATCAGGAGGGGAAAAGAGTCATTGGTTTTTGCCCTCCTACTATGAATAATCCATTTTTTTATTGGATTGAGCAGAATGTAAGAAAAGCAGTAGAGGCTCGGGGGGACACCCTGATTACTATGGATCCTCAGCTGGATCAGCAGAAGCAGATTGAGCAGGTAGAAGACCTTTTAACGCAGGGAATTGATGCATTGCTTCTGTGCCCCTATGATTCCAACAGTATTAAGAGCGCATTGGTTTCCGCGTCGGAGAAAGGCGTTCCGATTATTATCTTCGATACACCGGTAGTTGACAGTGAATATGTAGAGACGACGGTTGCCTCGGATAACTACAAAGCAGGAGTGGTAGTGGCGGAAGATTTGAAGTCCCGCCTGCCTAAGGGCTCCAAGATTGCCTGTCTGGTTTCTCTGGCTGGCGAGACAGATCGTAAAAGATTGCAGGGCTTTACAGACACGCTGGGAGACGACTATGAGATTGTGGCTCAGCTGGATGGTAAGGGAGATACCGGTGTATCCTTACCGCTGGCAGAGGATATTCTTCAGGCTCACCCGGATTTAGGTGCATTTTTCTGTGGAAATGATCCTTCAGCGATTGGAGCGGCACAGGCAATCGGGGCAGCACAAAAGACCGGAGAAATCCTGGTGTATGGCGTGGATGGATCACCAGAGGCTAAGGCTGCGATTAAGGCAAAAGAGATGACTGGAACGGGCGCGCAGTCGCCAACTAATATTGCCAACTATGCGGTTGAGGCAGCATATGCCTGTCTCAATGGGGAGAGCTTAGAGGAAAACACGGTAGTTCCCACCTTTATTATTAACCAGGACAACATTGATACATATGGTACGGAAGGATGGCAGTAACTAAGGCTGACACACGCTCTGGGTGTGTTGTACCGGATGCAATGTAAAATCAGGAGGTCTGGATAAGCTTCAGACCTCCTGGAAAACGGGGAGAACCAGGTTATGGAGACAGAGAATTTATTAAAGATGACAGAGATTGACAAGAGGTTTCCAGGGGTTCATGCGCTGAAAAAGGTGTCATTTCAGCTAAAGACAGGAGAAGTTCATGCGCTTTTGGGTGAGAATGGGGCGGGCAAATCCACGTTGATGAATATTTTGGGCGGCGTATTTCCGGCAGATTCCGGAAGAATTGAAATAAAAGGGAAGCCTGTGAGTATTGAGAAGGTATCAGACGCTCAGAAGCATGGAGTGGCGGTAATCCACCAGGAGCTGGTGCTGGTTCCTCATATGACCATTGCGGAAAATGTGTTTATGGGGAGAGAGCCAAAGACAAGATGGGGGACGGTTGATACAGCCTTTATGGAACGAGAAGCAGAGAGAATGATTCGCCGGGTAGGGCTGGAGCTGCCCGCCTGTACCATTGTGGGAAGCCTTAGCGTTGCGCAGCAGCAGATGGTGGAAATTGCAAAGGCGCTTTCTCTAAAGGCAAACATTTTGGTAATGGATGAGCCTACCTCTTCATTAACAGAAAAAGAGGTGCAGGTATTGTTTCAAATTGTGAACAGGCTGAAGAAGGAAGGCGTAGGTATTATCTACATTTCTCATCGAATGTCAGAGCTGTTTGAAATTACAGACCGGATCACGGTGATGCGGGACGGAATGTATATAGAAACAAAGCTTACGAAAGAGACCGATACGGATGAACTGGTAGCTTTGATGGTGGGCAGGAAGCTGGAAAATTATTATACCAGAAATTATAGAAAACCAGGCAAGGTGACTCTGGAGGTTCGGAATCTTGGAGACAGGTATAAGCTGAAGAATATCAGTTTTCTTGCCAGAGAAGGAGAAATATTAGGATTTTCCGGGCTCATCGGAGCAGGAAGGTCAGAACTGATGCAGGCAATCGTGGGATTGGAGCCCTATACGGAAGGGACTGTGCTTATCAGTGGGAAGGAGCAGAAAGGTCATTCATATCAGGACACATTAAAACAGGGACTGGCCTTTGTGCCGGAGGATCGGAAAAAGCAGGGCCTGATTTTGATCAATTCAGTGGCCTTTAACCTGACCATAACTGTGTTAAAGGAATTTATTCATGGAGTGGCAGTGAGCCAAAAGAAGGAAGAGGGGATTGCGGAGAGAAGCATTGAGAATCTAAGAATCAAGGTTTCCGGGCATAATCAGATCGCAGGAAACCTTTCCGGTGGAAATCAGCAGAAGATACTGATTGGGAAATGGCTGGCGACAAATCCGAAGATATTGATTGTAGATGAGCCTACCAGAGGTGTGGATGTGGGGGCGAAGGCCGATATATACGCGATCATAGATGGATTAGCCGCAAAAGGGATTACCATCATCATGGTATCCTCTGATTTAAATGAAATTATGAATATGTGTGATCGGGTAATTGTAATGAAGAATGGGCGGATCACCGGTGAAGTCAGCCGGGAGGAGCTGAGCCAGGAAAGGATCATGCAGTATGCGACAGATGAGGGAGGGAAGACAGACCATGTTTGATGCAGTAAAAAAATTTACAGACAAGCATCAGAAAAACGGTGCAGTGAAGTATGTAAAAACAAATTTGGGAATCCTATCTGCATTTTTCATCATGTTCTTATTTTTGAGCTTAGCAACACAGAGGTTTTTGACAGCAGATAACTGGATCAACATTTTTCGGCAGGTGACAACCAATACAACGATTTCCATTGGTTTGATGATGGCGATTATTATATCTGGTATCGACCTGACGGTAGGCTCTATTATCGCGCTGTCTGGCTGCGTAACTGTAAAGGCTATCGTAGCTTTGGGAATCCCGGTTTTTTGGGCGGTAATTTTGGGCTGTTTTGTGGGAGCGCTGTCCGGGTTGATTACAGGGTGCATTATCGCGTATACAGATATGCCGCCATTTGTGGTGACGCTGGCAATGATGAACGTAGGGCGCGGAGCTGCTTATCTGGTGGCAAACGGATCGCCAATCCGGTTATCGACAGAGGAATTTGAACAAATCGGCTCCGGCTATCTTGGATTCATTCCTCTGCCGGTAGTTTATACTGGCTGCCTGCTTCTTTTAACATGGTTTATTCTGAACAGAACCAGACTGGGGCGCCACATTTATGCAGTAGGAGGAAACAGGGAAGCCGCCAGATTTTCAGGAATCAATATTAAGAGAGTACAGATTTTTGTATATACATACAGTGGATGCCTGGCGGCATTTGCAGGAATCGTGCTGGCTTCCCGTATGGCATCTGGACAGCCGGCTGTAGGAGTCGGGTATGAGACGGACGCGGTTGCCGCTTCTGTTTTGGGTGGAGCCAGTATGACCGGCGGCGTGGGTACCATAGGCGGACTGGTTATCGGCGCGCTGGTAATCGGAATCCTAAGCAACGGACTGAATCTTCTGGGAGTAAATTCGTTTTGGCAGTACATTGCAAAGGGAGTTGTCATTCTGATAGCGGTATACATTGATATGTTCCGAAAGCGCAAGCAGCGGTTCTGATGTATTCGGAACCTTGCTATAAAAGAAAAAGGAGGTTTTATTATGTTAGTGCCATTAAAAGAATTATTGGAGGATGCAGATAAGCACAGATATGCGGTGGGGTCGTTTAACACCCCGAATCTGGAGACGCTGCGGGCTGTAGTGGCGGCTGCGGAGGAGACTGGCTGCCCAGTAACCTTAAATCATGCCCAGCCCCATGAGGCGGTGATTCCCGTAGAGGAGATAGCTCCTTTGATGCTGAAATACGCCAGAGAGTCTAAGGTGCCTATGAGTGTCCACATTGATCATGGTCAGACAGAGCTTTTTGTCAATAAGGCAGTTCGTCTGGGCTTTACCTCCATTATGTACGATTGCTCTGGGCTTCCCTTTGAGGAAAATGTTAGAAGAGTAAAGGCATTTGTGGATATGGTACATCCCTTGGGGATTACAGTTGAGGCTGAGCTGGGGCAGATGCTGCTGAATACAGCAGACGGAGGCAGCGAGGATGGAAATACCAAGGCGGATTTTTATACAGATCCACAGCAGGCAGCAACGTTTTGCGAGCTCACAGGAGTAGATGCGTTGGCGATTACCTTTGGAACGGTACACGGAGTATATGATACACCTCCGACTCTGGATATCGAACGTTTGAAGGAAATCAGGGAAAAGGTAGACGGCCGTGCGGCTTTAGTTATGCACGGAGGTTCCGGGACGCCGTCAGATCAGGTAAAAGAAGCAGTGCTCAATGGAATCCGTAAGATTAATTATTTTTCGGCTATGGATGTAGCGCCTGCCCCTGAGCTGTTAAAAACGATCCAAAAGGCAGAGGGCAAGCCGGTTCATTATGCAGATCTGTCTTTTATGGTTACTCAGATTATAAGGGAAAAATGTATTGAGGCAATTAAAATGTTCGAGAGCGTCAGGCTTTAAGACATTAGAAAATTACTGATTGTTTCCTTGCCAGTGGAAAAAGAGTATGGTATATTGACCATAAGAAAGGTGGAATGGAGCATGAAAAACAAAGATATTGCAGAAATGCTGCAGATTTCTCCAGCGACCGTATCACTGGCATTGAACAATCGGGAAGGAGTTAGCGAAGAGACCCGCAGAAAGGTTTTGGAGTTGAAAAACAGCTCGGTAAGGAAGGAGCTGGCAGCGGGAGCAGGGCGCAGCGCCAAAGGCGACATTGGCCTGCTGATTTATAAGAAACATGGAAACATTATTTCAGAAACTCCGTTTTTTGTAACGTTAACAGAGAGGCTGGACCAGCAGGCAGGAAAACACCTGTACGGGGTCTACATTTCCTATTATAATTCATCGAAAGACATTCATAGTTATCTGAGAAGTCTGGAAAATTCCAATATTTTAGGGGTGATGGTCCTGGCGACCGAGATGAACCAGGCAGAGGTAACACTGCTAAAGCGTGAGCTGGATATGCCCTTTGTTCTGATTGACGCTTATTTCCCGGGAGAGAAGACGGATTCCATTCTGATGGATAATTACAGCGGAATGATGCAGATTTTGAAGTATGCCGCAGAAAAAGGCCATGAAAGGATTGGCTTTGTGGGAAGTACGATTCCAACGAATAATTTTACGGAGCGGTTTGATTACTTTCGGATTGGGCTGGAAAAATACCATCTGTCCTACCATGAGGAATTTGTTTTCTGGGTTCCCCCTACTATTGACGGAGCCTGCAAAGCGATGGCAGAGCAGCTTAGAATGGGGAAAAAATTGCCAACGCTGTTAGTTGCAGCCAACGATATATTGGTATTTGGCGTGTTGAATGCGCTAAAACAGAGTCAGGTAAGGGTGCCGGAGGATGTATCGCTTATCGGCTTTGACGATATGCCTACATCCCAGTATTTAGATCCGGCCCTGACGACGGTTAAGCTGAATAATGAGATGATAGGAACGCTGGCTGTGAACCGGCTTGTGGAGATGATTGAGAAGCCGTATACCAGAAAATACACGGTACATAGCATGGTAGAGGTGGATTTGGTGGAACGGGAGAGTGTGAAAAGGATGAGATAGGAGTGACGTTGCAGACGCGGATGCCAAAAGGAGGAAGGGCCTGTGGCAGATATTGTTTGTATCGGATGCGCGCTGGCAGATATTATGGTAGAAGGACTGAAGGTTGAGAAGGAGAAGATCCGTACCGAATTTCAGAACCGGTTTCATTTTACGGACAGAATTAGGATGACACTGGGGGGAGATGCCTTAAATGAAGCGCTTGTATTGGGAAAATTAAAGAAAAAGGTTGCTTTGATCTGTGGCCTGGGGGAGGATCTCATCGGATGGATGATTGCGGATCAGGCCCAAAAAGCTGGAGTGGATATTTCGAATGTTGTCTGGGATTCAGATTCGGATAGTCAGATTAACATTCTACTGATTCAGGAGGATAAGGAAAAGTATTTTATAGAAGAGCCGGCGCCGAAGGTGATGTATTTTATTCCCTCGGAGGAGGCGCTTAAGGGGGCGAGGATCGTTACTCTGGCCAGTCTCTTTTCGCCGCCCTTTGACCGGAAGGATGTGATTTACCAGACCATTTTAAACGCGAAAAAAAATGAAGCCATTCTATGCGCAGACGTGATTCTGACGCCCTTTACCCATATTGGTCTGGAAGAACTTCAGGACTCTCTGGCGTTGATTGATTACTTTTTCCCCAATGAAGAGGAAGCCAGGATTCTGACAGGGAAACAGACGGTAGAAGAGATGGGAGAGGTTTTTTGTAATTATGAAATAAAAAATGTGATTATCAAACGGGGTGACAAGGGATGTTATGTAAGAAATAGTCAGGGAGAATGGCACATGCCTGCGTATCGCGGCAGATTGGTTGATGCTACCGGAGCGGGAGACTGCTTTTTGGCAGGTTTTACGGCGGCGTTGCTGGAAAATCAAAGTTTGGAAGAGTGCGTCCGGTTTGCCAGCGCAGCAGCGCTGCTGGCAGTGGGAAGCATAGGGGCAACCACCGGGATTTCCGGCAGAGAAAACATTGAAGAAATTCTAAACCAGCAGCAGAGCTTGCAGGGAGGTGGCAGGTAATGCGGTTTGCAACACGTATCAATTCCTTCTTGCGAGATGGACAGAGCTTGAAAGCTGCATTAAACGAAATTGGCTCTGTGACAGGATTAGATTTTGTTGATTTAAATTATCCAGAGCACATGCGAGGAATAACAGCAAGCGAGATGAAGGAAATGCTGGATGTTAGTGGGCTGAAGCTGAACGCAGTAAATCTGCGCTTTCGAGATGAATATCTGCATGGGATTTTTTCCAGTAGCAGAGCGGATGTCCGGGAGAAGGCGGTTAACCTATGTCAGGAAGCGGCAGAATGGTGCACCCTTTTGGGTGGAACCCAGATTATCGTGTGGCTGGGATTTGATGGATATGACTATTCCTTTCAATGTAATTATGAGGCTGCATGGGAGCGGCTGGCTGATTGCTTTGCAAGGGTCTGCCATAGGGCGGACTGCCGGGTCAGCATCGAATATAAGCCCTATGAAGAACGGGCATTTGCTCTTTTGGAGAGCTGGGGTTCTGCCTGGCAGATGGTTCAAGCGGTGGGCTGTTCCAATCTGGGAATTACGCTGGATTTTTGCCATATGCTGATGAAAAAGGAAAATCCTGCCTTTGCGGCGGCGCTTTTGCTGGAAAAGGGAAAGCTGTATGGGATTCACCTAAACGATGGGGAAGGATCTTGTGATGATGGACTCATGGTTGGCTCGGTGAATTTCTGGAAGCTTCTGGAGTTGTATTATTATTTGATGAAATACCGCTATGAGGGAGTAATATACTTTGATACATTTCCCAAAAGAGAGAACGCAGTCAGGGAGTGCAGAATGAATATCCAGATCTGTGCAAAGATAGAAGCTCTGATCGGGACAATCGGGCTTTCCAACATACAGAATACCATTGAGCAGAACGATGGGATAGCGGTTATGGAGATGCTGTATGGCCTGGCGTGACAGCATCAGGCAGCAGATTTCGGAATAGGAGAGCGGAATATGGACAGAAATCATATTACAGTAATAGGCAGTCTGAATTATGATATCGTGTTTATGCAGGAGCGCCTTCCTGATAAAGGAGAGACATTCACCGCAGAACAGGCAGAAGTCTGCAGCGGGGGAAAAGGGGCCAATCAGGCAGTACAGTGCGCCAAACTTGGCGTAAGCACGTATATGGCTGGAAAGGTAGGCAGAGATAGTCTCGGAATATATCTAAAGCAGGAGCTGGAGTCCTACGGAGTGAATACAGAATATATTAAAGAGAGCTGCAGCAGTACGGGCATTGCCAGCGTCCATGCGCTGAAGGAAGGCAGCGTATATTCTACCATATCAAAAGGCGCGAATTATGATGTTACAAAAGAAGATATTAAGCAGATGGAAGCGCTCATAAAAAGCAGCTCTATCCTGATTTTGCAGCTGGAAATCCCGGTGGAAGCAGTGGAGTGTGCATTGGAGATAGCGAAGCGTTATGGGGTTTATACAATTTTAAATGCAGCTCCGGCCAAACCGGTTTCTGACAGCATGCTGAAAATGGTTGACTGTTTGGTGGTAAACGAATCCGAGGCTGGATTTTATTGTGGACAGAAGATTCAGGATCTGCAAAGCGCAGAGAAAGAGGGTAAACGGTTTATTAAGAAAATTCGAGGCAGTATGGTGATTACGCTTGGTGAACAAGGCAGTATTCTGATTTCTGGAAATAACAGTATATGGATTCCGGCAGAGGTTCAGGGCCGGGTGTCAGAAACGACAGGTGCAGGCGACAGTTATGTAGGTGGATTTGCTTTCAAGAAGTTTATGGGCGGCTCCGACGAGGAGGCATGCCGGTTTGCAAGTAAGGTGGCAGGATATACGGTTACTCGGATAGGTGCGCAGCAGGCCATGCCTACCTGGAAGCAGGTGGCAGGAAGCTAAAAAGGAATGTAACGGCAAATGATGGGGCTGGGACTGCTGAAAAATAGAAATGCGATAGCAGACGGAACAAGAGAGGACTCTCTGAAACAGAGAAACACGGCTTCAAGTGCTTTTAAAGCGAGTGGAGCCGTGTTTCAATCCTAATTTTTATGTGGAACCATTTATTAGCCCTTCAATTAGGTTATTTGACTGACAAATATTTTTCAATAATAAGCTTGTAAGCCTCTATAAAGTCCAGATACTGTTCAAGCGGAAGACGTTCGTTGATTTTATGATTTAGCATTGGCATACCAGGTCCATATACTGCTAATTCCAAATCTTTATTTGCCCGTATAAACTGTGCCGCATCGGTTGTTCCTGATGTGGATATGGGAGCAAGCGGCTGCTTTTCTCCTGTAGGCAACCCAATATAATTCAGATCTTCTCCTATTACATCTCCCATAGATTTTAACAGATGCTTTACACTGAGAGATTCCATACTATTTGTTACTTCGATAATGGTTTGCACTAGGGTGGAGTTTGGGGCCGTTTCTACAGGATATTGATCTGCTGTTACCACAACATCCAAATCAAAATGCTCCTTCTGATTCAGTTCATTTATCACGGCTTTGACTTCCTTTATAACTGCTGAGTTATCAAATTCAGGTATGGTTCTTGCGTTTGCTTCAAATTCTGCATAATCAGGAATGGAATTGACCTGTATTCCCCCTGTTATTAAAGTTATGTTATTATAAGTTTTTCCTAATACGGGATTTTCATATGTTTCAGCCTTAGCGGTAATTCGTTCAGAAATCATTGTCATAGCTGCCGTCAAATGTTCGATTGCATTCGAACCAAATTCCGGCGTAGATGAATGGGCCGCTACACCTTTAGAAATAACCTTGTAGTTTAAGGAGCCTTTATGGGCGTATACAATCCCTACGTTGCAGGGCTCTCCGATTAACATGGCGTCTATACCGTCTGCGTAGCCTAAATCTGTAAGCTGTTTGGCACCTAGCTCTCCAATTTCCTCACCTACTGTAGCCAGTAATTTAATCCTGCCTTTAAAGCGCCTGCTTTCATTTAATTCTATGAAAGCAATCACTAAAGCCGCAAGTCCGGACTTCATATCGGAAGTCCCTCTTCCCCAGATCACATCCTCTTCAATATGAGCAGAAAAGGGTGGATGCGTCCATTTGCTTGTGTCACCAGCGTTAACCACATCCATATGCCCGGATAGAGCTAGTGTTTTTCCCGTTCCATTGGAAATTTCAGCCACTAAATTCGATCTTCCTGGCGAAAATTCGATAAGTTTTGATTCTATCCCATGGTTGTTTAATAACCCCTGGAAATATTTCGCAACAGATTCTTCATTACCATTTTCAGTATTGATTTTAACAATATGCTGCAATATAGCTATACGTTCTTTTTTATCCATAGCCGATACCTCCTAATTACATATTCTATCATAAAAAATAAGTTTTATCACGAATTAGAAATTAAAATTATTACGAAAATTGTAATAAAATTGTTACCAAATACATACGTGTTTGTGCTATAATCGAAAATATGTAAGAAGCTGGGTGTTTTTGCGGTCAAAAGCAGGAATACGCTGCAGGCAGAATAGAGAGGCCATTGGATTAGGGGGCGAAGCTGCCCGTCTGGTTCAGGTGGCATGTATCATACGCAAGAGACCAAAAGAAGGCCTCTAAATACTCATAAAGGGGAGGATGACACATGGGACGCAGAAAATACTGGGCGGCGGTGGCTGCCGCTGGTATCATTGGAGCCTTGTCATGGGGGTCTGTATTTACAAGCTATGCAGAGGACGGCTGGAGTAAATCAGGGGAAAATTGGATCTATATTGATAAGGGAAAGGTACATACAGGCTGGCTGGAGACAAGTGAAGGCTGGTATTACATGGATCTTTCAAATGGGACGATGACAAAGGGCTTTAAGCAGATTGACGGCAAATGGTACTTTTTCCGGCCCAATGGACTGATGGCAACAGGCTGGATTAATCCAGAGGACGGCAAGTGGTATTACATGCTGGACGGCGTTATGGTAACTGGCTGGCTTAAGATAGGGAACGACTACTATTTCATGCGGGGGAACGGCTCCATGGCCACTGGCTGGCGTGAGATGGAGGGGGCATGGTATTATTTCCAGAGCAATGGTAAGTGTGTTGTAAATTCCTGGGCTCAGATTAAGGACAACTGGTATCTTTTTGGCAGAGACGGTAAGATGATGACAGGCTGGGCCAAGGTGGATAAGGACTACTTCTATCTGAATACCGACGGGCGGATGCTTACCGGTTGGCTTAGTGACAGCGAGGGCAACAAATACTATATGGATACCTCCAACGGAAAAATGTCCACAGGCTGGAAACAGATTGATAATTACTGGCATTATTTCAACAGCAACGGTCATATGATGACAGGCTGGATTCAGCTTGACGGTAAATATTACTGTCTGAATCCGGCTAACGAAGGAAGGATGATTGCAGGAACCACATCTACCATCAACGGAACACAGTATAGTTTTGATGCCAGCGGTGTGTGTCAGAATTCCGGGGGTATATCGGCTCAGACTCCCGGAACTGTGACCAATAGTCCTTCTGGTAACAGCGGCGGCAGTATGGGCCCTGGAGCGGCCGGCTCTGCGGGCATCAGCAGTGGTGCTCCTGGCAGCAGCTCCGCCGGCAACAGCCCATCTGGAATTTACAGTCCGTCCGGCAGCAGCAGTTCTCCTGGAACCAACAGCCCAGCCGGCAGTAATAGTTCATCCGGCGGATTGGAGCCGGGACGGACCGATGGGCCGGGCTGACGGCTGTTATGTTAATGAATGGGGGTGTCACGACGTTTAAGACTGACACCTTTATTTTATAAATTTAATATTAAAAGCAAAGCGCTGTAAACACAGATGATTAAAATTATTAAGGAGCAATTATGGAGAACAAGATGTATTCTATCAGACGCTGGCGGGCTATGGCTCTGGCAGGCCTTATAGGAGCAGGAGCTGTGCTGCCGGCCGGTACGGCCCTGGCGGCAGGTCCGGGAGAGGGGCCAGGTATTACGGTATCACCGGGAGGGCCGGGAGCGGCAGCCGGTACAGCCCCAGCCGCTGCTGTGAATACCACACAGGATACAGCCCCAGCAAACCCTAATGCATGGAAAAAGGTAAACGGTACATATCAGATGCCGGACGGTACACCCATTGAGAATGTAATTGCCAGAGGCATTGACGTCTCCAGATGGCAGGGAGAGATTAACTGGAGCCAGGTGGCAGCTGATGATGTGTCCTTTGTTATGCTGGGAACCCGTTCCAAGGGGGCAGTAGATCCTTTCTTTCATAGAAATATTCAGCAGGCCAGTGCAGCGGGAATCCAGGTAGGCGTCTACATTTACTCCCTGGCAACTACACCTGAGATGGCTGTGGAGGAGGCTGATTTTGTCCTGAATCTGATTCACGATTATCCTGTGTCTTTTCCGGTTGCCTTTGACATGGAGGACGATGTGCAGGCAGCCCTTTCCAAGGAGCAGCTGGCAGAAATTGCCAATGCTTTTGGGGAAAGGATTAAAGCAGCTGGCTATTATCCTATGATTTATGCTAATGATTATTGGCTGGCCAACCGGCTGGATATTAGCCTGATGAATTATCCTGTATGGGCAGCCAGATATTCTGCCAGACCTGTATACCAGAATCCGGTCATGTGGCAAGCTTCCAGTACAGGAAGGGTAAATGGAATCAGCGGCAATGTGGATATTAATTTCCAGTATACAGATTTCAGCCCTGTCATTCCTGCCAATACATGGAGAACCATCAACGGACAGACCTATTACTATCAAAATTATGTAAAACAAAAGAATAACTGGATTAATGATAGCGGCAGCTGGTATTATATGAACGGGGATGGACTTGCCTCCAAAGGCTGGCTGAATCACTCAGGAAAGGATTACTATCTGGATGACAGCACAGGAAAGATGGTAACTGGCTGGAAGATGGACAAGGGTCAATGGTATTACTTCGGCAGCTCAGGCGAACTCTCCAAGGGCTGGATCAATGACAAGGGAATATGGTATTATTCCAATGGTCAGGGTGTGATGCAGACAGGCTGGCTGGAGGAAAATGGCAGGCGGTATTTTCTGGAGAACTCCGGCGCTATGGCCAAGGGCTGGATCAACCAGAATGATCAGTGGTACTATCTGGATTCCAGCGGTGTTCTTTCCAAGGGCTGGATCAATGATAACGGAAGCTGGTACTACTCCAATGATCAGGGCGTGATGCAGACGGGCTGGCTGGAGGAAGGCAAAAGCCGCTATTTTCTGAAGGGTTCCGGCGTTATGGCTACCGGCTGGCGTGAGATGGACGGCGCATGGTATTATTTTGACAGCTCCGGCCGCATGTCTGTTGGTATGACTGACGTGAACGGCCTTCACTACTACATGGAGCCATCCACAGGACGTATGGCTGTAAACACGACGGTGGATATTGGAGGTATCAGTTATCAGGCAGACGGAAGCGGCGTTTTGAGTCAGATTCAGGAGGAAGGAGCCGGAGAACAGACAGTAACAGGCACACCAGACGCTTCCCAGGGTGGCTCTCCGGGGGCGTCTGAAGGGCCGGGCGCTGTGGTTATACCGGTAGGGCCTGGAGTGTAATAGCCTGATCCGTATTTGGAAGCGTTTTATAAATTGACACAGGATTACAGATGCCTGCAGAACGTTGCGGGTTATCCGGTTTCCCTGGCAGCATCCGGCAGGATATGCCCCATATCCATCAGGAACGCTGCCTTTAGGATTAAAGCCACCGCCAGGCAGCAGCTCCCCTTTGCCGCTGCCTGGCAGTGGCTTTTCTTACCGTCATTTTACCAGGGCTTCCTGCATATACTTATCAGATAAAGTGTATGTAGGAAAGAGGGAAATGGGGCTTGAAGTTCAAAATGAGGTTAAAGCTTTTGGCGCTGGTATGTGGAATTGATGTGTGTTTGGGGATGGTGCTTGTATATATGGTCAGAGAAAGGGAAGCGGCTCATGTGGCAGCGAACTCAGGCGCCTTGCCCTGGGAGGAAGGCGGCATTTTGGACAGGGCAAAGGGACTGGAGGGAAAATGTGTGGCGCTCACCTTTGATGACGGCCCTCACAAGGATTGTACCCCAAGACTGTTAGACGGGCTGAAACAGAGGGGAGTCCACGCCACCTTTTTTCTTATGGGACAGAGCATTGAGGGCAATGAGGAGATCGTGAAACGGATGAAGGAGGAGGGCCACCTAATAGGGAATCACAGCTACAGCCATGTACAGCTAACGAAGGCAGGGGCAGGAGCCGCCTGTGATGGCGTGGACAAAACCAGCAGTCTGATTGAAAACATCACGGAAGAACGGCCTCAATACATGCGCCCTCCTTTCGGAGACTGGAATGAGGAACTGGAATGTGAGGTGGGTATGACTACTGTGCTGTGGTCGGTGGATTCCCTGGATTGGAAGCTGAGAAATAAAAACAGGATTGTAAAGAGAGTCTTGAAAGATGTTGAGGATGGGGATATTATATTAATGCACGACATCTTTCCTTCATCGGTGGAGGCAGCCCTGGAGCTTGTGGATGCCTTAACCAAAGAGGGGTATACCTTTGTAACAGTTGATGAATTGCTGATAGACTGAGGCGATAGTCCGGCAGTGCAAAACTGATAAGAATGATTGGGGTGTAAAATGGATTTATTTGATTATATGAGAGAGAATACTATGGATAAGGAAGCTCCCCTTGCTTCCAGGCTACGTCCGCGCACGCTGGACGAGGTGGTGGGACAGCGGCATATTGTGGGAAAGGATAAGCTGCTGTACAGAGCGATTCAGGCAGATAAGCTGGGCTCCATTATTTTCTATGGTCCTCCCGGAACAGGAAAGACTACGCTGGCTAGGGTCATTGCCAATACCACCAGTGCGGATTTTAAGCAGATTAACGCCACCGTAGCCGGGAAAAAGGATATGGAGGAAGTAGTCAATGAGGCAAAGGACAATATGGGGATGTATGGAAGGAGAACCATATTGTTTGTGGATGAGATTCATCGTTTTAACAAGGGACAGCAGGATTATCTCCTCCCCTTTGTGGAGGACGGCACACTGATTCTCATAGGAGCTACCACAGAAAATCCATATTTTGAGGTGAATGGGGCTTTGCTATCCAGATCCAGGATATTTGAGCTTAAGGCATTGGAGAAGGAGGATATCAAGGAGCTGATACGACGGGCTGTCTATGATAAGGAGAGGGGAATGGGCGCTTACGAGGCTGTTATTGATGAGGAAGCGGCTGATTTTTTGGCTGATATGGCTAACGGAGACGCCAGGGCGGCGCTTAATGCGATAGAGCTGGGGGTTTTGACTACAGAGCGGGGGACGGACGGAACGATACATATTGACCTGCCGGTGGCACAGGAATGTATTCAGAAGCGGGCCGTAGGCTACGATAAAAGCGGAGATAACCACTATGACACCATCTCAGCCTTTATAAAGAGCATGCGGGGCTCTGATCCGGACGCGGCCGTATATTATCTGGCGAGGATGCTCTATGCAGGGGAGGATATTAAGTTTATAGCCAGAAGAATTATCATATGCGCGTCGGAGGATGTGGGAAATGCAGATCCTCAGGCTCTGAATGTAGCTGTCAGCGCAGCTTTGGCAGCAGAGCGGGTGGGGCTTCCTGAAGCGCGGATCGTATTGTCTCAGGCAGTCCTCTATGTAGCTTCTGCTCCAAAAAGCAATTCTGCCTGTATGGCGATTGACAAGGCAGAGGAAGCTGTGAGAACACAGAGGACTATGCCTGTGCCTGTTCATCTTCAGGACAAGCATTACAGGGGGGCTAAGAAGCTGGGGCGAGGGACAGGATACCAGTACGCCCACGATTTTCCGAAGCATTATGTGGAGCAGCAGTATCTGCCTGACGGCATGGAGGGAAGCATTTTTTATGAGCCCTCCGATAACGGATATGAAAGAAGAATCAAGGAGCACATGAAATGGCTGAAGGACAAAACGTAAATTGAGACAGGAAGGTGGAAAGAATTTTTTTCAATAAAAAAATAATTAAAATATACTTTACATTTTCGGATATTCATGTATATAATAAACCTATACATGGATTGTCTGGCTGCTGTCTGAATGTTGCCGGCTATCTGTTAGTTCCAAGCAATTCCGAATTCTGGAATGAACAACCCCGAAATTGAATGAACAAAATTAAAAGGGAGTAAGTACGTCCAATACCTGTCAGGTTATCAATGCCGGTATGGGTATTGAGATAGGATAAGGAGAAAAGATATGCGGGAGAAATTGCAGACACTGCCTTTGGCAGAATTGAAAGAAATGGCCAAGAACCAGGGGATTAAAGGTATCAGCGCCATGCGTAAGGCAGAAATTATTGCGCTTCTTTGCAAAGAGGCAGAGAACAATCCCCAGGTCAAGCCTGTGGAAATTAAAAACGAGGAAAAGACAGAAGGCGGAGTTCATCAGGAAACGTCTCGTTCCAGAGAGCATGAGAGCGCGGATAACCATAAGATGGACAACCGCCATGGCAATACCAGAGCCTATGACAATAAATTCAGCCAATCCAGGCCTCAGCAGTCCAGGACATATGCAAACAGCGGAGGACAGGCGGCGTCTTCAGACAGCGGGGAGCAGCGTCCGGCCAGAATAGAGCCGAAGAACGACGCTCTGGGCCTGAGCCCCCAGGACATTGCGGAGTTGGACAGCGGAATTGAGGCCAATGGAATTCTGGAGGTTATGCCTGACGGCTTTGGATTTATCCGCTGTGAAAATTTCCTCCCCGGAGATAACGATGTCTATGTAGCGCCCTCACAGATTCGCCGTTTTAATTTAAAGACAGGAGACATTATCATCGGAAACCGCAGAATTAAAACAGTAACCGAGAAGTTTGCAGCTCTTTTGTATATTAAGACAGTAAATGGCTACCCTGTGAGCGCTACGGAGAAACGGCCGAATTTTGAGGATTTGACACCGATCTTTCCAAACCAGCGTCTGCATATGGAGAATTCCCATGAGAGAACCTCAGTGGCGATGCGCGTTATGGATCTGCTTTCCCCTATCGGAAAGGGACAGCGCGGAATGATAGTATCGCCTCCGAAAGCAGGTAAAACTACACTGCTAAAGCAGGTGGCAAAGGCTATCACGACCAATCATCCGGAGATGCATTTGATGATACTTCTGATTGATGAGCGCCCTGAGGAGGTTACAGATATAAAGGAAGCCATTGTAGGGCCGAATGTGGAGGTTATATACTCTACCTTTGACGAGCTGCCTGATCGTCACAAGAGAGTTTCCGAGATGGTAATTGAGCGGGCGAAGCGTCTGGTGGAGCATGGCCGTGACGTAATTATCCTTCTGGACAGCATCACGCGCCTGGCAAGGGCGTATAACCTGACGGTAGCGCCCAGCGGGCGCACTCTGTCCGGGGGGTTGGACCCGGCAGCCCTCCATATGCCGAAGCGGTTTTTCGGGGCGGCCCGGAATATGCGTGAGCAGGGCAGCCTGACCATTCTTGCCACAGCCCTGGTGGATACGGGCAGCCGTATGGATGATGTGGTATATGAGGAATTTAAAGGAACCGGCAATATGGAGCTGGTGCTGGACAGAAAGCTGTCAGAAAAGCGTATTTTCCCTGCGATTGATATATTAAAGTCAGGAACGAGAAGGGATGACCTTCTGTTAAACCGGGAGGAGCAGGAGGCTGTGGATATTGTACGAAAGGCAACGAACTCCCTGAAGCCTGAGGACGCAGTGGAAAAGATACTGGATCTGTTCGCGCGAACCAGAAACAACCGGGAGTTTGTGGAAAATGCCAAGAAGATAAGATTCTTTTAAAAAGCCTTTAGAGCTGGCCCTGACGATCCCTTAACAGATCTCTGATTTCAGCCAGCAGCTCCTCCTGGGTAGGGCCGGCTGGTGCGGCAGCTTCCTTTGCGGTAGCTTCCTGGCTCCTGAATCGGGAATTGATCACAGCTATGGCCTTAACCATAAAAAACATACAGGCGCCAATAATCATAAAATCAAGGACATTTTGGAGAAAGCTGCCGTATAATATAGCGGCTTCCTCCGTCGTTTCGGTGGCAGGGTTAATAACGAGCTTAAGGGTGTTGAAGCTGGCTCCTCCCATTAAAGCTCCCAGTGCAGGCATCAGGATATCGTTTACCAGGGAGGTTACTATTTTACTGAAGGCGCCGCCGATGATAACGCCCACTGCCATATCGATAATGTTGCCCTTGAGTATAAATGACTTGAATTCCTTCAGCACGTTGTTTAAGTTGCTCATAGTAAGAACCTCCTAATCGTTTGTATTACGTATAGTTTACACCATGAGGGGGAATTTAGCCAGCTTAAATTTGTAATAATTTGATCGATTTTAGGGTTAATTTTATTTATCCAAAAAAACTTGCATTTTCTTGCATTTCATGCTACAATGTCTAGGCTGTCTGAATTGACGGCAGTTTCACCGTCTGCGTGAGTCGGAACCTTACGGAAAGGACGGGTTTAACTTGAACAGTGCTGATATTTGTGCGTTCTGGTGACGGTGAGGATGCACCGGCTGCCAGTAATGTACAGAGGCAGATTGGCATAGAGGCCGCGGTCGGAAACCGCAAAAAATTATATTTAAGAGGTGAAAAGCATGAGAGAAGGAATCCATCCAAATTATTATCAGGCAAAGGTAGTTTGCAACTGCGGGAATGAGTTCGTAACGGGCTCTACGAAAGAAGATATTCATGTGGAGGTTTGCTCCAAATGTCATTCTTTCTATACAGGACAGCAGAAGGCTGCCGCAGCTCGTGGACGTATTGATAAGTTCAATCGTAAATATGGTGTGAAGGCTGATTAATGAATCGGATAAGATGAGGGTTGGGCTTGTATCAGGCTCAGCCCTTTCTGAGTTTTCGGGAGGGCTCCGGGATCGGCCGGGCGGACTTTTTGCTGTAATCAGACATTGAACCGTGACAGATAGAAAGGTAAAATATAGAATGAAATATTCAGGAATCGGAGGTCAGGCTGTTATTGAGGGAATTATGATGCAGAACGGCAATGACTATGCTATTGCTGTCCGCAAGCCGGACGGAGAAATCGAGGTGAAAAAGGATACCTATGAGAGCGTTACCAAAAAGGTGAAATGCCTGGGAATGCCCTTTATCAGAGGCATCTTTAGCTTTGTGGATTCAATGGTAGTCGGAATCAGAGCTTTGACCTGGTCCTGCAGCTTTTTCGAAGATGACGAGGAAGCAGAAGCGGGTAAAATTGAGAAGTGGATGGAGCGGTTGTTCGGAGAGAAGCTGGAGGGGATACTGACAACGTTTGTTATGATAGTTTCCTTCGTGATGGCTGTGGGAATTTTTATGCTGCTTCCGCTGCTGATTGCCGGCGTATGCCGCCGTTTTATCCACTCCGGCACAGGGATGGCTGTGTTGGAGGGCGTCATAAGAATTATTATTTTTATTGCTTATATCAAGCTGGTATCCAGAATGAAGGATATTAAACGAACCTTTATGTACCATGGCTCTGAGCACAAGTGCATCAACTGCATTGAACACGGCCTGGAGCTGACTGTGGAGAATGTAAGGGCTAGCTCTAAGGAGCATAAGCGGTGCGGAACCAGCTTTATTATGTTTGTAATGATCATAAGTATTTTGTTTTTTATGGTGATTCGTACGGATGTAATCTGGCTGCGTATGCTGAGCCGTATTATACTGATTCCGGTGATTGCCGGCGTATCCTATGAGCTTCTTCGGTTTGCCGGACGTCATGATTCCAGGGCAGTGAATATTTTAAGCCGTCCGGGTATGTGGATGCAGGGGCTGACTACCACAGAGCCGGATGATTCTATGATTGAGGTAGCCATTGCGGCAGTTGAGGCTGTCTTTGACTGGAGAGCCTACTTAAACGAAAACTTTCCAGGGTGGCAGGAGAATAAGGCATTAGAGGAAGAAAGAGGAACCGTAAGCCATGACCATGGAGCAGCTGTACCGGCAGGAGAGTGAACGATTAGCCCAGGCAGGGGTGAGGGATGCCCTTATAGACGGGAGGTATCTGCTGTTGGAAGCCTTCGGGCTAAATATGGCCGGCTTTCTGGCTGTGAGGCATCAGGAGCTCTGCGAGGATGAGGATACCAGGGAAAAGCGCCGAAGGTATGAAGCCCTCATAAGAAAGAGAGAGACGCGGATACCGCTTCAGCAGATTACAGGCGTCCAGGGCTTCATGGGACAGGAATTTTATGTAAATGAGCATGTGCTGATACCCAGGCAGGACACGGAGACCCTTGTGGAGCTGGTGCTCAAGGAGCAGCCCTTCCGGCAATCCTCTCTTCTGGACATCTGCACCGGATCTGGATGCATTGCCATCAGTCTCGCGCATTTGGGCGGATACAAGCAGATTACGGCACTGGACATATCCGGGGAGGCATTAAAGGTGGCAAGGAGGAATGGGGAGGCTCTTTTAGGTGATTATGAAGGCTGCCTCCAGTTTTTGGAAAGCGATATGTTTGAAAAGTTGACTCAGAGGCCGGCATTTGACATTATCACCTCCAATCCGCCCTATATCAGAAGTCAGGTGATAGAAGACCTGGAGCCGGAGGTGCGCAGGTATGAGCCGAGACTGGCTCTGGACGGAGCTGAGGACGGGCTTAAGTTTTACCGGATTTTGGCAGACAAATGCAGAAGCTACCTGAATCCGGGAGGCTGCGTCTATATGGAAATTGGCTGTGACCAGGGGCCGGAGGTGGAAGAGCTGTTCCGAGATCGGGGTTATGAAGAGATTCGAACGGTGCAGGACATGGCAGGTCTGGATCGCGTGGTAAGAGCCCGGTGGAATGAGCCGCAGCAGGAAGTATATCATGTATAGAAGCAGGAGACAGTTATGTTTGATAAGTTGGACGATATATTAATTCATTACGAAGAACTGATGCTGATGTTGGGGGACCCTGAGGTGACCCAGGACACCAAGCGTTTCACCAGACTTATGAAGGAGCAGGCGGAGCTGGCTCCTATCGTGGAGGCATATAAAAGGTACAAGCAGGCTAGGCAGGACATGGAAGACAGCCTGGGAATGCTGGAGGATGAGAGCGATGAAGAGCTTCGGGAGCTGGCAAAGGAGGAGCTGTCCGACGCTAAGAAGCGCATTGAGGAGCTGGAACATGAGCTGAAAATTCTTTTGCTTCCCAAAGACCCTAATGATGATAAGAACATCATTCTGGAGATTCGTGCAGGCGCAGGCGGTGATGAAGCGGCTCTTTTTGCCTCGGAGCTATACCGCATGTATCTGGGCTATGCAGACAGCCAGCGGTGGAAGGTGGAGATCATAAGCCTGAATGAGAACGGAATCGGCGGTTTCAAGGAAGTGGTGGCTATGGTGACAGGTAAGGGGGCTTACTCCAAGCTGAAATACGAAAGCGGCGTTCACCGGGTGCAGAGAGTGCCTGAGACAGAATCCGGCGGACGTATCCACACCTCCACGGCCACAGTGGCTGTTATGCCTGAGGCGGAGGAGGTGGATGTGCAGATTGACATGAATGACTGCCGTATTGATGTAATGCGCGCGTCCGGAAACGGTGGTCAGTGTGTGAATACGACAGATTCCGCGGTACGTTTGACCCATATGCCGACAGGGATCGTCATCTACAGCCAAACAGAAAAATCACAGCTTCAGAATAAAGAGAAGGCCTTTCGCCTGCTGCGCTCCAAGCTCTACGATATGGAGCTGGAAAAGAAGCAGAATTCCGAAGCGGAGGAGAGAAGGAGTCAGATTGGTACAGGAGACCGCTCTGAAAAGATCCGCACCTATAATTTCCCCCAAGGCCGTGTGACGGACCACAGGATCAAGCTGACCCTTTATAAGATCGATTCTATTATGAATGGGGATATACAGGAGCTTCTGGATAATCTGATTGCAGCGGACCAGGCGGCGAAGCTGGCGAAGATGAACGAGAACTAGGGAGATAGTGGTTCTACGAGGCTGAGTTCGGGAATTTGAATAGCTGAGTTGTATAGATTAGATGCTCTATATTGGCTGTTGGTGGCTGATATAGGGCATTTTTGTGCGTAGTTAAGAACATGAAATTGGGGTGGAGAGGCTATAAAGGTAGCAGAAATATCGTTGTGGAAATAATGAGGGTTCATTATAATGTATTATATAAAATTGGCGAGGTGTTTTAAATGCATATTAGCATGTTAACATGGAATGTTGATTGGCTAAGAAATGGTAGCAGAACAGGAAAAGAATGGGAATATTTTGAGTGCGATTGTTCTGATGAGGTATACTCGCAAATTGCGAAAATTGTTAAAAATTATTTTGATGTGAATTCATACGCAGTTGTTTTTCTTAATGAGTTTCCTTACAAAGTCAAGGTGGATAGAAAATGGAACGAAAATTTATATTTTCAGAAGTTGAAGGCTGATTTTCCGTTGAAAGAATATGATATATATTTTAATGATAGAGACGCACTAAGAGTAACCTTGGCTATTGCTAGAAAAGGTATCTTTAGAGAAAATAAAATATTACAGTTAATGGATAATCGGATAATTAGTATAAAAAAAGATAACTTAATATTAATTGGTGTACATATGCCTACACATTTTTCTAGAAATGATACTAATGACAATTTATGGATAAATCTAAAGAATTATATCTATGAGTGCAGTAATTCGATAGTCGTATTAGGAGATTTCAATGCTTTTGTTGGTTGTAAAGAAAAGTTAACAGAAAGTAGATATAAGGATATATTGGCCATGGCAGAAGATAAGGTTCCTGAAACAGAAAAAACATATATAGGAAATACATTAATTGATCATATTCTTGTTAAAAATGTTGCAACAAGCCCCAAAGCAAATGTTGAGAAAGAATTTGAATTTAGTGACCACAAATATGTGACATATTCTTTAAAAATTTAAGTTTGATACAAATGAAAAATCATAATTTAGAAAAAATGAATAGAGGATTAATATGTCAAAAGGAGGTATGGTATATGGCAAAAGTGGAACTAGCATATAGTTTGGAAATAAATGATATAGTAGATGCTATGGAAGCGAATGCATTATGGTTAGAAGGTATTTTAAGTGATAAGAGGGCATTTGAATGCGTATATGAAAAAAACGGGTTTGGACTGTTGCCTAGCTCGTCTTTTCTTTTCTGGGTGGGTTTGGATGCACTGTCACCCCCTATTTGAGTGGCTTGGATGTATGTATAGCCCCCTGCTGAAAAAGTATGTAAGGTTATGCTGAAATCCCAAAATCCTATAAAATTTGAATAAAAATATTGAAAATGGATATAATTATGGTATAATTAATCCATAATTAGGAGGTGTTACTTATGCCACAAATTATTCCAATTAAAGATTTAAAAAATACATCTGAGATTTCTGATATGTGTCACAAAGCAAAAGAACCTATCTACATTACGAAAAATGGTTATGGGGATATGGTTATTATGAGTATGGAAATTTATGAGTCTACCATGAGACAACTTACCATGTATAGAGATATTGAAATTTCTGAAAAGCAGATTGAAGCAGGTCAGGTAAAGGATGCCAGAACAGCACTCAGAGAGATGAAGGCAAAGTATGGGTTATAAGTTAATTATTTCAGAGTATGCGGATGAATTGCTTAATAATCTGATATATTACTTGATTTATCGTTTAAAAAATGGGCAGTCTGCAAAACATTTGTTAGATGGTATTGATAGTATCTATGATAGGTTGGAAAACAATCCTTTTCAATTTCCATTTAGTAGAGATGCTTATTTAGCAAATAAGGGATATCATGAAGCAGTTGTTCCACAGATGGATTATGTTGTTATTTTTGATGTGAGAGCAGAAGTTGTAAATGTGATTGGTGTTTTTCATCAATTGGAAAATTATCAAAGTAAGTTATAATGGGACAAATGTAATTGAAAATATCAAGCTACTTTTTGTAAGATGAAGTTCTGTTGGGTAAATTGTTTATAAATTTTACTAAGAGTTGATGGTATATGAAAAACAAAAGACAGGATTTTATAGACTACAACGGGTTATATGATGAGTTGATGGAAAAAAGTTTTTTGTATAATATTTTGGTTACGAAGAAAAATAAGTTTTCAGAAACATAGTATTTTTGTAGAGTTGCTTATGTCCACTTATCTTTCAGATAGGTGGTCTTTTTATTCATCAAGGCCCGATGAACCAGCTGGGTTTATGAAAAGGAGAAAACGAAATATGATTATTGATAATGTATGGTTTGAGTTAAAAGACGGCCGCAAAGCATTACTGCGTAGTCCAAAAGAGGAAGATGTAGAGAGCACATTGGAATATTTAATTGTTTCTGCTGGAGAAACGGATTATATTTTGCGTTATCCTGAGGAGTGTGGGGAATATACAGCAGAAGGTGAAAAGATGCTGTTTGAGAAGAAGAATGCTTCTTCAAATGAAGCTATGATTATGTGTATAGTGGATGGAAAAGTTGTCGGGAATTGTGAGATAAACTTCTTCCAAGGAATGAAAACGAGGCATAGAGCCAATATAGGAATTGCGCTGATTAGCAACTTTTGGAATCAGGGTATTGGGACAAAAATGATTCAAGAGATGATTCGTTTGGCTGAAGCTATGGAGGGGGTTATGCAAATTGAATTGGAGTTTGTGGAAGGGAACGTCAGAGCAAGACAGTTGTATGAGAAGATGGGATTTCGGATTACAGGTGTTCGTCCAAATGCTATTCGTTTAAAAGATGGTACACTTTTAAATGAGTATACAATGATTAAGGAAATTATGCGATAACTTCCAATTTGCAAGACTAAAAATTTCATGTTAACATACCACACACTTTAAGACAAAGGAGATGTGGTAAGGCATGTAATCTAGTAAGTCAGGTAAGCCATTGATTTCAAATAAGGTAATGGTCAGAATGTTTCAGAAAAAGCTGTATGAGGAACGGATGCTTAGTAATGATGAATATGCTATTGCAATAAAGCTGACAAACGAAACACATTCGACTAAAAGAAATAGGTAGTAGTAATGATGCGTATCTGTACAGCGTGTGTTGGTAGAAATACATGAGGTATTATATAATGAAATTTGAATTTTTAGGTGAGAAAATGAAAAACATTAGACAAGCAACGGCAGATGATTTATCGAGAATTGCCGAGATTGTGATATTTAATTACAGACTTAATTTTTATTCAATATTTCAGAATGATGATTTTTATTTTAATGAAATGCAAGTTTCTAATCTTGTAGATACATATAAAGAATTTGTTGATAGTATGTGGGTTTATGATGATGGTGCCGTCAAAGGTTTTATTCAAGTAGAAAACGGTGAGATTAAGAAACTGTTTGTAGAACCTGTACTTCAAGGTAAATCTATAGGCGCTTTCCTTTTGAACTATGCTATTAGCGAACACGATGCAAACAACTTGTGGGCATTAGAAAAGAATGTTCGTGCCATTCGTTTTTATGAGCGGCACGGTTTTCAAATGACGGCAGATAAGAAACTTGAAGAAGATACAACGGAATATCTGGTTCATTTAAAACGATAAATTCCACTTCCAATTTATTTGTTCCGTGCTTGTTTATGGCACAGAGGCATTTGCTCCGAGCCTATAAGTTTGGAGGTCTTTGTTCTGCACAAGGAACCAGGCTGCGAAGTTGGCGCAGATGAATGAGAACTAAGAAATGGCCTTGATGTACTGGGTTTTTCACGAAATTATTATATTTTTAAAAAGAGAATAATTATATGGCAAAAGGGAGTGTCGCAAAATCATCAAACTAGGTGATTAAGCGGCACTTCCTGCTTTTTAAGAAAAAAATCGAGACCGTTTCAAGTTTTGTGTAAACTCAAAAAAACGATATAAGATATGTTGATAGTTATGAAAGGGGGTGTTGCAAAATAGATGAGTAATCACCTATGGAGCAACGGCTCCTTTTTATTTGATTTGCTAGAAGCTTATTTATATGAGGAAAAATTCGCCATTATGTAAGGCGTGGCTTAGGGAAACAATGAGGATATGAAAGAGGTCAAAGCGTCTGCCAGCTCTTGGTGCCCCTCTTTGGTCAAATGCATAAAATCAATGTGGTTTTGCTCTGTTACTACGGTGTTGGCATCCAGATAATGGCATCCCATAAGAGAAGCAATCTCCTGAAATTCCTTTGCCAGCCCTTCTGATTTTTCGGCACATCCAGCGCCCATGGTATGAGCCACCTCGGTCTGCTCATACCGTTTATCAATATTCTTGGGGGTAACTACAAGAATATTGGGCTGATGGCCACGCCAGGCGTCGGTGGTTGAGGCTGCCTTGGCAATCAGGCGCTTTAGGCCCAGACTGATACAGGCGGGAGAGGAACCAAAGCGCTCCTTGGTATCATTGGTTCCCAGCATAATCACCAGCAAATCTACCGGCTCATGGCTCATCAGGCAGGGATAGATATAGTCCAGCCCTGATAAACCTTCATGAATCGGATCTGGAAAACTGGTGGTTCGCCCGGACAATCCTTCTTCTATAACCAAAAAGCCATCACCCAGCTGCTTTTGCAGTAGGCAGGTCCAGCGCTCCTCCTCGCTGTAGCGGCCGTTATCCGTAGCGCGGTAGCCGTGGGTGTTGGAATCGCCGAAGCATACGATATGTTTCTTTTCCATGCTGATCCTCCTGAAAGAATATGTGTTTGAAGCTGCTACAGCCTGTCTGACGCACTGCGGCTGTCACACTTTGCCATAGTCGTTTACCGCTGTTTATAAAATATTCCGGCATAGTTGCATAATAGCATTAGAAAGATAAAAAATCAATAAAATAAAAAACATTTTTTCTTTGGTTTTATTGTTGAATTTTTTTTTTACTAATGATATAGTTGGAAAAGATAAAAACGAGAATCAATGGGAGGAGCATTGGGGATCAGAGTCAATACGGCCGCCGTAATAAGGGAGAGCCATATCCAGACCGATGGAGATAACAAAAAGGTTTATGGCCACTATTCTATTCAGTAACTATTAAGGATAGACTCCATACATGCAGGACATGGGCGAAGAGACATAGAAGCGTTTCTTTGCCCTTTTACTTCGCTGCGTAGGAGCCTACAAGGAAAGCAAGGATCATTTGGTTCATAGGACAGGAGATATTATGCAGGGAGACATCTTGGCAAATATAAGAGCAGCATATAATCAGTTTACAAAAGCGGAAAAGAAAGTGGCAGATTACATTCTGCGACGTTCGAAGGACGTAGTATTTATGTCAATTACAGATCTGGCAGAGGCATGCGAGGTGGGAGACACCAGCGTGTTCCGCTTCTGCAAAACTATGAACATGAAGGGATATCAGGAATTTAAAATGATGCTGTCTTTAAGTCTGAATGATGGTGAAGGCAGCGATATGGGAAGGCTTGGGGGAAATGTTAATCTGGAGGATTCCTTTGCTGAGCTTTCACGTAAGGTATTAAATATCAACGTAAACGCCCTTACGGAGACGTACTCTTTGTTGGATGAGAAGACGTTCTTAAAGGCGATCGAATATCTCCGTCAGGCAGAGAGGATTTGCTTTTTTGGAGTGGGAGCCAGTCTTTTGACGGCGTTAAAGGCTACCAATAAATTTTTGCGGGTAGAACCTAAGGTATACTGCATGCAGGATTCCCATATGCAGGCAATGGTAGCTTCCATGATGAAGAAGGAGGACGTGGCAGTTCTCTTTTCCTATTCCGGCGCTACGAAGGATACCATCCATGTGGCGGAGCTGGCGAAAAAGGCAGGGGCGAAGATTATTTGCATAACCAGATTTGTAAAGTCACCCTTGACCTCTTATTCTGATTTAGTGCTTTTGTGCGGGGCCAATGAAGGGCCGCTGCAGGGCGGCTCTACTTCGGCGGAAATCAGCCAGCTGTTTTTAATCGATTTAATGTATTCCGAGTATTACAGACGCTGCTATGAGGTTTGTAGTGAAAATAACGAAAAGACAGCAGCTTCCGTTTTGGAAAAATTGTACTAGCAAAGAAAAAATGCTTAAGACGAAAAGAAAAAAATATTTTTTTTTGCTAATTATTGACAAGATTATTTTTTCTATATATAATGAGGCTATCAAATACTATTAAGGAGGAGAACTTATGAAAAGAATATTATCTCTTGGTTTAGCAGCGGCATTAGCAGCTGGGGCTCTTACTGGCTGCGGCGGCAATCAGCAGGCCTCGTCTGCTGCGGATACTACCGCAGCTTCTTCGGCTGGCGATACCACAGCTGCAGCTGACAGCTCTGTAGCCGCAGGAGGGGTAACAGAGATTACCTGGTGGGCGTTTCCTACCTTCGGTGTGGATACCGGTTATGAGCAGGAGGTTGTGGACGCGTTTAACGCCGCACATCCCGATATTAAGGTTAAGGTTGAATACATAGACTTTACCTCTGGACCTGACAAGCTGACAGCAGCTATCACCTCCGGCACAGCGCCTGACATTCTGTTTGATGCTCCAGGCCGTATCATTGAGTTTGGCGAGGCTGGTTATCTGGTTCCACTGGATGATATGCTGGATGAGCTTAAGAGCGATCTTACCAGCCAGTCTCTGGTGGAGACCTGTGTAGGAGCAGACGGTACAGCCTGGATGTATCCGATTTCCTCTGCCCCGTTTTATATGGGTCTGAACAAGGAAGCTCTGGAGGCGGCAAACGCTCTTCAGTATGTAAACTTGGAAGGCGATCGCACCTGGACTACGGAGAATTTTGTTAAAATGTGCGAGGCTCTTAGGGATGCGGCTCCCACTCAGGTTCCCGGCATTGTATACTGCGGCGGCCAGGGTGGTGATCAGGGTACACGCGCTCTTGTGAATAACCTGTACAGCTCATCTATCGTAGGTGAGGATGGAAAGTGGAATATCGACGCTAACGGTGTAAAGGCCCTGAAGCTCTTAAAGGAAATGTATGACAACAAGTCCCTTGACGCTGGCTTTGATATGGCGGCTGCTGATGAGCTTCAGAAATTCCAGCAGGAGACTTGCGCTATGACATTCTGCTACGGTACATCTGCGGAGCTTACCTATGCGTCTGAGGATTATACACAGATTGCGGTGCCCTTCCCCTCAGAGGACGGAACCCCTTCTCTGGAATATTTGGTTAACGGCTTCTGCGTGTTCGATAATAAATCGGAGGAGCGTGCCAATGCAGCAAAGGAATTTGTAAAGTTTATCTGCGATGATCCTGAATGGGGACCAAAGAGCGTAGTTAAGACTAATGCATTCCCGGTTCGTACCTCATTTGGCGATCTGTATCCTGGAGATGAGCACAAGGCAATGCTGGCTTCCTGGAGTCAGTATTATGGTCCTTACTACAACACACGTGCCGGCTTTGCTGCTATGCGTCCTCTGTGGTTTAACATGCTGCAGCAGGTATTTAACGGTACTGACCCACAGGCAGCCGCTGACGAGTTCAATGCTTCAGCTAACAGCAATTAAGAGAAGAAATACGAGAGAAATACAATGATTGCTCCCTTCCTCTGCTGGGTGCGGGGGAAGGGAGTTTGTGTTCAGAGTGGGTTTTTCTGAACGAATCTACAGAGAGGAAGTAAAATACATGGAAAACACAACCCTTTCTAAGCAAAAGATCAGTATGCCTGGAAAAAAGAAAGCGCCGGCACGCAGCACGGTGCTTCAGCGCAGGGAGACAATGGTTGCTTATTTGTTCCTGCTTCCAGCCTTATTTTTCTTTGTGGGATTTGTAATTACACCGATGGCGATGGGCATTATAACCAGCTTTACCGATGCCAGCTTTAAAAATCCCAAGGGGAATTTTATTGGGGTAGCCAATTATGTCCGCCTGTTTAAGGATAAGATTTTCTTGAAATCAGCTATTAATACTGTGATTATTGTGGTAGTGGCAGTGCCTGCTGTTACTGCCTTTTCTCTGTGGGTGGGCTCTTCTATCTACAAAATGCGTTCAGGCATCCGTTCCTTCTTCCGGTGCGTCTTTTATTTGCCGGTTGTTACAGGTTCAGTGGCCGTTGTTGTGGTATGGAAATGGATGTTTGACAAGTATGACGGTCTGTTCAACTACATAATCAAAAGCCTGGGAGGTCAGCCTCTTCCCTGGACTTCCGGCGAGTCTATGGCTCTCTGGTGTATTATTCTTATTCTGTTCACTACCTCCATCGGACAGCCTATTGTTCTTTACGTAGCTGCCTTGGGCAATGTGGACGCTTCCCTAGAGGAGGCCGCTAAAGTGGACGGAGCAAGTGATTTCCAGGTTTTCTGGCGTATCAAATGGCCTTCCATTATGCCTACAACCCTGTATGTAGCTGTTATCACTACAATTAACAGCTTCCAGTGCTTTGCTCTTATCCAGCTGCTGACTTCCGGCGGACCGAATTACAGCACCAGCACAGTGATGTATTTGTTGTATGATACTGCCTTCAAGACAACCAAGGAGTTTGGCTATGCTGATGCCATGGGCGTCGTTCTGGCTATTGTGATTGCGCTGTTCAGCGCCTTGCAGTTTAAGGTAATGAACGGCGGAACGACAGAATAGGAGGGTAGAATATATGTCAGATAAAAAGAAAGCAAGATCTCCTTATTATGTAATTACCTTTATTATTCTCGCGTTGCTGGCCCTTTTTTTCCTTTTTCCACTCTACTGGATCGTAACAGGTTCTGTGAAGGAAAAGAGTGATATTATCATAAAATCAGGCGAGATGGTTAAATGGATTCCCACGACTATTTCCTGGGATAACTTTATCAGGCTGTTCAAGAGCAAGACGGAGCTTTTTGGTCTCGCTATGCCCATGGCCATACGGTGGCTTTTTAACAGCGTATTTATCTCCATAGTGGCGATGATACTTACCTGTATAACCTCGTCTCTGGCAGGTTATGCTCTGGCAAAGAAGCGCTTTTGGGGCAAGGGAGTAATTTTCAGCCTTTTCGTATGTGCCATGGCTCTTCCCAAGCAGGTTATCCTGATCCCTTTGATGTCAGAGATGTCTACCCTGGGCCTGATTAATTCTGTGTGGGGTTCCATGTTTGCCGTGATTTTTCCGGTGGTAGGCTGGCCTTTTGGAGTATTTATGATGAAGCAGTTCTCAGAAAATATTCCGGTTTCTCTTTTGGAGGCTGCCCGCATAGACGGCGCGGGAGAGCTGACAACCTTTATAAACGTGGCGTTTCCGATTATCAGACCGGGATTTGGTGCGCTGGCTATCTTTACCTTTATCAATTCCTGGAATGAATATCCGCTGCAGCTGGTTATGCTGACTCAGAACGAGTCAAAAACCATTGCTTTGGGTATTGCCAGTAAGCTAAACGAAATGTCCAACGACTACGGTCTGATTATGGCGGGTGCGGCTTTAGCCGCTGTCCCTATCATTATTGTATTCCTCTGCTTTCAGAGGTATTTTACCCAGGGAATTACCATGGGAGCAGTCAAAGGCTGATCAAAGCCAGAGAGGCGGGAGCCTATATGGCTGCGGCAGCCGGAAAGGCAGGCATCTGACATTTGCAGGAGCCTGCCTTTCTTTGGCGGAAGGATTCATCAGTAAATACAGAGTATGTATATTCTGCCATCTGGAAACGAATTCTGAAGCTGAAATGCCAGGACAGAAAAATTGACTTAAAGTTTATCGAAGATCTCTGAAACGGATATTACGGGAGATGAGAAGTGTAGGGAGCCTTACATTTAAAAATTAGAATATAGAAGTGCATGGGAGGGCCGCAGAATGTGATTTCACACTGCGGCTCTTCCTTTTCTTTTAGAGGGGAAAGGTTAGCCGTATGTCATTTGGCTGAAAAAGAGGATAGTTCCTGACTGGCTTAAAAAACAGAGCACAGGCGGACGGAATATGGAGAACCATGAGGGAGTTAATTATACGCAGTGTGCCAGAAGGCAAGCTCCCTGAAAACCAGCAATTATATTAAAAGTTCTTGAATAATAACGAAATATTTTCCTGTTTATTTGAAAAACTAGGGATAGTATGGTATATTGGACAAAGATAATAAGGCCTTTTGATGCAAGGAGGAAAAAATGAAAGGGATTATACTTGCCGGAGGAAGCGGGACGCGCCTGTATCCTCTGACTAAGGTAACATCGAAGCAGCTGCTTCCAATTTATGATAAGCCAATGATATACTATCCTCTGTCAGTTCTGATGAATGCGGGAATCCGAGATATTCTGATTATCTCTACACCAGATGACACGCCAAGATTTGAAGCTCTTTTGGGGGATGGACACCAGTTCGGAATTAATTTGCGCTATGCGGTACAGCCAAGCCCTGACGGGCTTGCTCAAGCCTTCATCATCGGCGGGGACTTTATCGGTGATGATGCTGTGGCTATGGTTCTTGGGGATAATATTTTCCATGGCCAGGGGCTTACCAAGCGTCTGAAGGCTGCTGCTTCCAAGGAGAAGGGGGCGACTGTCTTCGGATACTATGTGGAGGACCCGGAGAGGTTCGGTATTGTGGAATTTGATAAGGAGGGAAAAGCCGTTTCCATTGAGGAGAAGCCTCAGAAGCCGAAGTCCAATTACTGCGTGACTGGCCTGTATTTTTACGATAACCGTGTGGTAGAGTATGCTAAAAAGCTGAAGCCTTCTGCCAGAGGGGAGCTGGAGATTACAGATTTGAACCGGATCTATCTGGAGAATGGCGAGCTGGACGTAATTCTTTTGGGACAGGGCTTTACCTGGCTGGATACTGGAACCCATGAGTCTCTGGTAGAGGCCACTAACTTTGTAAAGACAGTGGAGACCCACCAGCATCGTAAGATTGCCTGCCTGGAGGAAATTGGATATCTGAGAGGCTGGATTACCAGAGAGCAGGTGATTGAAACCTATGAGATTCTGAAAAAGAATCAGTACGGAAAGTATTTAAAGGACGTTCTGGACGGAAAATACGTTGACAAGCTTTATAATTAAAACAGCGGGAGAAAGGAATTGCACAATGAAGATGATCATCACCGGCGGGGCCGGCTTTATTGGAAGTAATTTTGTACAGCATATGGTAAATAAGTACCCGGATTACCAGGTTATTAACCTGGATTTATTGACCTATGCCGGAAATCTTGAAAATTTAAAGCCAGTGGAGGAAAAGCCGAACTACAAGTTTATAAAGGGCGATATTGCAGACAGAGGCTTTATATTTAATTTGTTTGAGAAGGAAAAGCCGGACATGGTTGTAAACTTTGCAGCGGAAAGCCATGTGGATCGTTCCATCGCAGATCCGGAATGCTTTGTGAGAACCAATGTAATGGGAACCACTACCCTTTTGGACGCATGCCGCAGCTATGGCATCAAACGCTACCATCAGGTATCCACGGATGAGGTATACGGCGATCTGCCTCTTGACCGTCCAGATCTCTTCTTTACAGAGGAGACACCCCTTCACACATCCAGCCCCTATTCATCCTCCAAAGCCAGCGCGGACCTGTTTGTACTGGCATATCACAGAACCTATGGGCTGCCTGTTACTGTATCACGCTGCTCTAATAACTACGGGCCCTATCATTTCCCGGAAAAGCTGATCCCTCTGATTATCAGCCGTGCCCTGGCAGATGAAGAGCTTCCTGTATACGGCAAGGGTGAAAATGTGCGGGACTGGCTTCATGTAGCAGATCACTGTCAGGCCATTGACCTGATTATTCACAATGGACGTGAGGGTGAGGTTTATAATATCGGCGGACATAATGAGCGCACCAATTTGGAGGTGGTTAAGACCATACTGAAAGCTCTGGATAAGCCTGAAAGCCTAATCCGCTTTGTAACAGATCGTCCGGGACATGACATGCGCTATGCCATTGACCCTACCAAGATAGAGACAGAGCTGGGATGGAAGCCCCGGTATCATTTTGACACGGGAATAGCCCAGACCATCCAGTGGTATCTGGATCATCAGGACTGGTGGAAAAATATATTAAGCGGCGAATACAGCAATTACTTTGATAAGATGTACGCAAGCCGTCTGTAACCTGACAGGTGTGTGCTTTGCCGGAGGGCGTCTTAACAGATCGTCCTGCCGTAGGTGTGCCTCAGGTTTGAGGGAGAGTTGGCCCCGATAAAGGAGGCGCGGCAGGCTGCGCTGACTGAATTGGGGCCAATTCTCAATAAAGAGGGGCCTGGCTGAAAAATATTGATTTAGCCGGGGCCGGCGATTGTTAAGAAAGGAAGGTTGATGAATGAAAGTATTAGTAACCGGCGCCAAAGGGCAGCTGGGACAGGATGTGATGAATGAGCTTAAAAACCGGGGGCTAAAGGGAATTGGGGTGGACATAGATGAGATGGATATTACCGACAGTAAGGCCTGTAAAGAGGTAATTACGGAGGCAGATCCAGACGCAGTTATCCATTGTGCGGCATATACTGCAGTAGATGCCGCTGAAGATAATGTGGAGCTGTGCCGGAAAGTTAATGCTGAGGGAACCCGGAATATCGTTAAGGTTTGCAGAGAGATGGACATAAAAATGATGTACATTAGTACGGACTATGTATTTAACGGCGGCGGTGAACGGCCATGGGAGCCGGATGATCCCAGAGAGCCCATTAATGTTTACGGTCTGACAAAGTATGAGGGTGAAATCAGTGTAGAGCAGAATCTGCAGAAGTATTTTATCGTCCGTATTGCCTGGGTGTTTGGCCTGGGGGGCGGGAATTTTATCAAGACCATGCTGCGTATTGGCAGAGAGAAGGAAGAACTTTCTGTAGTAAACGATCAGGTAGGCTCTCCTACCTATACCTATGATCTGGCCCGGCTTCTGGTGGATATGATTCAGACGGAGAAATACGGCCGTTATCATGCCACCAACGAGGGAGAATGCAGCTGGTATGAATTTGCAAAGGAGATATTCCGGCAGGCAGGCATGAGCAATGTAAAGGTAAGTCCCGTAAGCTCTGAGAAATTTGGATCAAGGGCAAAGCGCCCAGGCAACAGCAGAATGAGCAAGGATAAGCTGGCTGAAAATGGCTTTAGGAAGCTGCGCCCATGGCAAGAGGCTTTAGGCAGCTATCTGGCCGTATTGAGGGAAACGGGCGCTTTATAAACAACAGTGCAGGGAGGAAACAGGAAATGGGAAAATATTTTGGAACAGACGGCTTCCGCGGGGAGGCCAATGTGGATTTAACAGTGGAGCACGCCTACAGGGTAGGCCGGTTTTTGGGCTGGTATTATGGGCAGAAGACGCCGGATGAGCGATGCAGAATCGTAATCGGAAAGGATACCAGAAGAAGCAGTTACATGTTTGAGTATTCACTGGTGGCAGGTCTTACGGCGTCGGGCTCGGATGTTTATCTGCTCCACGTAACAACAACTCCCAGCGTATCCTACGTGGTGCGCACTGAGGGCTTTAGCTGCGGTATTATGATATCTGCCAGCCATAACCCATATTATGATAACGGTATTAAGGTTATTAATGAGAAGGGGGAGAAGCTGGAGGAGTCCGTTATTATGGAGATTGAGCGGTATCTGGATGGTGAGCTGGGCCAGCTTCCTTTGGCAAGGAAGGATAAAATCGGCCGTACGGTGGATTTTGCGGCGGGCAGAAACCGCTACATTGGCTATCTGATTTCCATTGCGACCCGTTCCTTTAAAAATATGAAGGTGGCCCTGGATTGTTCCAACGGCAGCGCCTCGGCCATTGCTAAGAATGTATTTGACGCTCTGGGAGCGGAAACGCATGTGATGAACAACGATCCCAACGGACTGAACATCAACACAGACTGCGGCTCCACTCATATTGAGCACCTTCAGAAATTTGTTCTGGATAGGAAATGCGATCTGGGATTTGCCTATGACGGCGATGCCGACAGGTGCATTGCAGTGGATGGAAACGGTCAGGTAGTGGACGGAGATCGGATTATGTATATCTGCGGCAAATATATGAAGGAGCAGGGAACCCTGTTTAACAACACGGTAGTCACCACCATTATGTCCAATATCGGCCTTTATAAGGCGTTTGACAGGGACGGGATTGCCTATGAAAAGACGGCGGTTGGAGATAAGTATGTGTATGAAAATATGGCGTCAACAGGCAACTGCCTGGGCGGCGAGCAGTCCGGTCATATTATTTTCAGCAAGCATGCTACCACAGGAGACGGAATCCTTACCTCCTTAAAGGTAATGGAGGTAGTGCTGGAGAAGAAGGAAACCCTGGCGAAGCTGGCCTCGGAGGTGGAAATCTATCCTCAGGTTCTAAAAAATGTCCGTGTAAAGGATAAAAAGGAGGCTCAGAACGATCCGGCAGTCCAGGCAGAGGCGGCGAAGGTGGCTGATAGTCTTGGAAGCGACGGAAGAATCCTTCTGCGCCAGTCCGGTACAGAGCCGGTAATCCGTGTTATGGTGGAAGCACCTGATATGGACGCCTGTGAGAAATATGTGGCCCAGGTAATAGAGGTGATGAAAAGACAGGGGCACTGCGTCTAGTCTGATCTGAGATTTTCGCTTTTTTCGGAGGGAGAATTACCTGTACTTAAGCCATCTGGGCATCCGTCAGGAAGAGGGAGTGTTTTTTTGGAAAAGGCGGTAACTGGTTTTGAGACATTTATAAAACTTAGGAATGGAGCCTATAACCATTCGGAATAATGAATACAATCTGTTCTCTTGTAAGAAAGGACCCTGTGTGCTATAATTAATTAACGTTGAGGCAAGCAAACACCTTAGTCCCGGCGGTTTTCCTCCGGGGCTGGGGTGTTTATTCTATAAGCGGATATGGCGTTGGCAGGCGCACAGCCTGGCTGCCTGCTTTGCAGCCTGTGCAGAATACTCTGCCTGGCAGTCAACGAAATTCAGAGTAAAGGAATGGTGTAAATGGGGCTGAATCAGTAAGTGTCATACGCTTCATTGTTCGCCGCTATGGCGTCATAGAGCGACTGCCCGTAAGGGCTTGAGAGACGCAGATGAAGAAAAGTCAAGCTTATGACAGCCAGATATGGCGGATTCAGGAAGGGATGCTTTGTGAAGCAGTCCGGGCCTGGACAATATGAACGAAATGGAGGAAAGTATCATGTTAAACTATCAAAGATATAAAAGAGTCCCTGTAGTAAATTTTCCGGAGCGCACATGGCCGGACAAGGAAATCATAAAGGCGCCGGTATGGTGCAGCGTAGACCTGAGAGACGGCAACCAGGCGCTTGTAGAGCCTATGGTAGTTGAGGAAAAGGTGGAGATGTTCAATCTTCTTGTTAAGCTGGGCTTTAAGGAGATTGAGGTGGGCTTTCCCGCCGCTTCCCAAATTGAGTATGATTTCCTTCGTACATTAGTGGAGCGGAAGCTGATACCAGATGACGTAGAGGTTCAGGTGCTGGTGCAGTGCCGTGAGCATTTGATTAAGAGGACCTTCGAGGCATTAGCCGGAATCAAGAAGGCTATTGTACATATTTATAATTCCACCTCCACTCTGCAGCGGGATGTGGTATTCCACAAGGATAGGGAGGAGATTAAGGATATTGCCATTATCGGGACCAAGCTGGTGCAGCGTTATAGCGCTGAGTGCGATACCCAGATTCGTCTGGAGTACTCACCGGAGAGCTTTACAGGAACAGAGCTGGAATTTGCCCTTGATATTTGCAGCGCGGTTCAGGAAACCTGGGGCGCAACTAAGGAGAACCCCATCATTATTAACCTCCCGTCTACAGTTGAGATGACCACGCCCAACGTATATGCGGATCAGATTGAGTGGATGCACAGCCATTTCAAGAACAGAGAGAGCATAATCTTAAGCGTTCATCCTCATAATGACAGAGGTGAAGGTATTGCTTCTACAGAGTTGGCGCTTCTTGCGGGGGCTGATCGGGTGGAGGGTACGCTGTTTGGCAATGGGGAGCGTACCGGTAATGTAGATATTCTGACTGTAGCCTATAATATGTTTTCTCAAGGGATCAATCCTGAGCTTAATATTGAGAATGTCCGTGAAATTGCGGAGGTTTATGAGCGGTGCACCAAGATGCATATTCCGCCCAGACATCCTTACGCGGGAAAGCTGGTATTTACCGCGTTTTCCGGTTCCCATCAGGATGCTATCAACAAGGGTATGCAGGCTCTTCGAGAGAGAAAGGGGCCATACTGGGAGGTGCCCTATCTTCCTATTGATCCCAGCGACATCGGCAGGGAGTACGAGCCGGTTGTCCGTATCAACAGCCAGTCCGGCAAGGGCGGAGTGGCCTTTGTGATGGATACCTTCTATGGCTTTAAACTCCCGAAGGGCATGCACAAGGAATTTGCGGATGTGATTCAGAGGATTTCCGAGCAGCAGGGTGAGGTGGCGCCTGAGCAGATTATGGAGGAGTTCAAGAAGAACTATCTGGATCGCAAGGAGCCGATGCACTTTTGCAAGTGCCGTATCACTGATACGGAGACAGGAGACGGGGAGTTTGCGACACTGGTTAAGCTTGTTTATACGGATCACGGTGTTGAGAAATACGTGGAGGGCGTTGGTAACGGGCCGATTGACGCAGTGCAAAGAGGTATGGAGGAGGCTCTGGGTATCCAGATTAAGGTTTTGGATTACACGGAGCATGCTTTGTCATCTGGTTCTGGAGCCCAGGCTGCCTCCTATATCCATTTGGTAGATCAGACGACTGGAAAGGCTACCTATGGAGTGGGAATCAGCTCGAATATTACCAGAGCTTCGATCAGAGGCATCTTCAGTGCGGTGAACAGGCTGTTTTATTAGCTGGGGGTTCAAGGGGCTGAAGGAGGGGAGGAGGTTGCGTAAATGGATAACAGCAAGGAAGTGTCAGAGGGAGGCTCCTTGTTGGAGCGAATAAAGAGGGTTATACTAAAAAAATCAGCAGGGGAGGAACCACCCTCTGAGGACTCCTCTTCTGTTCCGGAGGAGCCTTCTGTTGCGGAGAGAAAGCCGGTCAATGTTCCTGCTAACAGTCTGCTTTTTTCATTGTGGTATGAAAGCACCCACGCTGTCCGTAAGGATAATGGCATGAAGGGAGAGGGAGATGGGCTGATACCGGAATTTGAGCTGATTCTGGAGGAGACAGACCAGCTTGCGCTCCCTCTCACGCCTGAAGAGGCAGAGGCCGAAAAATACCGTGCTATCGTACATCTGATGATGAAAGCCAGAAGCCGATGGCATACGACTCGTCCTGACGTGTCGGGAAAGGAGCCGTCTGTGGATGCCGATGTGTGCATATATGTGGCGAAAAACAGACTGGTGGCCTGGGCCTTTGCGTTTCCGCCTGCCGGGGAGGGAAAGAAGCTGGAGCGTTTCCAGCTGGAAGAGGCATTGAAAGGAGCTTCTGTCTGTGAAGGGATTCAGGAGGGACAGTTGGATTATATTGTCAGGGAACAGCCCTTTTTCAGACTGGTGCCGGTTGCCTGCGGAACGCCGATGGTTCCTGGTGAGGATGGACGCCTGGAGGAAAAATATGAGCGGGAGCCAGAGCGGATGTTCGGAACCGATCAGTATGGAAACCTGGATTATCACATACAGAACAATATACAGAACATCCATGCCGGGGATGTAATCTGCAAGGTGTGTTTACCTACAAAGGGAAAGGATGGGAGGGATGTTCTGGGCAATGTGATTCCGGAAAGGGCCGGAAAGACGGTCAGAATACCCATGGGTCAGAATACCTCCCTGAATGAGGACGGAACGGAATTGAAGGCCGATGTGGACGGAAGGCTCAGATACGAAGGAGGCAAATTTTGCATCAGACCGGTCATCAGAGTATCGGGTGATGTGGACTTCCACGTGGGAAACATAGATTTTCTTGGAGACGTATATATTACAGGAAGCATATGCGAGGGCTTTTCGGTTAAGGCAGAGGGGACGATTTCGGTTGGAGGGGTTGTTGAACGTGCTTTTGTGGAGGCAGGCCGGGACGTGGTTGTATCCAGAGGAATACTGGGGAATGATAGTACGGTCGTCAAGGCTGGAGGCAGTGTGTTTGCTAAGTATTTTGAAAACTGTGTGGTGTATGCAGGTGAGGATATCCATGCCGGCGCCGTTCTTTCTTCTTATTTGTACAGCGATCGCTCTATTTTTGTACGTTCAAACCGGGGGACAGTGATTGGCGGAAAGCTGGTGGCTGCAGTTTCCATTGAGGCAGAGGTAATCGGCTGCCAGGCGGAGCGAATTACAACCCTGATTGTGGGAGAGAGACCCTATGTGCAGCAGCAAAAGGATTCTATCCTGTTGACGCTAAAGGAGCTGGAGGGAGAGCGGGAAAGGGTTGAGAAAAATCTCCGTTTTCTGGATCGCATGGATGAGGTAAGTTCGGAAAAGCTTCATAAAATTGCAAGCGGCAGGCTCCGGCATTCCAATCTTGAATCAGAGGAATCCCGTCTTAAGAAACAGCTGGAGGAATTGGGGGAAACGGCTTTGGATGTGTCTAAGTGCAGAATCAGGGCCGGAGCTATCTATCCAACGGTGCGTGTCAGTATGGGAGAGTTCAGCCGCACAATCAGCGAAAGGATTTCTATGTGCGATATTCATGTAAGCGAAGATGAACTTCTGCTGAGGTAATAGAAAAGAGGGAAAGGAGCGCAAGGGGGTGTAAACGGCCTGCTTGGTTTGTATGTAAAAAAGGGGTGACAGGCATTTTTGAGTAGCAGCAGAAAATGGAAGGCTTGTTATGAAGTGGAGGCAAGAAGGAAGTTAGGTATAATGAATGGGACAGGGCAATTATTTCATGAGGCAGCAGAAAGGGCCTTATGCCGTGCCATCGGCTTTTGCCCGGAGCGGATACAAGGGGCAGGGGACTGCGGCAGGGAATGGCACACAGCATACGCTGAGTTGACAGGGAAGTATGATGCCTGGCTGGCATTTTGCATGGAGCGTAAGCTAATGGGGAGATTGGCGGATGAGATGCTGGGAGAACCTGTGGCGGATGAGGATGATATTCGGGAGTGCATGAGAGAGTGCGTGAATATTATCCTGGGAGATGTTGTATCCTCTATGTTTCGCATGACGGGTGCGTCAGCCCGTTTTCCACCTCCCCTCATTGCAGAGGGCAGGCGGCTTCCTGCTGTCTATGGAGAGAATGAAATCAATGTAACCCGATATATTGTAAATTGCCCTGACCCTCTTTATTGCTGCTTGACGACTGCTTACAGAGCGCCTATGAATGACGGGAGGAAAAAGATTGAAGAAACGGATAATGATAGTAGATGATTCTCGGGTTGTCTACCTCCAGATAAAAAAATTACTTCAGGATACGGAGTTTGAAATCGTGGAATATTGCCAGGATGGCGAAAGCGTACTTCAGGCTTATGAGAACTGCAGACCGGATTTGGTTACTATGGATATTGTAATGCCGGGGATGGATGGCCTGGATGCGGCCAGGCTTTTGATCGAGAAATGGCCTGCTGCCAGAATCCTCATGGTTTCTTCATTATTCTATGACAGTACCATTGACGAAGCGCGAAAAATCGGTGTAAAAGGATTTATTTACAAGCCTTTGGAGAAGGACTCCCTGCTTAAAGCTCTGGGGCAGGTTTCGGAATGCCCGTAGAAAAAGGAAGGCATGCCCTGTCTTGAATGAAATAAAAGGTGTTGATCGGGAATCTGCCTGAGACGGAGCAGATTCCTTTTGCTTTGGAAGGATACTGACAGAGGCAGGCTGCGGAGGCTGTCTGGAAAGATGGGAGAAACCTCTTTTCATATAAGGCATTTGCTGGTACAATAAGGGGGATATGGAAGAACTGTAAGGAGGGGAAGGTTTGCCGTGGATCAAGGAAGAAACCGCAGATATAAGGGGCTGGATGGAACTGCGTTAAAGCTTATTGCCCTGGCGTCTATGTTCATTGATCACATTGGAGCTGTGATTCTCCTATATGTAGGCGATTACTGGGGGGAAATCAGGTTCCTTGGTCCTCTGGAGGGCTATGGGTGGAGTGTGGGCCTTTACAGGCTGTACCTTGGATGCAGGATAGTGGGAAGGCTGGCCTTTCCCATCTTTTGTTTCCTGCTGACCGAAGGATTTATCCACACCCATGACAGGAGAAAATACTGTCTGAGGATGGTGGTTTTTGCCCTGATCTCGGAGCTTCCCTTTGACTTGGCTGTCAGCAATCAAGTATCATGGAGTTCTCAGAATGTCTTTTTTGAAATGGCTGCCGGGCTTTTTACCCTTCAGGGGCTTAAGAAGGCAGAGGCCTATTCTGACTCACGCAGAAGCGTGTATATAGGGCTGTCCGTAGGTGGCGGTTGTATTCTGGCTTGGTTTCTAAAGGCGGACTACAGCTATTATGGAATTATGCTTATGTCAGTTTACTATCTTCTGAAGAAGAAAAGACTGCCCAGGCTTTTAGGAGGCAGCGCTATGGCTTTCATAGAGTCTCTGTACATTACCTGGGGGGCTGCCGGGCTGTCTTTCATTCCTCTATATTTTTACAACGGCAGCCGTGGACGGCGGAGCATGAAGTATCTGTTTTACTGGTTTTATCCAGTACATCTTCTGCTGCTTTTTGGTTTGAGATGGTTGGTTTTGGGGATTCCGGTAAAGTGGTAGTTTGGTTCTGCTTGTGATATTGTATCATGGGAGGGATAGAAGCAGGACGTTTGTGAAACGAAACCTATTCAGGAGGGAGATGTCTGATTATGAGAAAATATGATTATATATTAGTAGGGAGCGGACTTTATGCAGGAGTTTTTGCATGGTATGCAGGAAGGAGCGGGAAAACCTGCCTGGTAGTGGAAAAGAGAGAGCACCTGGGAGGAAATGTATATTGTGAGGATATAAAAGGAATTAAGGTACACAAATACGGGGCTCATATTTTTCATACCAGCAACAAGAAGGTGTGGGACTTTGTAAATTCTTTGGCTGAATTTAACCGCTATACCAACAGTCCGGTGGCAAATTATAAAGGAGAAATGTACAACCTGCCTTTTAATATGAACACCTTCAGCAAACTTTGGGGGATTTCCACCCCGGCTGAGGCCAGGGCTGTGATTGACAGTCAGAGGGCGGAGGTAACAGGGGAGCCCAGGAATTTGGAGGAGCAGGCCATAAGCCTGGTTGGAAGGGAACTGTATGAGAAGCTGATCAAGGGATATACAGAGAAGCAGTGGGGAAGAGACTGCAGGGAGCTCCCAGCCTTTATTATTAAACGGATTCCGGTTCGCTACCTTTATGATAATAATTATTTTAATGATCCATACCAGGGAATCCCTGTGGACGGATATAATGTAATGATTGAAAAGCTGTTTGGGGGCTGTGAGGTAGAGCTGGGAGTGGATTACCTGGAGCATAAGGCCCATTATGACAGTATGGGGGGGACGGTTGTTTACACGGGAACTATTGACGCCTATTTTGGATACCGGTTTGGAAAACTGGAGTACCGGAGTCTGCGGTTTGAGTCGGATATCTATGAGGAAGAGAATCACCAGGGAGTGGCAGTTGTGAACTATACAGACAGGGAGACCCCTTATACCAGGACGATTGAGCATAAGCACTTCGCTTTTGGAAATCAGCCGGTTACGGTGGTTACGAGGGAGTATCCGGTGACCTGGCAGGAGGGTATGGAGCCTTATTATCCGGTCAATGATGAGAAGAATCAGGCATTGTACCAGAAGTATGCCGGGCTGGCCAGGAAGGAGGCCAATGTAATATTCGGCGGCAGATTGGGAGAATATAAGTACTATGATATGGACAAGGTGATTGAGGCTGCCATGGAGATGGCTCAGGAGGCGCTTGGCCGGTAGAGGCGGCCGATTAGCAGAGCCTTAAGGTTCCTGTGGCCTGGCGGAAGCGTTTCTTGATTGCATATAAATTTTGACAGATGGAAGGAAGCAGGCTAAATGGAAGGAAGGGGAGGCAGGGAAGCATATCTGGATGCGGCCAAGGGAATGGGGATACTGGGCGTGGTAGCCAGTCATTGCCTGGCACAGACCAATCTGGGAGCGATTTCAGACTGGTACGTTTTTTTTATGCTGGCTGTTTTTTATGTGTATACAGGCTGGAGATACCAGCTTAAATATGAGGGGAAACCTACTGGCATATCAGCAAAAGAAATGTGCAGGAGGCGTCTTGCAAGTCTGGGGGTTCCCTATGTGTGTTACAGTATTCTGCTTATTTTGTGCAGAACCATACTGGTGTGGCCTGAGAAGTATACGGCGCTGGTGCTGCTTTCGGATATCTATTATACAGGGACATTGGTAGGTCTGGAGACGTTGTGGTTTTTGCCCAGCATTTTTATAACAGAATTGCTGCTAAATCAGGTCTATGGGCGTAGAAAGGCGATGCTTGCCGGGGCGGGAACCGCCGGTATCATAAGTGTGCTGCTTATCCTATATATCAATGCACGCAGAGAGAATACGACACTTTGGAGGGTGGTTCATCTGCCGGTTATGGTTTATATAAAGGCAATGGCAGGTTTCCTTCTGGCAGCCGGCGGCGTGGCTGCGTGCCGGGGCTGGAAACGCTTCGTCAATTATTCGGGACAGAGGGTGAGCTTTGGGGTGGCTCTGGCTCTGACGGCGGCTGGAATTTTGGCTGCCTGGATCGTTCCGGGCTGTGATTTTAATTATCTTACCATGGCTAATCCTGTCCAGTGGATTCTTACCGCTTTATTTATCGCATCTTCCATCCTGGCCTTTTGGGAGAGGGCATACGCCTTTCAAGGAAGCTGGAAGGATGTGCTTTTGCTAAAAGGTGTATTGATTCCAGCCCTTACCTACTGCGGGAGACATTCCCTCACCATTATGTGTACCCATCTGGTTCCGGTGATCGCACTGCTTAAATTTCTTGCAGGGAAAGCCGGATATCCAGGCTTGCTTCTTAAGGCGCCCTGGGATATGGGATTGTTTGTTGTTGTGATGGTAATTGAAGCGGGCATGGTATGGCTGATAGAGAAACACCTTCCCTGGATGAACGGGGTTACGCTTAAGTCTGCTAGGAGAGATGAAAGATGATTACTGTGTTAATCGCCTCCTACAATGGAAGCAAATACATCAATCAGCAGTTGGATTCCATTTTGGCCCAGACCCGGAGGGATATACGGATTCTGGTGTCTGACGACTGTTCTTGGGATGCCACTCCCAAGGTGCTTGAGCGTTATCAGAAAACTCACAGGGAGCGTGTGCTGGTACTTTACAGAAGCTGCGCCTCCGGCGGTGCAGCAGCCCATTTTCTAAAGCTTTTAAAGCTGGTGGCAGATCACAGACCTGGCCGGGAGGAGGAGCTTGAAAAGGATCTGCGGGAATACAGGGAGTTGGGAAGGGAGAGCAGAGGCTTTCTCAAGGAGCTGGCCCTGTCAGAGTATTTTATGCTCAGCGATCAGGATGATGTGTGGCTGACTTACAAAGGAGAACGGCTATTGAAACGAATGAAGGCTTTGGAAGGGGAAACGCTGAAGCTGAAGACCTTTCCCTTTCCTATTTTGGTTCACTCTGACCTAATGGTGGTGGATGAGCGCCTTTATGTGATTGCTCCCAGCTTTTTTAAATATCAGAAGATTTCCCCGGAGCGGACGAGGCTGTCCCAGCTCCTGGTTCAGAATAATGTTACAGGGGGGGCGGTTATGATAAATCGGGGGATGCTGCCCTTTCTGGAGCGACTGCCCGAAGCCTGCCTGATGCATGATGCCTGGCTGGCTCTGATAGCAGCAGCCTTTGGAAGAATTGATTTCATAGACGAGGCTCTTTACTTCTACCGGCAGCATGACAGCAACGCTCTTGGGGCTGAACGGGGAGATAATCTGCAATCCATGAAAGCCAGAATCAAGGATGCAAGCGCAGCCAGAGAGAACTACAGGAGAATGTTCGCCCAGGCAGAGAGCTTCCTTAAGCTGTTTGGGGACAATCTGGGAGAGCGGGAAAGGAATATACTGGAGAAATTTACACAGCTTCCCGAAGGGAGCCGTCTGGGGAAGATGTATTTGATTTTGAGATACGGATTTACAAAGAATACATGGTTACGCACCTTGGGGCAGATGCTTTTTATGTCTGTGTAGCTCTGTCTGTGGGAGGCTTTTGCGTATACTGGCGGTTTGCTTTCCCTAGGGGTTAGACTAAAGGGCCTGAATTTGCCGGCTGTTCCCCAATGCTTTGTCTGTATACGTGAGAAATACCTGAAGCAACGTGGCGGGAGCTGTTGGAAGAGGGGATGGGGCAGTTCTATGCCAGGACAGAAGGAGTGAGGAGGAAGAAGCGGGGCAGAGGGAACGAGACAGGGGCTGGGCAGAGGAAATGAAGCAGAAGGAAAGGAGGCAAGGCGTTTGGAGGGCGGAGCGATAACCTCAAAGGTAATAAAAGGATTGTTTTGGAAGCTGATGGAGAACGGAGGAGCTCAGGGCATCCAGTTTCTTGTTTCCATTATATTGGCCCGGCTGCTGTCGCCGGAGGAATACGGAGTAGTAGGGGTGATCCTTATCTTAGTAGCCATAGCCAATGTGTTGGTGCAAAATGGATTCAGCATTGCTTTGATACAGAAAAAGGAAGCCGATGACAGGGATTTTTCCTCTGTTTTCTACTTCAACATGGGGGTGTCCTCTGTGCTTTATGTAGTGCTGTTCCTTCTGGCTCCCTGGATAGGGGCATTCTACACAAATCCTGAGATGGCAGCTATGATCCGCCTGTTGGCAGTAGTACTTTTTCCTGGCGGGGTTATTTCTATACAGAATGCGTATGTATCGCGAAAGCTGGAATTTAAGGGACTTTTTATCTCCTCCTTTCTTGCATCCATAATATCCGGGGGAGTCAGCATCTTTATGGCCTGTACAGGTTGGGGCGTGTGGGCCTTGGTATGGCAGCAGATTACTTATTATTTCTTTTACATGGGCATTTTGTTTTTGACTGTACGCTGGAAGCCAAGGCTTTTATTCAGTCTGCTGCGCATAAAAGCTATGCTGGCCTTTGGCTGGAAGCTTTTGTGCGCTTCCCTCCTGGACACGATCTATAACAATATTTACGGCCTGGTCATCGGAAAGATTTACAGCAAAGGGATGCTGGGTAATTACAACCGGGGGGAGCAGTTTCCGAGGCTGGTGGTAAATAATCTGGCGTCAGCTATCCAGTCGGTGATGCTGCCGGTTCTTTCAGCCAGTCAGGATGAGCCGGAGAAAATGAAGGGGATGCTGAGGAGGGCTATTATGGTCAGTTCCTACCTGATTCTTCCTATGATGGCAGGAATGATAGCTGTGGCCCGGCCCATGGTGCTGCTTTTGCTGGGGGAACAGTGGCTTCCCTGTGTGCCCTTTCTTCAACTGATGTGCATTGCCTACTCCTTTTGGCCTATACACATTGCCAACCTACAGGCGCTCAACGCTATGGGACACAGTGAAATCTTTTTAAAGCTGGAGCTTCTCAAAAAGGCGGTGGGAATCGGGGTTTTGATAATCGGCATCCGCTATCATGCCCTGGTTCTGGTTGCCTTAAAGGCCGGGGCAGATTTTTTGTGCACCTTTATTAATGCCTGGCCTAATAAGCAGCTTTTGAATTACAGCATATTGGAGCAGTGGAAGGACATAATTCCTGCCATGGCTGCTTCCGCTCTGATGGCAGGGGCTGTATGGGCTGTGGGACAGTACGGGGCTTTTGGCTGGCTGTGGCTGGGTATACAGATCATCTTTGGGATTGCAGTGTATGTTCTGGCTTCCTGGCTGTTGAAGCTGGAGCCGTTTTGTTTCCTGCTTGCTCTTGTGAGAGACAGGATAAGAAGGGAAGGAGTAGAATGAATCATGAAGACAGTGCTTGTTACTGCTATTGGCTCATTTGCGGCCGATATTGTAATTAAAAGGCTGAAGGCACAGGGAATCCGGGTTGCGGGCTGTGATATTTACCCTGGAGAATGGGTGGCGGACGCAGGAAATGTGGATGCCTTCTATCAGGTTCCCTGCGCCTCTGACAAGGAGCGTTATGTGGAAGCGGTGCTCTCTATCTGTAAAAAGGAGCAGGTGGAGGCTCTGATTGTGCTGCTGGATGTGGAGCTTGATGTGTGGAATGACTGCAGGGAGCTTCTTGCAGAGCAGAAGGTTATCCTCTGCGCTTCCGGTCCGGAGGCCATAAGCCTGTGCAGGGATAAACGAAAGCTGTTTCTGTATCTGGAGGATAAAATGCCGGGTTGTCTCATACCTACCTTTTCCTTAAGCGAGTGCAGTCCAGAAGCATTGTCCTATCCTGCTGTTTGCAAGCCCTATAACGGAAGGAGCAGCCAGGGAGTAAAATGTGTTGGCAGTCAGGAGCAGTTAGAGCTGTTTTTGTCACACACAGATGTGAAGGATTATATTGTCCAGCCTAAGATTGAAGGACTGGTGGTGACTGTGGATGTGGTTCGCGACAAGCATGGAAGGAACTGCGCAGCGATCTGCCGCAGAGAGCTTCTCAGAACCTTAAATGGTGCGGGAACCTCCGTGGAGGTGTTTAGGAATCCAGGGCTGGAGGATGTATGCAGACAGGCAGCGGACGCCCTTGGCGTTACAGGCTGTGTGAATTTTGAGTTTATAGAGGGATCGGACGGAGTATACCATATGCTGGAATGTAATCCTAGGTTTGCAGGCGGAGTGGAGTTTTCCTGCATGGCAGGCTATGACTGTGTAATCAATCATCTGCGCTGCTTTACAGGGGAGGATATAGAGCCCTCGGACAATATAACAGGCATGTATATAGCGAGAAAGTATGAGGAATATATAACAAAGATAACAGACAGAAGCAGGACGTAACAGGGAGGTGATGGGAAACGTGGAAAAGCAGGAGATTATGGCAAGCATTAACTGTGTCACCTATAATCACGTCGGCTACATCAGAAAGGCTTTGGACAGCTTTCTCATGCAGGAGACGGATTTTCAGTTTGAGATATTGGTTCATGACGACGCCTCCACAGATGGTACCAGCGATATTATAAGAGAGTATGCCAAACGGTTTCCAGATCGGATTTTCCCTCTGATTCAGGAGGAGAACCAGTATTCCCAGGGGATTGATAACATCAGCGGGGCCTTTAATTTTCCCAGAGCCAGAGGGAAATATATTTTTATGTGTGACGGAGACGACTACTTTCTGTCCCCACACAAGCTTGAGAGGCAGGTAAATTACATGGAGGCTCACCCGGAGTGCACCCTCTGTATCCACAGCGCAAGGATAGAGCTGGTGGGAAAAGCACTGGCAGATATGCAGATGCGCCCCTACCACGGAAACCGGCTTCTTTCTCCTGAGGAGATCGTGGACAAGCCCTCCGGCTACGCTATGTCCTCCATGGCATTTCCGGCCTGTTTGGTGAAGAACCTGCCGGAGTATTATGTGGACTGTCCAGTGGGAGATACTCCGATACAGCTGATGGCTGCAGCAGAAGGATGGGGATATTATATGGATGAGCCTATGAGCGTATACAGGGTAGGCGTCAGGGGTTCCTGGACATCAGAAGGCAAGGCCGGAGACTACAAGGCAAAGCAGAGGGCCTACTATGATCGGATGAAACGGACCTACGACCAGTTTAACCAGGCAACCGAAGGACGGTTGAAGGAAGCGGCAGAGAGCGCCTGCCTGAGAACCTATTATCTTACCATGGTGAATACAAAGGTATTTAAAGAGATATTCGCAAGGAGGTACAGGCGGTACTTCAGAGAGCTTACACCCAGAACCCGCTTCCTGCTCTGGTTTGAATACCGGATGCCCTGGCTGTATCATAAGGTTAGAAACGGGTTTATGGGCGCGTAGAATTGAGAAAATAACTTTTGAACACAAACTTTTCTGGCAAACGGTAGCCATCTTCCTCCCCTATTTTGCCTGGGGAGGAAAGGTTATTTTGGCTCCGGCGCAGGATAAACGTTATTGCTGTGCAAACAATGGATCCGTTGGGTCCCAGGTCTGGGTCAGAGGAATCGGCTGCTCAATGGCAGGCCTGTCAAATAACCCAAGCTTTGGAGAATTGTATATTTCTACCGTAGTACCGATAGGGCAGTGATCAAATATCCACTTCGCGTCTCCGGAAAGGAGACGTACGCATCCGGCAGACTGCGCCTGGCCTAAATAGTTGTAGGTCAATGGATCCAAAGTCATGGGATCCGGCTTGTCATAGAGAATGGAATGTATCAGGAAGCTGCCGTATATACGGGTAGCATACTGGGTATAAATTCCGTGAATCATCTCACGCCAGCGGTACTTGGCCGGTGTTTGAAAGGTGCCAATGGGAGTGTCGGGACCGGAGGAAATCAGGAACATTTTATATGGGATAATAAAGCCGTTAGCTCCGTCCTTTGCAAAGACGGTTAAATAGTTCATCTCTTTGTTAATGCTGATAAGGAAGGGGCCTTTATTGCCCATAATCGGCTCCAGATCCGTATGAAGCTTTCCGGTAGCTTCATCAAAGTAGTACTTATAGCCGTCTATATACTGCCATCCTTTCACTGGCATATTGTTTACAAAGTAGTACCGATCCCGGTCATTCCAGCCCCAGCCTGTAAAAGGCGCTCCGGTTCCGCTGCTGTATGCTGCGGCTCCGTCGATAATCTGGATTCCATCTGGCAGCGCCGATTCAACCGGCTTCTCCATATTATAGGAAGCGCCCTCAGTTGCCTTGCCCCATAGAGAGATACGCAAGCCTGTTAGGTACTTTCCGGTTCCCATCGTTCCTGCAGTGCTGCTGTTCCTGGCCCAGTTCAGCTCTGTGCCGTCATTTAAGGTGGTGCAGTAGTAGATATCGAAGGTATTTCCTACAAATCCCATAAAACGAATCTGAATAGCCTCAACCAAAGCGCCGTCCTCCCATACGGTAGTATGGCCGCCGTTGACAGCCCAATCGCTCCAGCCGTGGGAGCTGGTGTAGGTTCGGTAGAGAATGTCTCCAATAATGTTGTTTAAATAAATGCAGAGAGAACGGAAGCCTGACTCTGCCACAACCGGCGTATCTCCGATAACTGGCTCTGTCCATGTAGTGTCAGGGCGCAGAACCTGAATCTGCACATAAGGCGTATTTGCGATCACTGAGGCCTGACGTGCAGCTTCCTGAGCAGCAAAGGATTCAGCAGCGGCAGCTTCTGCGTTTCCCTGCGCTTCATCCTCCACAGACAGGGAAGCCTCAGCTTCACCAGTTTGAGGGGCGTTATTTTCTCCCTCCGTTTGTCCGTCGGCAGGGGAAGTTTCAGATACCTGATTGGCGAATGCGGGGCCATAATTAGAATCATCCTGTGCAGCCAAACTTACTCCGGCCTGTCCCAGAACCAGAAGCCCGCCCAGAAGGGCGGCGACAGTACGTTTCATTAACTTACACATTCAAACAGTCCTCCTAAATATTAGAATTGATGTGTTTATACAATACCACATATGCCCTAACTCTACCATATTTGCTGGAAAAATTCCAGATGTGATTTACTTTTTAACGGCTATATTGTAAAATTGTAAAGAAAATGACTGAGGAACGTTCTTAGAATGTAAGAAATAGGTGGCATAATATGGAATGGAATACAGAAACTGCCAATATTATATATGCATCCAATGACGGATACGCCGGACACCTGGCTGCATCCCTCTGCTCCCTTCTGGACAATAATGGTAATATCCCGTTGATGGATATTTATGTGCTGTCAGTAGGAATGAGCCGGGACTATCAGGAACGACTGGCCTGTGTTGCGGAGAAATACAACCGCCGGCTCTATGTCCTGGAGCTGGGTGATTTGAAGGAGAGATTTGACTTTGACATCGATACAAGAGGCTTTGACATCAGCGCCATGGCCCGGCTTTTTGCGCCTGAGGCGCTGCCTGCCGGGGTTAAAAGGGCTTTATATCTGGACTGTGATACTATCGTATGGGGAAGCGTCCGCTCTCTGTATGAAACGGAGCTTGAGAACAATTTGGCAGGTATGGTGATGGAGCCTACGGTTTATAAGGAGATGAAGGATTCCATTGGAATGGGACCTGACGACCCTTACTATAACTCCGGCGTCCTCCTCATGGATCTGGAGGGATGGAGAAGGGAAGATGTGCTAAGGCAGCTTCTGAATTTCTACAAAAGCTGCCGGGGAAGGTTGTTTGCCTGTGATCAGGATACCATCAATGGAACGTTGAGAGGAAGAATTTTGTCATTGCCGGTAAAATACAATTATTTTACCAATTACAGGTATTTCCGTTACTCGACCCTGGTATCCCTGTGCGCTGCCTATGGAGATGGGGGGGGGAAGGACTATCGCATGGCAGGCAGAGCTCCAGTGATTATTCATTTTCTGGGAGATGAACGGCCTTGGATTAAGGGAAACCATAACCATTTCAGACGGCTGTATGAATACTATTTGGATAAGACTCCCTGGAGGGGAACTCCGGCACAGCCTGGAAAAGAGCTTTATATGCAGCTGTGGTGGCTGTTTAACCAGCTTTCCTGGCTGTTTCCCTCCTTCCGCCTTTGGGTTAGCCGCCGCATGGGCATGAAGCTGATTGACAGCCGCAAGAAGGCGCTGGCAGCAGGACAAGGGGAAGGGAATCATTGAGGAAATAGATTCATAAAATAGATTCATATAGTAAAAGTTGGAAAAGCAATGTTGGAAAAAAACATGGACAAAATCAGCTGTATCATATTAAACTATAATGACGCGGCCACAACTTTGGCTCTGGTGGAGAAGATCCGGGAGTATCGGATTTTGGATTCCATCGTGATCGTCGACAATCACTCCACGGACGACTCCTGGGAAAGGCTGGGAGCACTAAAGGGTCTGCCGAAGCTTTATCTTATGAGGGCCCAGTCTAACGGAGGGTATGGGGCGGGAAATCAGGAGGGCGTTAATTTTGCCTGTGAGAATCTGAAGGCAGATTATTGTATCATTGCAAACCCGGATATCCATGTGACAGAGCGGTGTATCCTCCGGTTAAAAGAAGCCTTGGATCATACGGAGAAGGGGGCTGTGGCTTCCGCCAGAGTGAAAAGCCCCAAGGGAGAGGCTCTGCTATCCTACTGGACGCTTCTGCCTCTCTGGAAGGATTTGCTGGATACGGGCCTTATCACAAGACGTCTGATGAAGCCACTGCTGAACACGCCCTTTAGCCGGCTTGCGAGGGGGGGCGATGAAAATTGCCGCCTGGTAGATGCAGTGCCGGGTTCTTTTTTTATGATTAGGCTGGGAGTGCTGACGCCCAGAGAGATAAGGGAGTTTTTTGATCGGAATATTTTCCTGTATTATGAGGAAAAGGCCCTGGGACAGAAGCTAAAGGAACTGGGGTTAAAAACTCTTCTGGTCATAGACGAGAGCTATATCCACGCCCATTCCGTCAGCATTGATAAAAGCTACCGGAGGCTTGTGGATAAGCAGAGGCTGCTGCACAGAAGTAAGCTGTATTATTACAGGACGTACCTTAAAACCGGCCCCATGGGACTTAAGGCAGCCAGAGTTTTTCTTGCTGCAATTTTGGCTGAGGTGTGGTTTTTGACTGCCTTTTGCAGGTTGGACTGGCAGAGATGAGAAAGGATAATTGCATGAGCGGACAACAGGATAAAGAAGGAGAGATACTGGTTACCAGAGCCTCACTTCCCTCTTATGAGGAGTATATCGAGATGATTAAGCCCATATGGGATAGCGCATGGCTGACTAATATGGGAGATTTCCACAGGCGGCTGGAGAAAGAGCTGGCTGATTATATGGGTACGGATAAGCTGGTTCTCTTTGTTAACGGACACATGGCTCTGGAGATGGCGATTCAGGCCCTGGAGCTTACCGGGGAGGTAATAACCACCCCATTCACCTTTGCTTCCACCACCCATGCCATTGTGCGCAATCATTTGACTCCGGTATTCTGCGATATTAATCCGGTGGATTACACCATAGATGTGGACAAGCTGGAGGCCCTTATTACAGATAAGACCTCGGGGATTATTCCTGTCCATGTCTACGGAAATATCTGCGATGTGGAGCGCATTGAAGCCATTGCCAAAAAGTATGGACTTAAGGTGATTTACGATGCGGCCCACACCTTTGGAGAACGGTATATGGGAAAGTGCGTGGGGGAGTTCGGGGATGCCAGTATATTCAGCTTCCACGCAACCAAGGTATTTAACAGCATTGAGGGCGGGGCAGTGGTTTTTGGAAAGGATTGGATGAGGCACAGGCTTAACTGCCTGAAAAATTATGGAATTGTAGATCAGGAGCATGTGGTCTGGGTTGGCGGAAATGCTAAGATGAACGAGTTTCAGGCCGCTATGGGCCTGTGTAATCTGAAGCATCTGGAGGGGGAGATTGAAAAGCGCAGGAGGGTTGTGGAGCGCTATCAGGAGCGCTTAAAGGGGGTTTCCGGGTTGAAGCTGCCGTTCTATAAAGAGGGACTGACTCCAAACTATGCTTACTTCCCGGTGGTGTTTGACGGATTTGCGGCTGACAGGAATCAGGTATATCAGGTTCTGACACAGCACAATATTTATCCAAGAAAGTATTTTTATCCTCTTACCAGTGATTTCCAGTGCTTTGAAGGCAAATATTCCTCTAAGGCTACGCCGGTGGCAGCCTATATGGCAGACCGGGTGCTGACTCTGCCCTGTTATGCAGATCTGGCGCTGGAGGACGTGGAACGGATTTGCGATATAATCAGGAATATGCAGGAGCGCGTATGAATAAGGTACTGCTGGTAATCCCGGCGTTTAATGAGGAAAAAAATATTGAAAAGGTGGTGGGCCAGCTGGTGGAGGGCTTTCCACAGCTGGACTATGTGGTGGTAAACGACGGCTCCAGGGACAGCACTGGGAGGATTTGCAGGGAGAAGGGGTATAATCTGTTGGATCTTCCAGTGAATCTGGGACTGGCAGGCTGCTTTCAGGCAGGGATGAAATATGCCTATCAGAAGGGCTACTCCTATGCCATCCAGTTTGACGGGGACGGGCAGCACAGGCCGGAATACATCGAAGCCATGAGAAAGAAGATGGAGGAGGGCTATGATATTGTCATCGGCTCCCGGTTTCTCACAAAAAGAAAGGACTGGTCCATGCGAATGATCGGAAGCCGCATGATCGGGGCTGCGATACGGCTGACCACTGGAGTAAAGGTAACAGATCCTACCTCTGGCATGAGGCTTTTTAGCAGCAGGATGATCGAGGAGTTTGCCCTTAATTTAAATTACGGTCCTGAACCGGATACAGTATCTTTTCTTATCAAGCAGGGAGCCAGAGTGGCGGAGGTTCCTGTCATCATCGATGAACGTCTGGAGGGAGAAAGCTATTTAAAGCCCTTTACTGCTGCCCATTACATGCTCAGAATGCTGCTGTCCATACTTCTGATCCAGAATTTCAGAAAAAGGCGGTAGAGAGGGTGATATGCGGGAGAAGGGGACGCTTCTGGGAAGGAGCATTGGGGCAGTGCATTCCGGAGTTGGAGAGAAGAAATGAAAAATGTGACAAAGGGTTTATTATATAAGGGTTCAAACATTGAGCGGCAGAACGTGGCCTGGAACATTGCGGGAAGCTTTGTCTACGCATTTGCCAGCATGGTACTGTCCTTTCTGGTCATACGGATGGCCGGTGAGGATGAGGGGGGAATCTTCTCCTTTGGGTTCTCCACCTTGGGCCAGCAGATGTTTATTGTGGCTTATTTTGGGCTGAGGCCCTTCCAGATAACCGATATTACAGGTGAGTATAGCTTCGGGGATTATCTGGAGCACAGAAGGCTCACCTGTCTTGGAGCATTGGCGGCAGGGGCTGCCTTTCTTGTCTTTATGCAGGCCTTTGGACAATATACGGCAGAGAAATCCATGATTCTTCTTTTGCTTGTAATATACAAGGTAATAGATGGGTATGCTGATGTATATGAGTCAGAATTCCAGCGGCAGGGAAGCTTGTATCTGACAGGCAAGTCCAATTTTTTCCGAACCATTTTGTCGGTATGCATCTTACTGACTGTGCTGGCAGTTTTCGGGCAGCTGCTGCTGGCCTGTACGGCTGCGGTGGCAGCTCAGGCCTTGGGAGTGGCGCTCTTTAATCTGGATGTGATTCACGCTCTTCCGGGCGTTAGCTGGAAGAGGGGGAAAGGGAAAAACAGAAGGCTGTTTCACAGCGCAGGCTTTCTCTTTGTATCCGTATTTCTGGACTTTTTTGTATTTTCTGCAGCCAAGTATGCTATAGATGCCAGGATGAATGACGCTGCCTCCGGGTATTTTAACTTGATTTTTATGCCTACCTCTGTTATTTATATGGTAGCAAACTTTGTAATCCGTCCCTTTCTCACGAAGCTTTCAGCTCTATGGGGGGAACGCGATTTTGAATGCTTTAGGGGCCAGCTTGTACGCATTGGGGGAATGATTATGGGGCTCACGGCTCTGGCAGTAGGCGCCGCTTCCCTTTTAGGACGGTGGGCTCTGGCTGTGATGGAGCAGCTTCTGGGAAAGGATTATCTGGGGATGTTAAAGCCTCATTACATCCCCTTCCTTATGATTGTGCTGGGAGGAGGCTTCTATGCTTTGGCAAATCTTATGTATTATGCCCTTGTGATTATGCGCAGGCAGAGGGCTATATTTGCGGTGTATCTGGGAGCGGCTGTGGCAGCTGCCCTTCTGTCAGGTATACTGGTGTCAAAATTTGGAATTGATGGTGCGGCAGGCTGTTATCTGCTGCTGATGACAGGATTAGCGCTGGGGTTTGGCACATTGACGGCCAAAGCCTTCCAGCAGGAGAAAAAGGAGTATGTGGGTAATGGAGGAAGAAAAAAGCAGGGCGCCGGGGCAAAAGCATCTTAAGAGGGTGGATGTGATCATCCCCGCCTACAGGCCGGGTAAGAAGTTTTCCAGACTTTTGAAAATGCTGGAGCTTCAAACCTATCCCATCAGGCGGATCATTGTGATGAATACGGAGAAGGCATACTGGAATGATAAAGGGTTTGAGGGAATCCCAAGGCTGGAGGTTCATCATATTTCCAAGGCTGAATTTGACCACGGCGCAACCAGGAATAAAGGCGCCAAATACAGCCGGGCGGAGATCATGGTGTTTATGACCGACGACGCGGTGCCTGCGGACGAGTTTTTAATTGAGCGTTTAGCGGCTGCCTTTGAGAAACGAGGCCCCTTGGGAGAGTCGGTGATTATGGCCTATGCCCGTCAGCTGCCGGATAAGGACTGTTCCCTGACAGAGCGGTATACCAGGGCTTTTAACTATCCGGAGGGGAGCTGTATCAAGACAAAGGCGGATCTGCCCAGGCTTGGAATCAAAACCTTTTTTGCTTCCAATGTGTGCTGTGCCTACGACAGGGAAAAATTCTGGTTTCAGGGGGGCTTTATCAGCCGGACTATTTTTAATGAGGACATGATATTTGCTGGCAGGGCGGTTTTACAGGATGACTATGCTATTGCCTATGTTGGGGATGCCAGGGTGATACATTCCCATAATCTGGGCTGTATGGCCCAGTTTCACCGCAATTTTGATCTGGCTGTATCCCAGGCTGACCACCCGGAGGTATTCGGGGGGATTCATGCAGAAGGGGAGGGACTTCGCCTGGTAAGGCAGACGGCCAGGTATCTTATGAGTCAGCGAAGGCCCTGGCTGGTGCCGGGGCTCATCGTCAAAAGCGGATTTAAGTACATGGGCTACCGCCTGGGAAAATGTTACCGGGCGCTGCCCAGGCCGCTGGTTATAAAATGCAGCATGAATAAGGAATATTGGAAATAACGCAAACAAAAGAAAGCAGGACACGCTACTATGATGACACCTATATTCAGATGTATTTTGGTTATGGTTTCTTTGACGACAATGGCATTTATGATGCGGAAGATACGGCAGGCCAAGGTGCAGATAGAGGCAGCCATGTTCTGGGTGATTATGGCCCTGATACTGGTGGTTTTTTCTCTGTTCCCTTCATTGGCAGACGCCTGCGCAGGGATGCTGGGAATATATTCTACCCCGAACTTTCTGTTCCTGTTTATGATTTTTCTTCTGATGGTAAAGGTGTTCGGCATGACGCTCCAGGTTTCAGAGCTGGAGAGCAGGCAGAAGGAGCTGGTTCAGATGCTTGCCCTTTCTGAGAAGGAGAGGGAGGAGCTGGAGGGACGGCTTTTGAGCTTGTTGAAGGAGACAGAGGTGGACGCAGATGTCAGATAGAAATGGGAAGCTAAAGGCCGGGGCAGTGGAAAGGACAGAGCAGGGACGGCAGACAGGCTTTAAGGGAAAGGCAGCCCCGGTTGGCTCCCATGGAAAAAGTGGGAGCCGGCTGCGGATCTGGGTTGGTGTGGGAGCCTTGGCTCTGCTCCTTGCTGTCTGGCATCTGACGGATGTGGGGAACGGGGTCAGGGCCTCTGGAGACCGGTGGCTCTATGGCTGGTACGGCGGGCTTATGGTTTGGGCTGCGGCGATGCTGGGAGTCCTGGGGTATGGGATATTTATAAAAAGGACATGGAATCTGGAGCTTATCTTTACAGGGGCAGTCCTTGGTCTGGGGCTTATGTATCTGGTTGTGCTGCCGCCATTGTCCGCGCCCGATGAGGTCAGTCATTATATTACCTCCTATCAGCTTGCAAACCGCATGATGGGAAAGCCCAACCATGAGGACGGCATCCGGGTATATATCCGGGAGCAGGATCGGTTCATTGAGGATTTGAAGGATGTGCTGAAACCCGACGGCAGCGGTTACAGGGATCGTGAAGAGGTTCAGCCCTCTGGGGAAAATAAAGAGCGCAAGCAGGCCGTGATTCTGGGACAGGAGCTGACAGAGGATACGTATCGCACCATACACGAACGTGGCATAAGGAGCACCGGGGAGAACGGGCGTGCAGTTTCCTATCAAATTCCTGTGAGGACAACTCCCCTGGCTTATGTGCCTCAGGCTTTGGGACTGATTGCGGGACAGCTTTTAGGGCTGGGAGGTCTGGGACTTCTTTATATGGGACGGCTGTTTAATCTGTTGTTTTTTACAGCTGTGGGCTGCCTGACGGTTCGGCGGCTGCCTTTTGGAAAAGAGGTTTTTTGTGGGGTGGCTCTTTTGCCTATGACGCTTCATTTGGCTTCCTCCTTTTCCTATGATGTGCTTCTGATTGCGCTGTGCTCATATTTTACGGCTGTATGTCTGGATTTGGCGTATAGGAAGAAACAGGTGGGATGGCAGGATGTGCTGATTTTAGCTGTTATTATGGGTGTTATGGGGCCCTGTAAGATGGTGTACGGAATCGTGGCAGGCCTGTGCCTTTTGATTCCTGTGAAAAAATTCGGCAGCTGGAAAAGCTGGGTATTATCAGCTGCAGCTGTGCTGGGGACATTTGCGGTTGCTATGGTGCTGGTAAACGGCAGAACCGTGGCTCTTTACACCAACCCGGCAAGTGGGTATGCCGGGTATGTAGACTGGGCGGAAGCTCCGGGCTATACCTTTGGTCAGTTAATCAGAACCCCATTGCTGGTGCTGAAGCTATGCTATAATACGTTGATGTGGCAGGGGGAGCAGCTGTATTCCGGCATGATCGGCGGAGCGCTGGGAAATATGGACCACGTACTGAATACGCCCTATGTGGTTATCTTAGGGCTTACGGCTATTCTGGTTATGCTGTCTCTCAGGAAACCCGGAGAGCCTCTTTTTATAAGTATGAAGGGCCGGGGGTGGATATGGCTTTTGGGCTTTAGCTGCCTGGGAGCCCTGATGTTTTCCATGCTGCTTGCCTGGACGCCTGTGGGCTCGTCTGTGATTAACGGGGTTCAGGGGAGATATCTGCTGCCCATTCTCCCTATGCTTCTGCTGACCCTTAAAAATGACCATGTGGTGCGGACGGATTGGAATGACGGAACTCTGCTGTATGTGATGATAGGGCTGGATGTATATGTGGCTTTGAGAATTTTTAGTATAGTATGTTTGCGGGTTTCCTGAAAATGGAATGATTTCGGCTATAGACAGCAGGGAACAAATCCAGAGTAGAGAGTGGATAAGGGCTTGCCAGAGAGTGGATAAAGTGATAGAATTGCCTGATGGATGTGGATAAAAGAGGAACTGGGACTGTGGTGTAAAAGGCCCCGGAATGATAGGAGTGAAGAAAGATGGGTAAGATTAAGGTGACGCCCTGCGGCATTAAGGGGCTTTATGTGATTGAGCCGACGGTGTTTAAGGACGAGAGAGGCTATTTTGTGGAAACCTATAATCAGAAGGACTTTGAGGAAGCAGGGCTGGATATGAGCTTTGTTCAGGATAATCAGTCCATGTCAGTGAAGGGGGTTCTGAGAGGGCTTCATTTTCAGAAGCAATATCCTCAGGGAAAGCTGGTTCGGGTCATCCGCGGCTCTGTGTTTGATGTGGCTGTGGATCTGCGGGCAGATTCTGAGACCTATGGAACGTGGTTTGGGGTAGAGCTGTCCGCAGAGAACAAAAAGCAGTTTTATATTCCTGAGGGCTTCGCCCATGGCTTCTTAGTTCTGTCGGAGGAGGCAGAGTTTGCTTATAAATGCACTGATTTTTACCGTCCGGGAGATGAAGGCGGCCTTTTGTGGAGCGACCCGGATATAGGGATTCAGTGGCCAGTTGAAGCTGGGATGAAGCTGATTATTTCAGAAAAGGATACAAAGTGGGGAGGGCTTAAGGATACCTTTAAGTTCTAGCTATACCTGAAAAAGAAAAAGGAAATCGTGCTTATGAGTTATGTACTGTCTCTGTTGAAGGAGATTATAGAGAAGCGAAGGCTGATATGGGATTTGTCCAAAGCTGATTTCAGAAAGCGGTTTGTAGGCTCTTATTTTGGCGTAGTATGGATGTTTTTGCAGCCCCTGGTGACTGTAATTATCTACTGGTTTATATTCGGCGAATATGGTATGAGAACCACTCCTCCTATACCTAACGCGGATTATGTGGTGTGGCTGGTGCCAGGACTGGTTCCCTGGTTTTTCTACAGCGAGGCGCTTAACTGTATAACCGGCTGCCTGCAGGAATATAGCTATCTCGTGAAAAAGGTGGTATTCAAGGTTGAAATACTGCCTATTATCAAGCTTGTTTCCTGTGTGCTGGTTCACGTGTTTTTTATGGTAATTATGTTTTTGCTGTATCTGGTATACAGACAACCTCTATTTCTTTCCTGGGTTCAGGTGCTGTACTATTCCTTCGCCGCCGCAATGCTGGCTCTGGGGTTTGGGTATCTCACCTGCGCGGTGAATGTATTTTTTAAGGATATGACTAATATTGTGGGAATCTGTCTTCAATTTGGCATATGGATGGCCCCGATTATGTATATTGAGGATATTTTCACAGATAAATCTCCCTGGGCAGAGGTGATTCTTAAGCTGAATCCCTTTTACTATATTGTGGCGGGATACAGGGACAGTATGCTGACCGGGGATTGGTTCTGGCAGAGGCCAACCATGACGGTTTACTATTGGTGCTTTACCATTGTGGTTCTTTTGATTGGGCTTAAGACTTTTAAACGGCTGAGGCCCCATTTTTCAGATGTGCTGTAAGGCAGCTGGAAACAATGAAATGAGGATAGAATGATACAGAAGGTGGAAATAAGCTGGCGTAGGGAGGATGGGGAGGGAGCCATTCCGGTTCAGGTAGTTTATTCCCCGCGGCGAACCATGGGACTGGAGATTAAGGAAGACGGCCGTGTATTTGCCCGTGTTCCCAAGGGACTTCCGCAACAGGCTGTGATGGAATTGATTCAGGGGCGGCAGGAATGGATTGTCCAGAAATGGTTCCTGGTCAAGGAACGGAGGGAGTCTGCCGCCAAACGTCCTCAGCCCGGCTATGTAAGGAATCCTGAGCTGGAGAAGCTTTACAGGGAGAAGGCCAGAGAACAGCTTACAGAACGGACAGCTTACTTTGCCGCTCTTATGGGGGTTTCCTATAACCGGATTGCCATCCGTTCCTCAAGGACAAGGTGGGGAAGCTGCAGCGTTCGGGGAAACCTTAGCTTTCACTGGAAGCTGATTCTTATGCCTCCGCAGATTTTAGATTATGTGGTGGTTCACGAGCTGGCCCATAGGAAGGAGATGAATCATTCACGGCGGTTCTGGGATCAGGTTGAACAGGTGCTTCCAGATTATAAGCAGAGGAGAACGTGGCTGAAGGAAAAGGGGGCATGGGTGTAAATCGAAGAAATGGCCTTATCCGCCGTGGGCAGTTTTACAAAATGGAAGAATCAAACATATAGTCCGTGCCTTCTGATAGCTCCTGAAAGCACGGACGTTTCAGATCTAGCCTGAAAGCGCAGCTATTTACTCGCAGCGGATAACAATGACATCTCCGTCACATAGCTTTTGCAGAAAGGCGGCGTTTTCGCCGTTTACCGTGATAGTTACCGGTTTGGACAGGTTCTGAAAGTCCAAGCCGGATCGTTCGAGAACGTCCATAAGCATATAGGCTGTTCCATCTGCTTTTTGGTTCAAAGTAACCGGAATATCGTTTAAGATGATATGAAGGATATTTGGAACTCCATCAGCTTTATCTGGATTTGCCTGAGAGGGGAAGACGGCAGTCTGTAGCTTTGGTACTGTTTCCTGCGCTGGTTCTGCCGCTGGTTCTGGTTCTGCCTTTTGCGTATTGCTGTTTGCTTTCCGGGCTGGGGCAGGAGAGCCTTTGGCAGTCCTGCCGCCTTCATACCCATCGGGACTTTCCACCTCTGTTCTTGATGGCATGCTTTCTTTCTCTTCGGTAAAACTCTCAGTTACGATCACATCCCCTGTATGGAGGGCGGTTCCGAAAGAGGCCTTACGTCCGTTGACTACTGCTGTTTTCAATCCAGGCTTTAGAATATCGCCAAGAACTGCCGAGGCATCCTTTCCACAGACAGCGGGCTGAAATTCAATGGCATCTCCTGCATGAATCACCTGGGTCATGGCGCAATCGCTTCCGTTAAGCTTTAGTACTGCGGGAGAGGAGGGGGCTCCAGGTATAACCGTTCTTTTTCCGTTTAGCTGTACTACGATATTCCGGCCAGAGCGGCTGACAAGATGCTTATAGCCATAGCCGTTCATCATAAGTACGTCCATAATTGTAAAAACACCGCTTTTAAACAGCTTGGCAGGCTTTCCGTTCAGGGTTACCCGATAGCTGTCGTTGATAAGGTTTAGTCCTGCCGATACGGCGATACCCAAGGGCGTGGCGTATTCCGGATTATTTAAATCATATTCATCGGAAAATGCGCTCAGCGCGAAGTTGTTTCCCACAATAGCTACTCGTTTGCTGTCCATTCCCAGATATTCCGTGATACATTCCTTAAGCCCAGCCATTTTACTTCCGCCCCCGGCTAAAAAGACTGCGGAGGGAGCTCCGTGATTCAGCTCTATGATTTGCTCTGCTATCTCCTTACATATGGACTGGAGGGGTTCTCGGATACATTCCAGCGCCTCCTGGGCTTTTATCTTCTGTTCAAAGCCGAGAATATCATGGAAGGTCAGCTCATCCTGATTAGAGAGGCCGAACTTAAGCTTTTCTGCTGTGTTAAAATCAATCAGATAGTGCTTCATCAAGGCTTCCGTAATTTCATCTCCTGCCAGGGTAGCCATGGTGTAGCCGGTAATTCCGCCGTCCCGGCATGCCGCAATATCGGATGTACCGGCTCCGATATCTACCATAACCAGATTCAAAAGGCGATGCTCCCGGGGAATGGAAGCGTTAATAGCCGCAATTGGTTCCAGCGTCAGACTGACTACCTCTAAGTCAATTTTATTCATAGCAGAGTAGAGGCTTTCCACCACCTCGCTGGGCAGAAAGGTAGCGATGATTTCCGCTTTCAAACGCCTGCCCTTGTGCTCTAAAATTGTGGAAAAGGTATAATTGTCCAGGGTGTAGGTAAGAACAGAGTAGCCTACCAGGAAGAAACGCCGTTCTGCAACGGCTTCCTCACTGGAGGAAAATGCCTCCTCCGCCTGGCTGATGGCTCCGGCCTCCAGACGGCTGATGATTTCCGGCCCTATTTTGGTGGCCTCAGGAAATTCTAGCTCATAAGAACCGCGCTGGGTCAGAAGGGCTCTTCCTGCTGCTGCGATGCACACCCTGGTGAGAGGAAAACCAAGCTTGCTCTCCAAACGCTTCTTCACTGCCAGAGCAAGCCTTGCAACCTGCTCAATATCCTCGATCTGTCCGTCGATCATGGCCCGTTTGGTATGCTCCTCCCGCTCAATGGCAATCACCTTTAAGCGTTCGTTTTCTACAATTCCTACAATGCCAATTATGCTTCGGGTTCCGATATCCAAAGCAAAAATGCTTTGCTCTTCAAGTTTGGATTTACTTTTTGCTGCCATAAGCACCCCCTTAAACAAGATGGACGATTTGGAATATAATTCCGTACCCAATATAAACAAGGGCTTCCTTATGATTTTACTACAGGTTTTGTCCGGTGTAAAGGGAAGCGTCACGGTTTCATAGGCTGTCCCGGTGGGGAAGTCCGGCTGCGTTCAATCAGCGGGTGCGGAACAAATAATAATGAAAGTGGTTCACAGGTTTAGGTTTTCATGTTACAATATTCTCCATCATAGCATCCCTGCATCAGTTCTTGTTACCGGGATGTGTATTAACACAGAATAAATGGGATCAATACGAATCGTTCCAAAATCCAGAGACAGGGGGGTGCCGCTCCAATATAGGTATATTCTAAGCGGTAGGTATGACAGGGAGGTCAAGGGGGCAAAGAAGATATTGGCAAAAGGATAAAGGAAGATAGAATAAAGCAATGGATATAGGGCAGGAGCTGCCCGAAGAAACATCTGTAGAATGAATAACAATCATTTTGTAGGAAGGTGGTAGTATTTCTATGGTTATACGGCATAATCTGCCTGCCATGACGGTTGGGCGCTGCCTGTTCCTGGTTTCCAGTCAGGAGTCTAAGCTTCTGGAGAAGCTTTCATCCGGCTATCGGATCAACCGGGCGGCGGACGATGCAGCCGGCTTGGCTATCAGCGAGACGATGCGCTATCAGATTCGAGGGCTTGCCCGTGCCAGAGACAATGCACAGGACGGCATCTGTCTTCTGACAACGGCTGAGGGCGCCCTGCAGGAGGTTCAGGATATGCTTAACCGCATGGCTACCCTGGCTGTGCAGGCCTCCAACGGTATCTATGATGATGACATTGACCGCGCCAACCTGCAAAAGGAGGTGGCTGCCCTAAAAGATGAGATCAACCGCATAGCTGGAAGCACAAGCTTTAACGGTGTCCGTCTGCTGGACGGATCGATTTCCAGAAAGGGAACAAAAGCGGCGGCCGGAGCCGGTGCAAGTACGTCCCATATTATTTTTTATGATGAAGTTGTCCATGAGGTTGTGACAACACAGAAGCCTCAGCATCCGCCAGATCCAGACCTCCAGAAAGCAGAGTGGAAAACACTTAAAACGGTGCTAAAAGAACAGATTGTTCCCCAGGCAGTAACAGTTCTTTTAGAGACGTTTCCCGAAACATTTGGGTATTTAAAGGATTCAAGCATTGGAATCGGGTTATCGGTATACGGAAATGATTCTTCTTCTACGGTGGCTTCCGTGATGATGAGAAGCGCCCATATCAGCGGTACGCCGGCAATTGTCGATCTAGCCTATTCTCTTCGGGTCAATACATCATTTCTGTCCCTGGATGACGCGGATCATTATAACTTAACACCAGTCAGCAGGGTGAATCTGGAAAGTACAATTGTCCATGAAATGATGCATGCCCTCATGGATGAAGCCTTGACCGGCGGCATGGCGGGCGTAGATCAAAATATGAAATTTACAGAGGCATTTCCCAGCTGGTTTATTGAGGGAACCGCTCAGGCTGCAGGCGGAGGCGCCGACGATGTAGGGTCCTGGCTCCGAATTGGCGGAAGTACGTCTGAGAAGGATATTCAAGCCCTATTGGATGGAAAAAATAAGCTGGGTTCAGGTACTACGGCGTCTCAGTATGCCACAGGTTATCTGGCAGCCATGTATCTGGGGTATCTGGCTGCTGGCGGTAATTCTGTGGGAGCATCGGATGTAGCCTCAGGGCTGGATCGGATTTTAAATGATGTCAGAGGCGGTAAGAGCCTGAATCAGTCGATTGCAGATAATACCAACAATACCTATTCTGGTATTGATGATTTTGAAGGCAGGTTCGCCCAGGATGGAGCCTCTTTTGTAAGAAAATTTATAGGAGAAGCCGGGGTGGGTAGAGGGGCCCTGGTAACAGGAAATTATCGGGAGAATAATTTATTAGAGGATGTTAATTTAAATCAGCCTTTGTTTAAATTAAATACGGACTATACGGAGGTTTGGAATGAATACCCAGATGGCTATACGGTCATATCTGGAGGACAGGCGAATCAGGCTGGCGTAGCTGGCCCTGACCATCCCAATGCAGCCCCCGGTTCTGCAACCCCCGGAGGAAATACAGGCGCTGGAGCCGGAGGGACTGCGCCCGGCGGGGGAAAGAGTCCTGGCAATGGGATAACTCCCGGCGGAGGTCTTCAACTGCAAATCGGTTCTGACCCTACAGAAACCTTGACTGTACACATTGCGGCCATGGACTCATCTGGTTTAGGGATCGCTGCTATGAATGTGGGAACACAACAGGATGCTGTGGACGCTATTGATATTCTGAAGGATGCCATTCATAAGGTTTCCATGCAGAGAGCTGAGTTGGGGGGCATGCAAAACCGGCTGGAGCATACAATCAACAGCCTGAATAATACCATTGAAAATATCCAGTTTTCGGAGAGCCATATACGGGATACGGACATGGCAGAAGGAATGTCATATCTGGTCCGGCAGATGATAATCCGCCAGGCGGGACAGGCTATGCTGGCCCAGGCGAACCTGTTCGGTCAGGATGTTCTGGCCATGGTGGTGTAAGAAGAATGTATTTTTTTGAAGCATTTCAAGGAGGGAAGATATGGGGATACTGTATGAGGCAGCTTGCCCGGCATGTGATTATAAGACAAGCTTTTGCCTTGGGAGCGGCTTGAGCGGCAGGGATCTTGCCCGAAGTATCCGTGGGCTGGAAGCTGAACAACAGGAGCAGATCCGACAGATGGAGGAAAGGAAGGAGATCTTTGACTTTTCGGCAGAGAATCGGCTGGTTCGATGCAGCCATTGCCCCTCCTCCCAGGGATTGATGGAAAAAACAATCGTTACGATTACGGACATGAACCGGCGACAGCACGTGTTTGGCGATCGCTGCAGATTCTGTGGGAATGTCTTGGAAATTTATGAAGAACAGGTGGCTGAGAAAGGGGATGAAATTGTATGCCCAAAATGCGGAAAGGAATTTCTGATTTTTAGCAGAGCGGGGTTTTGGGATTAAAACGTGTGCGGGTGTTAATTTTACCGGGCCTGCCCTGAATCTTCTTTCATAATTGCTGCAAATAAAATAAGTGGAAGGCTTATTTATCAGGCCTTCCACTCGCCGTTATCTAAGATTCCTATCTTCCCCAGCTGTTTCATGGTATCTTTGACAGTATCCTTCTGCCGGTCCCGCCTGTAGCAGCAGGGATAATATTGGTATCATGTAAGCTGGCTTTTATTTTAATTTGTTAATTGTATTCTCCATCTCAGCGGGAGATACTACGCCGATGCTTTTATCTAAAACCTGGCCCTTTTTCAGATAAATAAGGGTGGGAACGCTCATCACACGGAACCGCTCAGCAAGCTCCGGCTCCTCATCAATGTCTACCTTATAAAAATGTACATCCTTGTAGGTTTCGGCCATGCGCTCTACCACAGGAGAGAGCATCTTACAGGGGCCGCACCAGGTTGCAAAGAAATCAACCACGACCAAATCCTCGCCTGCATTTACTGCCTGATCGAACTCACTTGTCTTTAAATGTGTTATAGCCATGATATAAACCTCCTGAATCTGTATTCTATGTTCTTTCTTTCTGATTATTAGGATACCACATTTTGACGTTATGTTATGTGACAAAAGTCACCGAAGATTATTTCGAAGATTTAATATATAACGGAACAATAGTAAGTCCTCCTAATAAATAGACTACTTCCTTAACTTTTTTTGAAAAATAGATTATAAGGTATAAAAATCTTTCATTCTATGCTATACTTATGCCTAAAGTGGAGAAATATGCTTGAGTGTTTTTGGAAATGGAGAGTGTTATGTCAGTAAAAAAAAGAGACAGTGAATATGCCATAGATGTCAAAGATGTGACGAAGGTGTATCGGTTATATGAGAAGCCCATTGACCGTCTGAAGGAATCCATGAGTATTTCCCATAAAAATTACCACAGGGACTTTTACGCCTTGAATCAGCTTTCCTTTCAGGTGAAAAAAGGAGAGACAGTAGGGATTATCGGTACCAATGGATCAGGCAAGTCCACTATTCTGAAAATTATCACAGGCGTGCTTACCCCCACTGCCGGAGAAGTACAGGTAAACGGCAAGGTATCTGCCCTGCTGGAGCTTGGGGCAGGCTTTAATATGGATTATACAGGAATTGAAAATATATATATGAACGGCACTATGATGGGTTACACGAAAAAGGAAATGGAGGCCAAGCTTCAGGATATTCTGGATTTTGCGGAAATCGGAGATTTTGTATACCAGCCGGTAAAGACCTACTCCAGCGGTATGTTTGTACGGCTGGCTTTTGCGTTAGCTATCAATGTGGAGCCGGAGATTCTGATCGTGGATGAGGCATTGTCAGTGGGGGACGTATTTTTTCAGGCAAAATGCTACAGGCGCATGGAGGAAATCCGCAAGAAGGGAACAACCATTCTGATGGTAACCCATGATATGGGCAGCATCATCAAGTATTGTGATAAGGTGGTTCTCTTAAACAGAGGAGAGTTTGTAGCCCAGGGAGAGCCGGGGCGTATGGTTGATTTATATAAGAAGATATTGGCCGGACAGATGGATGCTTTGATGGAGGAGCTGAAAGAGGAGCAGGGAGAACAAAGCAGGATAAAAGCACCGGAGGCTTCAGGCAGATTAGAGGTGGATAAGGCTCCTGTAAAAGCCGGAGGAGCACTTATGAAGGATAAGCTTACTATCAACTTTGACCGGACGGAGTATGGGGATGGAAGGGCGGAGATTGTTGATTTAGGACTGTTTGATGAGAAGGGGAGCATCACGAACCTTTTGCTAAAGGGCGAAGCCTTTACCATCAAAGAGCGGATTCGCTTTCATGTGGATATACAGGCCCCGATTTTTACCTATACTATTAAGGATAAAAAGGGTACGGAGCTTACAGGCACCAACACCATGTTTGAGGGGGCGGACATTCAGCCTGTGAAGGCCGGAGACGAGTATCTGGTAGAGTTTTCCCAGAGGATGACTTTGCAGGGAGGAGAATATCTTCTCAGCATAAGCTGTACCGGCTTTGAGCAGGGAGAGCATGTGGTGTATCACAGGCTCTACGACGTGACCAATCTGACGGTTATCTCTAATAAAAACACGGTAGGGGTTTACGACATGGAGTCACAGGTGAAGGCGGAATTAATATCCTGCAGGTAGGACGCCGGATGAAGGAAGCCTGAAAGAACCCAAAATGGAGAGAGGAATTCCATGAAAGATATAAGTTATGAGCTATTAGATCTGTTAAAAAAATACGGAAGGGACAGGGAAGGCATCGGGCAGATTCTGGCCAGTGAAAGCAGGCCGGAGGTTCTCTATGCCTTATCCCCTATGCGGGGTGATCTTCTGGAATGGCTGGAATGCACCGGGCAGGAGACGGTTCTGGAAATCGGCTCCAGGTACGGCTCTTTTACGGGTGTTCTGGCGGAGAAATGCGCCCATGTAACAGTGATGGATGACAGGGAAGAAAACCTGGCTGTAAACCGGGAGCGTAACAAAGACCATGAAAATGTCGTCTACGGCGATCCGGCAGAGGGAGAAACCTTTGATCTGGCTGTGCTTTTAGGGCTTGATAAGAATAAGAAGCTGAAAGAGGCTCTTAGCTTTGCCAGGCAGAGGCTAAAGCCCCAGGGCCGGCTGGTGTTTGCCTGTGAAAACACCTTGGGTCTGCGCTTTCTGGCAGGGGGGGAGCCGGATGAGGAGGAAGCCTCCTTTACCCAGGAGCAGGTTAAGAAAGCCTTTGGGGAGGCAGGTTTTGAATATACGCAGGTTTACTATCCTATGCCGGATTACAGAATCCCTCTGTCTATTTACTCTGATCGTTATCTTCCTGGAAGGGGAGATTCTGTAAATACCTCCTGGGTCTTTGACAAACCCAGATACGCCTGCTTTGATGAGGAGGCTGTGTCAGGAATGTTGATGGAGGAAGGGGATTTTGGACGGTTTGCCAACAGTTTTCTCTTTATTGGCACGGTAAAGGGACAGAAGGAGAGAACGATTTTTACCAAGTATAACAGAGCAAGAAAGCCTGAGTTTCAGATCCGTACACGTATTTTGGAGGAAGATGGGGAGCGGTATGTGGAGAAGGAAGCTCTGGATGGGGCAGGCAGCTGGCATATCCTCTCCTTTCGCAAAAAGTTTGGCCAGCTCCAGCACTTGAACCCTTTAGTCCGGGCGCTTCGTCCTTCTGTGTCTGAGGATGGGAGAAGGGTGCGCTTTCCCTTCCTAAAGGGCATGACCCTGGCAGAAAAGCTGGGAGCGGAGCTTGCGGCAGGAAAGCCTCCGGTGGAAACCCTTAAAGCTGCTATGGCAGCTGTATTTGCTATTGCGGATGAGATGGTGTGTCCCTTTGTGGTAACGCCGGAGTTTACGGAGGTGTTCGGGGAGATACCGCCCATCCAGGATACTGCTTACCGGATCAGCAACATTGACGGACTGTTTGAAAATCTGATGGAAGTGGAGGAGGATGGTGAGAGCCACCTCTATTGCTTGGACTATGAGTGGGTGTTTGACGTTCCGGTTCCTTCCCATTATGTACAGTACCGGAACCTGGCTTATTTTTATAAGCAGTATGGGAAATGGATGGATTTTGATTCCCTGGAAGGGTTTTTGAAGGAATTTGGAGTCAGCAGCCATATGGCCGCTGTGTATGCTTCCATGGAGGAAGCATTCCAGGCCTATGTCCATGATGGAAGCAACAGGGGTTATCTGGATCACTACCAGCAGAAGGTTACAACCCTTGACAAGCTTAAGAGCCTGGATCAGGAGCTTGTAATAGCCAGGGAACGTATCAGCCAGCTTCAGACAGAGGTGGAGGAGAAAAATTTCCAGATCCGCAAGGAGCAGGAGGTTCAGCGTCTTACCAACAACCATGTGGCAAATCTGGAGCTCACGATCAAAAACCTGCGCCATGAGACAGAGGAGCTGGGCAAGCTGGCTGCCTATCTAAACGGTCATGAGGCCTTGGTGTATAAGGCCAGAAGGAAGTTGGGAAATCAGGTGAATCAGATATTTCCCAAGGGAACCAGGAAACGGAAGCTGCTAAATTACGCAGTTCAGTCGGCGCGGCATCCGCTCCGGTACGGAGCGCTTTATATGACGAAGGAAGGACGCAACCAGATTGAGGGTGATTTTAAGATAGGGGAGGACTATTTAAAGCACGGAAGGCTGGTATTTCCAAAAGTGGAGGGCGTGGGAAAGGAGGGGGTGAAGGGATGGGATGGCCCTATGGTCTCCATTGTGATTCCCTGCTACAATCAGGTTCATTATACCTACGCCTGCCTTCAGTCCATTCTGGAGTTTACTGCAGATGTGACCTACGAGGTGATTATCGCGGATGATGTGTCCACAGACGCTACCGCGGAGCTGGAACGCTATACGGAAGGTCTGGTAATATGCCGCAATCAGACGAATCAGGGCTTTCTGCGCAACTGCAATCAGGCAGCGAAGGCTGCCAGGGGCAAGTACATTATGTTCCTGAATAATGACACCAGGGTAACGGAAGGCTGGCTGTCCTCCCTTGTAAATCTTATTGAAGCCGATTCGACCATCGGTATGGTAGGCTCCAAACTGGTGTATCCTGACGGGCGGCTCCAGGAGGCGGGAGGCATCATCTGGAGCGACGGCTCCGGCTGGAATTACGGGCGGCTGGACAATCCTGATAAGGCGGAATACAATTATGTAAAGGATGTAGACTATATATCAGGCGCCGCTATTTTGCTGCCCAGCCGGCTGTGGAGTCAGATAGGGGGCTTTGATGAGCGGTATGCCCCTGCCTATTGTGAGGACTCGGATCTGGCCTTTGAGGTTAGAAAGGCAGGCTACCGTGTCGTTTACCAGCCTCTCTCCAAGGTAATCCATTTTGAGGGAGTCTCTAACGGAACGGACGTAAACGGAACCGGGCTTAAGCGGTATCAGGTGGAAAACAGCAGGAAACTTAAGGAAAAGTGGGCGGAGGAGTTGAAGGGGCAGTGCGTAAATACAGGTAATCCCAATCCCTTCCGCGCCAGGGAGCGCAGTCAGGGAAAGCAGATTATCCTAGTGGTGGATCATTATGTGCCTACCTTTGACAAGGACGCGGGCTCCAAGACCACCTATCAGTATTTAAAAATGTTCTTGAAGAATGGATTCGTGGTGAAGTTCCTTGGAGATAACTTTCTTCATGAGGAGCCTTATACCACCGCCCTTACCCAGATGGGGATTGAGGTTCTCTATGGAGAGGAGTATGGAGCAGGCATCTGGGACTGGCTTAAGAAGAATGGGGATGAAATATCCGTTGCATACCTGAACCGTCCTCATATTGCCTCTAAGTATGTGGACTATATTAAGGATTACACCAGCATCAAGGTGATTTACTATGGGCATGATCTCCATTTCCTGCGGCTGGGACGGGAGTATAAAATGAATGGAGATATCAATATTAAAAGGGAGGCGGATTATTGGAAATCTGTTGAACTAATGATGATGCAGAAGGCGGCGATTTCTTATTACCCCTCTGAGGTGGAGGTAAAAGCGATCCGGGAATTGGACGGAAGCATTCCGGTAAAGGCAATTACCGCTTATGTTTACGATCAGTTCCTGGATAATATTCAGGATGACTTTGCCAGAAGGGAGGGACTGCTCTTTGTAGGCGGTTTTGCCCATCTGCCTAATGTGGACGCGGTTCTGTGGTTTGCAAGAGATGTCTTCCCTCACATCCGGCAGCGCCTTCCTGAGATTGTGTTTTATGTGGTGGGCTCTAAGGCTACAGATGAGATTAAGGCGCTGGAGCAGCCTGGAAATGGGATTGTAGTAAAAGGCTTTGTCAGCGAGGAAGAGCTGGCGCGGCTTTATCAAACCTGCAAAGTAGCAGTGGTTCCGCTGCGGTATGGAGCAGGGGTCAAGGGAAAGGTGGTGGAGGCCGTCTATAATGGGATTCCAGTCGTAACCACCTCTACAGGAGCCGAAGGAATACCCTTAGCAGGCACAGTAATGGAAATTGAAGACCAGCCAAGAGACTTTGCGGACAAAGTGGTAAGGCTGTATTGTGATAATCAGCGCTGTCAAAGCATGTGCCGCAGGACGCAGGAATATATTAAGCACAATTACAGCATGGACGGCGCGTGGCGGATTATTGAGGAAGATTTCCGTCAAGTCTGATGAGCCGCGGCAGAGCTCAGAAGCAAGAGGGCAGGGGGAGCCGCAGCCTTCTTGCTAATGGCAGGAGCTTGGAGGAAAAATAGAATGAAACTTGAAAGCAATTTGGTAAATAGTCAAGAGTTATTTTGAAAAGATTTTTATCCAAAAGG
>ERZ773217.67-NODE-67-length-89988-cov-10.084607_pt1 | contig 89988 bp, 89 predicted proteins | sample MGYA00580995_ERZ773217 | MGnify/ENA primary metagenome ERZ773217 (study PRJEB29015, sample SAMEA2737772) | human gut metagenome | biome: human gut; feature: human-associated habitat; material: faeces | place: China | collected 2012 ...
TACTCCAATTCTTTGAATTATTCTCATCCCCAAACAGTTCTACAAATCGGGCTCTCACAAGGTCGTCTAACTTTTGCAGTTCCTGCTTTCTAGCATCAACAATATATGCTGCTTTTGAAAGAATTTCTGCAATAACATCTTGTTTTTCAATAGTTGGAAACGGAACCAACGTATTATCAAAGTCCTTTTTAACAATATGCTTCATGGTAGCGCCATGAGCCTTTGTTCCCATTTCTTTCAGATTATATTTAACAGCAAACACAAAATATTGTTTGTTCACCTCTTCTTTATCAAATACAACCTTAAAAATATGTTGATTTAAGAGAGCTTTTCCTCGATTCCAAATATACACACCTAAACTAGCCGACCAAGAAATTAAAATATCACCATCATTAATCTCAATTTTTTCAGGATAATCACCATTATAAAAGCCCAAATCATAAGTGTTCCCTGTAAGGTCTTGAATTCTAATAATTGGAAGTCCTTCTTTTCCTCTATCTTCTGGCTTAAATGCGTATCCATTTATATAAGTGGCGAGATCGCCTAACCGTTTTTGTTCCATCTACATCTTCCCCTACAACTCCGAATTGATCGATTTTGTATATCCTTCCTCTTATAAATTTAATAGTCGTTCCAGTTCTTCCATTTCCTGGCTGATTTCCATCTCGATTTCGCGAAGCTGGGTCATGATTTCCAGTGTAGAGGGATATTCGACGGGAACGTATTCGACTTTTTTGTACTTATTAATTGAAAGATCATATGCATTTTCAACAATCTCGCTTTTTGGCACAAAAAAGCTCTGTTCTGTACGCTTCCGGTCGGCCTCGGCTGATAAATTGCGGAAACGTGCTATAATATCCGGAATATCGTTCTCTTTTACCTCGTTTCGCTTATCATCCAGGCTGTACCCGTCTGCTGTCATGTCATAGAACCAGACCTGATCGGTTCCGCCGTGTTCTGTTTTTGTGAATATCAGAATAGCGGTCGATACTCCCGCGTATGGCTTAAACACTCCGGAAGGCATGGAGATCACCGCCTCCAGCCTCTGGTTCTCCACGATTTCCTTTCTGATGTCTTTATGTGCCTTTGAGGAACCAAACAGCACACCGTCCGGAACGATGCAGGCACATCTGCCGCCAATTTTTAACATGCGCAGAAACAGCGCCAGGAATAATAATTCTGTTTTTTTGGTCTTGCAGACCTTCAGCAGATCCCCTGACACGGACTCTGCGTCCAGACTTCCCTTAAACGGCGGATTGGCCAGCACCAGCGAATATTTCTCCTTATCCGGGTTCTGATCTGAGAGACTGTCTCTGTACTCAATAAACGGATTGTCAATGCCATGAGTCATCATGTTCATTGCCCCAATGCGGAGCATGGTTCTGTCCATGTCGTATCCGTGGAACATGTGATTCATATAGTGGTCTTTCTTCTGCCTGTCAAAGAAAATCTCTTCCTTTTTCTTCTCTTTCAGGTATTCTCCTGCTGCCACTAAAAATCCCGATGTTCCGCAGGCCGGATCGCAGATCACCTCGTCGCTGGAAGGATCCATCAGCTCCACCATCATCCGGATAATGTGCCTGGGAGTTCTGAACTGGCCGTTCCGTCCAGACTGGGCAATCTTTGACAAAAGGTACTCATACACGTCTCCCCGCACGTCTGCAGTCTGGATTTCATTCATCATCTTATAGATTTCATCTAATGAATCGACAACCTTGGATAAAACGAGTGGAGTCGGCAGCTTAAAAATCGCGTCGTCCATATATTTGGAATAGGCGCTGTTTTTGTCGCTGTGCAGCGTCTTGATAAATGGAAATACCCATTCCTGTATCACAGAATACATCCTGTCAGCCGGAAAATCATGGAAAACCGACCATTTCAGCTGTGCGCCGGCTATGGTCCGTTCTCCTATTTTCACCTCGTCAGTGAAAATACTCTGGTAGGGAAGCCCCAGCATGGCACTTTCCTTTGCCCTTGTATTGTCTGAATCATCCAGATCGTGAATAAACATCAGATAGGTAATCTGCTCGATGACTTCAAGGGGATTGACCAGACCGCCTGAAGCGAAAATATCCCACAAACTGTCAATTTTGTTTTTTAATTCACCTGTAATCATGTCTTCCTCCGCTTTTCATACATACTTTTCATAAGTGTAGTATAGCACAAACCGCCGTTTTTAGCGACCTTAACCCGGCGTCTTCCTGTTACACAAAAAGCGCCTCCGCCAGCCTGATGGTGCTTTCCTTCAGACTGGCAGAGACGCCAGGTTATCTTACGTTAATTCTGTTTATTTTTATCCCTTCATCAGGAATTTTTAGCTTCTCAGCTCGATTCCCAGTCCCTGAAGTCCGTTCAGAATCTTATTCATAGCGGAGGTTACTTCCTTTTCCTCCAGGGTGTGATCTTTGGAGCGGAAGGTGATGGAGTAAGCCACTGACTTGTAGCCTGCTGTGATCTGGCTTCCCTCGTATACGTCGAAGAGCTTGTAGCTTTCCAGAATCCTGCCGCCTCTCTGCTCAATCACGTCCTCAATCTGTCCTGCCAGAATCTCTTTCTTCATTACCATGCTCAGGTCTCTTGTCACGGATGGATACTTGGCAATTCCCTCGTACTTGTGATCGAAGGTAGCGTTTGCAGTGATCTCAGGCATATCGAGAACTGCCACATAGGTCTTCTCGCCCAGCTTATAGTTGTCCGCCACGTCAGGATGAACCTCGCCCATATATCCAATCACTGTGCCGTTGTAGGAAATGAGAGCCTGGCGTCCCGGGTGGAGGAAGCTCTTTCCTGCCTCAGGATTATAATGAGGCTTTTTCTTCATTCCCACTTTCTCCAGGAACTCCTCTACTACGCCCTTCATGGTGAAGAAATCGCCGTTTCCGTACATTCCCAGAGTGAACTGCTGACGCTCGTCCGGAAGCGCCGGAAGTCCTGTCTCCTCCAGGTGCTTGGCATTCTCTTCCTCGCTTACGGGCAGGTAAACGGTAGCCAGCTCGTAGAGTCTTACGTCCTTATTTCTCCGGTTGTAGTTTGTGGAGAGAGAGTTTAACATTCCGTTTAACGGAGTGGTTCTCATAACGCTGAAATCCTCTCCCAGCGGGTTGGAAATGGAAACCACTCTGCGAAGTGTGGAATCCTCCGGAAGCAGCAGCTTATCAAATACCTTCGGGCTCTCGAAGGAGTAGGTCATGCTCTGAGAGAAGCCGCAGAACTCTGCGATTCTTCTGGCAATTTCCTCTACTCTCAGCTTGAAGGACAGCTTTCCGGCAGTAGCCTCGCCTGTAGGCAGGGCGGTCGGAATCACGTCGTAACCGTAGAAACGGGCAACCTCCTCAGCCACATCTGCCATTCTGTGAACGTCCTGACGCCAGCTGGGAACCACGATCTCATTTGTCTTCTCATCGTATTCCAGCTCTACGCTCTTTAAGTAGGAAATCATGTCTTCCTTGGAAATATCGGTTCCCAGAAGGCGGTTAATCTTCTCCGGCTGGAAGGCCACGCGGTTTCCTTCCTTCTTTACCGGGTAAACGTCTAACATGCCTCCTACAACCTCTCCGGCTCCCAGCTCCTCAATCAACTGGCAGGCGCGGTTGATGGCAAGCTCGGCTGTGTTGGGATCCAGTCCCTTCTCGAACTTTCCGGAAGCGTCTGTTCTCAGTCCCACTCTCTTGGCAGAGAGACGGATATTGGTTCCGTCGAAGCAGGCTGCCTCGAATACCATGGTCTTCACGTCGTCTGTAATCTTGGAATTCTCGCCTCCCATGATTCCGGCGATTCCCACTGCCTTCTCTCCGTCGTTGATCATGAGGATCTGGCTGTCCAGCTGTCTCTCCTGTCCGTCCAGAGTCTGGAACACTTCGCCGTCCTTAGCGCATTTTACCACGATCTCCTTTCCGGCAATCTGGTCGTAATCGTAAGCGTGCATCGGCTGTCCGTACTCTTCCATCACATAGTTTGTGATATCTACGATATTGTTAATCGGACGGATACCGCTGGCAGCCAGGCGGCGGCACATCCAGTCCGGAGACGGAGCCAGCTTAATGTTCTTTACCATTCGGGCGCAGTAGCGCGGGCACAGCTTCGTATCCTCCACGCTTACCTTCAGGTAGTCGTGAATATCCTCGCTGTTTCCTGTAGCCTTAATCTCTGGCTCGCAGAACTGCTTTCTGAAGGTAGCGGCCGCCTCTCTGGCAATTCCGATTACGCTGTAGCAGTCCACGCGGTTGGAGGTAATCTCGTATTCAAATACTACGTCTCTGAGGCCCAGGGCTTCCACTGCGTCGCTTCCCACCTCTACGTCGTTCGGGAATACGTAAATTCCAAGCTCCGGAGCGTCCGGATACATCTCGCGGCTGGATCCCAGCTCCTCCACGGAGCACATCATGCCGTTAGACTCTACGCCGCGCAGCTTGCCCTTTTTAATCTTTACTCCATCCTCAGGGCGGCCGCCGTCATGATCTCCGGCTACCTTTCCACCGTCCAGAACCACGGGAACCTTCTGTCCCACCTCTACGTTAGGCGCTCCTGTGACGATCTGGGTTACTTCGCCGCCCAGATCTACCTGACAGATCACCAGCTTGTCTGCGTCCGGGTGGCGGTCAATCTTTAAAATCTGTCCTACCACGATCTTCTCCAGATTCTTGTCCAGACACTCGTAGCCCTCTACCTTTGTTCCTGTCAGCGTCATAGCGTCGGTGTACTCCTGGGCTGTAACGTCCAGATCCGGAACATATGCTTTTATCCATGATAATGCTGTGTTCATCTTATTTCTCCTTGCAATCTAATCGGTTCTCTGCAGAACCCTTTATCTGTTACTCCTGTCTGATTTGAAAACGCTTAGAACTGCTTTAAAAAGCGCACGTCGTTTTCATACAGCAGTCTCATATCGTCAATCTCGTACTTTAAGAGAGCAATTCTCTCAAGTCCCACACCGAAAGCGAATCCTGAGTATTCCTCTGGATCAATGTTGCACATCTCCAGCACGTGAGGATGTACCATGCCGCAGCCTAAAATCTCAATCCAGCCGGATCCCTTACAGAAACGGCAGCCCTTGCCTCCGCACTTGAAGCAGCTTACGTCCACCTCAGCAGACGGCTCTGTGAACGGGAAGTGGTGAGGACGGAATTTTACCTTTGTCTCCTCTCCGAACAGCTCTCTGGCGAACTCGGCCAGGGTTCCCTTCAGATCTGCAAACGTAATATTCTTGTCAATGACAAGTCCCTCAATCTGATGGAAGGACGGGGAGTGGGTTGCGTCTACCTCGTCGGAGCGGAATACGCGGCCCGGCGCAATAATGCGGATCGGAGGCTTTCTTGTCTCCATGGTGCGGACCTGAACCGGTGAAGTCTGGCTTCTAAGGACAACAGAATCATTAATATAGAAGGTATCCTGCTCGTCTCTGGCCGGATGTCCCTTGGGAATATTTAATTTCTCGAAATTGTACTTATCGTACTCTACCTCAGGGCCTTCCACTACCTCGTAGCCCATTCCGATGAAGATTCTCTCCACCTCCTCCAGGGCAATGGTATTGGGATGGCTGTGGCCTACGTTGTTCTTCTTGGCCGGAAGGGTTACGTCGATAACCTCTTTCTTCATCTGCTCCTCGCGGGCCATGCGGGCCAGCTTGTTTTTTGTCTCCTCTAACTTAGCCTCGATTAAGGCTCTGGCGTCATTGACCATCTGGCCTACCTTCGGGCGCTCCTCAGGAGCTACGTCCTTCATGCTCTTTAAAACGCTGGTCAGCTCGCCCTTTTTTCCAAGGTATGCGACGCGGATATCGTTTAACTTTTCCAGCGCGTCGGAGGCTTCGATCTTCGCAAGGGCCTCAGCCTTGATTTTCTCTAACTGCTCTCTCATAATGTCTCCTTTTTCAATAGATTGTATCTGCGCGTCGTGTGCTAAAGGGCCTTCCTGAGCTTTCTTATAGAAAAAAACAAAAATCCCGCCCCTTCGCACGCGAAGGGACGGGATATAAACCGCGGTACCACCCTGATTCCTGCTTTTGCAGGCTCTTATCTTATACGTAACGTGTACGAAACGTCGCCGCCTACTTAAAGCCCCTCTGAGGCTTCCTGTTCAGCTGCGCGGCTCCGGCGGGAATTTCGAACTCTTATCTGAACCGAAGAAGACTCTCAGCCGATGATCTTCTCTCTCTGGACGGAAAATAAGCTTCTACTTACACCTTCACTGCCTTTTCTTATGCTGTTTAATATTTTACGCACTGTTTTTTTGTTTGTCAAGTGGGGAAGCGGATTTTCCGCCTATTTTCCTACTCTCTCCCTTTCGTTAATTCTGCCAGCTGGCCCAGAAGCCCGCTTCCGCCGGACAGGGAAATGCTTCCCACCTTCTCGCAGATTTTTTCCAGATACTCCATCTCCTTTAAACGGTACAAAATTTTATTTTCCTCCATCAGCCTGGCCGTATTCAGCAGGCTTCTGGTAGAAGCTACCTCCTCTCTTCTGGTAATGACGTTGGCCTGGGCCTGCTTCTCGGCAATCAGCACCGTATTCATAATCGTCCTGATCTCTCCCGGAAGAATAATATCTTTAATTCCTACGTTTCCAAGCTCCACCGGATACTCCTTCTCTATCTGTTTTATTTTCTCAGACAGACAGGAAGCCAGTTCCTCTCTCCTGTCCAGAAGCTCGTCCAGCTTCAGCCTTCCCACATATTCCCTGGCGGCCAGCTGGCCGGCGCTGTAAATCTGCTCCGCGATGTTTGACGTTTTCCGCGTCAGACCGACCGGATCGGTGATTTTATAGCAGCACACCAGGTTCAGTCTGACTCCTACCTTATCGGAGGTGAGAATATCCTGTCCGGAAATCTCTACTCTCTGCATTTTTAAATCCGCCAGCGTGCAGGAAACTCTGGTTCCATAATTCCAGAAATACCAGATTCCGCAGGGCAGCGTTCTCTCATACACTCCGTTGTAATATAAAAGCCCAGCCTCCCCCTCCTCTACCGTAATCTTTTTGTACAGAAAAGGCGGCGCTTTTTCTATCAGATACACGGGAAGATCCGGATCGATATCAGGAGACGACACGTCTGCTATGCGAAGCTCCTGAGTTTCATACACCTTCCAGAAATAGTATTCTCCCGGCAGAAGCACCTCCGCAAATACGCCGTTGACAAAGCGGTAGCCAATGCTTCCGTCAGGAATCAGCGCCTTCAGCACGCGCCTGGAAAATTCCGGATTCTCCATCAGGCGTTCCATAGGAATTCCCTGTTCTTCCACTCTGCCTCTCATCACCGTCTGTTTCACCTCTGCGTGTTTCCAAAATGGGATGCGGTGAATTCCGGAAAACAGTATTCTGCGGAACGTTCCGTTTTCTGTTAAAAAACCGCAGGACTGCTCACTGATTGTTATTTTCATATGGAAACGCCTCCTCTGTGCTTTTTGTTCTTTTTTACATATGCCGCATTCATAAGTTTCGTTTCATTCCATCCGCTGCTTTACAGGGGCCTTTCATTGAGAAACAGCTCATTTAAAGACCTACCGTATGCGGCTTCGCTCCTTAATTGTTCCTGTTTCGGTATCCTGAAAGGCACAGCTGTAAAAAGCGGGGGAAAAGGCTCTCTGACAGCCTCTTTCCCTGGGTTGTCCGCTTATCCTGCGTTTTTCTGATGACTGCTATACCAGCTTAGCTACAGATTCCTGGAATCTGGCAGGATTTGAACCTGCGAATTGTCAAATATAAAAAACAGCTCTCTGTTCCCTGGAATGCAGAAACGCTCACGTTTCTGCACCCGGCAGGCAGAATCCGTCTGTATGGACTCCAAACCTGCTCCTGTCAGAAAATCTTCCGATTTTCGGGGATTTTCGGGGAATTGGCTGCTGCCAGTTATCCTTTTACCACGCCGATGGTGTGCAGTTTCTTTACCGGCTCCACCAAATCGGACTGATTTTTCATTACCTCGTCAATATCTTTATAGGCGAAACGGCTTTCCTCCGCCACGTCGGACTTATTTTTCTTTCCCAGAACCACCTGCCGTTCCTTCAGGTCGTTCATTACCTCCTCGCAGGTAAATGCGTTCATAGCCCCTTTTCTGGAATACCTGCGCCCGGCTCCGTGGGAGGAGGAGCAGAAGGACTCTTCGTTTCCCCTGCCTCTCACCACATAGCTGTAGGAACCCATGGCTCCCGGAATTACCGCCAGCTCCCCTTCCCTGGCCCTGACGGCGCCCTTGCGGTGAACCCACACGTTCTCCCCATAGTGGTTCTCAAGAGCCGCGTAATTGTGGTGGCAGTTGATCTCCTCTGTAAAGCTCAGATCCAAATCCGTATATTTGCCAATCCATTTTTCCAGAATTGCTTTTACAGACAGCATCATTTTCGCCCTGTTTTCCATGGCGAAATCCATGGAAAGCTGCATCCAGTTTAAGTACTGCTTTCCCTCCTTCGTATCCAGTGGCAGAAAAGCCAGCCGGTATTCGTCGGGAACCTGGCTGTACCACCTGTTGTTCAGCTCCCTGGCCTTCTGGTGAAAATAATCGCAGACTGCCTTTCCCATATGGCGGCTTCCGGAGTGGATCATCACGCTCAGATATCCTTCCTCGTCCTCCTGAAGCTCAATAAAGTGATTGCCTCCTCCCAAGGTTCCCACCTGGAAATATCCGGCGTCCAGCTGGCCTAACAGTTCTCCGTCCTCCTCGTACTTGTCGAACTCCTCAAAGGCCCGATCTAAGGTAAAACAGGGCATAGCCGTCTTGTGATGGGCAAAGCCAACCGGCACATTTCTCAAAATATCCCCTACCATTCCCTGAATCAGACTGCCGTTTCCTGTGACAATCTCCCGGATCTCCTCTGTCTTTATATTCGTCCCCACCCAGGCCATGCCGCAGCCGATATCTACTCCCACTGCGTTGGGAATCAGTACCTGCTTCGCCGCAATCACGCCTCCGATGGGCATTCCCTTTCCTGTATGGGTGTCCGGCATCAGACACACCCATTTGTGAAGGAAGGGAAGTTCTGCCAGATGGCAGGCCTGCTCAAAACAGCTTTCCTCCAGATCCTCTCTCTTTTCCAGCCAGATTTTGATCGGGCTTTTCCATGCTTTATCTGATATAACAAACATACCTGTTCCACTTCCTTTCCAAGCGCCCCCTGCGGGGCGGCGCAATTAATAATGTCTGTCTGTTACAATGCCTATTCTAGTAAATTTTTCCTGATTGATCATTTAAAAAAAGTTGCGGCCTTGCTATAATTTACCTATAGCGTCAGTGTATAAAGGACAAAGAGGAGGATAGCCATGGCACAGTTTCAGGAGCTGATTAAAAATTTTGACCGGATCCGCGACTATATGCGGCAGTTTTATGTCTATGGCTTTAAAGTGAGAGGCGAATTTACAGAAAAGAGTATCAGAACCTATGACAATGAGAGGCGGAGGATTGAAAGCTGGCTGTCCGGCTGCATTTCCTCAGATTACACTGCAAAGGGAAAGCAGATCTCCATCAGCGCCGACAGCCGTTCCATCTCTTCTAATCCTCTTTACAGCGCCTGGAAATCAAAAAGCTTTACAGACAACGATCTGCTGCTGCATTTTTTTATTCTGCATTATCTGATGCAGCACAGAAAAGCAGAACAAACCGCTGAAGGCTTCCAGACAGAACAGGCTGTTTCCGATACCCACCCAGGCATGACTGCCGGAGAGCTGGCAGATCAGATTTCAGCAGATTTTGGGTGCTTCTTTGACAGCCAGACTGTCCGCCTGAAGCTGAAGGAATATGAAAACCTGGGGCTTCTGTCCTCTGTCAGGCATCAGAAATCTGTCTATTATGATCTGGCTCAGCCCATGCTCCTTGAACAGCCTGAGTTTCACAGGCTCTACAAACGCCTTCTCACAGCAGTCTCCTTCTTTTCAGAGGCAGCTCCCTTCGGCTTTATCGGAAACACCATTCTGGAGCGAGAGTACCAGACGAACTCCTGCTTCTGTTTTAAGCACTATTTCATGGTTCACACCCTGGAGGACGGCATTTTATACCCGATTCTTCAGGCTATTCACCGCGGCGGCTGTCTGGAGTTTGAAAATCACAGCCAGAGAAGTGGAAACATTACCTTCATCCAGGGCTTCCCTCTGCAGATTTTCGCCAGTACAAAAACAGGGCGGCGTTATGCCTGCATCTATGCAGTCAAGGAGCGGCGCTTCCTTAATCTAAGGCTGGACTGTATTGCCAGGGTAAAGCAGCTGGGTGAAAGCCTGGAAGAAGCGGCTCACTTCCGAACTCTGTTAGAAAAAAACCGTTCTTTATGCTTTGGCGTATCCTTTGGACAAAAAACCATTCGGACGGAAGAAATCTGTATGAAGCTTTTTGTAGACGAAGAAAGGGAGGAACATATTTTAGAACGGCTCTACCGGGAAGGAAAAGGCGGAGAAGTGCTTCGCATCCGGAAAAATGAATATCTATACAGCGGTGTTTTCTTCGATGTGAACGAAATGCTGTCCTGGGTGAAATCCTTCACCGGACGGATTATGGATATTCAGTCTTCCAGTGAAAGCTCTGTTATCAAGGTAATTTCTGACTGGAAGAGTATGTATCGGATGTATGGGGAAGAAAATGAAACTCCAGGAAATAAGGCAGATATGCCTTTAGATATAGATGTCGAAGATGTTTAAGAAAACGCATAGGAGGAGGTTCTCCATGGAACAGGAATTAACACTGTTTGATAAATTGTACTGCTGTTATTATCAGGCAGTCAGACAGGTATTAGAAGAGTCGGCCTGCACTCCTGTCAGCAAAAAGAGGATGGAGGAAATCTGCGAAACAGCTGCCTTCAGGGAAAGCGCCCTGTCTATTCTGCCGCAGCTGACAGACAGAGACGGAGCCTGGAGCTGCCTTCTGTCAAAAACAGAAGACAGCCTTTTTTCCTCTGCTCTGGGGGATAAGGCTCTGAAAGCGCCTCTCTCCTGTCTTCAGAAGGCCTGGATCGCCTCTATCTGCCAGGATCCCCGGTTTCTTCTGTTCTTCACTGAAGAAGAGCGCGATTTTATAAAGGCAGATATCCCTGCTCTGTATCAGGAGGAAGATTTCTATTATTACGACCGATTTCAAAACGGAGATCCTTATTCCAGTGCCATGTATCGGAAGCATTTTCGAACTGTCCTTACAGGACTCTCCGAAAAACAGCTTTTGAAGCTGTCCTACAAAGGAAAAAATCAGCTGCTGACTGATTTAAAAGTCCTTCCTGTCCGCCTCCAATACTCTCCTAAAGACGACAAATTCCGTCTGCTCTGTATAAGGCTTCGCAAAGGGCGAAAAGGACTTCCCTATACGCTTAACATGGGAAAAATCCTGGCCTGCAGCCTGGCTGGCACATGGCAGACAGCCGGAGACAGGGACAGCGTGCCTGAACCGCCTTTCGCATCGCCCTCCCTGGCCGTATTTTCCCAGAAAGCCGTCAAACCGGCTGTCATTGAAATCGACGGCAGAAGAAACTCCCTGGAACGGTGCATGTTAAAATTTGCTGACTATGAAAAGCATACAGTTTACGATGAGGAGAGAGCCGTCTACACCTGCTCCATCTACTACGATATTCAGGATGAAACAGAACTTCTCATCGATCTGCTGTCCTTCGGTCCTGTCATCCGCGTGCTGGAACCTGAGCGGCTGGTGCAGGAGATCCGTGAGAGAGTGAACAGGCAGCACAGGCGGCTGTTTGGGGAGGTGAGGGAAGCTTTTTAGGCTTCCCTATTTCCAGATTTCCCCTACAATTTCCGGCTCTGCAAAGATTCCTGTTGCTCCTCCAGTATGCCAAAATACAACTGTACTTCCCTGCGGAATTTTTCCGCTTCTGATACAGTCCAGCATTCCTGAAAATGCTTTTCCTGTATATACCGGATCTACAATAATACCTTCTTTTCTTGCCAGATACTGTATTGCCTCTGTCGCTTCTTTGGTAGGCTTCTCGTATCCTTCACCATAGTAAGACAATTCATAGTGCATATCTGATGGAAGAACAGTTTTATCACTTCCAATATAACGCAGGCTTTCATTTGCGATGTTTGCCACTTTCTCTAAATGACTCAATTCTTTCGGACTAACTGTTACACTGTAAATGGATGCGTCTGATTCAAGAAGAGCACGTCCTGCTGCCAGGCCAGCCAGTGTTCCGCCTGTTCCTGTGGCATGAAAAATATAATCAGGCTTTTCATTTAACTGTGCCATCTGTTCCAGCATCTCCGCATATCCATTGATGAAACCTGTACTTCCAATGTAATTAGCCCCACCTTCTGGAATTACAAAACATTTATGGCCTTCCTTCTCCATCTGTTCAACCTGTTTTCTGCATAATTCCTCTGCTTCCAGATCCGCCTCTGCTTCTTCTCTTCCATTTGCCGGTATAATATGCACTTCAGCTCCTAATATCATATCCAGCAGAAGGTTCGCTTTCGGTCTCTCTTCCTTCTGCTCTGTCAGATCGACCAGATATAAAATACTTTTCAGGCCCTGTGCATTGCACATGGATGCAGTTTCCATAGCATGGTTCGACTGAGTTGCCCCAAAGGTAAATACAGTATCATATCCATGCTCTTTTGCATATCCAATTAAAAATTCCAGCTTTCTGACTTTATTTCCCCCAAACAGATTCACACCTGTCATATCATCTCTCTTAATGTATAAATTGACACCAAGATCATTGCTGATATTGTTTAATCTGTGAAGTGGCGTAGGAAAAAATCCGATTCTGCTTCTTGGTACTGTCTGAAGCATTTCTTTTGCTGTTTTCATATGATCCATCCTCTGTTTCCAGATGCTTTTGACAAGCATCTTCTCCTTTCTCACAATATATTCATAAATGCAGTCTGTTAAAAATTGATTTCTGTATCTGAGATTGCCTGGATTAGCTCCAGACAGGCAGCTACATCTGATTTACTTACTATTTCATTTCCCGAATGTATATTTTTAGCAGGAACACAGACCGCACCTGCTTTTACCCCTTGGTATCTCTGCGCTTTGCAGGCATCTGTTCCTCCATGATCGCTGATATCCAGCTGATAGGGTATTCCATTTTCAGATGCTGTCATTTTCAGCCATTCAATCACTTCCTGGCAGACAATCATAAAGTGATCCATCACCTTTAATGCTGCACCTTTTCCAACAGATGTATCTGTTTTCATTCCCCTCAGTTCTTCATTGGAGCACGTCACATCGACTGCCAGCAGAAGATCTGGTTCAACAGCAGAAATGGCTGACTGTATGCCTTGAAATCCATTTTCCTCCTGAACAGAAAAGATAAAATACATATCATTCCTGCACGATTTAATCTTTTTTATCACTTCTGCCAGAATAAAACATCCAATTCGATCATCCAGGGCGCCTGAAATAATAAACTCTTCATTTTCGTAATAATCTGCTTTTATTACAATCTCCTGGCCTCTAAAAGAATCCAGGCTGTCTGCTTTTTTCGGATTCATGCCAAATTCAATATATAAGTCATCACAGGAAACAGTGGTGTCTGCTGATTTTTTTTCACATAAAACAACTCCCTGCTCTCCTGTCTCTGTTCGAACTCTGGTATCAATCATATTCAGCGGCTTAATGGAACCCAGCGGCAGAACGCGAAATCTGCCCTTATCGTCAACAGATCTGAGCATAAAACCAATCTGATCCATATGGGCAGTTACAGCAATTTTTCTTCCTTTTCCTGTTTTATGTACTATCAGATTTCCAATGGCATCTTCTTTTATATCGTCCGCATAGTCTTTTATTTCTTCTGCTATCATCTGCCGGATCCTATGCTCTCTCCCGCTGGGTCCGTAGGCAGCACACATTTTTTCCAGCAGATTACTGTTTAAAATCATTTTTAAGTTCTCCACCATGCTGATAAGCAAGACAAGAAGAAGATGAAGCCACCTTCTTCCTGCCAATCCATGTTTCAATATGAGTTTACTTATTTACAGTCATTTAAGAAAAGACCGTCAACCACAAAGATCGGTTTTACATCATTGTAGTATGCCTGTGCAAAACTTGTGATGTATAACGGCGCTAATGTAACATGATCCATTAAATATCTCTGTGTCTCGTCAACCAGTTTAAATGTCTCTTCTCCATTAAAACTATTTTCTACTCCAGAACACATTGCCCTGTATTTTTCCATATCAATTCCATTGTTCTGATCATATACAATCATCCATAAATGATATGCCGGCTCGGACCACCAGTAATTGCTGATACCAATATCATAATCTTTATTATTGTAGCATTCTCTGAGCTTGTTATACTCCATTGTTTCAATCTGCACATCAAAGCCAAAAGAATTCAGCTGTCTCTGGAGCTCTACTGCCGCAATTTCATTTGCTCCGGAAGCAACAATAAATTTCAGGGAAAGTTTTTCACCGTCTTTGTCCAGAATTCCGTCTCCATCTGTATCTTCCCATCCGGAATCCTTTAACAGCTGAAGGCCTTCTTCCTGCTTATCAGTATAGTTTGTCTTATAATACTCATCTGTATCGTCACAGTGGAACAGAATATTTTTTGTTACATAGCTGTATGCAGGCTGGCACATTAAATCACCGCCGAACACCTCTACAATCGACTGTCTGTCGATTAAGTATGAAATTGCAAGACGGAGATTTTTATCCTGCAGCACACCTGTTGTTGCGTTCATCTCAAGGTCTCTTACCATAGGCGGAAGGATTGAGTTGATTTCTGCATCTGCAATCTTCTGGCATTCAGCAACTCCATCCTCACTCAGGCCAATAATGTAATCAATATCTTTCTGCTTAAATGCGTTCAATGCAGCAAATTCATCTTCATAGAAGGTCAGGTTAATGGTTTCAATATTAGCCGGTCCCTTATTTTCCAAAAGCTCATTCTGTGTAGAATATCCCTCATTACGCTTTAAGATTACATTAGAACCTTCTGTATAGGTTTCTACATAATAAGGACCATACGGATGTACGCCCCACAGCTTTTCCTCCTGAGTCGGAAGACTTTCCAGCTCATCCTTATCAATTACAGCAAAGCATGGGTTAGCCAGGCAGATAATCAAAGAGGTTGAATAGTGTTCCATAGTAAGCGTAATTTTGTTTCCGTCAATTTCTATATTTTTAATAACAGAAAGGAATTCGCTCATGGTTCCTTCTTTTTGTGCGTATTCCAAAGATGCCTTTACATCCTCTGGCTCTAATTCTTCCCCATTGTAATATTTCAGGCCTTCGGGAATTTCAAAAGACATTACTGTTCCATCTTCACTGATTTCTGGTTTGGAAGCCAGACACGCCTCGATTTCTCCTGTATCATGATTATACAGGAATAACGGTTCTGCACATGTCATCTGAATATCATAGAAGTTATCGCACTGAATTACGTCAGTACCAATCCATGCTTCATTAATTGTACCAATATTCAGTACATCCCTGATTTCATTTTTTGCTTCTGCAGATGACTCACTTTTCTCTGCTGATACCGTTTCCTTTGTCTCCTTGTCTTGATTTCCGCTGCAGCCAGTTAACATACCTGTCAACATAGATGCCGCCAAAACCAGAGCTGCTGCTTTTTTCAGTTTCATTTTTTCCTCCTGATGTTTAAAATTTATTCATAACAGCCATTAAGACAACGATTATATAAAATAATCTGCTGCTACTTTCTGTTTTCTATATGCGGAACTGCTGCAAGAAGCCGTTTCGTATACTCATTTTCTGTGTGGCAGATAACCTGCTCCGTAGTTCCCATTTCAACTGCCTTTCCCTGGTGCATCACTACAATTCTGTCGCACATGTACTTTATTACATTTAAATCATGCGAAATAAAAATAAATGTCATTCCAAACTGCTTTTGAAGTGATAAAAGCAGAAGAAGAACCTGTGCCTGGACAGAAATATCCAGCGCGGAGGTCGGTTCATCCAATATAATCACTTCCGGCTGCAGTATGATTGCCCTTGCAATAGCAACTCTCTGCTGCTGTCCTCCTGATAAGGATTTGGGATAAATATTCATAATAGACGGATCCAGATTCACCAGTTCCAGGGCTTTCTCCGCTTTTTTATATGCCTCTTCCTTTTTTTCTCCATGAATCAGAAGAGGTCTCATAATGGACATCCCTACCGTAAAATGAGGATTAAAATTGCTTCCCGGATCCTGAAATACAACAGAAACTTTCTGATGAAACTCCTTCTTCTGAACACGGCTTTGATGGTGGACATCCATTCCATTCATCCATATTTTTCCTGTTGTCGGCTTCTCTAAACCCAGGATCATTCGCACTAACGTCGTTTTTCCAGATCCTGATTCTCCAACAATTCCCAAAATCTCATTCTTGTCTACAATAAAACTTACATTATCTACAGCATGAACTGCTTTTGTAGCAAAGAGTCCTTTCTTTTCATAACACTTTCCTACATTCTCTATTTTAATCAGTGGTTCCTTTAACATGTTCTCCCCCAAGTAAATGACAATAGCAGTAATGAATGTTGTCAATCTTTACCTTTTCCGGAGCAAAGGCTTCGCATTTTTTCTGTGCCATTGGGCATCGATTATAAAAACGACATCCCTGATTTGTATCATAAAATCTGGGAACAGTGCCCGGAATCGATTCCAGCTTAACATCATGCTTTGTGCCTTTCGGAATGGCTTTTAAAAGCATCTGCGTATATGGGTGAGACGGATTTTTCAATACATCCTCTGTTTTCCCAAATTCAACAATCTGCCCTGCATACATAACCGCTACCTTATCGGCAATCTTGGCAACTACGCCAAGATTATGAGTAATAAGAAGGACTGACGTATTATTTTTTTCTTTTAGTTCTGACAGCAGTTGAAGGATTTCCGCTTCTATCGTAACATCTAATGCAGTCGTCGGTTCATCTGCAATCAACAGTTTCGGTTCACGGGAAACCATCATGGAAATCATGACTCTCTGCCGCATTCCTCCTGATAATTCATGGGGATACTGGCTCATCTGATGAAGCGGATCACTCATTTTCACTCTTTCGTACAGAGTCTGGGTTTTTTCAAACGCTGTTTTTCGGTCAATTCCATCCAGGCAGATGGCTTCAACCACCTGATTTCCGCTTTTTATAACAGGATTTAAGGAATCTAACGGATTCTGAAAAATAAATCCTATCTCTTTTCCCCTGATCTTCACCATATCTTTTGCCTTTAAACCGACCAGTTCTTTTCCCTGATATAAAATACTTCCACTGACTGAAGATTTGCGCTTGTCCAGAAGCTGTACAATGGAATAAGCTAATGTTGATTTTCCGCAGCCGGATTCTCCTACAATTGCTGTTATCTCACCTTCGTTTACTGTCAAATCTACATTTTTAATTGCAGAGAGCTGTTTTTTTCCAATTTTATAATTTACGCTGAAATCAGTAATTTTAAGTAACTCACTCATATGTCTGTCCCTTGTTCTTAATTCTTCATATTAGGATCGATTAAATTCCTAATCCCTTCTCCAAGAAGGCTGAATGTAATAATTGTATAAATCAATGCCAGACATGGGAAAATAACCAGCCATGGTGCTCTGAAAATTACGCTGGCACTTCTTCCTATCGCCAGTCCCCAATCCGGAGATGGCGGCTGGGCACCCATTCCCAAAAATGACAATGTCGCTGAGGATGTAATGAAACCAGGCATCGATATGGATGCCATTACCAAAACAGATGGCAATACGCTGGGAAGGATATACAAAAAAAGGATGGACCAGGGTTTTTCTCCAAAGGATTTACCCGTTTCTACAAATGGCTGATTTTTCAGCATAAAAGTTTTAGATCTTACGGTTCTCTGATATCTGGGCCAGCCTGCCAGTGCCAATGCTAAAATAACATGATTCAGACTCCGACCTAAGAGCATGACAATTGTCATCGCTATTACAATACCGGGCAATGACCATATTACATCTCCAATAAATGTAATCACACCGTCCACTGCTTTCCCACAGTATCCAGAAACCAATCCTAATACCACTCCTATTGTCAGCTCAATCAGCGCACCCAAAAAAACTGTTTTCAGCGCCAGCGGAGTACCATAAATAATTCTTGATAATACATCTCTTCCATACTCATCCTGCCCAAAAAGATGTTCACTGCTGGGAGGCATTAAATGTTCAGCGGCAATTCCAGCATCTGGCTCATATGGGGCAATCTGCTCACAGAACACAGAAACAAGTATTAATAGAAGCAACATAATCATGCCAGCAACACATTTTTTTTCTTTAAAAAATCTTTTTACCATAGTTAGCCTCATCACTTTTCTGTTATTATTCTACAATGCGCGCTCTGGGATCCATTACTGCCACTAAAATATCAGAGCAAATATTAGCAAATACCGTCAAAATAGAAATAATCAATACACAAGCCTGAACAACAGGAATATCCCTGTTTATTACAGCATTCGTCATCCATGCTCCCATTCCCGGAATAGCAAATATATTCTCTACAACCACGGCTCCTGCAATAATCCATGGCAATGACAAAAAAACGTTTACAATAATAACAATTACCGCATTTCGCAGCACATGGGAAAACAAAATTTTGTTTTCAGACAGCCCCTTTGCATACGCAGTCTGCACATACCTTTCATTCATTGCACCAATTACTTCACTTCGGATCAATCTTGTGTTCATTGATAAACCGCCTAACACAATAGCCATAATTGGCATAATATAATGCTTCCACGAAGTATAGCCTGATGCTGGCAGCAAATTCAGCTTTACGCCAAACAGCAGGATCAGAAGCATTCCAATCCAAAAGGTCGGTATCGCAGAAGTAATCAGCGAATACTGCATCACTATCTTGTCGAATATGCTGTCCCGTTTCCAGGCCGCAAGACTTCCTAATGGAATTGAAATAAGTACCTGCAAAATCAGTGCAATTCCACACAGGCGGAGACTGTATGCTACACGCATAGCCATCGAATCTGAAATTTTCAATCCCGTCTTCAGGGATTTGCCTAAATCTCCAGATACTACCCCTTTTGCCCAGTCTAAATACTGTTCCGGCAGCGGTTTATTAAATCCCCATTCTTCCCTTAACTCTTCTCTTCTTTCCTGCGGCACCTTTTCTGATACCAATGCATCTACCGGATCTCCCGGAAGAACATGAAGTACACAAAAGATTGCTATGGATACCACAAAAATCTGTAAAAAACCAATTCCTATTTTTCGTGCAATATAACCTTTCATGACAAATCAATCTTTCTTTTATTTATCTATTTATCTTCGATTATCTCTTTTTTAAAGAAATAACAGTGCCCGCAGTATCTCCCGGAAATCCTTATGTTCAAATCGTACTGTTACCGCATCAATTTTTTTGCATCCAGGGTAATAGGCCCGCTTATTTGCTTCTGCATGACTGAAATAAGTGATATCAAGAACAAAATACTCCGGCAGCTGCGCTGCCTCATGATGCTTCTCACCAAAGGCCTCTCTCAAAGCACCTCTGATTAACAGCTCTGCCTTCTCTTCAGAGACACTGATTACAGACGCTCCACGTCCTCTCTGCACTGCTGCTGTTTTTATTTTTGCATTATACTGTTCTGCCTCCTGACAAATCCCCAAATCTCCACTCAGCATCACAACAGGAACCTGGTACATCCCTGCAATGTAGAAACTAATTAAAAACTCTGACATCAGCTTTCCATTTAATGTAACCTTAGAATATCTGAGGGAAGAAAAAGTATGAGCCAGCGGAGACAAATCTGTTCCTGCACAGCTGTGATATCCCAAAAGAATCACGGCAGAATAAGTTTCATCCAGCTCCTGCATCATACACAAAGGCCCGTCATCCCAGCCTCGGACAATTTCACAGTTAGCCGGAAAATCTGTGACATCGTAGTTGCATCCACTGCTATGGGCATCTTTAATTGTAATCTGACAGCTGCTGTCGATACGGTTTATTTCACTTACGGCTGCCAGTATTTCCTGTTTCAGGATATTTCTCTGCTGATGATATTCATCACTGTTTCTGTCTTCCAATTTCCATGTACAGGCCCCTGCAGTGCCTTCGATATCTGCGCTGATATAAATTTTTCTATTCATAAATCTGCCGCCTCTTATTGTTTGTTTCTAAAACTTTTTTATATCTGTATTGATTTTTTTCAATATCACTACAAAACCAGTATATCAGTATCTATTCCTTTATTGAAATTGTTTTTCTCTATAAAATCCATACTATATTATAATTATCTATACGTTTTGTATTTAAGCGTATTTTTTTGTTATATATTTTTATTTTATCTCTATTTTTCTGTTTTTTATATTTAAAACAAAAAAGGTGAGAAACCTGAATTATTCCAAGCTTCTCACCCTATATGTTATCTATTTCTGACGCTACAGTGCTTATCATGTGCCCTGTTTAACAAACTCCCCTATCACTCGCTCAACCACAGCTAGCTCCTCAGCATCACATTCCTTACTTCTTCTGACTATCTATAATCTCCTTCACCAGCTTTTCTACTTCTGAAAGTTCCATCTCTAAATCCTCAGCTATTTGCGCTGGAGACCAGCCCTTCATCAGTTTTTTAGCGACTAAATTTTTTAAAGCTACTATTCGGCCCTGCTTTAGTCCATCTTCTCGTCCTTCCTTCACCCCCTCCTCATACTCTGCTCTGCGGATCAGCTTCAGTTCCCGTTCCTCATCATACTCAAAAATGCTCATCTCGATAGCCTCCCCTCAGTTTTTTCTTAGAAAGTCCGACAATACTCCTTCATGAATGCATTCGTCCACCGCCCGCTCTGCCGCTGCATCTAACTCCATGGTTTTCGTGTAAAGGCGGATCCGCTCTACAAAAATCATATATTCCCTCAGCGTCCGGCATAATTCCAGCAGCTCTTTATTTTTCCCCTGGTTAATATTTAACACCAGTACCTTCAGCTCCAGATTTGGTTCTTCCTTCTGAGTTCCCGCGTATTCAAAAGAATCTGACAGTTTCAGAATACTGCGCTCCTCCCGCTCTTCCGTTCCATTATAAAATACCAGAAAGTGAGGAGCCGGAAGTTTTAATCTCTTAGAAGAATACAAGGTTTCGTCCTTCACCAGACCCTGATACGTTCTGGATACGTAAAATAAATCTCGAAGCGGCATGTTAGGATTCCAAGTAGACTGGTGCTCATAGAGACTCAGCCGGTTATCCAGCAAAAAGGCTACGTCGTTTTTCATGTTCATGTAGACAGCATTCTCCAGCGTCACCACAGTCAAAGCCTCTGCGTCTGTGTAGGACGTACGGTTCACTGCATTGTACAGACTCAGCAGGTTTTCCCTGTCCTGAAACAGCCTGCGAAAAATCGTATCCTTGTAGTCTCTCCTAGCTGGCAATGCAGAACCAGACACTGTTCCGTTTCTTTCCGTATTCATTTGTCCTCCTTCGCAGGAGAACGAAAATCTCCTGCTTTTTCATTATTTTTTGGAAAAGCATAGATTTTCTGAAATGATAATTAGAATCGTAGACAGCCATGAATCGGCCTGTGATAAGAAATATATGCTTTAAGATAAGTATAACATGTGGGGAGGGGGAAGGCAAGGTGGGATGCCTTCCCTGAATGTGCTTTAACATCTTCTCAACATTTTACAAAATATTTATTTACATTAATCTCTTCCAAATAAATCGCGTGTATAAACCTTATTTCTCACATCATCCAAAACTGAATCATAGCGATTGGCAATAATTGCTTGACTTATTGTCTTAAATTTTTCCAATTTATTCACCACATAACTTCCAAAAAATGTAGTACCGTCCTCCAGAGTTGGCTCATAAATAATCACTGTAGCACCTTTTGCTTTAATTCGTTTCATGACTCCCTGAATAGAAGACTGGCGGAAATTATCAGAATTACTCTTCATAGTTAAACGATAAACGCCAATCACTACTTCCTTTCCCATCGTTTTATCATATTCGCTGTTTGCTTCATAAGCTCCAGCCAATTCCAGTACCCTATCTGCAATAAAATCCTTTCTTGTCCTATTGCTTTCTACAATAGCCTCAATCAAATTTTCTGGTACATCCTGATAATTAGCCAGAAGCTGCTTCGTATCTTTAGGCAGACAATACCCTCCATAGCCAAAGGATGGATTATTATATTGCATGCCAATACGAGGATCCAGGCACACACCCTGAATGATTTTTCTGGTATCCAGTCCTTTCATTTCAGCGTAAGTATCCAATTCATTAAAATATGAAACCCTGAGAGCAAGGTATGTATTAGCAAACAGCTTCACTGCTTCCGCTTCTGTATATCCCATAAACAAAGTCTCTATATTCTCTTTTATTGCCCCCTCCTGTAAAAGTTCAGAAAAAAGATGAGCAGCCCTTACAAGCCGCTCATCTTTCATATCTGTTCCTACAATAATTCTGCTCGGATATAAATTATCATATAATGCTTTACTCTCTCGAAGAAATTCTGGACTGAACAAAATATTAGTAATATTGAACTTCTTCCTCACCTGTTCTGTATATCCTACCGGAATAGTAGATTTGATAACCATAACCGCATTGGGATTATATTGTAATATCTGCTTAATCACTGTTTCTACTGCAGATGTATCAAAAAAATTTTTCTTGCTATCATAATTAGTAGGAGCTGCAATAACCACAAAGTCTGCTTCTTTATAGGCAGATTCTGCATTTAACGTAGCCGTCAAATTTAATGTTCTGTTTGCCAAATACTCTTCTATGTAATCGTCCTGAATCGGAGACTTTTTCTGATTAATTAACTCCACCTTTTCTGGAATAATATCCACAGCGGTAACTTGGTGGTGTTGAGCTAATAATGTGGCTATAGACAGGCCTACATACCCTGTTCCTGCAACTGCAATTCTCATGTTAATACCTCATCTATTCATTATCATCCTTTGTATTTTTCAAATCATACATATTAACTTGATTAACTGCTACTTTAGCATCATGATAATATCCATCATTCAATACATATAATACATCATCAACAATTGCAATTCCTTCAATCGCATATGAATCTTGTAATTCATATACAGGTTTAATCTCATTCGTTTCTAAATCTACCATATAAATATAACTTTCTTTAGAATAATTTGAACCAACTGAAAGATATATTAAATTATTTTCTTCATCTAAAAATATTTGATCTTGTCCTTTGATTTTCAGTTTTATTTTCCTTTTAACTTTTCCATCATATGTACAATTATACAAATATTTTTTTGTTAAAACCCACAATGTATTACTTCTACTATCGTTTGCAATTCCAGATGGCTCCAACATATCAATGTAGCCTATTTCTTGTCCATTTTCATTTATATGTCTAATTTTATTTTCCCCATAAGAACATAACCAGATGGTTCCATCCGACGCTTTGCATACTCCTTGTATATCCTTCATTTTTTCAAAACTTAAATAACAAGGTATACTGCTTGTAATAGACGAAAAATCTTTTTCAACTACTTCTATTGTAGCTTTAAACTGTTTATCATTCGGCTTATATTTACCTGCATTTCCTACTAAAAAGCAATTTTCTTCCTTATCATAAAAAAGACCTGTACATGTAAAACCTAAACCATCCTTTTTATCTGGCAATTTTAATATTCGATCAGCATAAATTTTAGTACAATTTTTCCGCAAAATCTCCACTTTAATATATGGAATCAAAAAAGCTAATGCCAAAATAAAAAAAGAAAAAAACACTATAAAAACTATATATTTTTTATTTACTTTTATCATAACTTTTTCTATTCTCCCAATAAAAATATCCTTTTTTTCCAGCTACTATTATAAATATAAGAATACTTAACACAATCATATATCTCATAATCAAATTTTTATATATAGCTGTTATAAATAACGCAACCATGCTTGTTGTTAGTAAAATAATCATTTGTAATTTTGTATTAAAATAAGTTTTCATACATATTTCGTTTATAGAACACTCTTTTTTCGCTAATACAAAATACAATATCATAGTAAGTAAATAACTTGCTAAAGAAGTATATCCACCAGCAACAAATCCATATGCTGGAATAAAAATCACATTCAATATTATGTTACAAACAGCCGAAAAAACAGAAGCAATTAAGATATATGTAGTTTTTTTATAGAAAAAAAGAACATTCACATATTGTTGATATATATACATAACAATAACACTTATTGCTAACGGCGGTATCACCCATATCGCCTCTAAGTATTTTTTCCCTCCCAGAACAAAAATTAATTCTGGAGCTAATACTATTTCTATAAAAACACAAAAAGCTACTATTATTGTTCCTATTGTTATAAATTTGCTTTTATCTTTGGAGCAATTTCGCATTTTCAGTTCTTTAAATAGCCATGATTGTAACGATAAATTTAACGCACCACTAATAATAAAAATAATCATTGCAGCACTATATGATACACTATATAAAGCTGCATCTGCATATCCATCAATTTTCTGTATCATTAAACGGTCAGATTGGTTTAACAATATCATAGATAGATAATATGGAACTAATGGCAAATTGTATTTCAAAGCTTCGACCGCAAAACTTTTTTTCCATAAAATAAAAGTATCTTTATAATTAGATATAAAAAATGGGACTGCAATAACCAGTTGAATTACTGTTCTTGTAACGACAATATAGAATATTGGATCATTTAGATTTAAAAAAACTGTTAGTGCTCCAACTATCGGACCAATAAGTCCGTATATTATTATTGCAAGCAACATCTTTTTGTATTGATTATCAACTCTTTGTCTTGATGACCATAATCCAAAACTTATCGTTCCCAGAAAAGAACTTATCATTGTTATGCTTAACGATACATTTATACCTGTATAATAATTAATTGTTTTATAAAATATTAAATATATGAATATCCAAATTATGATCAATACAATACTCAAAGATTGCATTGTAGCTGTATATGCTGCTCTATTACTATCCTCTTGAACTATTCCAGCAATATAACCATTACTGTATATTCTTAATGTTACAATAATTTCAAAAATTTCTGTCCAAGACATAAATGTACTATATATACCATATTCATTAACAGTCAAATAATGAGTTAATATTATCATTACTAACCATGGCGCAATTTTTTGGATTATGTTTCCTATAGCATACCAAGCAGCTGCTTTCATTTCTATTGGCATATATTTGTACTTTTTTATTGCATTATTTAAAAAAAGTTTCATTTTAACTCACTTAATTATTCTATAATGACTGATACAAATTTTTGTCTCCAAAAAAGAATATTGCTATAAAAATAGTTGATAAATAATGAATCCATATACTAGATCCTGTCATTCCAATTCCTATATAACACACCATTAAAAAATAAATAAATTTTCTACATTTTAAAGAAGCAATATTTTTTAGTATTCTGCCTCTAACTATAATACTTCCGAAAACTATAATGCTTCCTCCTAGTCCAAAGCATGTCAAAAATTGCAATAGAATATTATGTGTATAATAATATTCTCCAGAAGTAATATATAGTGGAATCCCAAATCCTCCAGGTAATCCCATTCTACTTTTTATATATTCTATACATACCGTGTATATATAATCCCTATTAGTTAAATAAACTTCATCATTTTTAATTTGATCTATTAGCAAATTTACGCTTCTAGATTCTATTCCATACTGAGATAACTGTTGATTTATCCAATATAATAAATCAAGTAAATTACTTAACAAAACACAAGAAAAAATTATTGTTCCTAAAATAAGTATTACTTTTTTCCATAGTTTTATTTTCTCTGAATACACATATGAAATAAAAATCATACACACTGATATGACTGCTGCCATACGTCCCCCCAGCACTGCTGTTACAAGAATATTAAAAGCTATATTAATATACAGCCATTTTCTTTTTTCGATTCCTTGCAGAACCATATATGAACCTATAAATACATTTGGTACACAAATACTTGTAAATATAGAATAAGGAATCAGTTCTTGTTTCAGTAGCACAATAGCAAGTAATACCAGCGGTAAATTTCTTTTAGAAAAAAGCCACCACTTTTCAATAAAAACTTTTAAATCAAATAAACTATTTGATATACATAAGCATGGAATCGATACTCTAATTAAAGCCTGTACGCCCTCTATAACCACATAATATTTGTAAGGTACAATAGCACAATTAATCAATATTACAGCAAAAAACATACACAAAAACAAAAGTACAAATCTATTAATTTTCACCGTAATAGCTACTGCAAATACCGCAAGCAACATATATATTATATATTCACTTATTGGAGGAAATTTAAATACATGTTCCAAAATATTTACAACATACGGAACATAAATATAGGCTACTAATATAATAGATAATAACTCCTTTTTCTTGTGTATGTTTCTTTGTATATTACTCATATAACACCTTATTTCTTATGTTTTTTAATTACCTTACTGTATATTTCTTTCCAATCATAACATGCTGTTTTTAAAAATATAAAAGGATATTTTTTTTCATAATTTCTCTTTTTCTTTTCATCCCATATTTTATTACTATCGACTAATTTTTTCGAAAATGCTTCTTTAACTTCTGCTGATAGCCACTCTCTTCCGTCATCACAAATTCTATTTCTAATATCCGCGTATGTTGGCGTTGTTAACTCAGGAATAACTCCTAACGTTAAAAATGCGTGACCATTATAACAATATGGCTGTCTGCAATGTTTCCCCACTGGTTCAAATATAATTGGTTTTTCTGGGTTCTTAAAAATATTTTGATTACTCATCTGACCATAACATGGTTTAGCTGCTCCAGTACCTAAATCAACATATAAAGTCCATGCCCCTGCATAACAAAAATCTTTTACTTTTTTTTGAAAAATATCCAATTTAAAGTCAAACATGGTTGATTTAAATTTTTTCCAAACACTTTTATATTCCTCTCTTGACATAGAGGTTAGAATTTCTTTTTTATCAGTCAAATCATTTCTTCCAACAGTAATTTGACATATTGCTCCTAGCTCCTGCTTACATAATTTGATAATATCATCAATGTCCGCAACAAGAGAATCATGTGGCATCAATTCAACTGTAAATGAACAGCCCTTTTCCCGCATTTTTTTAATATTTGAAAAATATCTATCCAGCCACCCTCTTTTCTTTAATTCTGCATAGTGAAAAGAAAACTTAAATTCTAAGTGTTCTAATAGCTCTCTTGGAAATTCTGCAATTTCATCGAATCTGCTTGTTAAAGTACCATTTGTTACTACTTCCAAAAAATGCCCTTGCAACAGTAAATGATAAATATATTTTGGCATCTCTTTAGGGATTAGTGTTTCTCCTCCTCCTGTTAAATTAATAATGCAAGTTCCTCCCAAGCGCTCTCTCGAAAGGCATTTCCCAACATATTCTGGACTATATAAAAAACTGGCCTCCCCTTTTTCATTTTCTTGAAGAGCTGAAATATAGCAATATTCACATTTTAAATTACAGTTTTTAATTGGAACATTAACAACTAACAATCTCTTAATATCCATTTTAATCCTCTCGTATTACCTCTGCCATATTTTCAAATTGATTTAGCAATTTTTTTCTGTCATAACTTTGATGTTTCCATACACTAGTTTTTTCTATCTTTTCAAACACTTCATTTAATGAAGCTGCTTTGTCAATTAAATTAGTATCATCCAGCCACTCTGCAACCCCAAAAACTTTTCCTGTTTTGTTATCTAAAACAATACATGGTGTTCCATTTAAAACTGAAAAAAGCATTGCATGTAAACGATCTGTAATAGTAACTTTGCTATTCGCGAAATTTGTCCACATTTCTTTTAATTTTTTTCTTCTTTGTTTTAATGGAACAGGTGATTTCACAATAGTGTTAATCTCTTTAATATTGTATTTTTGTTTTATTTCACTCAAAAATTCAGTTACATTTTCCTGTTTGGACTCACAATCTTTTCTCAAACATATATTAATATTTTTTTTGTCTATATCACATTTTTTTGGTGTTTCCACTCCTTTTCCATATAAAACCATATCAGGAGCTAAATATACATTTGATTTTCCAACCAAGTCAAAATTCTGCTTTATAAAATCATACGATTGTTTTTCTCTTACAAATATATGCAAATCATTATGCTTTTTAAAAATTTCTTTTGTGGTTTTACACTCTTCTATTCCAAATTCGTCAAAAGTATAATATACTGTTTGCGGAAGAATAACAACTTTGTTGTTTTGATATTCTTCTATTATTTCACGAATCACATTTTCATTATGTAACCATAAGTTCCCCATCCATCCCCCACCGGAAATTACAATTAAATCTTCTTCTGTTGCTAGCTTCTTTATTTTTTCTTTTTTCACATGATACAATGGCATTAAAATTTCAAAGTATTCATAATCGGGAAAAAAATCTTGAAAAAAATATTCTTCTTGAAGTGCAATTGCATGATCTCCCAGATTTCCATGTACAGGAGTCCCAAATAAAAATATTTTTTTCTCCCTGCTTTTTTCAATTTTTCTTATCTCTTTATACCATGTCGGATAAGAAACTGCCAATTTAATTTTCTCTTTTAATATATTCATTATAACCCTCAAAAAAATATTTAAAATTATTTTCTTTCTTGAGCAGTAAGTCCCTCATCAGCACTAACAGACAAATAAATATATTGTAATTTTTTCCATATACTGCACCTTTCGCAATAACTTGCTGATTGCTGCTTACTCCTTGCTTTTTTTTATGATAAACCGTTACTATCGGCTTATAAAAAATGCCTTTTTTTTCATAATTATTTAAAAGAAAATCCACTTCCTCTCCACATACAAACTCGCTACCAAGCCCTAAATGCTCATTGAATTCTGGACACTTAACAGCGTTCTTCTTGAAAGCAATTTCTATAGACGATCTCGACATGAGTTGTAATCTATATTTAATAAACTTTTCTTTTGAATTGTATTTTTTATACATGACATTTTGTTCTGGATCATAAATTTGTGATAAAATAACTTTAGCTGATTTTTGTTCCTGAAATGTTCTAACAATAGTTTCAAATGCATTTTCTGGATACCAACAATCATCATCAGATAATGCGATAATTTCACCAGATGCTACTTCTAATCCTTTATTTCTTGCTTTTGATAAACCTTTGACTGTCATTCTAATTTGTTTTAAATCTAAGTTTACATATTTAGAAATCAAGGTTTGCATTTTTTCATAATTGCCCTGCATTATGACTATAACTTCAATTTTTTTATATGACTGTCTATCTAAACTTTCTAGTAATCTATTTATTTCTTGCTCTCTATTTCCTAGAGTTGGCACTAAAATTGATATTTTCATTTTTTATTCCTATTTAATCTTTAACATTTTAATTACACACCAATATGTAATATGGAACAAACTTCTTGCCACACTAAGATGTTCTATATCTCTATATAAAATCCAATGATATTTTATTACTTTAAATTTATTACTGGAAATTGAATTTTTTCTTATCCTGTATTTTGCAAGTACTGATTCTATTCCGTATATATATTTTTCTTGTTTCAACATCTTTAGCCATAATGCATCATCATTACGTTTACGAATATTAGGTACTGTAAATTTACCCATTTTTTCCACATTATACATAACTGTAGAATTTCCTACTGGACAATCTAATAGTAAACGATTATAGTCCACCTTTGGCACAGACTTTATAACTTTGTTCAGTTTTTTCCCCTCTTCATCTATTTGCTCATATGAAGTACAGGAAAAAGCAATATTATGTTTCTCCATAAATGATAACTGTCTTTTCAGCTTATCCTCTGTCCAAATATCGTCCGAATCCAAAAATGCCATATAATTACCATTTGCTATTTCCATCGCCCTTGTCCTTGCAACAGCTGCTCCCGAATTTTTTTTCAAGCAAAAATATTTAATTCTAGTATCATTGTGCATATATTTTTCAACAATTTCTTTAGTATTATCTGTTGAACAATCATCAACAATGATCATTTCCCATTTTTGATATGTTTGCATTTGAACAGACTTTATTGTTTCTCCTAAAAAATCTGCACAATTATATGTCGGTGTTATGACAGATATCAATCCTTTTTCCATATTTATACCCCTACCTCATCATAGCAAAAACCGTTCGAATCATCGTCTTTATATTCTCTGCTACAGAAAACGCCTTCAGTTCCTGCAGGTTTATTTCCATCTTCTCCCCCAGCACGTCTTCCACATATACCTCGTCTGCGATTCTGCCTGCCTCTACACCGGCTGCAATCCTCTGATCCTCGTCCTTAAACTGGACGCTGGCCTCTGAGGTGACGCCTGCTGGTAAAAGCAGGGTAGCGTACATTTCATCGGTATACTGCTTCACATACTTCACTACCTCCGGGCGGGTTCCCACAAAGCTCATTTCTCCCTTCCAGATATTGATGAGCTGGGGAAGCTCATCCAGACGGCAGCCTCTCAGTTTCTTTCCTATCCGCGTAATTCTGGCGTCTCCCTGAGTTGTCACCAGGCTTCCTTTTTTATCTGCATCCTGTACCATGGTGCGGAATTTATAAATACGGAATCTTCTTCCATACTGGGTGACTCGTTCCTGGCGGTAAAAAACTGGCCCCTCTGAATCCAGACGGATCAGAATAGCCAGCACAGCCAGCACAGGAGAAAGCGCCGCCAGCATCAGAGATGATACCGTAAAATCAAACACTCGTTTTAGAAACAGCTGTCCTTTTTTACGGTTTAAGCTGTCATAATAGGGTCTCACTGCCTCTGTCCTCATGAAATCTGGCAGTTCCTCCCATTCTCTCCAAAGAATATGCTCTTTTCTATTCTTCTGCTTTTTCTTTTTATCGCTCTGCCTGGTCATTTTCTCCCTGTTTCCTTTTCTATGTATTTTTTCCTATCGTTTTATCTGTCCATAAGCAGAAGCTCCCGCACTGTATGAATGACATAATCGACCTGTTCATCTGTCAGGCTGGTATGTAACGGCAGGGTAATTTCATTTTCATACATATGGTAAGCATTGGGATAATTCTCAATATCAAATCCCAGCTTTTTATAAGCCGTGTGCATGGGAAGAGGTTTGTAGTGGACATTGGAGGCGATACCTCTCTCTGCCAGCTTCTCAATAAACTGATTCCTCTCCTCCACACCTTTTCCTGTCAGCCTCATTAAATACAGGTGACGGCTGGAATGACAGTCCCCCTCATCGTGTTTCAGAGTCTCCACTGGAAGATCCGCAAAGCCCTTCTCATACCGATCGATAATATCTCTTCTCCGCTTTAAAAGTCCTGGATACCGTTTCATCTGCACCAGACCAATAGCAGCCATAATGTCTGTCATGTTGCACTTATAATAGGGGCCTATAATGTCGTATTCCCAGGCTCCCAGTTTTGTCTTAGCCAGGGCATCCTTATTCTGTCCGTGCAGGGAAAGAAGCTGGTACTGATTGTAAATCCAGCTGCTGTCAATGCCTGGAATCTCTTTCCAGACCACAGCCCCTCCCTCTGCTGTCGTGAGATTTTTGACTGCATGGAAGGAAAAACTGGTAAAATCGGCAAACTGTCCGCACATATTTCCGCCCTTGGACGCACCGAACGCATGGGCGGCATCGGCAATTATGGCAACTCTTCCTATCGCATTCTGAATATCGTTATTTCCGTGAAATAATGCCTTCTTCTTTTCTGCAATCTCAAAAATCCTGTCGTAATCGCAGATCACTCCTGCCAGATCCACCGGAATAATTGCCTTCGTCTTCTCTGTCACTGCATCTTCCAGTTTTTCGTAGTCCATCTCATAGGAACCTGGCGCTGTATCAATCAGTTTCAGCTTTGCTCCCACATGACATACTACGCTGGCACTGGCTGTATAGGTGTAGGTGCTTGTAATAACTTCATCTCCTTCTCCAATTCCCAGCAGGCGAAGTGTCAGCTCCATACAGGCGGTAGCTGAATTCAGGCAGACTGCTTTCTCTGTTCCTACATAATCGGCAATCTGGCGTTCAAATTCCTTCGTTCTGGGACCGGTAGTAATCCATCCTGATTTTAACGCTTCTGCTGCCTCATCAATTTCCTCCTGAGTAATATCAGGCGGTGAAAATGACACCTTCATCTTCTGTTCCTCCTTTATTTTCTCCACACAAAAAAGAGCCTCATCTCTGAAGCTCTTCTCTCCTCAGCCTGATTCCGAACACAGCAGTCTGTTTCCGCCCCGCTATGGTAAGCTCTGTCACTGCCAGCCGTTTTCTCAGGTTAAATTTTACAATTTTGTCTAAAAAAAATCGGAGAGGCCCGTCTGCTCTCACGATCTCTCCTTTTTCATCTAAATACAGGTCTGTCAGTTCTGCAACCATATCTCTGCCCTCTCTGTGACAGATTTTTTTCAGGAACTCTTCCTCCTCTGTTTCCAGAGAAATAAAGCTTCCGTCATTGTCGCCCAGCAGCCTCGTATACTCCGGTATCTTCTTCAGCTCGTAAAAGAGCTGCTCCGGTTTTGCTGTCTCTAAAAATAAATAGGAGGGAAAGAGTATTTCCTTCACTGTCACCCATTCTCCTCCCAGGCGTCTGATAAATCTTCTTTTTACTGTAAAACAGTCTTCACATATCTGTGGGGAGAGATAGGCGCTCACAGCTCTGGACAGCTCTTCTTCCTTCCCTGTGATGGTCTGAATCACATACCACATGTCTGTTCTCCTGTTTTTGGGTATAGCTTCGCCATATCCGCAATAAAAAATAGTTTTTATCCCGAACGCTTCTCTCATCTATAACCTCGTTTCTTCCTTACATATGCCCCATTAGCTTTACGAAGGTTTCACGATTTTCTCCATCATATTCCTGTCGATTATAACACTATTTGAAAATACGGTCAATATCTGTGAAAAGGATCATTAGGAAAGAAATGGGAAAGATTTTCTTAGGATTTTCCTGATATTCCGGTATCTATGAAATTTCTCTAAATCCCCCTGATATCCTTGATTTTCTCCCCATAAATGATAAAATAGTTTCTACATACTTCAAAGGAGGACTCTATGAAAGCCAAAAATATTTCATCTATGGTGATCCGGATTCTGGTGTCGGCAGCGTTAATGTTTCTGCTGTTCTATTCCATGCTTCCGGCCGTTAATCTGAGAGATAAGAATTTCCTTGTCTTTCTGATTCTCTGTATTCTCATTTTCCTTGTTGTGAATTTCCTGTCCTATACCAAGGATTTTCTTCAAACTCTGGGTTCCGGGCGGGGCGTCCAGATGGTGAAGGATGAGGAAACGGGACAGTTTGTTTTCCGCAGAAACAGCGGAAAAAGAAGCGGCGTCAGCCTTGGAAGGCCTTTAAAATACGGCTTTATCGCTATCGGCCTGATCATTATTCTCATGACTGTCGCTTCTCTTCTGGGACTCCAGTTTTTCAACGCCACCCGTTACCGGGATCTGATTACCATTGAGGATGGCGATTTTGCCCAGGACGTAGCTGAGCTTAACATGTCCCAGATTCCTGTAGTTGACAAGGATACCGCCTCCCGTCTCGGCAGCCGTAAGCTGGGAGAGATGACAGAGCTGGTTTCCCAGTTTGAGATTCAGGACGACTACACTCAGATCAACTACAAGGGTTCTCCCTACCGCGTGACGCCGCTCCGCTATGCGGATCCGATCAAGTGGCTCTTTAACCACAAGGAAGGCCTTCCCGCCTACTTAACTGTGGACATGGTAACTCAGGAAACTAACCTGGTATGGCTGGAAAATGGAATGAGATACTCCCCCAGTGAATATTTCTTCCGCAACATTTACCGCTATATCCGTTTTAAATATCCGACGAAGATGTTTGAAACTGTATCCTTTGAGATCGACGACAACGGAACGCCTTACTGGATTGCTCCCACTATCTCCTACCGGATTGGCTGGTGGGACGGAAAAGACATCGACGGCGCCGTGTTAGTCAATGCCGTTACCGGCGAAAGTGAATGGTACGCCAAGGAGGACGTTCCCCAGTGGGTGGATCAGCTCTACTACGCGGAGCTTCTCATCGGCCAGCTGGACGACAATGGAAGATTCCAGCACGGATACATTAACTCTGTCTTCGGCCAGAAGGACGTGCGCCGTACTACCTACGGCTACAACTATATGGCCATCAACGACGACGTCTATCTGTACACGGGCATGAGCTCTGTGACAGCCGACGAGTCCAATATCGGCTTTGTTCTTGTCAACTGCCGGACGAAGGAAACGAAATTCTACACGGTTCCAGGCGCGACGGAGACCTCTGCCATGGCTTCTGCCCAGGGACAGGTGCAGCACTTAAACTACTCTGCTACCTTCCCTCTGCTCTTAAATATTTCCAACCGTCCGACGTATTTCCTCTCTCTAAAGGACAATGCGGGACTTGTGAAAATGTACGCCTTTGTAGACGTGGAGCAGTACCAGATCGTAGGAACCGGACAGACTATTGACGAGGCCAAGAGCAATTACAGAAAAGCGCTGAACCTGGAAGACGTGGAGGTGCAGGAGCTTGTGGACAGCACGGAAATCTCCGGAACCGTCGCTTCTCTTGCCAGCGCGGTTGTGTCCGGCAATACCTGCTATTACTTTACTCTTGAGGGAGATTCCCAGGTATACACCGCCTCTGTAGACATTCACGAGAAGCTTCCTTTCATGCAGCCAGGCGCAGAATTATCCTTCTCCTATGCGGAGGACGGCGCTGTACGGCAGGTAACAGAGGTTCACGAGCTTACCCTTCCTGACAGCGGGGACATTTCCAGCCAGACGGAAGCTCCCGAAGCAGATTCCATCCAGCCTGAGACTTCAGAAGAAGTCTCTCCGGCTGATTCTGAGGCCGGACAGCCGGCAGACGGACAGTAGGAGGAAGCTTTCCCATGAAATCTGACGATATTATTATGAAAACAGGAATTGTACATATCCTGGACTCGTCTGTGGGCGTGCCGGTTCTCTCCGACTGCCCCATCGATCTGTCCGGTGATCTGTCCGATTTTCTGAAGGCCCACATTGAAAAGTTTACAGAAAGCGACGACGTCAAGCTCTGCCGCTTTGGAAACGATTCTCCTGTCAAGCAGCTTCTGGAGCAGTGTACCCCGGAAACCTTTGTGGAGACCAGCAAGCAGCTGGCCCAGCTGCTCTACGACATTATGAACGCTAATATCGATATTCCTCCGGCCGACGTTGCGGTGGTGGTCTTCTCCTCCGGGGGAAGCGATTATCTGGCCCTTCTGAAAATGAATTACAAGACTTCCTACACCCATCTGACCAAGGAGCAGGAAGGCAAAAACGCCAACAGCATTATTCTGCAGAAGGCTCTGCTTCCAGGCCAGGGGCAGAAGCTCTCCGAGGCCTTTGTCGTGAATCTGGGAACAGGAGAGCTTCTGGTGACGGAGAAAAAGTACGAGGTAAACGGCGAAAAACGTCTGTATTTTTCCGAGCTGTATCTGGAATGCCACGCTCCTCTGTCTCAGAAATCAAAGCTGGATATTGTGACAAGAGCGGTGGAGCAGGTCAACCGGAAGTATTACGGGGATGACGACGCAGAACGCAAAATGGAAATTAAAAATGTCATTTACAAGGAGCTGGAGGAGGAGGGCGCCATCAAGGTGGAATCTCTCCGTGAAAAGGTTTTTCCAGACAGCCCGGAAATGCAGACTGCCTTTGATGAGAAAATGGAGAAATACAATCTGTCCTACGAGACAGTCCAGCCCAAAAATGAGCAGACGGTAAAAAAATTCCAGAGCCAGCGTCTGACGACCGATACGGGAATCGAGATCACTATTCCCATGGAGGAGTACCAGAATCCAGACCGGGTGGAATTTATCACAAATCCAGACGGAACCATTTCCGTTCTCATTAAAAACATCGGTCATCTGATGTCAAAGTAGGAGAAACGCCTGACGGAATTTTTCCTGCTGAATCCATTAAATACAGAAAGAGAGGAGGAAGGTTTCATTCCGGCAGTTTTATGCCGAAACGAAGCCTTCCGCCTCTCTTTTTATCTTCCTGTTATGTTCCACCTTCTATGACGCTATATCATGGCTCTGTAGCCTGCCTTCCACCTGGACAGAAGCTCTCCCTCTGCCTGCCTGCGGGCAGTCTTTTCCTGGTTAAACAGCTCCTCCGCCTGTCTCACGCTCTCAGAATGTCTGGCCCGGCTTACCGCCTCTTCAAATTCTTCCTTCCACTGCTCTTTCCGGCTGTCCAGCAGTCCGGCGCCGAATCTGGCCTTGACAGACAGCTTTGGATTTAGAAGCGTCAGATGGTACATCCGCTTTACTGTGTCCGGATCCTTTCTGTAGCTCCAGGACATCTCATAAGCCTGCATGGCCTTGTCAAACCAGAACAGGCCTGCATAGCAGGCAGCCATATTGTTCCAGACCTTTCCCAGAAATTCGTCATCCGCCGCCTTGTTGTGCTGGCTGTCCAGCAGCTTTTCATATCCCCGAAGCGCTGTGCCGTACTGGCGCAGCGTGTAATAGTAGTCTGCCGTAGCCTTGGCAAACTCCAGCGATCCCATATTCCGATAGGAGCTGATCTTCTGCCGGAAAGCCGTAATCTCTTTCGGACTGTAAAAATGGCATTCTTCCAGGAACATAAAGATCAGCTCGTCCTCGTCCGCGCCGGTTCTCAGCCCGTTTTCCAGCCTTGCCGCCAGAACAGTCATTCTCAGCTCTTTCTCAATAAACTCTGTCAGCCGCTCATCCAGAAAATGATCCATGGCCAGCAGAGGGTAATTATAAATCACATAGCAGAGCTCCTGGGAAGACCAGATATGGACGCCCAGGGCCTCAATATAGAGAGGATGCGTTACCTCCTCCTGTCTGCACAGTATGAAACTCATAGTACCACCTCTTGTCTCACCATGGCCTTTGAAGCTGGAAACAGCTCGCCAAAGCCTTTATCCCTTACCATAATAATCATGGTGCTCTCATCTGAAAAACCGATGGTCACCTGAATCCGGTTCGTCTTGTTTTCACGGATGGGGAAATCCTGAAGCGCCACAGGCACCACTCTCCTTTTCCTCTGATCCAGGGAGGAAATCACAAACTCCAGATGGTCTTCTCCATCCGCAATCAGATCCACCGTGCTTCTGGCCTCATACCAGTTGTCTCCTGCTGCCGCCAGAACCAGGCTGGTATCCTTCCCCCGGTTCAAAACCCGCAGGGAAATAGTATACTGAAGCCTTCCCTCACAGATACAGGTAAACGGATAATCGGTGCGTTCTCTCTCATAATCTGCGCCCCGGTAGGCGGCTCCCTTTGAAAACAGGCCGTACTCTGCAAACACTCTCCTCTTGCTGCAGATTTTCTTCATAAAGCTGTGGGCCCAGTCCGTGGTGGCAAAGCCGTCTCCTGTAAGAATAACCGCGGAAAACAGACGCTTATCTAAAATTCTGTCTGCACAGGCCGCCAGAAACTGATCCTCTGAGGCGGCTCCCTCCGGTCTCTTTAAATACTCTAGGGTAATTTCTTCCTGAAGATCCTCCCGGTCGGCAGTGACAATCATTCCTCTGGATCCCCTCTGAGTCTTCAGCTCATAGTACCTGGCGCAGCCCTCGGACAGCTCGAACATCCCCACCTGATTGCTCCACACATCCCTCTTCTGGCTCATCACATAGTAGACAAAGCTCTCCGTATGGCTCACGATGTGAACGCGGCTTCTGTCAATTCCCAGGTAATCGGCGCAGTAAAGAAGGCTGTCCATCAGCCTTATCTCCGGCTTTCTCAGGGCAATGACCAGACGGCTTATCTCCTCCTTCTCAGCTTCCTTTTTCGGAAGCTCCAGCGCCTCCTTTAAAAAACGCTTCAGCAAATCCAGTCCTGTATAACCGTTTTCCCTCTCCGGCTCCTTCTCGTCCCGCTGTATTCTGGAGAGAAGACTGTCCCAGTGCGGATCGCCTGCCATGGCGCGGGCGGAGGCTTCCTCCCCCACATACCACTCCTCTGATTGTCTGTTTTTGCAGATCGCTGTCTTGATCGTCCATGTCCGTTCCGGCTCCAGCGCCGTTATGGACGTATAGGTATCGCACAGGTCGACTCCCAGTACAAGTCCGTCCATCTCTCAGCAAGCCCCTTTCTTCTATTACTTGATCCTGTCCATTTTCCCTGTCTGCCCTTCCCCGTCTGCTTCTGCCTCTCTGTTAGGTTAGAGAAGTCCGAACAGCGCCTGGGAAACAGCGTCAGCCGTCAGGTACTCCTCCATCTGGCTTCTCAGGGTATTTTCATTTTTCATGTCAAAGCTCAGTCCCATCTGGTTGAGAAGCGCAAAGCGCGTTCCCTCCCGCTTTACCGGCGGCTCTCTGCGCTCCAGGCTTCCGGAAACGGCAGGGGCCTGATCCCCCCGTTTCCTGTAAATCTGGTACTCCAGGACCTCCCCCTCAAAAACCACTTTTTCCCGCACGAAAATGCCCTTGTAAACTTCCTTCATCTCCTCGCAGACAAACTCCTGCTCCTCTGGAAGCACGCGCACCATCAGCACAGGATCTGAATCCTTTTCCCCGTGGAATTCGATCATCTCTTTGTCGAGAAGCCGTTCCGGCACAGCCGCAAACCTGGATAATTCTTTAAAATAGGCAAATTCCATGCCAGCCTCCAACAGCACCTCTGTAACCGCTCTGCACAGCTCCTCCTGCTCCTTCGTGAGAGACGGCAGAGAAGCGTAATACTTGGTCAGGGCCAGCAGGTAAATATCCGGGATCCGGTCCCGGTCGGAGCTGTTGTAGACCGCTCCCTCCAGGTAGGCGAACACTTTGTCCTGAGCCGGTTTTTCCTCCATAAAATACTCGATGCACTTTACGGTAAAATAGGCCTTTACAATCATTTCCCTGGTCTTTTTCCTGGATGCGTACAGGTCAAACACCCGGTCTATCTTTTCTGTGCAGCCGGTAAACAGCATCTGGCAGAGCAGCCGCTCTTCCATATCTGCGGTATCCGCCTGATCTCTGACAGCCGCCAGCAGAATGCAGAACATCTGATCCACCGTTCCGTTAAAGTATTCGCACAGATAGCTGAGAATAGCGCCGTCCGCTCTGCCCTCCTGGAAAATCTGGAAAGAAAGATTTAACAGGCGCTCATCCTCCCGCATCAGGCTCTCTAACAGCATTTTTACAACCAGCTTTTTCAGTTCAGCCGTCTCCAGCCGTTCGCTTCCATATCGGCACAGCATATCGTATGCCTCTGAATAGCAGCCCTGGGCAATCAGCGCTTTCATAATCTGCGCTCTCTCATCAGGGCTTATGGAATCCTTGTCAGCAGCCAGCAGGAAGGCAGCCGCCCTCTCTCTGTCTCCCTGTCCGCCCAGGGCCAGACTGTCCACATAGCGCCGGATCAGGGCAGACATAATCTTTTTCCTGTAAATGGGGTGAAGCGACGGCTCTGAAAGCGCTTTCACAAGGATTTCCTCCTCGTTTTCCGTCATGGATCCAACCGCTCCCGCTCTCTCCTTCTCCTCCCGGTCAAGAGCCCTCTGGCAGGCATTTAACAGCAGGCTCGGGTGCTCCGGATACACCTGAAAGCACCGCTTAGCCAGTTCTTCTCCTTCCATGGCCGCAGACGTCTCGTAAGGCGTGCTCATAAACCGGTTCCCAGCCTCGTCCTGGAACATCAGGATATCGCGGCTGGAAAAAAGAGGCACATAGGCGGTCTGCTCTGTCAAAGGATAGGCATCCTCTGTCGTCAGCTCCTCATGGCGCACTATGACATACCGGATACGGCTGTCCTTCACCGTAATGCAGTTGGATTTCAGCACAGACGGAAGCACCCTGGCCAGCTGCCGGTCCACCACATCCGGGTAAATCACCGTTTTGTAAATCACCGCCAGATCTCTGCTGATCTTTCCCGCAAACAGCTGGGAAAGAGCGAATTTTTCAATTTCCCTCTCATAAAACCGGAACATCGACTCGTCATCCCGGTAAAATTCCAGCACATTCCGGTACAGTCTGGCCTTTCCCTTCTCATTCAGTTCATTTCCATAAGAAAAATAGAGAAGCATTTCCCTGGAAAGAGGCTTTTCGTAATTTTCCGGAAGGCAGTACAGATAGTACTCGTAGAGCTTTGTCAGAGCCAGCTTTGCCTCTACGCCCTTTTCGTACCATGGAAAATACTTGTTTTCCCGGCATCCCCCGCGGATCAGCATGGCACAGACAGCGGAAAGGATCTCCGTATTCTCGAACTGGGCATAAAGAGCTGTCAGTATTTTAAGCCCAAAGGGCCAAAATTCCTTTTTCCTGTCAATCACATCTGCCGCGGCCAGAGCCGTTTCCTCAGACAGCAGTCCTCTTCTGGCTCCAAAATAGATCACATGGGACTCAAAGGGCTCCATATTCCTCAGAAACTCCGGTTCCTTCGCCAGAATTCTGCAGGCTTCCAGAAACAGGAATGGGCTGGCGGCTCCCTCTCTGAATTGTCTGCGCAGATCTGCATAGACGGCGGCCGGGCTGGCGGCCAGCTCCGGATCCAGACGGAGAATCATCATATATAAATAGAAGTTTCCCGGTTCTGCCGCCAGATGGCGGCGCAGCAGCCTCAGGAGAGCGTCTCTCTGCGCCTCGTCGCCTGACAGGGAAACCTGGATATACTGGAACAGCAGATAGTTCATAACTCTGCTGTCACGCTCCGCGAGGATCTGTTCCCTGACAGAATCCAGGATAGCCTGAGCCCGGTCTCTGCGCCCCACAGCCAAAAGGTGCTCCGCCTCCAGCAGGCGGACCGCGCTGTCTTCATAGGAAATTTTCATCTGGGACAGCAGACGTCCCATAGAAGAAGCCAGACGCCTCTGGCTAAGCGTTCTCTCGTCCTTAACCTCAGGCTTTTTCTTCTTCCTGCCTGTCTGCCTGGTCTGGTTCTCCTCCTGTTCCTCTTCTCCCTCGCCGCCAGACTCGTAAGACGGCTCTGCGAGAGCCTCGTACTGCAGCCGCAGCTCCATATAATTTCTCAGATCCTCCCGGAAGGAAATGCTTTTCTGGGCCTTCTCGCCTCCCACTGTCACGGAAATGGAAATCTTGTGCGTCTCCCCGGCGGCCGTCACAAAGACAGCGCCGTAATTCCTTCCCCCGTGAAGGTTTTCTGACAAAATCTGAAACGGAAGAGAGCATACTCCGTTTTTAAAGTCTTCCTGAGTCACGGTGCGCTTTAACAGGTGGATAAAATCTCCGTCTGCCTCTGCTTCCAGGCAGATATATCCCCACCCTCTGCTCTTAATCTCAATGGAGTCCTGAATATGGCCGGACGGATTCTCGTAGGTTTTCTGCTCTTCATCGAAAAAAATACAGAAGGGCTCCTTTACTCCGAGCCCATTCAGAAATTCTTCCAGAAAGCACTGCCTGCTGCCGTGTCCCTTCAGCCCCTCGTATACCGCCCGCACATGGGGATCCTGCATAAAGGGCGCTTCTGCAAAATCAGGATAATCTAACAGCCTGAGAGCCGTATCTCCGTCTCTCCCCGCCAGTCTGGCAAAATCCTCCGGCGTCTTAAGACTGCTCAGCACGCTTCCCGACGCAGCCAGATCCACATAAAATACATAGGGAATTTCTATCTCTCCGCAGCTGGTGACCAGATTGAACATTCCGTCAATCTCATCACCAGCCTCCATAAAGGAAGTGTCCACCTCATAAGCGATCCGGTTTCTCACTCCGCCAAAGGACGCGTGATCCGCAAAGATCCGGACTCTGTCGCTGGTGGAATACGCCAGTCCCTTGACGCTTCCTCCGCCCTCGGTTCCGATAAACAGTTCTCTTCTTACCGTTGTATTTGTTCTGATTGTCTCTTCTATTGCATCCGGCGTCCAGATCACCTTTGGTTTTGATGTATCCACAATGCCCATGGCCAGCCGGTTGATTCGTTCTCTCATAGCATTCTCACCTGCAGTATTCGTATTGCTTCCAAAATCTGTTTTCTATTTTAGCATACTTTCCTTTCAATTACACTACATAAAATCGACTTTTTGGCAAAGGCTTGATTTCAGAAAATAAACTTGATATGATAGATATTATCAGGAATAAAATCTCAGAAAAGAAAGGGATCGCATTATGACAAACAGTGAAAAAGCTCTGAAACTCCATGAGGAGTGGAATGGAAAAATTGAGACCGTCTCCAAGGCAGCCGTTAAAAGCCGCGAGGATTTAGCTCTGGCCTACACGCCCGGCGTGGCGGAGCCATGCAAGGTGATCGCCGAGAATCCGGAGGCAGCCTACACATACACGATCAAATCCAACACCGTAGCCGTGGTATCCGACGGAAGCGCCGTTCTGGGCCTGGGAAATATCGGACCGCTGGCAGCCATGCCGGTTATGGAAGGCAAAGCCGTCCTCTTCAAGGAGTTCGGCGGGATCAACGCCTTCCCCATCTGCCTGGACACCCAGGACACAGAGGAAATTATTGAGACCGTTGTCCGCATTGCTCCTGCTTTCGGCGGCATCAACCTGGAGGATATCTCCGCTCCCCGGTGCTTTGAAATTGAGGAGCGCTTAAAAGAGCGCCTCTCCATCCCTGTTTTCCACGATGATCAGCACGGCACTGCAATCGTAGTGCTGGCCGGCATTATCAACGCCTTAAAGGTAACGGGAAAGAACAAGGAGACAGCCCAGGTCGTTGTAAACGGCGCGGGCAGCGCGGGAATCGCCATCACAAAGCTGCTCCTTACATACGGTTTTCAGAATATCACCCTCTGCGACAAGGCGGGCATGATCTGCGAGGGCATGGAGGGTCTCAACTGGATGCAGGAAAAGATGGCCAAAGTGACCAATCTCGGAAAGCGGACTGGAAGCCTGGCAGACGCCTTAAAGAGCGCGGATATCTTTGTGGGAGTCTCCGCTCCAGGCATCGTGACGCCTGAGATGGTCGCTTCCATGAACCATGACGCGATTCTCTTCGCCATGGCCAATCCGGTTCCTGAGATCATGCCGGATCTGGCCAGAGAGGCAGGAGCCAGAGTCGTTGGAACCGGACGTTCTGACTTCCCCAACCAGGTTAATAACGTCCTGATCTTCCCTGGCATTTTCCGGGGCGCTTTAGAGGGACGGGCCTGCGCCATCACAGAGGAGATGAAATTAGCGGCGGCCGAGGCCATCGCTTCCCTGGTATCTGAGGAGGAATTAAGCGACGTCAATATTCTTCCGGCTGCCTTTGATCCGAGAGTGGCCGACGCGGTCAGCCAGGCTGTAAAGGAGCATATCCGTTAGCCTGCCCCAATCAGTTTTTCTTTAAAGGAGTTTTGCTATGTTAGCTGAACCAATGACATTATACAAGCTGATGAATCTGTACATGCTGAAACAGGTAAATTTTCCTCTGACAAACGCCCAGCTTTCCAGCTTCTTCCTGGATCGGGACTATACAAGCTACTTTACGCTTCAGCAGGCCTTAAACGACCTGCTGGACGCGGGACTCATCCGCCAGGAGACGGTTCACAACAGCACCCGCTACGAGATTACCCCGGAGGGGGAGGATACGCTGGATTTCTTTGGAAAAACCATTTCCCCCGCTATTGTGGAGGACATGAACGAGTACCTGAAGGAGAACAAATTCCGGATGCGGGACGAGGCCGGTTTTATCTCTGATTTCTATAAATCCACCAATCAGGATTACACCGTTCACTGTGAGGTGCGGGAGGGGAAAAACGTCCTGATCAGCCTTGACGTCTCCGTGCCTGACAAGGAACAGGCGGAGAGCATGTGCAATCACTGGAAAGGCAAAAGCCAGGAGATTTACTCCTTTATTATGAAATCTCTGATGAGCGACAAGCCGGTCAAGCCTTAACAGGGGACCGGTACAGGAGGAATCCCATGTTTCGAACACGGACAAAGCCGGAGCCTGTACGCCTCCGCGATCTCATCCGGGGCGATTTCAGCCAGGCCAGAAGGCGGTATCAGATGTTTAAGCGGAAGTGTTTCATCTTCCTCTTCCTTCCGGCAGCTGTTTTCGCCATCCTGAACCGGGCAGCGGAGGAATATGCGAAAATAAAGGCCCTGCAGGAAAAAAATGCGCGCCGTCCATAGCGCGCGTCTCTCACTAAAAGAAAAGAACAGCCATTCCGGCCGCTTTTTAAGGCAGCCTGGACAGCTGTTCTTTTTTTGAAGCCAGCGTCAGTGTACACTGACGCTATTTTTTATGTTTCCCTCCGCGCACCGACGCCAGCATCTTTTCATGCAGAACAGCCATCAGCGCCAGGATAACAATCAGAAAAACGGGAAATAAAGCCGCGCCTGCATGGCTGGCAATCACGCCGAACAGAGGCGGCATGCTGAGGCTTCCCACATAGGCGAAAGCCATCTGCACACCGATGACTGCCTGGGATTTGTCTGCTCCGAAATGCTCCGGCGTAGAATGAATGATAGACGGATAGATGGGAGCGCATCCCAGTCCAGTGAGAATCAGGCCCGCTGACGCAGCTCTGCTCCCAAAGGGCAGGAAAAGGCAGAGAATTCCCAGAAAAATCACAGCTTCGCCAAGGCGTATCATCCGGGTATCCCCCAGCTTCATAGTCAGAAAGCCGCTGATCGCTCTTCCCGCCGTAATTCCAAGGAAAAACAGGCTGACAAAACCGGCCGCCGCCTCTGCTGAAATTCCCCTGCATAACACCAGATAGCTGCCAGCCCAAAGTCCCGCCGTCTGCTCCAGAGCGCTGTAGCAGAAAAAGGCCGCCAGAATTTCTTTTGCACCTGGGAGCCTGACAATCCCGCCAATGGACAGGGGCCTGCGGCCTGCCTCTGTGGACAGGCAGGCCGCTTTCTCTCCGGATGCCCGCCTCTTTTTCCACAGGGGAAGGCTGGCTGCAAGAACAGCGCTAAGAGCAAACTGGAGCACGGCAATACAGCGGTATCCCATATTCCATCCATGGCCGCCTTCCAGCGCAGCCCCCATAATATACGGTCCCAGGGAAGCTCCTACGCCCCACATGCAGTGCAGCCAGCTCATATGGCTTCCCGTATAGTAAAGCGCCACATAATTATTCAAGGAAGCGTCCACGCTCCCGGCGCCGAGGCCGTAGGGAACCGCCCACAGGCACAGCTCCAGATAGGAGCCGCTGGTGGAAAATCCCAGCAGGGACACAGCTGTCATGCATACGCTGGCAGCAGTCACTCTTCCTGTGCCGAACTGCCTGGTCAGACGGTCGCTCTGCAGACTGGAAAAAATGGTGCCCGCCGAGATAATCATGGAAATAACGCCCGCATAGGACACGGGAACTGAAAATTCCAGGTACATGACGGGCCAAGCCGATCCCAGGAGGGAATCGGGAAGGCCGAGGCTAATAAAGGCCAGATAGATGATTCCAAGCAGCAAATGAAACACTACTGCTCTTCCTCCGCAGCAGTTTTCTCAATATAGTCCCAGATCTCTTCCCTTCCCTGCTTCGTCTCGGCAGAAAACGGAATCAGAACGTCCTCCGGCTGCATGGACAGTCCCTCCCGCACCATTTTCACATGTTTGGCTATCTGGCTTCTCTTTAATTTATCCGCCTTGGTGGCAATGATCACCGGGCGGTAGCCCTGGTCTAAAATCCACTGATACATGAGGCGGTCGTTCTCCGACGGATCGTGGCGGATATCAATCAGCAGAAATACGCATTTTAACATCGGAGACTTGTGAAGATAGTTCTCAATCATCTTTCCCCATTTGGCCTTTACCTCCTGGTTGGCCCTGGCATAGCCGTAGCCCGGCAGGTCCACATAGTAGAAGGCGTCGTTAATGTGGTAAAAATTGATCGTCTGGGTTTTTCCCGGCTGAGCCGACGTTCTGGCATAGGCCTTCCGGTTCATCAGCGCGTTAATCAGGGACGATTTCCCTACGTTGGACTTCCCGGCAAAGGCAAACTCCGGCTGCGTATTGGCCGGAAGCTTGCTGGTGATGCCGCAGACAGTCTCCAAATCTACTTTTTTTATAATCATTTTCGTTTCCTTTTCTCTCTTACTCTGAGAAGAGCATCCATTTTTCCTGTCTTATTTTTTCTCAGCGGTTCCAAGCAGAGCTTCCCTTAAGACCTCCTCCATGGACGTCACAAAGACAATTTCCATGCCCTTTGTGATTTCTCTGGACAGCTCCTCCACGTCCGGCCTGTTTTTCGCCGGCACTAAAACCTTCTCTATGTGAGCCATTCTGGCCGCCAAAAGCTTCTCCTTCAGGCCTCCGATGGGAAGAACCCGTCCCCGCAGCGTCACCTCTCCTGTCATGGCCGTCTTAGCTGAAACCAGACGATTTGTCACAGCTGACATCATGGCAGCTGCCATGGTAATTCCGGCGGAAGGTCCATCCTTTGGCACAGCCCCCTCCGGGATATGAATGTGGATATCATGCTTCTCAAAATAGCTGTTTTTCACGCCATATTGATCTGCCGCAGAGCGGACATAGCTTAAAGCCGTCTGGGCTGACTCCTTCATCACATCTCCCATCTGTCCTGTCAGCTGGAGGACTCCCTTTCCAGGCATGACGTTTACCTCGATCTCCAGAGTATCGCCGCCTACGCTGGTCCAGGCCAGTCCCCGGACAATTCCCACCTGATCCGTCTCACATGCGTCCTCGAACTGGATTTTCTCCCGTCCCAGGTATTTTTCCAGATTTTTCTCCGTAACCCGGATTGTCTTCTCATGTCCGGCTTTTTCTTTTCCAGCTTTCTTATCAGCCTTCTCTGTCTTAATCTCCGCTGCCTTGAGAGACTTTGTTTTCTGCCGGCTCTTCTCTCTCATCTGCTCCTCCAGAATCTCTCTGGCCGCCTTTCTGCAGATATCTCCAATCCGTCTCTCCAGGTTCCTGACGCCTGCTTCCCTGGTGTAATTGTGGATAATCTTTTCCAGAGCTGCTCCCGAGACGGACAAATCCTTCTTCGTCAGGCCGTGGCGCTCCATCTGCTTGGGAATGAGATAATTCTTTCCAATGTGGAATTTTTCATTCTCTGTGTAGCTGCTGACCTCTATCACTTCCATACGGTCCAACAGCGGCCCTGGAATCGTCTGGGTGGTGTTGGCAGTGGCGATGAAAAGAGCCTCCGACAGATCCACCGGAATCTCCACATAGTGATCCCGGAATTTCACGTTCTGCTCGCTGTCCAAAACCTCCAGCAGAGCAGAGGAGGTGTCTCCCTTGTAGTCGCTGCTGACCTTGTCAATCTCGTCTAACAGCATCAGGGGATTTTTTACTCCCGCCTGCTTCAGGCCCTCCACAATGCGGCCTGGCATGGCTCCCACATAAGTCTTCCTGTGTCCTCTGATCTCGGCCTCGTCGTGAACGCCTCCCAGGCTGATGCGCACGTATTTTTTCCCCAGCGCTCTGGCCACAGATCTGGCGATGGACGTCTTTCCCGTACCGGGCGGGCCTACCAGGCAGATAATCGGGCTGGTTCCCTTTTTCGTCAGAATTCTGACTGCCAGGTACTCTAACACCCGCTCCTTCACCTTCTCGAGGCCATAGTGATCCTCGTTCAGAATCTCCTCCGCATGGCGCAGGTCGTTATTATCCCGGGTCACCTTATCCCAGGGAAGCTCCAGCACAGTTTCCAGGTAGGTTCTGAGCACGTTGGCATCCTGGCTTCCGCCTGGCATCCCCTTAAACCGCTCGATCTCCTTGGCAATTCTGTCCTTTACCTCTTTTCCTGCCTTGAGGGACGCCAGCTTTTCCTTCAGCTCATCAGCGTCGGACATGGGGTTATCCTCCCCCAGCTCCTCCCTGATAATCCGCATCTGCTCTCGTAGAATGTAATCCTTCTGATTTTTGTCAATGGCAGCCTTTACCTTGGACTGAAATTCCTTTTTGACCTGAAATACTTCGATCTCTGTCAGCAGAATACTCACAATCTGCTCATACTGCCCGGTCAGATATACCTGGTCCAGAACCTGCTGCTTTACCGTATATTCCCACGGGAACTGAACGGCAGTCTGATTTAACAGCTCAGGAAGCTCTGTAATCGCCAGCAGATTCGGCAGAATCTCCCTGGCTGCCGTCTGATCCACCCGGCCGTATTCCTCCAGCTTCTCCTTCACAATCCGGATCATGGCCTCTTTCTCAACCTGCCCCAGATTTTCTTCCTCCGTCGCTCGGATCTCCGCCTCGCCTTCCAGGTAGGAGCCGTCGGCATTCAGAGATAAAAGCTCTGCTCTCTCCTCTCCCTCGGCCATGACGCGGATCACTCCGCCCGGCAGCTTCACCAGCTGCTTTACCATGGCAATGGTTCCCATCTGATACAGATCCTCAGCCTGCGGATTCATCTCCTCTGTCCGCTTCTGGGTTACCAGAAGGATCTTCTGATCCCCCACCATAGCTTTCTCCACTGCTGCAATGGATTTTTTCCTGCTTATGTCAAAACTAATGATCATCTGCGGCAGCACCGTCAGTCCGCGGAGAGCCACCACAGGTATAGTCAGTTGTGTACGTTCCATTTACTTCTCCTGATTTTGTAAATCTCTGTTCTTTGCAAAAGGGGATCTGTAGCTTTTACAGATCCCCTTTTTAACAACACTGCGATTCCTGCCGATTAGGCAATCTCGCCTGTCTTATCCTTCTTTAAGCGCCCGGTAAATGACTTACGGGGTACTGTATTTTCTCTGTATACAATCTCCGGCCCGCATTTGCCCTCCACCACGTCTTTGGTGATAGTGCAGATGCCGATACTGCTGTCCGACGGAATCTCATACATGATATCCATCATAACTGATTCCATGATAGCGCGCAGTCCTCTGGCTCCTGTCTTTCTCTCTACCGCCATATGGGCAATCGCGTACAGGGCGTCGTCTGTAAACTCCAGCTTCACGCCGTCCAGATCGAGAAGCGCCTGGTACTGTTTTACAATGGCATTCTTCGGCCTGGACAGAATCTCCACCAATGCGTCCTCGTTCAGAGACTTTAACGGCACCGTCACCGGAACACGTCCGATAAACTCAGGAATCAGGCCGAATTTCGTCAGATCCTCCGGCATCACCTGGGCTAACAGCTCGTCAATGTCAGAGCTCTGCCTGTCGGCAATCTCCACCTCAAAGCCGATGGATCCGGCTCCCAGACGATTCTCTACAATCTTCTCCAATCCGTCGAAGGCTCCTCCGCAGATAAAGAGAATGTTGGTAGTATCGATCTGAAGAAGCTCCTGCTGCGGATGCTTTCTGCCTCCCTGGGGCGGAACGCTGGCAACGGTTCCCTCCAGAATCTTTAAGAGGGCCTGCTGAACGCCCTCGCCGGAAACGTCTCTTGTGATGGATACGTTCTCTGACTTCTTTGTGATCTTGTCAATCTCGTCAATATAGATAATTCCGTACTCAGCCTTGCTGATATCGTAATCAGCTGCCTGGATAATCTTAAGCAGAATGTTCTCCACATCCTCGCCCACATATCCGGCCTCTGTCAGTGTCGTGGCGTCGGCGACTGCGAACGGCACGTTCAGGATTTTAGCCAGCGTGTTGGCCAGATAGGTCTTACCGGATCCGGTCGGGCCCAGCATCAGAATATTGCTCTTCTGAAGATCCACCTCCTGAGCGCCCTGGGAGGTAATTCTCTTATAATGGTTATAGACAGCCACGGAGAGCACCTTCTTGGCTGCCTCCTGTCCTACCACGTACTCGTCGAGAAACTCCTTAATCTCCTTCGGCTTCAGCAGATTGATGCCGCTGAAATCAATGCCCTTCGTATTCTCTGCGTCGCCCAGCTCCTCCTCCAGAATCTCCGCGCACAGCTCAATACAGTCGTCACAGATATATACGCCGTTGGAACCGGCGATCATCTTTCGTACCTGATCCTGCGTTTTCCCGCAGAAGGAACATCTGATATTGTCGTCTTGTCTGCCTGGCATTCGCCCACCTCTACTCTCTCTCTTCATAATCAGCGGCCTGTGATGACACGGTCAATGAGACCATACTTCAGCGCCTCTTCTGCTGTCATATAGTTGTCGCGGTCCGTATCTCTCTCAATCACCTCGTACGGCTGGCCTGTATTGGCTGCCAGAATCTCGTTTAACTTCTTCTTCGTCCTGAGAATATTCTCAGCAACGATCTGAATCTCTGTCGCCTGGCCTCTGGCGCCGCCGGAAGGCTGATGAATCATAACCTCCGCGTTTGGAAGAGCCAGTCTCTTGCCCTTGGCGCCTCCCGCTAACAGAAAGGCTCCCATGCTGGCCGCCATTCCGACACAGATAGTGGAAACATCACATTTAATGTAGTTCATCGTATCGTAAATCGCCATTCCTGCTGTTACGGAACCGCCCGGGCTGTTGATGTAGAGATGGATATCCTTGTTCGGATCCTCAGACTCCAGAAACAGGAGCTGCGCTACAATCAGACTGGCGGACACATCCGTTACCTCCTCGCCCAGGAACACGATGCGCTCCTTTAAGAGCCTGGAGAAAATGTCATAGGAACGCTCTCCCCGGCTGGTGGACTCAATGACATAAGGTACTAAACTCATACAATGCCTCCTATTCTCGTCTGACAGAGCAAGATTCTCTATGCAAATCTTCCTCGTCGTTATGACAAAAAGCACAGGGATGCCGAAAAAATCCGGCCTCCCTCTGCCCTGTGTTTGTCTTGATTTCGTTTCTCAGCTTTTGCAGATTAAACTAACTTAGCCTCTGCCACAAGAAGCTCTACTGCCTTCTTAACAGCCAGATCCTTCTTCATCTGCTCCAGCTCGCGCTCACCGAGAAGGCCCTTTAACTTGTCAGCCTCCATCTTGTAAGCCTCAGCCATCTTTGCGATCTCCTCATCGACAGCTGCTTCCTCTACCTGGATGTTCTCAACCTCAGCCACCTTCTCCAGAACAAGGCCTGTCTTGATCTGTCTTACAGCCTGCGGCTTCATCTGATCCATGATGTTCTCTCTTGTCATGCCTGTGAACTGCATGTACTGGTTAATGTCAAGTCCCTGGCTCTGAAGTCTTCTTGCATAGTCGTCGAACATGCCGCGAAGGCGTGTCTTAATCATAGCCTCCGGAATATCCATCTGAGCGTTGTCTGTAACCTTGTCGATTACCTTGTTCTCGTTCTCAGCGGCAGCTGTCTTCTCTTTTCTCTCTGTAAGAGTCTTCTTTAAGTCCTCTTTGTACTCAGCCAGAGTCTCGAAATCGGAAACCTCTCCTGCAAACTCATCGTTTAACTCAGGAAGCTCTTTTACCTTGATCTCTTTTACCTTAACCTCGAACTTGGCAGGCTTTCCAGCCAGCTCCTTTGCGTGGTACTCCTCCGGGAAAGTAACCTCAAGCTCCTTTGTCTCGCCGATGTTCATGCCGATCATCTGCTCCTCAAAAGTGTCGATGAAGGAGTGGGATCCGATAGTAAGCGGGTAATCCTGGCTCTCTCCGCCTGCAAACGGCTTGCCTTCTACATAGCCCTTGAAGTCAATGATAGTCTGATCTCCGTCAGCAACCGGTCTGTCTGTTACGGCAACCAGTCTGGAGTTTCTGTCCTGAACGTTCTTTAACTCGTTCTCCACATCCTCGTCTGTCACGGCAGCGTCTGTCTTCTCAACCTCTACTCCCTTGTACTCGCCTAATGTTACCTCAGGCTTTACTGCAACAGTAGCTGTATAGATGAACGGCTTGCCCTTCTCAATCTGAACAACCTCGATCTCAGGAGAGGAAACGATCTCCTCCTCGCATGCCTCTAACTCTCTCGGGTAGGACATGTCGATCACTGCGTTTGCAGCATCCTCGTAGAAGATGCCTGCGCCGTACATTTTCTCAATCATGGCCTGCGGAGCCTTGCCGCGTCTGAAACCAGGAATGTTGAATCTTCCTTTATTGTGATTGTAAGCTGCCTTCATCGCCTTCTCGAACTCTTCAGCGGACACCTCGATTGTAAGTTTTGCCATGTTTTTCTCTAATTTTTCTACCTGTAAACTCATTGTAAGGGTTCCTCCTTTAATATATGTGAACCGCCGTATCATCTGGGCGTTACACTTCAAGATAGCATTATATCATATGTATTACGTAAACGCCAGTAGAAAATATGGCTTTTCACGAGATTTTCTTATATTTTTCCTTGTTTTTTCTGAATTTCTCCGGCTTTAATGCTGGTCGTACTGGATGGCGTCTTTCACCGCCTGGCCATTCTCTCTGGAGGTGAGAAGGCTTAAAAGCTCGATTCCCAGATCCAGCGCATAGCCCAGCCCTCTGGCCGTGGTCACCGCCCCGTCTGTCACAACGCCCTGGGAGGTGTAAACCGCGCCCTTTAAGTGTTCCTCAAAGCCAGGATAGCAGGTGGCCTTCTTTCCATTTAAAAGGCCCAGCTCTCCAAACACGCTGGGAGCCGCGCAGATGGCAGCCAGGCGTTTTCCCTCTCCCGCCGCCTTCACAAGAGCGCCGCACAGCTTTTCACAGTTTCGCAGCTGAGTGGTTCCCGGCATGCCGCCCGGGAGAAAGTACGCGTCGGCCCCGTCTAAATCTACCTCGTCAAGAACCGCGTCGGCTGTAATCCGAAAGCCGTGGGAACCTGTTACCTCTCTCCTGTCTGAAATAGAAATCAGTTTTACCGAAACACCGCCCCGGATCAGCACGTCCACTGCCGCCAGGCACTCTACCTCCTCAAGACCATCCGCTAAAAACGCATAAACCTCTGCCATTACATTTCCTCCTGTTTTTCATAAAATCCGTTCAGGTACATACCTGTATATCTTCTGAGTTCACTGTAAACCTCCGCTTCTGCCGCCCGGATATAGGGATTGATAAACAGCATGCCGATTCCAAAGAACAGAATTCCCAGGAAAAGCCATCCAATAAAGGAAAAGAAAAATACAAACAGCTGGAACTTATTTCCCTGCATCATTTCCTTCGTGGCGGCAAAAACCTCTCTCTGATCCGCTTCTGGATTCTCCGATAAAATATACGGAATCATCGCATACTCATAGCTCTTCACAATTCCCGGAACGACGAAAAGCAGCGTCCACAGCGCAATAAACAAATCCCTTAAAAACATAATTTTTACTACATTCAGATAGCTTCCAGATATAAATGCAAAAAGAAGCCTGTCGATTCCCGCCGAGCGGTCAAGCTCCCTGCTTTCCATGAAAAAGCGTTTACATCCCACCTCCATGGGATTGACGATGAATATTTTAATGCCGATCCCCACAAGCCCCGATAAAGCCAGCACTCCGTAAAAAAAGCTCTCCGCCATATATCCGAAGTCCGGCAGCTCAAAGCCATGCAGCAATCCGCCATGAAGCAGCCCGTGAACCAGGCCCTCCTGAACGATCCAGTAAACTGCCCGTTCCATGTGAATGTTCATGGAATTCTCAAAACGGGCGGCTATGCCGAATAAAATAAGCAGAAGAAACGCCGGCCAGTAGTACATACCAATCTGCCTCCAGCCTCTCTTCTTCACCTCGCTGATTGACCACATGTGTTTTCCTCCTCTGTTTCCTGCACAATATATCGTTTCGTCTGACGATATTATACCATATCAGCAGGAAAACAAGCGGCTGCAAAGCAGACATTTGTTTTCACCTGATATGGTAACGACAAAATGTCTCAGCTGCCAGAGGCAGCGGCAGATGTGCGAAGCACAGCTGCATTTTGGAGTTATTATACCATGTCCACTAAGCTCGAAAAGACCTCGCTAAGTGGGACAGGTATATATTCTCACTAGACTCGTGAAAAACCTCGCCAAGTGTTCATATTATACCATTCTTTTTTCAGAATATCTACTGACCGTGATAAACTGGGGGCTGAATGTGGTATAATAACCTCTGTTAAATCATGAATCAAGGAGCGCAACTATATGGAAATCGAACGAAAGTATCTCATTGAAGCTGCAGAAATGCCGGAAAACTGTCTTTCCTATCCGTTTCTGCAGATCGAGCAGGCCTATCTGTCTGTGGATCCGGTGGTGCGGATCCGCAGGCAGGATGCTTCCTTCTATCTTACCTACAAATCCCGCGGGAAAATGGCCAGAGAAGAGTACAATCTCCCCTTAAACGCCCAGTCCTACGCCCATCTGCTGGCAAAGGCCGATGGCCTGGTTCTCACTAAGAAACGGTATCTCATTCCCGCAAAGGACGCAGGCATTCCAGCCTCTCCGCTTACCATTGAGCTGGACGTATTTGAAGGAGCTTATCAGGGGCTGGTTCTGGCAGAGGTGGAATTCTCCTCAAAAGAGGAGGCAGACCGGTTTGTGCCTCCCACCTGGTTTGGACGCGAAGTTACCTTTACAGGCGAGTATCAGAACAGCGTTCTGGCCATGAAGGAAATTTAGCGCCAAGGCGGCTGTCAGGAAAACGGGGCAAAGCGGTTCGGACCGGCGGTTACAGGCCGCCGTCCAGAGGCCTCTCGTCCACATCTGAAAGAGCCTTTGCATTGGAAACCTCTGTCAGAACCACGTCCTCCAGATGGTTTCTGAGCACTGACTTGCCGCCACGATCCCCCAGGAGAGCGCACAGTTCCCCGCGGTAATCCCCCCGAAACAGGACGGGATTGCCCGGCTCTCCCTGAAAGGACAGAGCTCCGATCCCCTTTCCTGACCGGATCGTCCGGGTAATCATAGCCTTTACCTCCTCTGCTCTCAGCCATGGCTGATCGCAGACAGAAAACAGCAGCCAGTCGTCCGGTTTTGGATCCGCCGCCTGAACGCCCAGGCGGACAGAGTGGGAAATCCCTGCCTCCGGCTCTCTGTTTCTGACAGCGAGAGCGGAGGCCTTCCCTGCTTCTGCGGCGATCTCCTCATAAGCGGTCACCAGAACAATCTGCACCTCCCATCCCTGCTCTGCCTTCAGTTCTTCTCTCACACAGCAGGCACAGGACAGGGCCCGCCGGTACATCGGCAGGCCCTCCACCTGGTAAAACAGCTTATTTTCTCCCTGAAACCTCCTGGACAGCCCGGAAGCCAGAAGAATACAAAAGATCATTTCAGTTTTCCCAGTCCTCTGATAATCTTCTCCGGGGTAATGGGAAGCTCCCTGAACCAGAGGCCTGTAGCGTGATAAACCGCCTGGGCAATGGCAGGCGCAGGCGTGTTGATTACCACCTCGCCGATGGATTTGGCGCCAAACGGCCCTGTAGGCTCGTAGCTGGATTCAAACTCCACCTGCAGATCCGGAATTTCCAGCCTGGACGGAATCTTGTACTGCATAAAGGAATTCTCCTTCAGACGGCCCTTCTCTGTATAATTGATATCCTCGTAGAGCGTCATTCCGATTCCCTGGACAATGCCGCCCTCCGCCTGGACTCTGGCAAGAGGCGGATTGACAACTGTTCCGCAGTCCACAGCCGCCTTATAGTTCACTACCTCGATCTGCCCGGTAGCCAGATCTACCTCCACCTCTGCCATTCCGCACATAAACGGCGGCGGAGATTTAGGGGAAGAGTGGGATGCCGAGGCTTCCAGAGCCATATTGTTTCCGCACATACTTCTGGTGGAAATGTCCGCCAGGGAAACTTTTCTTTCCTCCTCCCCCAGCACATAGACAAACGCGCCGTCAAAGTCCGTCTGTTCCGGATCTGCGCCGAGCATGTCTGATCCCTTCTTCACAATCTTCTCTCTCAGCTGTCCGCAGGCCTGCACAGCCGCCATACCTGTTATGTAGGTGGTGCTGGAAGCATAGGATCCGGAATCATAGGGAGAATTATCTGTATCCACACCGGAAACCACAATCTGATCCACATCGCACTCCAGGCAGTCCGCCGCAATCTGGGCTAAAATCGTATCGCAGCCCGTTCCCATATCTGTCGCGCCGATCATCATATTGTAGTGGCCGCTGTCTGCCAGACGGATGGACACAGTTCCCACGTCCACGCCGGAGATGCCGGAGCCCTGCATGGAAATGCCCACTCCCACTCCGCGGACCTTGCCATTGCCCATGTCGCGCCTGGGGAACTTTTCTTCCCAGTTCATCATCCTGGCGGCCCGATCCATGCACTCCTCCACGTGACAGCTTTCCAGAAGTTCATGGTAATAGGCCGGCATAATCTGGCCCTCCTTCAGGAAATTCATCCTGCGGATAGCGAGGGGATCGATTCCCAGCAGATCGGCCGCCTCGTTTAAGGCAGATTCCACTGCAAAAAGTCCCTGAGTCGCCCCGTATCCCCGATAGGCTCCGGAGGACTGATGATTCGTGTAAACTACATCATAGGCAAAGCGGAACGCCTCCGGCGTATAGATGGGAATGGACTTATGTCCTGACAATCCCACAGTTGTAGGGCCGTGTTCTCCGTAAGCGCCTGTGTTGGACAGGGTGTAAACGTCCACGGCCCGGACCATTCCCTCTTTGGACAATCCCATCTTCACACGGATTTCCATCTCGTGGCGGGGAGACGCTGCTATCATGGACTCATATCTGGAATACACCATCCTGGCCGGACGGCCTGTTTTCATGGTGACGAGAGCCGGATAAATCTCTGAAACTCCTGTCTGCTTGGCTCCGAAACCGCCGCCGATCCGAGGCTTCACCACCCGGACTCTAGATTTTTCAATACCCAGGGCGTTGGCTAAAATCCTTCTGATATGGAACGGAATCTGGGTGGAGGAAACCACGTTCAGACGTCCGAACGCGTCCAGGAACGTATAGCTTCTAAAGGTCTCCATCATTGTCTGATTATTGGCCTTTGTGTGGTAGGTACGCTCTATCACCAGATCGCAGCGCGCAAAGGTTCCCTCCACGTCCCCTTCCTCCTCGCTGCCGCTGGCACAGAGATTTCTCTTATTGTCCGCTCCTACCGGACAGAGAGCCTTCCAGTCCTCCTCCGGGTGAACCAGCACGGGATTGTCCTTCGCTGTCCGAAAATCCAGCACAGGCGTCAGAACCTCGTACTCCACCTGAATCAGCTTCAGGGCCTTATCTGCCGCCGCTTCCGTTTCAGCTGCCACAATGGCGGCCACGTCTCCTGCAAACCGGACTCTTCTGTCAATAATATACCGGTCATAGGGGCTTGGCTCCGGATAGGTCTGTCCCGCCTGGGTAAAGCGAAGCTGAGGAGAATCCTTCCAGGTCAGCACGCAAACCACGCCAGGCACCTTCTTAGCCTGCTCTGTGTGGATTTCCTTTACCAGCGCGTGAGCGTGAGGGCTTCTCAGCGCCTTCACGATCAGGCAGTCAGAGGGAGCCATATCGTCTGTGTAAACCGGACGTCCCGTCATAAGAGCCATGGCGTCCTTTTTCATAGTCGGACGGGTGACAAAGCCCTGTTTTCTCAAACGCTCCTCCTTGTCCTCCCGCACAGTTTTTCCAAAATCAGGCAGTCTGTTTTCCTGTTCCAGATCTACTGTTTTCTGCATGAAGCATCTCCCCCTTTCTTTGTTTTTCTGTATTCCAGCCAGTTTCTGATCGCCCGCATCTGGCTCGCATAGCCAGTGCAGCGGCAGAGATTTCCGGACAGATATTCCCGTATTTCATCAGAAGAAGGAATCGTATCAAATTCTCTCTCCATAGCCAGCACGTTCATGATAAATCCCGGCGAGCAGAAACCGCACTGTTCGGCTCCCTGCTCTCCCAGAAAGCGGCCGAATTCTTCCGCCTCTTCTTTAAGCCCCTCCAGCGTCGTCACCTGGCGTCCCTGAGTCCGCATGGCCGGCACAGCGCAGGAAAGCACCGGAGTGCTGTCCAGCCAGACTGTACAGAGGCCGCAGTTTGTCGTCTCGCAGCCGCATTTGACACTTTTGTATCCCTGCGCTCTGAGAAACTGAAGAAGAGACAGATCCGCCGCCACGTCGGCTGCCACCGGACGTCCGTTAATGATGCATTTTAATTCCATGACGTTTCCTCCTTCCTGTCTGCTTCGATCCGGTTCAGGCATCTGGAAACCAGAACGCCTGCCAGATATTTTCTGTACTCGGCGGAAGCTCTCATATTCGTTCCATATGTAAATTTCTCTGTCAGCGCCTTCACTGCCTCGTCCCTCTGATCCACTTCCCCTGAAAGTTCCGTCTCAGGAACTGAATATGCTCTTGCCTTTCCTGGTCTGGCCCCCACGGAAACGGTAAACTGGCCGTCTCTCAGACAGACTGCCGCCGTCAGCACCGGGAAGTCCACCGCCTCGTTCCTCATACTCTCATAGGCGGCAAAAGTCTGTCCCTTTTTCACCAGAACAGAAAGCAGAATATCTCCGTCCTCCTCCCGGTCTAAAAACTCTCTGAGAGGAAGCACGCCTCCCTTAAACAGCTTTACCTGGGCGTCCAGAGCCAGAAACAGCGTCAGCACGTCTGAAAAACCAAAGCGGCCGTAGATGCTGCCCCCTACGGTAGCGCAGTTTCTAAACTGTGTTCCCACGATGTGCCGCAGGCTGTCAGCTCCCGCCCCCCTTGTCCATGCCTGAAAGCTCTTGTGAGTTTCCAGCTTTCTCAGGGAGACCATGGATCCTATCTCGAATCCTTCCTCCGTCTCCTCAATCTGGTCAAGCCCCAGACCGCTTAAATCAATCATCGTCTGAACTGTGCGGTTCTGAAGTCTCAGCCAGCAGAAGCCGCCGCAGATCACAGCCGACTTTTTCCGGTTCAGCTCATAGGCCTCGTCCAGACTCTCTGCCATAATAAAGTGGTTGTAATGAATCACAGGATCCCCTCCTTTTATCATCCGGACAGAAGCCCGGAGCCTTGTCCGGCCTCCGGGCTTCTGCGCCGCGTCTGTTTCTTATTTTTCAGTCAGTTGAAATTCTTCTTCTACTCTTAACTCTTTCTTAAATTTTATCATAAATCCTCTGTCAGGACAATCAGAAAAATAGGGGAGCGGTTTGATCTAATTTTTTGCGCGGCGGCGTTCCTCCTGATTTTCCCGGGGCTTTTCCTCAGAATCGCTGTCCCAGATTTCCTGTCTGGCTGCCAGACAGTCTTCGTCAATTTCATACGCTGTGTTTCCTTCTATAATTAAACGGATTCCCACTGTTTTTACCTCCCATCTGCTTTATTATATGCTTTTCCAAAACAGGCTGTGACGTCTTCGCGCTGCGGACGAGGCAGCTTTCTTCCCTGTATCATGTTTTCAGGCAGCTTTGCATATATTGGGTTAAAAAAGAATTCCCAAAAAGAGGTTATTTCCATGAAAACGGAATCTGATTTAAAAATGACGGATTTAGATTATCTGACCGCCTCCCCCCACCTGCAGATGATCAAAGCCGCCCTTCCCTACATACATGTGCCGGAGCAGCGCTTTTTTTCCATGATCGTAAAGCTCAGTGAGCTGAACCGCACCATGAAGCTTTTTGAGCAGAAGGAGGACGGCATGGTAGGTATCTGCTCTCTGGAGGAAAACGCCTCCGATTCACCGCTCGATATGTTAAACGCCATGAAGCCCTACGGAACGTCCGAGGAGCAGGAATTTATTGATCTGATTGTAAATTTTCTCCAAGGCTCCCGGATTTACCAGTCCTACCGAGCATCTGCGGAGGACGGTCCCGCAGGCGCGGCAGAAGCCGAAAAAAGCAGCGTATGCGGGGATGAGGAAGACGGGCGCGGCTCCTCCAGCCGTCCCCTCAGAGGCGGACCGCATTTTTCCATTGAGCATCTGAAAAACATGCTGCCCCCAGAGCAGCAGTCAAAGCTGGAAACGGCCCAGCTTCTCATGCAGACCATGCAGGGCATATAAAAGGAAAGGATGGATCGATATGAACGCAGCCTGGAAACAGGATCCAAGATTAAAAACCATGAATCAGGAAAAGTTAAACTATTTGACAAAACTGGCGGAAACGGTAGAACAGACTCCTAAAGACAAGCTGATGCCCCTATTTATGAGCATGGCCGCCGGTTCCGGCCAGTTTCAGTTTACAGACTCGGAAACAGATCTTCTGGTATCCATTATGACGGCAAAAATGAGTCCCGCTGAGAAAAAGCGGGTAGAAATGCTCAGAACTCTCTCGAAAAAACTGGGAGGGAAGAAAAAATAAACGCAGAAAAGAAGGAAGCATTTTCCTGCTCCACCAAAGGCAATGGAAAACGCTTCCTCCCTCTTTTCTCAAAGAAAACCGCTGAAAGCCGTTTTTATTTTAGATCTCCTTCTTCCAGAGTCCGTGAAGGTTGCAGTACTCGTAAGCTGCCACTGCCTCGTCGTCCTCGCTGAGAATAAACTGAGCCTCCGGCTTCTCGCCTGGGTTCAGATATTTGATCTGGCTGCCCTTCTTAGTCTCCAGGGCAATCCACTGGATCCAGTGAGCCTCTAACATCGGATGCTCTACCTCTCCTACCTTCACTGTAATCTTCTTTCCCTCTGCCTCTACGACAGGAACGTGTTTCTCATGAGCGCCATCGCTGGTTCCCGGGATGAGCTCGCTCATCTTCTCGCCGCAGCACATCACAGGCACCCCTGCGTCCTTTACAAAAGTAACAATATTTCCGCAATGCTGACAAACATAAAATTTCAGACTCATTTTATTTCCTCCTTACGAACCAATCTTAGTAACTGTTATTATTATATTTTATTTCCGAATAAAAATCAAGTGTTTTCTGACTTTTCCTTCTTTTTCTCTCACAGCACCTCCCCGCGCTTACCAAAACATACGCTGCCCCTGATAATGAATGGCATCTCCAATTTTCTTTACAAATATTCCTTCCTGTGTTAAAATCAACCCTGTTACATATTTATATACTATATACAACAGGGAGCTTGTAAACAGGCTGAGAGGAAATTGCGAATTTCGACCTAGAACCTGACTTGGATAATGCCAACGTAGGGAAATAACACTGTATTTTCACCCTGCCATTACCCGGCAGGGTTTCTTTTTGCGGCTCCTGTGTCAAGACTGTCCGTCTGCCTTTCTCATCAGAAGGTAACAGACAGCTGGAAAGGAGCTTCTTCTATATGTCATATGCCAAACGCGCCGCGCCTGTTCTTGCTCTGGCCGCAGTTCTCATTTTCTGGGAAGCGGCTGTGCGCCTGTTCCAGATTCCCCTTTACGTCCTCCCCTCCCCTACGGAAGTTTTAAACGCCCTTATCTCTGATCGGCTTACGCTTTTCAGCCACAGCGTGATCACCGTAGCTGAGGCTCTTCTGGGCATGGGCATTTCTCTGGTTCTGGCAGTTGTTCTGGGAATCCTTATGGACGCCTTCGCCCCCCTCAGGCAGGTAGTCTACCCGATTCTGGTGGTTACCCAGACTGTCCCCATGATTGTCCTGGCTCCCATCCTGATTATCTATCTGGGCTTTGGCCTGGCTCCGAAGATTCTGACTGTAGTGCTTATGTGTTTTTTTCCCATTGCGGTCAGTTTCACAGACGGCATGGCTCAGCTGGAGCCGGAATATCTTCATCTGGCCCGCTCTTTCGGCGCCAGCAGGTGGACTGCCTACCGCCTGGTAAAAATCCCGGCGGCTGTGCCCTCCCTGATTTCCGGCCTGAAAGTAGCCGCTACCTACAGTGTCAGCGGCGCTGTGGTGGGCGAATGGATTGGCGCTCAAAAAGGGCTGGGCTACTACCTGCTGCGCGTTAAAAACGGATACATGCTGGACAAGGTGTTTGCCTGCGTCCTGGTCATTATCTTTTTAAGCCTGTGCATGAATCTGGCCCTGTGGCTGGCAAACCGGATCGTATCCCCCTCCGGCCGCCGTCAGGCACAGGCCGGAAGCCGCAGCTCTGCCTCATAAACCAGAAACGATATAAAATATTTTAATAAGGAGATTTACCATGAAAAAGAAACATTTAAAAGCTCTCTGTCTGGCGGCTATCGCCGTCCTCTCTCTCACCGCCTGCTCCGGTTCCAAAACTTCCCAGTCCGGCGCGGCTGTTTCCCAGGCGGAGACAGAAAAAGCCGGCGCAGACGTTTCCCTGACGGAGTCGTCCCAGGCCGCTTCCTCCAAAGAAAATCTGGAGGACGTAACTGTCATCCTGGACTATGTGGCAAATACGAACCACACCGGCATGTACGCGGCCCTGGATCTGGGCTACTATGAAGAGGAAGGCCTGAACGTCAAGATTGTGGAGCCTACCGAAGGAGCTACCGCTACTCTCGTAGCCGTAGGAAAAGGCGACTTTGGGATCAGTTATCAGGAGGACGTCACCATTGCCCTGACTTCCGAGGAGCCCCTTCCCATCAAAGCTGTGGCAGCCCTGATTCAGCACAACACCTCCGGCTTTGTTACCGCAGCTGATAAAAATATTACCTCTCCCAAAGATTTCGAGGGTAAAACCTACGCAGGCTGGGGCGGCCCAGGCGAGGCAGCTGTGCTGGAAGCAGTGATGACCCAGGCAGGCGCAGACTTTTCTAAATTAAATATGGTGGTTTCCGACGGATCCGGCTTCGCGGCCCTGGAAAATCAGGCTGACATCATGTGGTTTTTCGAGGGCTGGGACAATATTACCTGCGAGATGAACCACTTCCCCATCAACTACATGCCTGTGAGAGAGCTGGACGACCGTCTGGACTACTACACGCCTGTCATCATTGCCGGAAACGACACCTTAGAGCAGCGCCCGGAAATGGTAAAAAAATTCTTAAAGGCCACGGAAAAAGGCTATCAGTACGCTATCAGCCATCCAGAGGAGAGCGCTGAAATCCTCCACAAGTACGCGCCTGACTACTCCCTGGAAATGCTCACAAAATCTCAGGAGTTCCTGGCAGGCAAATATATGGAGGACACAGACGTGTGGGGAATGATGACCGATGAAACCTGGGATAACTACACCGATTTTATGGCAGAATACGGAGTCATTGACAGGACTATCCCGGCCTCTGACTGCTATACCAATGAATTTCTGCCTGGCGCAGGCAAATAAGCCTGGAAAGGGAACGCCATGAAATTAGAAATCTCTGATTTAAGCTTTTCCTATGAGGACAAGCCAGTGCTGGACCAGCTTTCCCTCTCCGTCAGGGAAGGAGAGTTTGTCAGCATCCTGGGGCCCTCCGGCTGCGGAAAATCTACGATTTTAAAGCTCTTAACCGGAGTCCTTAAAAAGGAATCCGGCTCTCTTCTGGCAAACGGAAGAGAAATCTCCCATCCGGCTGAACATTTTGCCTACATGCCCCAGAATGATCTCCTCTTTCCCTGGAAAAATATTCTGGACAATGTCTGTCTCTACGGCCGGATCCACGGCTCCCTGAAAGAAGCGCGGGAGGAGGCTCTGAAGCATTTTCCCGCCTTCGGCCTGTCAGGCTACGAATACAAGTACCCTGACGCTCTGTCCGGCGGCATGAGACAGCGGGCCGCTTTTCTCAGGACAGCTCTGTGCCATGCCGATATTCTTCTTCTGGACGAGCCCTTCGGCGCTCTGGACGTGATTACCAGGGGGGAAATGCAGGACTGGCTTCTGTCCATGAGAGAGCGGCTGAACCGCACGGTGCTGTTAGTCACCCACGACATGGACGAGGCCATCTACCTGTCCGATCGAATCCTGATTTTAAACGGTTCCCCGGCCCGGATTACCTGGGAAACTGCCATCTCAGAAAAAAACAGAACCCGTTCCTGGCTCTACAGCCAGGGAGCTCTGCGCCAGACCATCTATGAAAAAATTGTAGAAAACCACAGGGAGGAAATCCATTGACTGCGCTTTACGATGCCCACGCCCACATCGGGACTACCGAAGAACTGACACTCAGAAAAAAACAGAACATTCTCTCCCTCATCTGCGCCACCGATCCGGAGGAAGCAAAGCAGCTGGAAGAGCTGGCAGCCGATCCCTCCCTCTCCTCTGTTATCCGTCCAGCCTTTGGACTCCACCCCTGGAAGGCGGATCAGATATCCTTCCGGGCCATGGAACCGTGGCTTTTAAAGGCCTCTGTCATCGGTGAAATCGGACTGGACAGCGTCTGGTGCAGCGTCCCTCTCTCCGTTCAGGAAAAGGCTTTCTGCGCTCAGCTGGAGCTTGCCTCTGCCATGAAAAAGCCAGTGGTTCTGCACACCAAGGGGCAGGAAAAACAGATTGCCCGCCTGAGCAGGGCATATCCAAACACCTACCTGGTTCACTGGTATTCCGGCGGGGAAGGGCTTTCCGATTTTCTGGATCTGGACTGCTATTTCACCATAGGCCCTGACGTTTTCTACCAGCCTGCAGTCCAGAAGGCTGCCGTCCTGGCGCCGGAAAACAGACTCTTAGTGGAAACGGACGGCTGTTCTGCCGTGAAGTGGGCCTATGAACAGGCCTCCTTCTGCAAAAGGCCGCTTCCTCCCTGGAATGACATCAAAGCTGTATTAAATCACAGCATTGATACCATCGCTTCTCTAAGAGGAATTTCTCCTGAATCTCTGGCCGTCAAAATGGAAGAAACCTTCCGCCGGTTCTGTTCTGCTTAGAACTGGCGGAAGGTTTCTGTTTTTTCCTATTTTATATACTCTGAAAGCCCGTCCTTGTCCGGCACAATCAGAATTTTAGCGTCTGCTTTGGCGCGGGTGAGAATTGTCTTCATCCGCTCCTCCGGAATTCCAATACATCCGGCTGTGTAGGTGTCGTTGACCACCTTGGGGCAGTGAAGGAAAATGGCGGATCCTCTTCCCGGAACACAGTCCTTATTGTAATCCAGTACCAGAGCATAATTGTAGCAGGAGCCCTGATTTTTCAGCACTTCCGCAGAACGCCAGTCCACCTGTGCCTCCCCGCCTTTTACATACTGATTGTAGTATCTGCTTCCCACATCGTCTACAAAACAGTCCCCATCCTGCACCTTGCGGTAGGAAATCTGGCTGCCCGGATCGTCCTTCAGTCCAAAAGCCATCAAAAAGGAGTAAAGTCCTGCAGGAGTCTTCTTATCCCCTTCCACCTTATCTGCCGTAATTCCGGCCCGGCCGCAGGTTCCCCTTGTTCCGAACACCTCTGAAAGGCGGCCGTCTGTCCCTCTTTCATAATACCATAAAGTCAGACTGCTCTGATCCGCTCCGTCTCCCACCGCGAGAATCAGGTGATCCGTTTCCTCTGCTGCCTTCAGCGTATTGATGTCAAACTGTGCCGGCAGATATTCTTCATAGGAAGTCTGGGAGGCTCTCCCTTCTGCTGTCTCTCCCACTGCTTCTGTCTTTGCCTTGCTGTTCTCCATACTTTCCAGAGCTGGTCCAGCAGCCATTTTCTCCGGCTGGCCTGCCTGGCCCTGGGCTGCCTGAGCGAAAGAAGCAGCCGTTCCTCCCAGGGAACTCAGCGTCATGACGGCCGCCGCCATCGCTGTCAAAAATAATTTGTCACTTTTTCTTCTCATTTAACGTCCTTTCTGCCCTCTGTCCCGATTTTTCATGGCTTAAAGCTCTAACTCCGGCAGGAGTCCTTCCTCTCTGGCGGTTCTTCGTATCATCCAGTCGGCGATGGCGAACATCAGAGCAATGCACTTGCAGGAAACATACTCGTTTCCGTAGTTGATATCGCGCCCATGAAGAATTCCGTTCCTGTAGGGAATGTAAATGGGATCGCTGTTTGTCTTTAAACGGTTCTGGTTAAAATTCAGCTTGATTTTTGTCAGCCCCTCTGTGCATCCCACCAGGCAGTCCCAGGGATCCACTGTAGTGGCCGCAGTGAAAAATCCCTTTTTCTTGGTGTAGTCATTGACTGCCCCGTCGATAATGATAAGAGACAGGGGAACGCTGGCGTAGTATCTTCCTTCTCTGTGATCCTCAAAGCACTGGCGGATCATTCCCTCCCGCATGGAAAAGGAAGGCGCCGCGCCTAAAATGTGGTCAATCTGTCCCGGCGCTTCATTCTGATAATACTCAATCAAAATCCGCTCCGCCGCCTCGATCCCCTGTTCCTCGTATGCCAGATTCGCCCGGTGGACCAGTTCCTCGCTGATACTGTCGTAAGCGCACCAGCCATAATCTGCGAAATGGAGATTAAACTCCGGCCCTTCCTTAATCAGTCCTGTGCAACAGCTGCTGCAAGTCTCTTCCATTCTTTCTGATCATTCCTTTCTCAGGCATTTTTTCTGCAATCGTTTTCTATTGTTTCTTCTGTCTTTGATGCTTTTGATATTTTAACATGAAAGCTGTTCCTTTTCAATCAGTCGATGAAGCAAAGGTCTCTTTTGAAAGTTTTAGACATGTTTGATTCGCTTCTTTTAATTAACTGGCTCTAAACTCAATGATAAAATCAAATAGACAATATACATTGCTGCAATTCTATTATACCCATAAAAAATAGCCCGTCCTGACCCTGCAAAAGTCGACGAGCTATTTTCAATAGTTTAAAGCTTAATCGCCGGGGCGGGGAAGCAGCAGTTCCCTTCCGGCTCTCCTGTTAAGTATATTATAGGTCAAACAAAAAGATTCGCAGCCTTCGGTTTCTATAGCAAGTGCTTGACGTCCGTGTACACAGGTGCAATACCGTCTCCTGTACACTGACGCTAACCTCGATTCCTATTTCTGCACAATGACGTTTCAAATTTTACCCATTATTTTTAATAAAATCATTGCTATCATTGCCCATTTTTACGTGTTATTCTTCGGTATTTTTTATTTGACCTAATTTTTAGTATCATTTTAGTATCAAAACATGCTTTCTGTTCTCTAACAAAAAATCATCAGCTACTTCACACATAAGCCAATACTCAAAGTAAAAGCAGAGAAATTAATCTCTACCTAAAATTAATAAAAGATTTTACCGCAGCTATTGCAAACAAATTTGTTTTCTGTCATCACCTGCTCCTGTCGGACAACCTTTTCTTTTTTATTTACCAATGTGAAAGGCCTGAGCGGGTTTAAATTGACTGTATATCTGGTTTTCGTTTTTCCCGGCACTATCTTCTGTTCTTGATAGTGTGAACAATTTTCACTTCCGCATCTCGGGCAGTATACTTCTTGTAATTTGCCAAGTAAAGTAGAACGATATACCCCTGTAAATTCATGTTTGGGATTCCGCGCCTTTTCAGGAAGAGGTTTTTGAGGAGTATAATGCAATTCTTTTTGAGGAAATCGTTTGTTCCAGTATTTATCTACTTTTTCTTTGGCAATCACTAAGCTAATGTTACAATCTTCACTAACCTTTTTTATCATAAAGGTCTTTTTTCCATTTGTTTCTTCATAAATTTCATCTAAGTATTCTTCCGAAATTTCGTCAGGAACTGACTGCCAATATTTTGCTGGGCATCCGCAATGTGGACAGCATTCGGCCTTATCACTTATATCCTTATCGCATTCCGGGCACTTAATCAATGCCATGTATTTACTCTCCTTTTATATGAACTATTCAATCCAAGCTCCGTTTGAATCTACAGAATATCCATCCGGCGTCACTGTGCTAGCGAGCATGTCTCCGTTTTCAGTCAAATAGTACCACTTATCTCCTGTCTTCTGCCATCCGGTAAGCATAGCTCCGTCAGCTCCTAATAAGTACCACTTTTCATTTGCTTTCTGCCATCCAGTCAGCATATAACCATCCGTTCCGAACAGATACCATTTCTCGTTGACAAAAGCCCACTGGGATTTTGCATATTTCCCACTATTTCTAAGTTTCCAAGAACCGCCGTCTCTTACCCATGTTCCACCATATACACTAGGATTCAAATATTTTTTATGAGATTTCCTATTTGACATTCTTTTATTATTCTCTTTCTGATAAATGGTTCCATTCTTTTCTTCGGAAAAACCAAGAACCGGATATATATCAAACATTATGCCGCCAAAATAGTATAGTTGACTTGTTTCAGAATCTAGGATTTCATATTTTATCACTCCATATCCATTGTAGTATTCGTCCTTGACAAACTTCCCGTTCTTATCATATAAATGCCCTATAAACGGTTCTTCATAAGCAATTCCTCCCAATTCTTCGAGTATTGGCACATACTCCATTTCCACTTCTATGCCGTCATAAGGATCTGGGAAAAAGTCATACAAATAATCAATCGCTTTTTCCGGAGGGCAGGCTTCCGTATGAGGAATACTTAAATTGGTATCTTTCCCTGGTTTCCAATCATATTGATTAATAATGTCAAACCACTTTTTAGCATTTATTTTATTTTGATTAGGTTTCGTCTCTGGAATTGGAAAATCAGGCATCGGAGCGTCAGACGATGTCGCCTTTGAAGTGCCTGCATAAACAAGATTTGAGCATGATAAAGCACAGAATCCGGCAATGATTAAGCCCTTTAAAATTTTTCTCATAGTATCCCCCGATTGTTTTCTTACGTATTTTAAAAATTTTCTATTGTATTATGCTTTCCTCTACCATATCACAGTTTGCAATAAAAAGCCAGTGATGAGGGGCTTGAAAACACAAAAAAGAGGCGGATAAACCGCCCCCTAAATTTCATATCGTGGATATGCTGCTTCCCATACTTCTCTATGGTATGTATTGACCTCTCCATAATTGGCATCGAATATTTTTCTGACTTCATACCCTTTCTGCTCGCCAACCTTCTTTAATTTTCTCCAATCAAAAATTTTCCAGGAGACGCCATTCAATGCAGCTACTCTTTTGATAGAATACCAGTCCTTACTCCGGTCAAGTTCCAGCTGTAAACGCTCCTTTTCCTCTTCGACAGCAACCAGCTCCTTTAATGCCTCAAGATATGTTTGTGGAACTTTTGGCTTCAATTTCTCTTTATACTTCTTCTCCACCTGGATGAAGTACCGACGCACCTGTTTGCCTTTCTCATTCCGTTCCAGCATTGCCATTTCCTTGGCGATGTCGAGTTTGATTAAGTACTCTTTTGACTGCCCACCGCTTACTAAATTTTTAGTAAACGATTCATAATCTTCATTTTCTGCTGCTTCACAATCATTTAAACGATTACGAATCCAATCATTAAACCGACTTTTCACTTCTAACACTGCATGAAGTTCTGAACCATAAACAACCTTTTCTCCAGTGCTTGTCTCATATACTGGAACAAGTTCGTTTTCAATTACTTTCAATTCCTGCATAATATAACCTCCGCAATCAGCTAAAAATATCCTTCAAAATATCTACATGATACATGTTTACAGTTCCGAACCGCGGATCCTGTGTTTTAGTCACATCATATCCATATTCTTTGGACAATTTACTGGCCTTGCGCCCATACATATTCGCCCGGTTTACATCTACCCGGATTCCTCTCAAGCTGGCATATCCGGCAATCGTATAGTAATTTTCATCGTGGGTTGTAATCTTAGCTTCTATCTGCTTTATATTATGTTCTACGCTCTGCAATCTCTGTTCCTGCTCATAGAATTGCTGGGCATATATTAAGAGCATTTCTGCGGAGGATTTTGGCTTTAACTGTTCTTCCATCTCATGGAAACGTTTTACATACTTTGCCGTGAATAAAATTCCCTTTTCGCCAGTAAATTTGTTAGCAAGAAAGTCACAGCCTAGCTTTGTGATATTATAGCATTTATTTTCCTTCCCACTGGAATCTTTGTAGGAGGAAAGAATGAAATAATCACTGAGAGGAAAATTCCCCTTAGTTAATGTTGGAATAATTCCAATTTGTTTTATTGTTCCATCTGGTTTTGTACTTCCTTCCAATTTCTTCAAAATTTCTTTGTGCTCAGTTTCCATCATCTCAGCTACTTCCAATGAAGAAATGGTTTTCTCTTTTGTAAAAATGTTCGATACTTCGTGCATGTTCCGCACTCCTTTCACTTTTACTGGGCGGTTTCGCATTTCGCTGGCCGCCCGATGATTTGAAGTGCTGCCGGAGCATACCCGGCTATGAGTCGCACATCTATTCGGAAATCCCGAAGGAATATTCCCTAAAAAAATGCAAAAAGGAGCTAGTAAAGCTCCCGGGTCGGCCTACTTTACGGATTCAATAATCCAACCGACTAGCTGTGTTTTCCAGGGCTTCCTAGCTCCAATGCGCTTTTGCTATCATTAAGTTGTGGATAGATGATAGCACACCTTTGACAGGTTTGTCAAATATCATCTAATCAATTCCAGCCCAGCCAGTCTTGAATGTCCTTTTGGCGAACCGATTCTGCCCCCGGCGGGTGGCATTGAATACATCATCATCTCCAATATGCAGTTCTTTCTGTTCTACCACGCTTATCAGTTTTTCGAGCAGCTGATTCTGCCTTTTAATTTCATACTGCTGCTGTGCCACTCGGGAATCCCTCTCCATCTGCATAGCGGATTTCAGCTTTTCATAGCTGTAGGAGCTCAGAGACAGACTCTGTTTAGGGACGAAAGTATTTAGCCGGTACTTTCCGAACTCGTCCGACATGGTAGCTGCCACTCTGGAGATCCACTTGGTATTTTTCTCCAATGGAACTACTGCCTCTGCTCCATTGCCCTCTAAAAGCCCAACCTGCCCCTTTTCCAATACTCCGCCTCTTGCAAGCTGAGGGATTCGCGGAAGACTTATCTCATTCAAATCAAAGCCGAACGTCTCTCCGCCGATTCCTGGAACCCAGTCCGGAACATCAAACTGGAGATTATTCATTCCCCTCACAACGAAGTTAATTCCGTTTTCAATCGCGCCAATCATCGAATTGACGAATCCGATAATCAGCTTAATTGGCCCCTTAATGAAGTCTGGCATCGCATCCCATACTCCCTTGAACACAGTCTTCACACCTTCCCAGGCTTTTGACCAGTCTCCGGAGAACACTCCGTTGACGAATCCTATCACGCCTGTAGCGACAGTAATAAAACCATTCAGAGTGTCAGCGATTCCGGCAAACACAGTCAGCACAAGCGTTCCTATTCCTTCCAGCACCGGAGAAATCACAGGGAAAATCTTATCCGCAACCCAGTTAAGAAGAGGCTGAAAGACGCTTTTCCAGACGTTCTCTATGAAAGTCGCTACTTCGCCAAATAAATCAATAAAGCTACTGAGCAGCGGCTGAATATGGTCCCCCCAGACTTCCGAGAACTTTCCCGCCAGAGAATCCAGCACAGGCGCAAAATATGTATTGTATCCGCTTAGCAGTGTCTCTATCACTTCGGACAAGCCATCACGAATCGAGGAAAACATAGGAGCTATATGCTTCTTATACATCTGATTGATTTCGCTCCACGTTTGGCTAAAAGAATTCGCCAGAGCTGTCAGAACCTCTGATATCGGTCCCAGAGTGTTAGATAAAGCCTCTTTAAATCCCGAAGAATTTTCCGTGATTGGTGTAAGAATCATATCCAGGATGCTTGTTCCCAGCCTTCCAGCCAGTTCTGTGGCACCCATGAATCCGTCAGCGAACACCTGAATAATGTCTGCCGTGATCTGCTTTGCCGGTTCGGAACGAAACACAGTGAAGATATCTGCCAGAGCCATCTGGAAATTCGTCAAGATCGTATCAGACTGTGCCGTGATATCAAACATGGAAATGAGCCAGCTCTGGATATTTTCTTTCGATTTTCCCAGATATAAGGAAATTCCTCCTGTGATATTGTCGACAATGGTAGAACCTACCGATACAAAGCTACCAACTTTTGCTCCGGCATTATAAGCCAAAGCATCCAGCATATGGTTGAACGCAGTTGCTACTCTTCCATCGCTAAAGATTTCCTCAAAGCTTGCCCTGATACTTTGAATATTCTGGCGGATTGAATCAAACACGGACATATCACCCAGTCCCACCCGGAAACCTTTCGAGAAAAGAGACGAAAGCTCTAACAGACGCTTGCGGATGTCTTCTATTACAGGGGAGGCCTCGTCTTCTGCCGTGATGTCCAGCTCGTACTTCTCCGGCAAAGCCATATCAGGAAGCGAACCAGCCCCTCCGCCTCCGCCGGATCCGCCCGCGCCTTCATTCGATGTCATATTATTGACTTCATGCCAGCCAGCAATGAAACCGTTCAGACTTTTCTGGGATTTCTTCGCCGCATCTCCTATTTCTCCGATTCCTCCGGCTGCAGCATCCATGTTATTCCCTAGGCTTCCAGCAGATTCTGCCATTTCAGACAGTCCGGCTCCTGCACTGGCAGCCTGTGGCTTAACCCCGAACAGCTTCCCAATGAAAGAAGAAATCAGGTTGGCCAGGCTAATGATTTTCGCCACTAAAGCGTTAATCACTGTGATAACTGGAAGGAATGCCGCCTTAAGCCCTCCGCCAATAATTCCAGCCAGATTCTGAAATTGACCCGCAAGAATCCTTGTCTGCCCCGCCCATTCGTTCGAAGTACGGCTGAAATCACCATGTGCGGCCGCAGTAGCCTCCATAACATAGGCATATCGAAGCTGTGCCTGTTCCGCCTGAGTCATGGCGGACACACTCTTATTAATTCCCTTTGAATAGGCAAACTGCTGTAAGTTCGCCTGAGTCATCACGACCGCGAACTTTTTCAGGCTCTCCGTTTCGCCGGTAAACACAGACTCAAGGGCTGTTTGCGCCACATCATGGCTCACGTTCCAGAAAGAAGCTAAATCACCAGCTAATCCAGTCAAGCTTAAGGACATCTCAGCCGCCCGCTCCGGAACTACTCCCAGAGAACGCCCCATTGCCGCAAATTGGCCAGACATCTTTTTAGCTGACAGAGCTGACATTCCAAACGCCTGAACCGAATTAGAGGCAAAGTCATCCGCCATATAGGAAAGACTTCCAAACCCCTGTTCTACTACGTTCTGGGCTTCTGCCAGGTCCGAAGAATAATTGATAGCGTTCTTAATTCCTGTAATAAGTCCATAAATTCCGCCGGCAAGCCCAGCCAGAGAAAGGATCTGACCCCCGAAGTTCTTAATTCCCAATAAGCCCCTTCTGGAGTTTTTCTCCAATCCTGCCATGCTTCCAGATAAAGACTGGATATTTTTCTGGAGATTTCGGGCTGCAGAACCAGCTTTCGCACCTGCCGGAGCTATTTTTGCCAAGGATTCTACAACCCTTACCACGTTATTATTTAACTTCGGCGCACTTGAAAGCGATTGAATGAATGATTGGATCCCGGCAGTCAGGCCAGGAAGAGACGATACTGTCTGCTGGATTTTGTTTCCGGCTGAAGCCATGCCAGACAGAGCTGTAACAAGTGAAACAGCTGCAGCTGATACGGCAGGAGCTGCAGCCATTGTGTCGATGAATTTTCGTATTTCCACCGATAGCCCCGGTAAACTGCTCTGAACAACGGCCATATTGTCGGCTGATGCGCTCATCTGGGACAGAGAAGTGAATAGTTTAGACGTTCCTGCAGTTACCTTTTCAGAGCCAGCCAGGGAAGCTGTAAAGCCTTGAAAAGCGGTTCCTAAATGATTTAGGGCAGCTGTGTCTACACCCTTCAGCGCGTTTATCTGGCGCGCTATTCCGTCCAGGTTGATGTGTCCAAGCTTCTCCAGTGATTTGACAGCCCGGTTTACGTCCGTTGGCTTCATCTCGGACAGCTTGGATGCAGCCTCGGCAAAGCTCCCAAGGGCGGAAGAATATCCATTCAGTTTTTCCGGATTCAGTGTTCTCGAAGCCTTGCCAAGCCTCTCCATTCCGGCACACACATTGTCGAATCCCTTGAATCCGCCCAGCCGCCGCTGTAATTTAGCAAGCGAATCTGTTAATTTGTTTAAGGAAGCCTCTGCCCCCTTTGAATTGGCACTGATTTCTAACACCAAAGAGTCGATTGTATTATCTGCCATTTTCTACCTCCTAACTTTTTGAGGATAATGGCCCCGCTCTAGTCGCGAGGCCAAGCAATCAATTAACCTTTTACTCTATGCGCCCAGATGACTTCCGGAAGCAGCTCAAAGATGATTCTTCTCGCCTTTTCATCATCTGGACAATCTTCCATGTCATCAAGCCCGCCGGTCCCTCTTTTCGTCTCTACCTTATAGAGATCTAAAAGCAGTGAATCCGGCAAACGATCCAGAGCTACCAGAAAATCCTTCAGGAGATTCCACTCCGGCGCAGATTCGTTGACTAATATCTGCCCCTCGTCCGTCCGACTGTAAGGAAGATTTAAAAACACCTGAAATTCAACGTCTGAAACCATTCGTCTAAGCTCTGGCGGGGTTTTTCGGAAATCAAAGCTGAAAATATGCTCTGACTGCTTATGATATTGATTTCTAAATTTTTTCAATTGAAACGCATTCATCCCGCTACCTCCACATGAAAAAAAGCGCCAATAACATCATGACGCTACAAAGAGCATTTCCATTCCTATCAGAAACTTCCTCAGAATTATGTGCCGCCTGGTAAGCGAAAGCACCCGCAGCAAATAACACAAATAAGGAAGTAAGTATGTGAATTAACTTGAATAAAAGCATTACAGTTCTCCTTTTTTTTATTTTTTTTGTTTTTATAATAAAAAACCAATTATTGCCTATTGTCAGTCAAATATGATATAATTAGGATATGAATAAAGAAATTGAGAACAATCTACTTTCATTCAAACCTTTCTAGCTCTAGCCGTCAACTTCTTATAGTGGTTGGCGGTTATTTTATTTTTCTGGAGCTGGATGAACTCCAGTGATGACTGCTGTCAGCTCATTGCCATATAGAGTTCTTCTAAGTCCTACGCCAACTGAGACAAAGTCTCCAATCTGTGCATTTTTCTCAAAAGTTTTTACTTTTGTTTTCTGCCCGTCAACATCAAGCTCTAATGTGTAAAGCGTATATCTCTGCCCGGTTCTGCTTGCTCCCTCATAGCTGCTGATTCCGATGACTTTATATCTCTGATTCTCCATTATTTATTGTTTCCTTTCCATGTTTTTTCCTTTAATTTGGGGAAAAAGGGTGGAGGTAGGAATCCACCCTAAATTCATTTTTTCTTTATCTCCCGTATCCTTTTATGTTCTGCTCTGAACTGTCCTCATACACATAGTCAAGTCGGCCAGTGTCGAGGTAGCCCTCAACTGCTTCCTTATATTCTCCATCCATCAAAGCCAGCTTGTCCATGAAATCCGGCTCCACGCTTGAAAGCTGCTTAATTCTTTCCTGTTTTTCCGTTTCGTTTTCGATATTGCCGATTAGATCGTAAATTCTTTTTTCTTCTTCTTTTGACAACTTGAATTCCCGTGGAATATCGGAGATTCCCCAAAGCTCCTCAGCTTCTTTGATCGAATCATTTTTTGTCAAAAAGTTTGAAGCCATTACCAGGGCATACACAGGCTTATCTTCCTCTAAAAGATCTTTTCCAATTAAATCCGGATAGTGGCCAGCATAAGCGGTTACAGCGGTTACTGTATTATCATGAACGCGCTTCAATGCACTCATGAAAGTCTTGGAGTCTGTAGTCTTGACATAGTAGCCATTTTCTTTCGCGATTTCCGAGAAGATACGGGATCCGAAAAAGCTGTTTTTCGTTTCTTCTTCCAGAACCCTCAGCTCCTCAATGCCCAAATGAATTTCAAAATTCCTGATGCAATTCAGTGTCTGGATCAGATTTCCGTCAAGTGGTTTAACCAACCACTTCCGAAAGTCTTTTTCGATATCCTCAACGATTAAATCAATTTCATTCTTTGCGATTCCCCGCGCGACATCAACTTTACTTCCTACATCGATCCAAATCTTACGGCTTTCCTCCCGGAATGCTTCATCGCTGTATCTCTGCCGGGCACGCTCTATTCTCTTTGAATAGTCCCGAAAATGTCTATCCGCCTTTTCCTGATACTCTGTTACTACTGCCTTAATTTGTCCGAATCCCGTCATTTTTTTAATCCTCCATAATATATCCGCCGGCTTTTAGTGTTTCCCGAACCGGATCAGCGTTAGTTGCTGTCACAATCTCTGGCGGCTCTGTGCCATCAATAAACGGGGAAAGTGATTTCCTTAATTGTTTCTCTGTAGGCTTCCCGCCAGATAAACGCATAGCCACCTCAACCGCCGGGGATTTCGCCTGCTCCTGTCTTTTCTTCTCCGCTCTAAGTCGCTGAAGTTCAAAATCTGATAACATAATTATTTCGCCCTCTCTTTCATCGCTTGAATTGTCCTATCCAGTTCAACATTGATTTTCTGCTTGCACATTTCAAGAAAAGCCGCTGCACAAGCCATATCTTCCTTACTGCCACAATCTTCACTTGCCAAAGCCATAAGGGAATTAAACCTCAAAAACGTGTCAATAGCTTCACCTACGGCCCTCTCTGATAACAAGCCTTCATCCCGTCCATACTTCCAACCCATGTTAATCGTCCTCACTTTCTTCATTCTTAATTTGCCAGATAAACGACCAATAAGCTCCTGGGTCATCCTCCTTCAATTGATGCTTCTCTGGCCATGACAGCTCCTCAAACTCTTCAAGAGTCTTGGGAGATTCCCGCACTTCTTTCATCTATAGTCACCTCCGTACTTATAGGCACACTTGTTAAAGTGCCTTTTTTATAAATTTCGGAATTTTTGAGGGCCTTTTATTTCTCCCGGTCGCTTACGGGCGTTACCCCGACAGCATATAATTACCCACAGGACCCCTACCTACGGGGTCAAAAAAAGGACTGATCCGCAATAGATAGTCCTTCTTAAAGCACATGTCTTTCTTTCGTTAAAGTAGATTAATGTTCTTCTGTATAGCTTGCTCAAGCTCTGCGGAGCCGATTCCCAGATACCTCTGAGTAATGGCTGCTGAACTGTGCTGCAGTAGAGTCTGTACCAACGCGATATTGTAGTTACTGTCCCGATAAATGTTCGTGGCGAAGAACTTCCGGAAGCTATGGGTTGATATCCCCTCATATCCCAGATAGTCACATACAGCCTTCAGATGCTTCTGCACAGCTCGCTCTGATATCGGGAATATTGCCTCATTGCTTTTGATTTCAGTATCTATACAGTATTGCTGGATATACTGATATATTTCCACCGGAACTGTGAAGGTCCGTGACTTTCCTGTCTTTTGTTCCACTATGTCCAGCCTATACCTCTCGCCGTCCTTTACGATGTCCTTCAACCTAAGCTGCAGTATGTCGCTGATCCTCAGTCCCAGATTAGCCTCCAGTACTAAGGCAGTCGCGATTCTCTGATTCGGCCTTGAGCTTAAGAAACCTGTTCTAATCGTGTCTATGATTTCCTTATACTGCTCTTCTGTCAGTGCTAATGTCTTTTTATTCATGGTATCAACCTCCCGTCCTGATACCAATTCTATCACAAAAGTTCGTATTTTACAATAATAAAGTTCGTATTTTGTGTATTGATTTTCTCAAACCCTTGTAAACACTAGAAAAATGAGTTCGTATTTTGTGTATTATACGAACTTATCTCAAAAAGACACTTCCGCCAGATAAGGACAGAACCTTTATCAGAAATCCAAATCTGGCTTCTCAGGCTCTGGCGCATCTATATAGGCAGCGTGCCTAGCTGCGATCTCTTCCCGTGATGATGTAGGAACCTGACTTTGAGTATCTGTTATTATTTCAATTCCCGAATCATCACGATATTTGAAATGATTTTTCATCAAAAAGCAAAATGCAGCTACATTAATTTTTCCTGTAGTTCCCCAGTTTTCCAAAAGTGCCGCTAAAACCTGTTTAGCACGCGTGATTATTTCCCCTCGCTCTGAACCCTCTTTCTGCCAATCTAGCAATGTCTGCCTTGTAACTCCAAGTGATAAAGCCATCATTTCAACCCCCGGCTTCACATCTTCTTCAATGCAGCGTTGGAACATATACTCTATGCGTTTTCTAACTTCATTTGCTTCTGTAACTCTAGGCAACTTTTGAAGTTCAGTCATTCGCTCTATCATAGCTGCCATTTCCCCAGGTTTTACATCAATAGGCTGATTATTTGGAAAATTACTCCTTCTATTGCTCATTTTTACCCTCCTTTTCTTGCTCTTTTTTAGATGTCAAGCTATTCGCAAAAGCTAGCTTATCCCCTTTATCTAGCTTGTCCTTCCTTTCTTTTTTGTTTATCTATTCGGTCTAACTCATCAATCACACACAATACCAAGCTTTTCAAAAACTCTGATTCTCTCATAAGCGTTCCAGCCTCCTTAATAATCTGATCCCAAGTTTTATCCTTTCCATCATTGTCATACCACTTTTGATGAAAGTTCCAGGCTTCTCCCCACTGGCTGAAATATTGTTTCTTAAAATCCATGCTACATCTTCCTTTCATTTACCGGGCCAGATAAGCCCGCAAACCCTTGATTTTACAGCATTTGTGCAAAATGTGCATTTTCTATGTAATTTTTTACAGTTAGCCCTTATAGGCAAATTACAAATAGAATGCACAAAATGCACATTGCCCTGTTTTTATGCGTATTTCTTACTTCCTCACTTCTTACTTACTCCTCCACCTTCATAGAGTGTACAGAAACTTGAGGGAATAAGGTAAAAACCCTTATTTTATGCGGGCTGCGCTTACTCCCTCACGAAAAACCTCCCTTAGAGAGAATCTTTGTCTATCACATATTGTTGGTATATATGTACCATTGATTCCGTTGATTATCGTTGATAGCATCAACGGTTATCAATACTATCAACGGTTATTTTATAGGTAAGAGAAAATTTCGGATATTCAACGCTTGTCAACGGTTATCAACGGCTTCAACGGCTTTCATCTGTAAACGGATTATAGCCATAATAAAATCTGTGTTTCTTTGCTCCACTGCCATTGTTAATTGGCTCATACATGATATTATCTTGTTGGAAAAGCAAATCCTGATATTTCAATATATTCTTCCCTACTTTTTGGGCTTTCTCATATATTGGCGTCTTTAACATTCGGCTAGCATTTATAATCTCTGTTGCTCCACCTGTCCAACCGTCTTTATTCTGTATTAATATCTTTCGGATAGTCTGTACTAAAGGATTACTGTTATATTCCTCCAATGCCTTTCGTTCTTCCATTTCATCTGCAGTTCCCAGAATATGCCATCTGCAGCAGTCTTTATTAAAATTCATTTGAAAGTCCAACATTTCAACATCTCGCCCAGTAATAGAAAGTTTTGTATTTTCATCTTCCCGGCTTTCTTTATTCATAACAATCATTGTATCAGCCGCCCCAGTCAAGCCTTGTGTTCCATTAATATTGGCGAATACATCGGAAATATCACGCATTTTCTTTGTATGATGAACCAGCACAACACAAATCTTATTAACATCTGCAAACGCTTTAAGCTGTCCGGCTTCTCGATAATCAGCAGTATAGGCACTTTCTCCTCTTCGCATATCTGCTCGAACTTTTGCAAATGTATCAATTACAATCAATCTTGTTTCTGGATTTTTCTCTAAAAATTTCGTAAGTTGCTCAATAAGTCCATGCCCCAGATCAGCGGCATGTATACTCATAGCAAAACCGCTAGGAGCCGTCCGTCCATTCAGAACCTTTTTCATACGCTCCTGTAATCGGTTATTGCTATCTTCAAGTGCCAGGTAAAGAACGCCTGCCTTATTTGTTTCAAATCCCAGAAATTTTGTACCTGTGGCTACTGATATACACATATCTAACACAAGCCAGCTTTTTCCATATTTAGGAGGACTTGCAACAATACACAACCCAACCGGAAGAATCTTTTTGACGAGAAAAAAAGGCTTTTCTAGCTGCATAGAATCCAGTTCATCAGCTCTCACAAAAGAAAGTTCCTGTATTTCATCTTTTGGCTTTATTACGCCATTTTCAGTTGTCACCATTCGCACGCACACCTCCGATCTCGTCCTGGAGTCCGACTCGACTCAAAGGCCCTTTGCGCTGTAAGTTCTCTTATTTCTGCTTCCGTGGCCTCGAATGTCCCGGATTCTTCCAATATAGCCAAGCAGTCCAAGAGCCACTCCGGCCGATCAGAAGGTAGTCCATGCCCCTGACTGGGCTTCATCCTGCGATATGTACGGGTGTCTGCGGCCGTTAAGATATCAAGCTTATACTCCCCTCTCTGAATTTCGCCCTGAACATATGCCCACACGTCACTGAACGGCTTTATCTCCCCCCTTTCCAGCACCAGATTGTACTTTCTCAGCTTGTCCTTTAACTGGCCGATTTCGACAAATAAAGCAGTGTAAAAAGCCTTCTTTCTGGCTGCTCTCTTCCGTTCCTCTGCCTCTTCCTTCTCTATCCTTCTCCTGACATCTCTTCTGTCCTGACGGCCGTCAGATAAGCCGTAGTACTGTGTTAAGGCTTTCAGGGCTTCCCACTGACTACAACCCTTAACATATGCGTACAGCGAGATGACATCTCCGCCTTTATTGCCGTTTGCGAAGTCGCAGAAGCGATTGGTTTCTGGAAAAATCGCAAGGCTGGCTGTCTTATCCGGAGATGCCGGACTCTTAACAAAGTAAATAGCACCGCGTCGCTGAGGTTCCATATAGCAGTCTTCAATTATTCTTCTTATTCCGATCTCTTCTAATTTCTCTCTTCCTATCTTAAAATCTTCTCTCATCCTATTCGCCTATTCCATTCCCCGCTCCGTCAAATACTCATCAAGCCGCTCTCTCAGATAGAGGTTCTTCCGGCTCCCAAGCTTAACCAAGGCCCCAGCCCTCGCGGCCACTTCAACCAGCTTCTTCCGCCCAATGTTATATCTTGCTCGCGCCTGAGCTTCGCTCAATGTGAGCACTTGATTCAAATTCATGTCTTCCATATCTATTCCCCTTTCCGAGTACAAAAAAGGACACCTGTTCCCAGATGCCCTTTTTTCATACTATGATCTTACCACACTTTACCGTCCCCTAGGAACTCACTTTTTGAGGAGAAATCGAACATTTTTCATTTTATCTGGGCATGTTCAAATCTCTAACTTTCTTTAATCTTTACCACAAACTGCACTGGTTTCGGCGGCTCAGATTCCTGTACTTTTACTATCAACTTCTGTGCTGATTCCACTCTATTTTCATCTTCTTTTATTTCGGTTACGGGTATCCTGATTAATTCCTGTTCTTTACTCCTGTTTACAACAGTTATTTTAATGTCGCCCATTTTAATTTTCCTCCCTGACGTACAAAAATTCCAGCAGCCGATAAACTCTCCGCAGCGTGTACTGGCTCTGCACCTTGTTCAACAAATCAACAATCATATTCCTGTAGTCCATTTGCTTTCTCCCCATTTTCTCTAAAGTAAGGAACTCTTACAAAATCCCGAATGATGTTCAGTGCTTCCTCATCTGTGATTTGATCCAGCATTTCAGAGATCCTCTTTTTCTGATTTGCCTGGTTATTTTTTGGCTGTTCCCGTAATTTTTTAAAATGCGTGTCTATAACGTCCCTAATATCGTCCTGAATCTTTATCAAATAATCAAACACAATGCTGGTATTTGTGAGCGCGTTTTTAGAATTGGCGAACTGCACAAACGCATCATTTAAAGATTCCGGCTCCTTCATATACTCTAAAGTCTCTTGTGCTGACTCTAAGACGAAAAGAGCTTTATCAAGATCTGGTTTCAGGCATTCCAGTTTCCTAATTATTTCCCACTTTTCATCTTCAATCTCACTTATGATCTCACTCGCCAGGCTCCTTGTCTCATCGTACATTTCTTATTCCTCCTTGATTTTTCGCCGGATAAGCCATATAATCAAAGCATATCCGGCTTTTATGCGTGTGTCCGGGTTACTCTGCCCTTGAAGAAGTTGCCGCTTCCTTAAGGGCTTTTTTCGTGGCTTCCAGCTCCTTAGATAACTCATCATACGTTTTGAGCATTAATTTATACTGTTCTACCGGGATCAAAACACTCTTTTGCATATCAATTGTTCCTTTCTTGGTCGTATTTAAAAATCTTCAAAAAGTTCCTTCAGAACTCTCGGCCTATAGTGCTTATCTCTCTCCTGAGTTAATTTGATTCTTCCCCTACCGCTTCCGATAAAAGAGACGTTCATTACTGCGATTCTGTCAATGACTTCCATTTCATTCTTTATGGCCCTGCGCCTTATCAGGCAGTCTTTCATCATCTTAGCGGCCTTATAGCCCTGACAAGCATTTAAAGGATAGAATTCGATATAATGCCGAATATCGGATATCTCTTTATCAACATTTGAAAGTTCTGATTGGAGCGATATCCTCTGTTCTTTTAAATCTTTCGTCACTTTCTCTAAATTATCGTATAATTCAGATATATTCCCCATGTATATCGCCTCTTCTTAGTATTCTCCTTCGTCTTCCAGAATCTCCACTTCCTGGACAGCTTCTCCGCATCCCTCTGAAGTCGTCCAACCCGGCTCATGGTCTTTGAGCGTGATGACTAAATTGCCGTTTTCACTGATTCCAAACCCACAATACCCATCACTGCCTATTTCTTGGCATTCCGTCAGAATCTTCACAATATCGCGAACTCTGTACATCTTCATAGCTCCACCTACCTACTCCTCGAAATTAAGAAAGACACCTTCATCGTCCAGAACGAATCCCAAGTGAATCAGCTTGCCATTCTCTACTTTAACAGCATCCAGAAATACCCTATCATCTTTTTCTACAGCATCTACTGCTGTGATGAACGCTCCCTGCAGCATCTCCAGCTCGCAGCGGTCAACATTGTTATAGACTCTTCTTGGCTTCTCGGCCTTTTCCTCTCTGGAATCATCCAGAAGATACAAAGCTTCTGCGGCCTCCATATCTTCAATTTTATTTTTTTCGGCATAAGTCTCAACCTCGCAGTCAAACAGCGTTTCCGCCGTATCATGGTCAACATCACACCGTTCCATTATGTCCTGCACCATTAACTTCTTCTTAATATCCATATCCATTTTCTTTTCTCCCTTCTTTTTTAACTTTCTCTTTCTGCCTCAAAACCGTAAAATTTTTTCTGAAAAAACGCAGTTGGAACTTTGCCCGATACAGTCAGGTAGCCTTCCGCCTTAAGTTCCGCGTTCATTTCCCGAATCATGCTATAAGCCTTGCCGGTAGACACGCCGACTACCTCCGCCACCTCCTGAGCTGTTAAATACTGCTTCCTCAAGCACAACATCTCCTTTCGATTCTTAGCCACCGCCCCCGGTGCTTTAATCTTCTAAAATTTCTGTTACATCAACCTCAAGAGCCTTTGCAATACGTCCTAAAGTTGCCGGACGAACAGACTTACCACTTATCACATTGTTCACTGTTGGCCGTGGCATTTCTGTGGCTCTTTGTAAATCATCTGTATTCACGCAGGCTCTTGCCATCGCTAATTCTAATTTCTGCCTGTTGGCTTTCACGCTTTCACCTCCAATCAACAAATAGTTTTCTATTGCAAAAATATAATAACAAATAGTTTTCTATTTGTAAAGACCAAAAATAAATATTTTCCTATTTGCAAACACTTAATTTGTATAGTACAATATCTAAATATAGAAGCGAGGTGAAATAAGTGGACATATCAGAAACAATTAAAGGTTTCAGAAAGAGAGAAGGACTAACTCAGAAAAAACTAGCAGACTTAACAGGACTATCTATAGCAACAATACAAGGTTACGAACAAGGTAAATACAGACCTAAAATTGAAGCATTACAAAAAATAGCCATAGCACTTCAAGTTCATGTTTCCACTTTATTGGCAGGAACTGATATAGATTATAATGAAATTTCCAAAATCAGAGACTCAGATGCTAAAAATATGATGAAGCGTCTTGCTTTGATAAAATTTTTAGATTGTATTTATTCTGATGCGTATATTACAAAAATTAAAAGATATGATCCTGATACAAATGAAGACATTTATGTTCACGAATATGTGTCTATAGGTACTGATATGTATAGCTGTGGAGAAATTGCAATAGATGATGAAACCGTAGAAACATTAATTAATATACTCGAAAACACATGCAAACAAATCATTTCCCTAAAAGGTGAACATGGTGCATCTTATGAGGGAGATTTTATAAATAAAAATAACCACTATCATATTCTAAAGGAAACATTACAAATAACTACTGAAGTAAAAAATAAATATAAAAAAATATCTAGAGATGAGATTGAAGCTTATATAGAAATGGATTTGAATAATGCTAAAAAAGAAGAATTTGTGATTGAAGAACCTATTATTTATAAAAAGTCACAAAAATCTAAAGACAATAAACCAGAAGATGAGGATTAACCAGCTCAATCTTGAGCCTGTACTATGACATATAATATACTTACCCGGGGAACCGAAGGGGCGATACCTCCAGCTTCCGGACTTTTTTCAGAAAGGAGCTGGTGAATATGGTTACATATAGCGATCTATTCGCTTTTGTGAGCATGATTTGTTCCATCGTTACTCTTGTTGTTACTCTCAATGAACACAAAAAGTAGCGCCCCTGTCCTGGTAAGATAAGGCGCTACTTTTAGCAAATTACTCTCGCCGGCGGCTGGACTTCACCCAGCTTTCGGTTCTCTTGTTAAGTATATTATATGTCATCCATAAAAATTCGTCAACCTTCGTTTTTTAGCCACCGCCCCCGGCCAGAAATGGAGGAAGAGAATGCCCATCTATAAAGATGAGAAGACAAACACCTGGTACTGCAAATTCTATTACGTTAATTGGCAAGGCCAGAAAAAACAGAAATTAAAAAGAGGATTCAAGCTTCAAAGAGATGCAAAAGACTGGGAACGTAAATTCTTGGAACAATTTTCCAAAAATCCAGATATCACTTTTGAAGCTCTGTACCAAAAATACAAGGCTTACATTACTCCCAGAATCAGAGAAAGCTCCTCCTCTGTCAGGTTTGGTATGCTTGACAAACATGTACTGCCTTTTTTTAAAGACCGAATTATTTCAGATATTGGCCCTTCTGATATAGCAGCCTGGCAGACTGAACTGCTAAAGAAAAATTTAAGTGATTCTTATGCCCATATGATTAATGTGTATTTAAAAGCTATCTTTTCGTATGCAGTAGAATATATGGGATTACCTAAAAATCCATGCACAAAGTCCATCGGATCGCTTAAAAGCCAAAAAATAAATTTCTGGACTCCTGAAGAATACAAGCAGTTTTCTGAGGCATGCAAAGATAATTTAGAATACTTCACACTTTTTGAGCTGCTTTATTACACCGGTATGCGAGTTGGAGAGGCTCTTGCCCTTACATTGAACGATATTGATTTTGAGCAGCATATTGTTTCGATTAATAAAACATATTACCGAATAGTTGGAAAAGATTTAATAAATCCACCAAAAACAGCCGGAAGTGAACGAACTATTCTAATGCCGGATTTTTTGACAGCTGAACTATTGGACTATGTAGGACACCTGTATGAACCAGCTCCCGATGACCGTATATTTAACAAACGCCCTCAATACGTCCGCTCTATCCTGAGAGACAGGGCCAAAAAAGCAGGGGTAAAGCAAATTCGTGTTCATGACCTGAGGCATTCTCATGCTTCTATGCTTATCAACCTTGGAGCTAATCCCTTATTAGTTGCAGAACGATTAGGGCATGAATCGCCAGCCATAACACTTAAAACTTATTCTCATTTATTCCCTTCGACTCAGAATGATATCGTGTCAAAAATCAAAAAAATATAAAATAGTATCATTTTAGTATCACAGAAGATAAAAAAGAGCCTAAACCCTTTGATTTATAAGGGAAAAGGCTCTTTTGATTATTATTTGCAGACAATATTTATAATCTTTCCAGGCACATAGATTTCTTTTACAATGTTTCCTGTCAGTTTGTCTTTTACTGCTTCTTTTCCTGCTGCCAGAGCGGTTTCTTTATCCACGTCAGCCGGAAGAGCTACCACGCCTCTCGTCTTCCCATTGATCTGCACGGCAATCTCTACCTCGTCGTCCTTCATGGCTTCTGTATCGCACTCCGGCCATGTGCTGTGGAATACGCTGTCCGTTCCGCCCAGCTCTCTCCAGAGCTCCTCGCCCAGATGGGGAGCAAACGGCGCCAGCAGGGTAACGAAGGTCTTTAAGGTCTCCTTATCGATTCCGCCTTCCTTCTTTGCCAGCTCAATGAACTTGTTATTGTACTCCATGAATCCGGAAATAACCGTATTTAAGCTGAACTGCTCGAATCTCTGCTCGATGTCGTAAACCAGCTTATGGCGCAGCTTCACCATTTCCTTCGTCTCTTTGATATCTTTATCCTTGCTTGTCACAACCAGGTTGTAGAAACGGTTTAAAAAACGGGAAACACCCTCGATTCCTCTGTCGTCCCACTCAGCGTCTAACTCCGGCGGTCCTACGAAGAGCTCGTAAAGTCTTAAGGAGTCGCAGCCGTAATCGCGCACCAGATCATCCGGAGAAACTACGTTGCCCTTGGACTTGCTCATCTTGATTCCGTTCTTTCCGGTGATCATTCCCTGATTGAACAGTTTCTTGAACGGCTCGTCAAAGTCAACTACACCGATATCGTGGAGGAACTTGGTGTAGAAACGGGAGTACAGAAGGTGAAGCACCGCGTGCTCTACACCGCCGATGTACATATCAACCGGAAGGTATTTGTCTGCTTTCTCCTTGGAAACAAGAGCTTCGTTGTTCTTGCTGTCCACGTAGCGGAGGAAATACCAGGAAGAACCAGCCCACTGAGGCATGGTGTTGGTCTCTCTCTTAGCCGGAGCGCCGCAGCATGGGCAGGTTGTGTTCACCCACTCGTCGATGGCAGCCAGCGGAGACTCACCTGTACCAGTTGGCTGGTAGCTGTCTACCTCCGGCAGCGTCAGCGGAAGCTGATCCTCAGGAACCGGCACGTTTCCGCACTTCGGACAGTGGATAATCGGAATCGGCTCGCCCCAGTATCTCTGGCGGGAGAATACCCAGTCGCGCAGCTTGTAGTTGACAGTCTTGCGGCCAATACCCATTTTTTCAATCATCTCAGGAGCTTCCTTCTTCAGGACAGAAGACTCCATTCCGTTCCACTCGCCGGAATTGATCATGGTTCCGCTTGCCTCTGTGTAGGCCTCTGTCATGTTCTCAATCTCTTTTCCGTCCTTGGCGATAACCTGGATAATCGGAATGCCGAACTTGGTGGCAAACTCAAAGTCGCGGTCATCGTGAGCCGGAACACACATAATAGCGCCTGTACCGTAATCTGCCAGTACATAGTCGGACAGCCAGATCGGAACCTTTGCTCCATTTAACGGGTTCATTGCGTAGGATCCGGTAAATACACCAGTCTTCTCCTTATCCTGGAGACGATCTACGTTGGACTTCATGGAAGCGTCGAAAATGTATTTCTCCACTGCCTCTCTCGTCTCGTCGGTAGCCAGGCTCTTGGCCAGAGCGTGCTCCGGAGCCAGAACCATAAAGGTAGCGCCGTGAAGAGTGTCAGGTCTGGTGGTGTAGACAGTAATCTTGTCTTCTCTTCCCTCTACCGGGAAATCCACCTCTGCGCCGTAGGATTTTCCAATCCACTCGCTCTGCATCTTTTTAACCTTCTCCGGCCAGTCTAACTTGTCCAGATCATTTAACAGGCGCTCTGCATAAGCGGTAATCTTAAGCATCCACTGGCGGAGGTTCTTCTTCGTAACGGCAGTTCCGCAGCGCTCGCAGCAGCCGTTGACAACCTCCTCGTTGGCAAGGCCTGTCTTACAGGACGGACACCAGTTAATGGGGAACTCCTTCTCATAGGCAAGGCCCTTCTTGAACATCTGCACGAAAATCCACTGCGTCCACTTGTAGAAGTTCGGATCTGTTGTATTGACCTCCATATCCCAGTCGTAAATTGCGGCAATCTCGCCAATCTGGCGCTTAATGTTCTTGATGTTCTCAGCTGTAGATTTAGCCGGATGAACGCCCATCTTGATTGCATAGTTCTCTGCCGGAAGTCCGAACGCATCCCAGCCCATGGGATGAATGACATATTTTCCTCTGAGAAGCTGGTAGCGGCTCCAAACGTCAGAAATTACGTAGCCTCTCCAGTGGCCTACGTGAAGACCGCTTCCAGACGGATATGGGAACATATCCAGACAGTAATATTTTTCTTTTTTTCCATCATTGACATTGATCGGGTTCTTTTCCCAGTTTTCCCGCCACTTTTTCTCAATGGCGGTATGGTTGTACTGTGCCATTTTCATTTCCTCCTTTTGTTATATACGCAGAATCTGGAGAAACGAGTTGCTGCATAAGGAAGCATTCTGCTTTCCAGAATTTCTCTGAAATAAAAAATGCCCTGCCTCTCTCTGCTGATTCTGCATAGAGACGCAAGGCTTATCCTCTCGCGCGGTACCACTCTATTTCATGCCGTGGGCATGCTCTTATGGGGGAAACTGCCTGACTGCTGTCCTGAATCATACGGCCAGGCGCAGACTCAAACGGCATTTTCTCCTCACCGCATAACGGGCGGCTTCCGGCTCTGCCTACTCAGGAGGGCTCCGATTATATTCATATAAAAATCAAATCTGTCGGCCTTCCCTTCAGCAGGCTGCTCCAAGGCGAGTTCAAACGCGCTCCCCAACTGCCTCGCACCACACGGCAGCTCTCTGATGGTTCCTGCACTCTACTATTCCTCTTCCCAGCATTTACTGATGGTTCTTAATTTAACATACTTGCAGACGGCTGTCAAGGTTCTGCCAGGCGATTTCCAGGCGATTTTCCAGGCAATTTCCGCTGCATTTCCACAGCCGCCTTATGGAGCTTGCATATCAAATCTCACTGCCTCTGCCATGCCTTCTCACCTTCCGGCTCGATGTGAAGTGTCTGGTCAGAAGGCTCCTCTGTGATAGAAAGAAGGCCGTTTTCCTCCTGCACAATCCCTCGGGCCGCAACAGCCGAATAGACGGTTCCATTGGAGTCCTCAGCGACAATGCGAAGATCGATCCGGTCCCCTGTCTCCGGACTCAGCTTCATGTTCCAGGAAGCCGTATAGATACTATCCGTGCCTTCTGTCCAGGCAGTATCCCCCTCTGCTCCGCTTGTCTTCTCTGTTTCCAGAAGATTCTGCGCCTGTATCATCTCATTTCCAATATAAATCTGAACCTCCGCCCTGGTTAAATAAACGTCTTCTGGCACACTGACTGTAAACAGTGAGACGTCCGGAGAAAGCTCCACTTCTGTCTTTCCTGTCCCGCTGCTCCAGCCCAGGAATCCGGAACAATCCATCTGAAGAAAACAGGCATCCTTCACCGACACGTGTTCTAAGATCTCTCCCTTTATTTCTTCCCCGCTCTTTTTATAAATTTTAAGGATTCCCGACTCTGTCAGGGCCGATACCTCCGTCTCTGCCTGAAACTGCGTGCCTTCCGTCCGGACTGCCGGAAGACTGACGGTTTCTTCCGCCCCCTCCCATATGAAATAAACTTCCTCCCCTTCCCGGTATTCCTTCAAATCTGCCGTCACATGAACTTCTGCTCGCAGACCATCCTTCGGGGTAACTGTCACCTGAAACTGATCCACAAAGCTGTCGGCCCGTTCCTGTCCTCTCTGAATTTCTGAGGAAATCCCACGAACCGTATCAGTTACACTGCCCTCCATCTGGCTGACTTTTACCTGCAGTTCCTGCACCTGGCGAAGAAGGCTCCTGTTCTCTCCGGCCAGAAAGAAAAGTCCGCCTGCCACTAAAACCAGGTTCGCCGTCCCAAGACAAATCAAAATCGTTTCTTTTCCGGGCTTTAATTTTCGTTCTTTCATCTGATGCCCCCTTTCTTTGGGAGATGTGGCGCTTCGTGTTGTGGGGTTATTGTACTATGCCCACTAAGCTCGAAAAGACCTCGCTAAGTGGAACAGGTATGTATTCTCACTAGACTCGTGAAAAACCTCGTCAAGTGTTCATATTATACCATATCAGCAGGAAAACAAGCGGCTGCGAAGCAGACATTTGTTTTCACCTGATATGGTAACGACAAAATGTTTTAGCTGCCAGAGACGGCGGCAGATGTGCGCAGCACAGCTGTATTTTGGAGTTATTATACCATATCAATGTTCAGAATGTCTTTACGATATTCTTAGTAAACGCTTAATTTTTAGGTATGATAGAAAAAATCCCCGACTACTTTTCAGTAGCCGGAGCACCTTGACAATTCACATATGATTGATTTGATTCGTTTGCACGATGTTCGATCTCAGCTTTGACGGTTTCGTTCCATGGTGCCAGAAGTTCTAATTCATCATCACTCATTCTGTCATCAGGCAGTTTTTCCAGCAGATAAGTAAGATAGTGATAGACGTTTACTCCATTGGCTTTTGCCATTTCTACCATTGTGTACACGATAGCGCTGGCCTGGGCTCCGTTTGGTGTATCGCAGAACAGCCAGTTTTTACGGCCTACTGTAAACGGGCGGATCGCATTTTCGCTGAGATTATTAGAAAAACTGCAGCGGCCGTCTTCCAGATAGGTGGACAGATAGGAGCGGCGATTCTGAATGTAGGTGACAGCTTTATCCATTCTGCTTCCACGGATAGGGCTTTGCTGATCAAGCCACGACAAAAAGCCTTCTACTACCGGCTTTTCTTTTTCAAGACGAGCCTTTTTGATAGCATCGAAGGAAGAATACTTTGATCTGATCACATCTTCCAGGTGGAAGAGCTGGTTAATGTACAGCATTCCCTGTACGGATGGCTGGGTATAATCCAGAGCCTTTCCCTTGGGAATGGCATCTGTCAGATATCTTCTGATGTGTGCCCAGCAGGCTGTACGTTTGGCATCTGGAACTTTATTGTATCCACTATAGCCATCACACATCAGATAACCCTTGAAGCCGTGAAGAAAATCTACGGCATTATCCCCGGCCCGGGTCTCCGAGTATTTATAGAGGATAATAGGTGGTCCTC
>ERZ773217.71-NODE-71-length-87137-cov-6.171574_pt1 | contig 87137 bp, 79 predicted proteins | sample MGYA00580995_ERZ773217 | MGnify/ENA primary metagenome ERZ773217 (study PRJEB29015, sample SAMEA2737772) | human gut metagenome | biome: human gut; feature: human-associated habitat; material: faeces | place: China | collected 2012 ...
GGTGGATTTAATGATTACCACCATAGCCGCCACAAGCGACAGCTTGAATATCACATGGAAAATCTGACGGGTGGAACCCCTCCCGTCAGATACCTACCCTGTGTAGTCCCTTGTAAACTGTACTTTAATAAATGCTTAATAGAATGTCCCTAATCCCCTCTCTCCCTATTTCCCTAGGGGTAGTATCCAGACAGTGATCCATAAGCGTGTTATGGATCATATTCGGAAGCTGATTAACGTATTTTTCAAGTCCTATGTTAAGCTCTCTAATGGAAGAGGGCATATTCATACTGCGCATTAGCATTTCTATCATTTCTTTCAGTGCAGCTACAGCCTTCTCTGGAGCCTCCTCCTTTCCCGCCATATGGACATTATAAGCTAATGCTGCATACCTGCGCATAATAGAATGGTTTGCGCAGTTATAATCAATCACCTTATTCAAAAGCATAGCATTGGCCAGTCCGTGGGGAACATGAAAGGTGCCTCCCAGCTGATGCGCAATGCTGTGGTTGACGCCCAGCCCTGCTGTGTTAAAGGCCATTCCTGCCAAGGTCGAGGCCTCGTGCATCGCGGTTCTGGCCTCCAGGTTCTTTCCGTCCTTATAGCAATTTAAAAGCTCTCTAAAAAGAAGCTCTACTGACTTTTCAGATAAAGCATCTGAAAACACATTGGCTTTTGTGGCTACATATGCTTCCAGGGCATGGGTCAGCACATCCATTCCTGTATTTGCCGTGACGGAGGGGGAGACTGTCAGCGTCAGTCTTGAATCTAAAATTGCCACATCCGCCAGAATATCCTCTGATGAAACCAAATGTTTGCACTTGCTCTCTGAATCGGTGATTACCGCAACAGACGTCACCTCCGAGCCAGTTCCGCTGGTGGTTGGAATGGTAATAAAAAGAGGACTTGGAATCAGCTTCTTCACGCCTGCAAAATACAGGATTCCCTTTGCAGTGTCAATGGCGGAGCCACCGCCAAAGCCTATTACCACATTCGGCGGCTCTTTGCAGATTACCCTTAAGCCTTTGCCCACCACTTCAATAGTAGGATCTGGAATCGCCTCATCAAATAGCTTAATTCGATTGCTGGAATCCAGAAGATCCATTATGTAATTTATGGCTCCGCCTTCTGAAAGAAATTTATCGCAGACAATCATAATCTGTTTGTTTCGTATTGTCCTCAGATATTCCATCCCATAATGCCCGCTGAGGATTTTTGTTTTTATGTATACATTTGACATGTTCTTTCCCCTTCACAATAGGACCTATTCAGGCTCCATACAGAATCATCGGATGCTGAAAACGTCTGCCATGACGCATCTGCGCTTTCTGCAAAAGCTTCTGGCTGATGTAAGCCCCTCGCCTGTTGGTCCGGCGATTGTAAAAGTAGTAAAGCCTTCTCCCCCAACTCCGATACCTGCATAGGAGGGAGCATTCTTAACAAAGATCGTGGTTTCCATGACCTTTGCCATTTTACTTAGCTTTTCTATATTTTTGGAATGCATCATGGCAGTATGCCTGTTTCCATGCTCTGCTTCATGGGCATACTCAATGGCCGTGTCTACATCAGACACACGCACAATCGGAAGAATCGGCATCATCAGCTCCTCTTGAACCAGAAGGTGATCCTTCGGCACTTCCATAATAATTACCTTCACACTGTTATCAACAGTGATTCCCAGCCGCTTCAGAATATACTCCGCGCTCTTCCCTACAAAGGAGGTTTCAGGCCCTCCCTTTTCCGTTGTCACCAGAGCAATCAACTTCTGGATAAGAGCCTCATCCCTCATCTCATAAGCGCCGTTTCTCTTCATATAATGAATCAGATGATCGCAGATAGAATCTACCGCAAACACTTCCTTCTCGGCAATACAGGGGACATTATTGTCAAAGCTGCAGCCTGCTACAATATCCATCGCCGCTTTCTCAATATCCGCAGTCTCATCCACAACCACCGGAGGATTTCCCGCCCCTGCTCCAACTGCCTTTTTGCCGCAGGACAGCACCTTCTTAACGATCGATGGCCCACCCGTTGCTACCAAAAGCCGTATCTTAGGATTTTCAATCAGCTTATTGGTATTCTCAATGGAAGGCTCTTCCACCATGGTAATCAGATTGGCCGGCGCTCCTGCATCCATTAATTCTTTATTTAATAGTTTAACCAGAGTCTGGGATACTCGTTTTGCCCTTGGATGAGGACTGAAAACAACCGTATTTCCACCTGCAATCATAGAAATGGAATTATTGATAATGGTTTCTGTGGGATTGGTGGTTGGAGTGATCGCTCCGATTACGCCAAATGGGCAATATTCCACCAGAGTCAGCCCTCTATCCCCCGTGACAGCCTCCGTAGCCAGATCCTCGGTTCCAGGAGTTCTTTCAGCCGCCAGGCGGTTTTTAATTAATTTATGCTCATAGCAGCCCATCTCTGTCTCATCCACTGAAAGCCGGGATATTAACTCCAAATTTTCCCTTTTAAGGACAGCAGATCGAATGGCCTCCACATACCTCTGACGGTGATCCAGCTTTGAATGCAGAAGCTTTTTTTGCGCCTCCTCAGATGCATCAATGGCCTCATCCATAGTTTCAAATATACCGTAATTCTCTGGCCTGGACAGGGAGAACCTCTGCGTCTGTTCTGTTTTCAGCTCCTTTAATGCCTGCTCCACCATCTGCTCTATCACTTTTATATCTATATCCAAGCGTATCACACCTTCTTTCATTGTTATGTGGGATTTTAGCCGGCATTCCAGGCAATGCCAAGGGGAGTAACAAACAGCGCATGATTGGTTTTCACTGTTTTTATTCCTAATTCCTTCTCAAAGGTGCCCTCAAACGCTTGAAAGCAGGAGGCTCCGCCTACCACATAGACGCAATCTACCTCAAACCCAGTAAGGAATCCCTTCACAATAGCTGCCATTTTCTGTACTACCGGCTTTATAATAGGGAACACCTCCGCCTCCCTGGAGCTGTCTTTTTTAATCGTCTCCGCCTCCTGAACCGAAATACCATAATATCCAGCCAGAGCCAATGTCATATGTATACCTCCCGTAGGCTCATCCGCAGTAAAAATGACCTTTCCGTCTTTCAATATACTGATCCCTGTCGTACCGCCTCCTACATCCACCACAGCTCCGTCTGTAATATTCAGGACAGAAGCCGCTGCTGTCGGTTCGTCAATCACGTTGATCACCTCAAATCCGGCCCCTTCCACTACATTGGCAATGCAGCGCGCATTCCCCTCCATAATCCCAGGAGGAATTGCCGTAGCCGCCGTTTCCAGTGTTACTCCCAGCCTATCCTCCAACTGGGCCTTTAGACGTCCAAGCTCCTGCATCGCTCCTACAAAATCCACCACAATTCCATCCCTTACTACCTTGGAGGCTGCGGTGGCTCCTGCAACCGGGCGGTTTTCTTCATCTGCAACAGCGATTACAAGATTGGCAGTTCCCAAATCCACCCCCGTCTTCAAAGAGCCGGAAAATGGGTTACACCTTTCTTCCTCGATCAGACGGGCAAATTCAGACAACACTTCTTTGGTTATAAGCATGCAATCCCTCTTTTCTGTTTCTATCAAAAGCCAGCTCAGCGGCGGATCATCACATAATCCTGATTGCTGAGGGCGCAGGCATTCGCCTCGTCTACATCTACATGCATTTCCAGGGAAAACTGCGGTGACACTCTCACCAAAACATCCCCCAATATCCCATGCCTTTCCCCGAAGGTTTCCACCTCTACTACCGCCTTATCCCATACTCCCATGACCTTTGCCTGCCGGGGCGTCATATGAATATGGCGCAGGGCAATGATTGCTCCCTCAGAAAGCAGAATCACTCCCTTGGGTCCGATTATCTCCAGGCCCGGCGTTCCTGACAGGCATCCTGATTCCCTGATAGGAGGCGTAATTCCCAAACGAAAGCTGTCGGTTTTGGAAATCTCCACCTGGCTCTGCATTCTTACTGGCCCCAGTATTCTCACCCGTTCAAGCTCTCCCTTTGGCCCACGTATGGTTACGGTTTCCTCGCAGGCATATTGCCCCGGCTGTTTCAAATCACTTTTCTTTGTCAGATTATATCCCTTTCCGAACAAGGCTTCCAAATCCTTCTGTGATACATGAATATGCCTGTTTGAAACGCCTATGGGAATTTTATAGGTATGATAGGCTTTCACCTTTTCTATTACCCGCTGGGTTACCAGTTTGATTAGCTCCTCATCCACCACCAGTTCCACCTCCTTTCACCAATAACGTGCGCCTGCCTGCATCCGGTACACGTTCTACTTAAACAGTCTTTTTGGGCTGGTTATATGCCAGATTCTATTCTGTGGTCTTTGGCAGAATTTTCTCCACATCTGTGTGAGGTCTTGGAATTACATGCTGGGATACCACCTGGCCTACATTGGCCGCTGCGGCCGCTCCCGCGTCCACAGAAGCCTTAACAGCTCCTACGTCCCCTCTGACCATAACAGTTACCAAACCAGAACCGATTTTTTCATATCCTACTAACGCCACATTAGCAGCCTTTGTCATTGCGTCCGCTGCCTCAATTGCACCTACCAGCCCTTTGGTCTCAACCATTCCTAAAGCTTCATTTGACATATTGTTTTCCTCCTGATTTTAATAAATTTTATTCTCTTTAATATGCTAGCTGCTTCAATATCCACGCCTTGTCTGTCTCTTCCCATCGAAAGCCCTGATTGATTCTTCCGAAATGTCCGTAAGCCGCGGTCTTCAGATACTGTGGTCTTCTCAGATCCAATTCCGATATGATGTCTGCCACACCAAAGGAAAATACGTTTTTAATGATTTCCTCTATGTGGCTGTCCGGTATCGTTCCGGTACCGAAGGTGTTGATGGCAATAGCCTCCGGCTCTATCCGGCCTATAACAAAGGCAAGGGACAGTTCACATCGCTTCGCCAGCCCTGATGCCACCACATTTTTTGCCACGTAACGGGCCATATAGGCAGCCGATCGATCCACCTTGGTAGGATCTTTTCCTGAAAACGCTCCGCCTCCATGCTTTCCGACGGTGCCATAGGTATCCACCATAATCTTTCTTCCGGTCACCCCGGTATCTGCTGCCGGCCCTCCGATTACAAAGCGTCCTGTGGGATTCACATAAATTCTTGTTTCCGGGGTGAGCCATTTGGAACTCACAATCGGGTCTATAACCGTACATCGGATGAATGCTTCCAGAATTTTATGGGAAATCTCTTCACTGTGCTGAGCAGACACTACAATGCTGTGTATGGAAACAGGCTCTCCAGCCTCATTGTATTTCATTGTAACCTGAGTTTTCCCGTCAGGGTACAGAAAATCCACCTTCTGCGCCTTTCTCACATAAGCCAGCTGTTCCGAAAGCCGGTTAGCCAAATAGCAGGGAAGGGGCATCAGGCATTCCGTTTCGTCTACCGCATAGCCGTACATAATTCCCTGATCTCCGCCTCCTAAGGCCTCCCTCCCTCCCTGTTCCCCTCTGGTCACTCCTATGGAAATGTCAGGGGATTGATCGTGTATATTCGTAAATATCATGCAGCTCTCAGCATCAAAGCCTTTTCCCCTCTCCACATATCCTATCCTCCTGATAATTTCTCTGGCTTTCTTAGCAGGATCTACCTGTGCCTTAGAGGTTATTTCTCCTGCAATCATCACGGTGTCTTGGGAAGCCATAACCTCCACTGCAACACGGGATGAGGAATCCGCTTCAAGATAAGCGTCCACAATACCGTCTGCAATCTGGTCGCACAGCTTATCAGGATGGCCTTCTGTTACAGATTCTGAAGTAACGTAATAAGCGCCTTTCTTTTGACCTTCCATTATTCCATCCACCTGCTTTCCTGAATCAACGAATGGAAAAGCCGCTTGTAAGCGTACATCTTCTTCGCCGCGCAAAATGCCTGGCTGTCGTCGTCCCCTCTCCTGTGGCCGTAGCGATGGTAAAGCTTGTATGGCCTTCCTTATCAAAACCAATTCCCAAAAGAGAGGCCCCATTTTTTACAAATACGGAGGTCTGCATTTTTTTTGCCGCCCTGTTCAGCCGTTCTATGGATTCAGAATGAATGGTTGCTGTATGCTTATAGCCCTGCTCCAATTCCAAAGCGATTTCTAGTGCCTCATCAAAATTCTCTGCTTTGATCAGAGGAACAAGGGGCATCAAAAGCTCCAAGGCCGCAAAGGGGTGAATCCGCTCTGTTTCCGCTACAATCAGCCGGACGGAGCTGGAGCAGGCAATTCCGGCAGCCTTCAGAATCTCATCGGCGCTTTTTCCCTCCAGCTTTTTATTTATTACAAAATCCTCCGTAACTGCTACACTTAGAAGACTCTGTAGCTCCCCTTCATCCTTGACATAATACACTCCATTTTTCAGAAGCTCATAGATCAAGGGAGCCGCTGCCGCCTCCACCACTACAATGCCTTTCTCCGACGTACACATTAGATTATTGTCAAAGGAGGCTCCCTGAACAATATCCCTTGCTGACTTAGCCAGATCTGCCGTCTCATCCACTATGGCAACCGGATTGGCAGGCCCGGCTCCGATTACCTTTTTACCGGATAGCATAGCCTGGCGCAGGGAACTGCTGCCGCCGGTGCAGACCACCAGATCCACATCTGGATGGCTCATAACCTCTGCGGTCAATCCCATAAGGCTTTCGTGCAGTGTAACCACCAGATTATCGATACCGCACACAGTTCGGATTGCGTTGCTTATAATTGCTGTTAAAAACTGTGAAACCTTAACTGCTCTCGGATGCGGACAATGAATGATCGCATTTCCAGCAGCCAGCATGCCAATGGTGTTGCTAATTAAGGTAGCGCAGGGATTGGTACAGGGCTGCACTGCACAGACAATTCCAAAGGAAGACAGCTCGTATAGCGTCATACCGTGATCTCCGGTATTGACTTCCGTAATCAAATCCTCTACTCCCGGCGTCATTTCAATGGAAAGCCTTATCTTCTGAGCCTTATCCTTTACATTTCCCATCCCTGTTTCTTCCACTGCCATAGCGGCCAGTTTATTTGCCATAGGCCGCAGAGCGTTTTTTATATGCTCCAGTATTTCCTTCCTCTCATTCAGGGTAAGCTCAGTATATCTGCCGTAGGCTCCCTTCGCGGCAGCTACAGCATCTGTTACGCTGGAATAAACACTGCTTTCCATATCAAACATTACCTCCTTCCCTGCCTTTTTACATATCCATTGTATCAACGATTCCTATAATTGCCATATCAATGGCGGCCTCTCGCCTCCTTTTATCTACCCGGACCGCAGAACCCTGGCCTATCAGAACCGTTTCTCCCACTCCGGCTCCTACGTAATCCACAGCCACTTCCTCCGAATCAATGTAATCTCCCAAGCTGTTAATCCGTCTGATAATCATCAGCTTGTAGCCTACCAGAGATTCGTCCTTCCTCGTAGCTACAACCGTTCCTATGATTTTAGCCAATTTCATACTGCTCACTTTCCTTTCCTGGAGAGCTGGCTGCCTGAACCCTACGGGGAGGTTGAGACTCCCTTATGTTTACGTCCTGTGCCTGCGTCTTTCTTTGAGGCAGCGGTGCCTTTAGCAGACGTTCCTTTCTTCGGCGTTTTTTGCTCTGCCGCCTCTGTCTCTGGCTCCCGCTTTGCCGAACCTGTCTCTGATGCCTCTGGCTTCTGGCCTGTCAGCTCTGTTTCTTCCGTCTCCGGCTTCTTAACAGCTTCTGCTGTTTTAGGCGCCTTCATTCCATCACACTCAGCATTTATCTTATTTTCCTGCTCCAGCTTTGCAGCTCCAGCCTCCGGCGGAGTTGGATCACAAAAGGTATGTTCCACAAAACCGGTCGGTCTCGGAATAACCTTCCAGGAAACCAGCTTTTGATTTGCAGCTCCAAGTTGCCTTCCAGAGCTTACAGCAGCATTCACAGCGCCTACATCTCCGGCTATTTTTATAGTCATATATCCCAAACCTTTTGTATTTTCAATCTCTAGAAGCTGGATGTTGGCTGCTTTTACCATGGTATCTGCCACTACAACCGCAGTGGACAGTCCCTGGATTTCAACCAACCCCAATGCCTGTTTCATCCGATCACCTCACAATCCTGCTTATTTAAAGATAATATTCAGGTACTTTGCCCTTTCCTTTGCCATATCTGTGACAATATCCTCTGGCTGCAGCTGCAAAACACCTTCAAAAGCCAGGGATTCAACATTGGAGGCTGTTATGACCCGCTTCCTTCCCCTGTTAGACGCTGCTGGCTGAAGAGGAAGAAAACCCGTCTTTACAGCTTGCCTGGCATGCACCTTCTCCTTCTCCGCTTCCCGCTCAGCCAATTCATCCTTTCCGCAGATTTCAATTCCGTATTCCAGCACCTGCCTGTAATAGCCCATAATACGATTCACATAGGCAGGCTTTTCCTTTCCTGAAAATCTCGCCAGCCCTGAAAGCAAAAGCAGAATTCTGCTTCCTCTTTCGATACAGTCTGCAATCCATGAGGTTTCAAATGTATCACTGATGCACAACGCCGTCTTTACAAGCATATCTCTGGATACAACAGGAAACAGGCTGATGGCATCACCCAGATCCTCCGGCCTCTGGCGGCAGCGGTATACAATGCCTGCACAGGCTTTACAGCCCTTCAATCTTCCCTCATACCCCAGCTTTTTCCATGAAGCAGGTATGACCGGATATATTTCATATGAATTAGACGTTTCCATCTCATTTAGAAATTCTTCATATTTTTCATTCCAGGCACAAGCGCATATCATATAAAGCTTTCTCCGGCTTCTTAAACCGGTCATTATTTTTCTTTCAGCCTCCAGCGCGTACAGCGCACGCAGCACCAGTTCCTTTAGCCGTTCTTCACTGATCTCCAATAGCTCTCACCTCGTTTCAAAGGAATCCCCTTCCCAAGGGATAAGGGTATTCCCTGCCTGCGCCCTGCCTGCTGGCATTGCTCTTATTCAAGATGCAAAAGGAGCTTTTCAACATCTGTATGAGGACGCGGAATCACATGGGTGGAAACCACCTCTCCCACCGCTGACGCAGAAGCTGCGCCTGCGTCTGTAGCTGCCTTAACGGCGCCTACGTCTCCTCTTACCATAACAGTAACAAGACCTGAGCCTATTTTCTCATACCCTACCAGGGAAACATTGGCTGCCTTCACCATGGCGTCTGCTGCCTCGATAGCGCCAACTAATCCTCTCGTCTCAACCATACCTAATGCGTCTGCGTTCATATTAGAGCCTCCTTAACTGATTTACTTATCTCTACGTATACCTTACAATTAAATATACGGAGTTGTTGTAGACTTAGGTTCATCTCCCAGTGCCCCTAACATCTTCTTGCCTGCGTCAATCGCTGCTCTTACCGCCTGCCTGACTGCTCCGGAATCACCGGTAAAGGTAAGAAGCACCTCATTGGAATAGCTGGTGCCTCCAGCAGGCGAGCAATAGCCTACTACCTCTACATTGGCTGCCTTTACTGCAATATCTGCCAAAACAGTTCCGATTGCAGCAGGTCCAGCGCAGGTCATTCCAAAGGCTCTGCCTATGGGAGCTCCCAATGCCTTCTCCAGGCAGTAGCTGGCTCTTGCAGTGTACTGAAACTCCAGATGGCCCGCATCATTTACATACACATCTCCAAAGTATTTTGGCAACGCCTGAAGGGCAATCTCCACAGCTCTCCTTGCATCAGACACATCCTCTGCTCCAATATAGATTAAGCTTCCATGTCCTGCGCCGCCCTTTGTATCTCTTGGCAGCTCCACAGAAATAATCTCTGTATTTGTCGCCTTTACAGCCTCATCAACCGCCCAAATCTGAGGGCCTGCCCCGACTCTTCCGCCTATAATTCCAATGGAACGATATTTACCCAGCTTCATCACATCCACCAGCAGCGGATCTACGCTTGCGATTACAAGGCCAATGGTATCTCCTATCGCCGTTCCCACAAATTCCGTAAGGCCAATACCTCCGCATCGTTCAGACCTGCTGTCCGTCTGCTGTATTCCCAACTCATCAGAAACCTGCTGCATTACTTTCTCAATTAACTGTTGATCCATTCTTCTTCCTCCATTCTCAAATCCTGTCTACCCGCCGATTACACAGCAAAAGCCATAGCTTTCAACCGCGGCCTTACATTCCTCCAATTCCTCCGGCTGCAGCGGCTTTGCATGCTTCATAAGATAAGCCCTGCCCATTAATTCGTACTTATTTGCTCCGAAGGAATGATAGGGGAGCAAATGTATGGTTCTTATATTTGTCAGTGTCCTTGCGTATTCCGCTATTTTCTTAATTGCCTCTATAGAAAAATTAAAACCTGGAATTACCGGAACACGGATTACCGTATTGGAAATCCGGCTTATCCTGGGAGCGTTTTTTAAAACCAGCTTATTGTCAGCTCCTGTGTGCTTTTTATGCTGGGCTTCGTCCATATGCTTTATATCCAGAAGCACTGTATCTGTATAGGGAATTACCTTCTCAATCGCCTGACTGCTTCCTATACCCGTCGTCTCGATTGCAGTATTCCAGCCCTGTCCTTTACATGCCTGCAAAAGTCCAGCCGCAAATTCATACTGCATAAGAGGCTCACCGCCGGATAAGGTGATACCGCCGCCAGAACGCCGGTAGGTGGTGGCGTCCTTCTTAAGCTCCTGAACCACCTGCTGAACGGACATCCTCCTTCCCTTAAGCGTCAGAGCTCCCGAAGGACAGGAGTTAACACATTCACCGCAGCCCACGCACCTGTCCCGGTTAATCCAGCTCCTGTTATCCGGGCCAATGGCTCCCTGTTTGCAGGCCGCTATACAACGGCCGCAATGAAAGCAATTCTCCCTTTTATACATAACAACAGGCTCCATATTCTGAGATTCAGGATTGCTGCACCACTGGCAGGAAAGAGGGCAGCCTTTCAAAAATACAATGGTTCGGATTCCCGGTCCATCATGCAGGGAAAACCTCTGGATATCAAAGACGATTCCCGTTAAATTATAATTAATTGAATCCATACCGTTCCCCCTTATTCTTTTCCTTTAAAACGTGACTAAAAGGCTTGCTCTGTACGGCTGATAATATCGTCCTGAACCTCTTTTGCCAGCACAGTAAACTGGGCGCTGTAGCCTGCAACACGCACCACAAGATCCTTATATTGCTCTGGATTTGCCTGGGCAGCAAGAAGGGTATCCTTGTCTATAACATTAAACTGTACATGCATGCCCTTATGGTCAAAATAGGAGCGGACTACAGAAGCAAAACGCATCAGGCCCTGGTCTCCCGCAAGCGCGGAGGGAATGAACTTCTGATTATACAGCGTACCATTGGAATAGTTTGCATGATCCAGCTTCGCTACGGACATAGCCGCTGCTGTAGGCCCATTGGTATCCTTGCCCTGTCTTGGGGATACCCCGTCTGCCAGAGGCTCCTTTGCAAGCCTTCCGTCCGGAAGAGCTGAAACATCCTTTCCGAACAATACGTTAGCAGATACAGGATAGCATCCGGCCTGAAACTGACCTCCCCTCGGATTCCTGTATTTTTCTACTTCATAAGAATAAATCTGTCCACAGCGTCTTGCTATCATATCTACTTCATCATCATCATTTCCAAACCAGGGGGTATTTTCCATAATCCTTCTGATATTGGCATAATCAGCGTTAACGCAGGCTGCCTCTGCCTTTACAGGCTCTGATGCAGAAGGCCAGCGGCAGGCCTGAGCCGGGGCGGAGCATGCCAGCTGCGCCTGAAGATCAGCCAGATTGATCGAGCCATTATTGCTGAGAATACGCTTAACCGCCTCATAAATCCGGGCTTCATCGGAGCAGTTGCCTTCAGAACTTGCTTCTGCACAGGAATACCCGAAATTATTGTCCATAGCCTCCTTCAGCTGGGCCATGGTAACCTCCTTGCTTTCAAATACGTGCTTCTTAATGGCATACAAAGAATCGCCTGAATCGGCTACACCAAAGGCCTGAGGGCCTGTAAAGTTATAAATGGCTCCGCCCTCCTGGACACTTTTCCCTCTTCCAATGCAATCATCAACTAGAGCAGACAGGAAGGGAAGAGGCGCTCTCTGAGCATGCGCAAAATCAACACAGTTGTCAGCCTCAGCCAGATGATATACAAAATATTCCATCTGCTTCTTATAAGCGGCAAAAATATCTTCCATACAAGTAAAGGAGGTCATATCACCGGTTGCAGGGCCTAACTGCTTATCTCCCACCTTGCCGTTGTTAAGCGTAATTTCCAGAACCTTAGCAATGTTAAAAAATGCCGCATCATGCCAGCCCTCTGTCTTGTGTGGGCACTGCGGTTCCACACATCCGATAATGCAGTAGTTTCTCGCGTCAGCCAGGGATACGCCTCTATTGCACAAGGAAGGAATAATAACCTCGTCATTGTACATAGCAGGAACCCCAAGCCCCAGCCGGGTTACTTCGCAAGCTCTGTACAAAAATTCATCTGGCGTATTCTGATGCACACGGACAGAGAAGGAAGGCGCCGGAAGCTTCACATGGGCAACCGCCTCCATACACATATAAGACACATCATTTGTCGCGTCCAGCCCATCCTCAGTCTGCCCTCCTACAATCAGATTCTGGAATACGGCATATCCTGCGAATGCCTGCGCAGAAATCTCATCACGGGTCTTATTCACATCATTGAGCTTAACCCAGATACAGTCAATCAATTCCTGCGCAAATTCCCTTGAAATGTTTGTATCCGCCTTAAGGAAGGGATACATATACTGATCGAAACGTCCCGGGGAAATCGAATGTCCGTTGGCTTCTATCTGAATCAATATCTGTACAAACCAAAACGCCTGGCAGGCCTCGTAAAAATTAGAAGCCCCCCGTTCAGGAACCCTGTCACAGTTAGCCGCAATTTGAAGCAGCTCCGCCTTTCTGACAGGATTCGGGCAGTCTGCCGCCAGTTCTCTGGCCTTAGACGCATAGCGGTGTGCAAAATTAATTGCCGCCGTATATGTAATAACAAGAGCCTCATAAAAGTTTTTCTTCTTAATGTACTCTGGATCGCTGGTATCCAGCTTATCCATAGCGTCAATCACCTGTTTGATGATTCCTGTAAAGCCGATTGTGAGAACCTTACCATAATCCACACATACATGACCTACGCCTCCGTAGAAATAGTTGCCTACTGTAAACACGCCGTTTGCGATACAGTCCTTTGTCTCCTGAGACATATAGGAATCAGCCAGCGCACTGGTAGTCCTTCCCTCCCAGTACTTGAAGGCCTCGTGCAGCTCTGACGCTGTCTCTTTAGGTATCTGAAAGGGATCTGCGATTCTGGTTCCCATTGTTTCAAATTCTTTTTCAACCCAGTCAAAAGAAAACTCCGGGCAAATCTCGGTAGAGCGAAGGTTCTTTGTAATGGCTCCTACTATCAGCTCATCCTCATGAATGGTAACTGGAAGATTGTTGAAAATTTTCTCCGCGGCCTTGGCGCGTCTCATAATGGGAGACAGGCCCTCCGTCTCTTTATAAGCTTCCGTTACCAGAACCGCTCTCTCAGACTCAACACATGGGACAGCGTCCACGATTGCCCTTTTAAGCCGCTTCACTCTCTCGGTTGGTTCCGTAAACCCTTTTGCTAACATAAACATCCTCCTTTTATAGAATTTTATAGTTCCTCTTGCCTTCCATCATACCCCACTCACTGCTGAAACCAAGCATATTATCAAAACGTAAAAAATGAAACATACAGACTTTTACACAGATGCTTCAGATGCAGGTTATATTGCAGTAATTTCTAAAAGCTTTATAAAGCCCTTCAGCAGTTCCACATTCCCCGGCCAGGCAGGAGCAGTGACCAAATTTTCATGTATCACCGCTTCCCAGGGCTCCTTTTCCACAAAGATACCTCCCACCGCCAATACCTCCGGCTTAACAGCAGGATACGCTGTTACCCTTTTCTCTCTCAGCACATGAGCCGCTGTCAAGATCTGCACTCCGTGGCAGATAGCCGCTACCGGTTTTTTAAGATCCATAAAAAAATGTACAATATCCAAAACCCTGTAATCCAGCCGCAGATATTCCGGGGCTCTTCCCCCTGTAAGGAACAGCCCGTCATACCCCTCCAGCTTCAAATAATCAAAGGAAGCATTAAGCGCAAAATTATGTCCCTGTTTTTCAGAATAGGTCTGATCCCCTTCAAAATCATGAACGGCTGTTTTAATTTTGTCACCCGCCTTCTTGTCAGGACATACCACATCCACCTCCGCACCAATTACCTTAAGAGCCTGGTACGGAACCATAACCTCATAATCCTCCGTATAGTCGCCTGCCAGCATCAGCACTCGCTTCATCCAACTCCTCCTCTTCTCACTTCAACAACAGCCCATCACCCTCAGCCTTGCATCTGACCTTTTTTTACTATTGTAGCATGAAGCTAACCGTTTATTTAGGCATTAGGCAAACCTATTTTGTGTACTTTACAAACCTTTTCTTTCAAATCCTTTGCATAAGCCCAGTAAAACCAGAATAAACGCATACGAGCAATGTCCCAAGAACGCCTAAAACAGAAGCCTTCACAAAAAGAAAAAACGGCATAGCCACGAATGACTATGCCGTGATTTATTAAAGAGCAGCTCTGATCCACTCCGCTTCCTTATCTGCTCGTTTATTGGATAACCTCAACTGGTAAAGCAGCCAAAACTTCCCTTGTCTGTCCTTCATTTGCCGGATTTATAAAAGCAGCATTATATACGGCTGTTTTTGTATCTAACGATTTCTGCGGATTCTTCCATGACCATCCTTCCGGCAATGAAACCGTAGATAACTTCTCTCCTTCCTTACCTGTTAAGGCGTTAGGCAATACCACTAATTTTAAAGATTTTCTTACAAGCTTTTGCCCTGGTGTAACTTTGCCCGTAATATCATCCGTTGTCGATTCTGGAACAGCCGTATAATGAATCTGATACACACCCTCTTTCAGGTCAGGTAAATTTTGAAGCTTTCCTCTATCACTGGAGCTGGAATAAATTAAGCTTACCTTTGTTTGTCCAGTTCCGTTTTCGCCAATACCATTATTCACAAACATATACTCATCTTCAATGGAAAAACGCACCTCATATTGAGACGTTGAATCCTTCAGCTGAACATATTTTAACAAATCAGCATCCTTTAATACCTGCCCCTTCACAACCGTAATCGTCTGATTCCCTTCATCCAGCTTAGGCTCTAGTTTAGGAATCCCTGCGTAATAAGCCTGCGCTGCTGCCGCCTGTTGACTATCCTGAGACCATTTTACCCAATCAATTATGAATCGTGTATTATCTTCCGCCAAATATGTGCCGGCATCTCCGGCCCAATTTCCACCGGTTGCCAAATTTAATTGAATGTATTGGGGCCTGCATAAGCTTTCTTTTGCAGCCCGCATCTGAGCATCTTTTAAATCCTTAAAGTAAATCACATTATAGATTTCATTGTCAAGATACCATTCTATTTTTGTATCCGTCCAGTTAATTCCATAAATATGATATTCCTTTGAAAGATTTTCTTTTAATGTTACATTTCCACTGGTAGCATTATCGTAGTTTTGGCCATAGCTTCCATCCTTATCAGGATCTGCGGTATCACTCCAATAAAAATGCGGTGTTCCGTAAACGGTTTTATTGCTTTGCCCACCCATGGGAGCTTCCCCCGCAGCCAAGCGTGCGTCTGTTGGCCCTCCAATTATTTCCATAATATCAATTTCGCCGCAGGAGGGCCAGCCATAGGCCTGTCCCTTATCTGCTAATCCATCCATTGAAAAATCAGCTCCAAGCGTCCAAAACGCCGGGAAAGCCCCTTTCCCTTCTGGAAGCTTTGCACGCATTTCAAGACGTCCATATAAGAACTCCTTTTGTCCCACTGTTCTCACACTGCCAGAATTGTAAATAATTCTTCTTGCTTTATTTCCACCAGATGGATTCATATAATGGTAAGCTTCCGGGCGTTTTGTCGCTTTTAAAATCAGGTTGCCATCCTGCACAGAAACATTCTCTTTATTATTGACATAATGCTGCTGTTCATTCCCCCTGATACGGCCTAGTTCATAGCCCCAAACCTCTTGATCCAGAGCGTTTCCATTAAAATCATCCACCCATTTTTCAACCACTTCTGACAGCTGTTCCTCTGCCACAAATACATCGTCGATACTTACAGCCGCATTTGTACAAGCAGGCGTTGTACTCTCTGCCCATTTTACCAATCCAACTATGACTGACTTTTTACCATGCGCCGGTGTAAACTCCATTTCAACCTCTTGCCAGCCCTTTGTTTTGGAAAGCTCAAGTTGTTTAAAGCTGCCGTCAAGTCCATACTTCACAACTAAGAACACACCCGATACAGCTTCCTCAGGCGTATCTACCTTAACCTTCGCAGTTAATTTATAATTTTTCCCACCTTCCACATCTATCCTTTGAATCAAATAATCATCAAAGGTTCCTTGAGAAATACTACCATAATAATTATTTCCGGCCCGTTTATTTACAGAGCCATTCCCGCCTTCCTTCACTGCCCAATTCGAATCCTTGCTGAAATCTCCATTAAATACATGATTCAAATCTCCATATTTTATCCCTTTGCCAAAGTTTCCTGAATGATTTTCTGTACGAACCGTTCCATCATTAGCCATTGTTGTATAAACACCCTTACTTATCACAATAGCCGCGCTTAATAAAGAAACCAACAGCCTGCTCCATTTTGTTCTGCTCATGCGCTCTCCTTTCCCATTTCTGTTCCCATAAAAAGCATCCTGCTCTCCAATTCCTCTCCATTCTCCAAAAGCAGAGGCCATCTCTTCCGTATTTCAATATATCAAGCTCGCAGCAACCAGCTCTCCATTCATAAAGTAATTCATTATCCTTTCACCCCACCGCTGGTAATTCCGCCAATGATTGTCCGGGACAGAATCAAAAACAGCAGAAGGGTAGGCAGGAATACGATAACCACGGCGGCAAACAGGCCGCCCCAATCACCAGTATACTGCATCGCGGTAAGCACGCTTTTCAAACCAGGACCAACCGGCATATTTTTTTCAGAGGAAGCAAAAATCAAAGAAAGAAAATACTCATTCCAGACATTCATAAAGTTAAAAATACACACCGTTACAATGCCTGGCTGAGCCAAGGGCAGCATAATCTTCCAGAAGGTTTTCATCGGAGGGCAGCCGTCAATCGCTGCAGCCTCTTCATATACTCTGGACAAGCTAGCAAAAAAGGTAATTAAAAATGTAGTGGTATAAGGAACCTGCATCCCGATATACAACAGAATAAGCACGATTTTGGAGCCGGTCAGGTGGGCTCTGGTTGCCAGAGAAAACAGCGGAAGCACGACCATAATCTGAGGAATACTCATCGCTGTTACAAAGCCGCTTCGGATCACTGTATTGCCCTTAAAGAAGCATCGAGCCAGCACATACGCGGCAGGTGCGCTTACCAGCACAGAACCGGCCATGGCACATATCCCATACAACAGGGAGTTCTTGAAAAAGGTAGAAATGCTGTTGGTCGACCATGCCCGAATATAATTTTCAAAATGCAGCCCTGTGGCAAATTTCAGCGTCTCTCCCCGCATAATTTCCGGTGCGGTAGACAGGCTGGCCGCCACGATCCAAAACAGCATAACTAAGGTAAGCAGGCACCACAAGCCTACGATCAGATGGCCGGGTAACAAGCTCAGCTGCTTTTTAAAACCGCTGGAAGACACTCGTATCCGGCTCCTCTTACTCTTTGCTTTCATCCTCTTTTCCTCCTTTACAGCTCCAGATCATCCTTCTTTATCAGGCGGTTCATTACAGTAAATACAAGAAGCACCACCGCTGCCATTATCACGCCTACAGCCGCGCCGCGGCCGCCATCTCTGGAAGCGCTTCCAGTATCTCCAAAGGTTACATTGTACATATAAACAAAGGGAGTGATGGTGGAAGACTCGCTGCTTTGGGGCGCGCTCCACATCTGGCTCCATACAAAAAACCCTACCACGCTTACTGTCCAAAAGGTAACGCAGGTTTTAAACACCCCTTTTAGCAATGGCATTGTAATACCGAAAAACTGCTGAAGCCGGTTTGCGCCGTCAATGGTAGCCGCCTCAAAAATGTCTCCTGGCAGCTGCTCAATCCCACTCATAAAAATAAGCATGAAATATCCTACAGAGCCAAAGCAAAAAGCTATCAGCAGGGAATAAAACTTAATCGAGCCATTCATATAATCAGTCATAGCCAGCCGCTCTGCTCCTATTACCTCAAAGAAGCTGTGGAGCAAACCGAATCTCTTATTATACACATAATTGATCCACATGGTAGACATAGCGACTGCATTGATAATATTGGGTATATAGATGACGGTTCGATAAAAGCCCTTACCTGCTACTCCACTGGTCAGAATCACTGCAAACAAAAGCGCGATTCCCAGTACAATCACTCCGCCCAGCAGCCATATCTTCAGCATGTTTATCATTGCAACCTGAAAGATGGAGGTCTTTGCCAGATCGAGATAATTAGAAAGTCCCACAAATTTCCACAGTCCCACCGAATCGCTGACCGACTCCACAGCAAAAAAGCTCATGGAAATGGTTCTGACGATTGGATACAAAAAAGCACCTATAAAAAAGAGAAGGGCAGGCGTCAGAAAGCAGACAATCATTTTCTTGCTTTGTTTCACTTAAATCTCTCCTTTCACTCCGGCCTCTGACTGGCTTTGAACAGGCCGGCTTTTCCTGGCGTCATCCTCAGGGGCCAGCCGCCCGAAAAACCGGGCGGCCGTTTTATGCCCATTCGTTTATTTTTTCTCTGACATAGCGTCCACAAAGCCTTGGCCGTCAAGCTCCAGCTTCATCAGCTTCATGAGATTTTCCTTTATAAACTCCTTGTAATCAGTATTCGTTTCCAGGCCAACTCCCCAAAGGTAGTTTTTAGTCATCTGCTTAAAATATGGCTCTGCGCCGCTTACCACCTTAGGCCACTCTGCATTTTCCGTATCGGCAGGGATAGAGGAGACAGATTCCGCCATCTTTTTATCATATTCGCCCGTCACAACAGTCAACAAAAAATCGAATGCCTCCTGCTTATGCTCGCTCTTATCCACAATACCAAATCCCTGGCCTCCTACCATAGAGGCCTCCGCTCCATCTATACCACCCTTAACCGTTGGCCAAGGGAAGAAGCCCCAATCTACATCCGCTCCTGTATTCTGATTGATCTCGTTGGGAATCCATGATGCGTTTAAAATCATACAGCTTTCACCAAAGCCGATTTCATTCTGTCCGTCCGGGTAGTTGGCCGGCGCATAGGGTGACATATAGCCCTTTTCAAACAGGGAGCGGATGTCATCTGCCGCCTGCTTTGCCTCCGGCACATTTGCCCAATCTGCATGATTCAGCGTTTCAAGCACCTTGTCCTGACCGATATACCGGGCCAGCTGATACCCATAAAGGAGAGTAACAGTGTCTGAATTGCAGGTCATAGGGTTAACGCCTGAATCCTTAAGCTTCTGGCAAACCTCTAACAGCTCGTCAAAGGTCTCAGGAGTTTTAGTGATGCCTGCCTCATCAAACATAGCCTTATCATACCATACGCCGGTGGTATAAGGCTGGTAAGGCATCGCCTTTAATACTCCACCGCCCCACTCCTTGGAGTTCTCCAAAAGGATAGGCATAACGTGCTTTTCATAATCGGCTTCCTTAGCCATATCTGTCAGATCTGCCAGATATTTTCCGTTTTGCTGCAGCAGGAGCATGTAATCCGTATCAAAGAAATCCACCTTCTCGCCTGAATCCAGAGCAGGTCCAATCAGGTTTTTCATGTCGCGCCCCTTCCACTCAATATTGATATGGATACCAGTGGCTTTCTCATAAGCATCCGCAGCTTCCTGCAGTACCTTCGCCTGGCCCTCAGTAGAATTCCACATAGACCAGTAGGTCAGCTCCCCAGCCCCTTCTTTGCCTGAAGCCGCTGTTGTGTCTGAAGCTGCCGTTGTGTCCGAAACCGCAGGCGCACTTGCGCTGCCGCAGCCGGTCAAAGCCGCAGACAATACACAAGCGCCAGCCAGAATAGTTGCTAATGCTTTCTTTTTCATGTCGATTCCTCTCTTTCCTTTTGAGCGGGCCATAAAGGCTCCGCCAGTTTATCATTGACACTCTCCCGATGTACATTCATCTGGAAAATATGATCAACTTCCTTCTCACTCTTTGCTGGAAGAAAGCCTGAAAAGCGATCTCTGGAATGTACCTGGCCGCTTGTCTGCCTTGGGCCTCCAAGGGGCTCTTGCAGCACTGCCTCTCCCTTTTCCCTGACAATAGCCTCCGTATCCTCTGGTGGGAAATCCAGAAAATTGTAATACAGATTGTGATGATACCTGGCCAGCTCTGTCTGATGATGCCAGTCTCCTAACACGGCTTTCTCTCCGCTGTTGTAAATTATATTATGCTCCACCAGCATATGCCCTCCGGACATATTATCTCTGATGAAGGGAACTCCGGGAGCCATGACAAACACATTGCCATAAATATGGGCATCCGAATTGTGCGCCGGATTGATCACACCCCCCTGATCCAGCATACTGATGTTATAACGAAATGTATTATGTACGCTTTCCGGCTCGCAGAACATAACGCAGCCGCCTCCGTTATTGTAGCTGTAGTTGTACTGATAAACAGTTCCGTCGCCAGAATCCGCATCCCAGGCCTGACCGTCCTGATTTTCAAAGGTATGGTATGCTTCATTATACTGAAACAGAGCGTCCTTGCACTTCCAGGGCCATATGGCGGCAGCTGTCTTTCCCTGACGTTCTCCGGCCAGCTTATATACCGTATCGTTCATTTCCATTGCCACATCCTCCGCCACATTATACTGTATCAGGGGACGCAAGCAGTACATGGGCGTAATTCCATCACCGCCTATGCCTTTCACATAGTTATGCTCCAAAACAACATTCGCATGGCCATATCGTTCCACGATGCTCTCATCCAAACACTTAGTGGCAAAAAAAGGATGGGTATAGCTGTAGCCGACCGCAATCCCCCACCGGCTGCAGTTTTCCACCACACAGTGATGAATGTACAGCCCATCATAGCGGGCAATGGGATTATCCGCTTTTTCCGGCTTTAAGGCTGTACAGTAAATACCTCCGTTGTTCAGATGCTTATCATATATATTTCCTTTTACGTCATGTATGTACAGCTTCGAAAGTTCAATCTGATGGAGCGTTCCTCCATTCTGGGCCACTACCGCCACGCCGGTCCGGGACATCTTGTCCGCCTGACTGTACCGCTCCCCCGGCACCTGCGGCTCATTGGTAATTTCTATGCCAGTCAAATGAATATATTCGCAGTCATACAAAAGCACTGCGGAGGAAACATAGCCCCGCCACACATGATAAGGCGAATCCAGACCCGTCTGGTAATCCTGATACCACAAGCCCGTACCATTTGCGGCAATCACTGGCCTGGGGCCTGTACCGTAGCTGCCGATTCGCACAGGCTTTGCTCTGCTTCCACGGCAGTTAAGAAGCTGAAGGCTCTGTCCCTCAAAAATCGAACCACATTCCAGGAGAAGCTCATCTCCCGGCTTTAAATCCAGCCTTCCCGCCGCAGCCAGGGACCGGAGGGGCTTTTCTATGCTTCCCTCATTCTCGTCACTGCCACTCCGTTCGCTCACATAATATGCTCTTTCTTTTATCACCTGTTTCCATCCTTCCCTGCCCGCTGTGCCAGCTCTTTTGTTTGTAATTTTCACCTCATTTCATTCTTTTTCAGCCAGGCTTTTATTATGTTTTCAGTATATCCTCTTGCCCCAAGAATAAAAATATGTTATATTTACATATAAGTTAGATAAATTGCTTTCTATGATTAACTTTGAGACTTTTTTTCATTTAATCTATCGATTTATACTTTATATTAAATATTTATTTTTTAAATTATGGCAATAGTCTATGGTTATCAAGCCAACTGCCTCCACACAATGACGGAACTAACCTGGCACAAATTCAGGAAGCAGAGGATTTTGCCAGTAAAGAAACACGAAAGGAACCACTATGTATGAGCTATTTGATTTGAACGAAGCAATTTTATTCGGTGAATCCGGCAGACTGCTCTATGTCTCTCCCTTTAAGTTTGAACGGGACTGGAATGGGATGCGCCATTCTCATGACTTTACAGAACTTTTTTTCTGCGTTGGCGGAAAGGGAAGCTTCTCTGTCCGTGATCAGTCCATTTCTGTGGAAGCCGGGGATTTTATGATTGTCAATCCCACCATAGAACATGGGGAATCCAGCACTGCTTCCGCGCCTTTGGAATATGTGGTGCTTGGTTTTTCCCACATTAATGTCCTTTTTCATGATGCCGCTTCAGGCTATTACAAGGGAAGCTTCCGCTCCCAATCCAGCCTGATCCGCCCCCTTCTCACTGCTCTCATCCAGGAGGTGTCTGGTAAGCCTGATAGCTATCAAGCCGCCAGCAACAGTATATTGACTCTGCTTTTCATTCTTCTGATCCGGCAGTCCCACTTCCAACTGGAGCCCTCTGCTCCTGCTTTACAACCCGATCAGCCTTCCGATCACAAAATTTCCTGGATTCGGCAGTATATTGATGATAATTTTACCAAGACAGTCAATCTGGATCTTCTGGCCTCTAAAATTGGTCTGACTAAATACAGTATCATACGCAGCTTTAACCGTGCCTACGGAATCAGCCCTATCAACTATCTACTGGAACGACGCTTTGCCGAAGCTAGGTTTCTGCTTCGGACTACGGACAATACGGTGCGTCAGATCGCGGAATCTCTGGGCTTTGGCTCCGCCAATTACTTTTCCCAGTGCTTTCAGAAAAAGGAGGGCATAACTCCTACCCAATACCGGGAGCAGGCCCGCCGGCATCCTTCGGATTCTGTCTGAGCCAAAGCTGCCGGGTTACCTTTAGAAAAGAAAAAGAGTCTGCTTTAAAACAGCTCTTTTCAATAACGCCGCACCTAGGAGGCGCCACAAAATAGAGCTTTGCAGTAATACCGCACAAAAAACACGGTTCCAGCAGCCATAAAGCCAATTAGAACCGTGTTTTTTGCTCCCCTTTTTTTGAGAAGCTGAGCTTTATTCTATTTATGTCGTCGTTCCTAGCATGTAGCATTACCATTCTGAGCCGCCTGCCAAGCCGGTGACTGCTCTAAACTATTATACTAAAGCAAGGGTTTCTCTGGCAATAGCCAGCTCTTCGTTAGTTGGAATAACCAGTACGGCAATCTTGGAATCAGGCGTAGAAATTCTGACTTCCTGTCCCCTCTTTGCATTGGCTTCATCATCAACCTGAATACCCAAAAATGCCAAATGCTCGCATACTATCTTTCTGGTAACCTTGTCATTTTCTCCTACGCCTGCCGTGAAGGTGATGGCATCCACACCGCCCATGGCTGCCGCGTAAGCTCCTACATATTTGGCTACCCGGTATGCAAAAGATTCCAGAGCAATCTTTGCCCTTTTATGGCCTGCATTGGCCGCATTCTCCACATCACGGCAATCGCTGGATACTCCTGACATGCCGTAAATACCTGACTTTTTATTCAGAATATCCATCATCTGATCAATATCCAGATGCTCCTTATGCATCAAAAACTGCATAACTCCAGGATCCACATCACCGCTTCTGGTGCCCATAACCAGGCCCTCCAAAGGTGTAAAGCCCATGCTTGTATCGATGGATTTGCCATTGAGGACAGCTGAGACACTGGAGCCGTTGCCAAGATGGCACACGATGGTCTTTAGAGAGTCGTAAGGCTTGCCAAGAAACTCTGCTGTTCTCTTGGAAACATAGCTGTGGCTTGTTCCATGGAACCCGTATCTTCTCACCTTATACGTTTCATAGTACTCATATGGAAGTCCGTACAGGTATGCCTTCTCCGGCATGGTCTGATGGAACGCAGTGTCAAACACGGCTACCATGGGCGTATTTGGCATTAACTCCTGGCAGGCACGGATACCGATTAAATTAGCAGGATTATGGAGAGGCGCCAGATCGTTACACTCTTCAATGGCCTTCATAGCCTCTTCTGTAATTAATGTGGAGGAGGTAAATGACTCACCGCCATGAACCACCCTGTGACCTACAGCCCCAACCTCCCCAAGGCTCTTAATAACTCCTGTGGCCTCGTCAGTCAACTCATCCAGCACCAGCTTAATCGCCTGGGTATGCGTAGGCATAGGAGAGACTGTTATCTTCTTTTCTCCGCCTGACGGCTGATAGGTAATCTGGCTTCCTTCAATGCCGATTCTCTCACAGATCCCTTTTGCCAGAACCTTTTCTGAATCCGAATTAATCAACTGGTACTTTAACGATGAGCTTCCGCAGTTAATCACCAATATATTCATTTAAACGCATCCTCCTGTTCGCTTTTTTACTCTGCCTGGGCCTGTACGGCTGTGATTGCCACTACACCCACGATATCATCTGCACAGCAGCCTCTGGACAGATCGTTAACAGGTCTTGCAATGCCCTGTGTAACAGGTCCGTAGGCTTCCGCCTTTGCCAGCCTCTGAACCAGCTTATAGCCAATATTGCCTGCATCCAGATCCGGGAACATCAGAACATTGGCCTTACCTGCCACTTCACTGCCCGGAGCCTTAGAAGATCCAACGCTTGGAACAATAGCCGCATCCAGCTGAAGCTCTCCGTCTACCTTCAGATCCGGGTAAGCCTCCTTTGCAATCCTGGTAGCCTCAACCACCTTATCCACATCCGGGTGCTTGGCAGAGCCCTTTGTAGAGTGAGACAGCATGGCCACCACCGGCTCCTCCTGAACCAGCAGGCGGAAGGACTCGGCAGATGACTTCGCAATAGCTGCCAACTCCTCAGAAGACGGATTCTGGTTTAAACCGGAGTCCGCAAAAACAAAGGTTCCTCTGGCACCCAATTCGCAGTTTGGAACAACCATCAGGAAAAATGCGGATACCAGCTTCGTGCCTGGCTTAGTCTTAATAATCTGAAGACATGGCCTTAACGTATCAGCAGTAGAGTGGCACGCGCCGGAAACCATACCGTCTGCATCGCCGTTTTTAATCATCAGACAGCCGTAGTAAGCATAGTCTGACATCATAATTTCTTTTGCCTTCTCCGGCGTCATACCCTTCGCTTTTCTGAGTTCAACAAATAAATCGATATATTCCTGAGTTTTCTCATAGGTTTGGGGATTGATAACAGTCGCTTTGGACACATCCAGTCCTGCGCTGTGATCCGCAATATCCTCAGGAGTTCCGATAATAACCAGATTTGCAATGTCCTCCTTCAGAATTTTCTCCGCCGCCTCCCAGGTTCTTCTGTCCATCGATTCGGGAAGCACGATCGTCTTTTTATCAGCTTTGGCGCGTGCCTTAATCGTATCAATAAATCCCATGGTAAATTTTACCCCTTTCCTTAGTCTTTTAAACATATGATATTATTATATACTGACCGAAAAGGGGATACAAGTCGATTTTATTCAAATATTGCATTTTTTTACATACCTTAGTAATTCTTATAGTTACTTTTCGCAAAAAATCCAGGGCTTCATCTCACACAGCCCTGGATCTTTCTTATACTGAAATTCAAATCTTAGCAGCAATCCACTTTCTCAAATTTTCTCGTAGCGATCCACATTCATCACGAATATGGTTGCTCCTCCCACCTCTACGCTCATAGGCACAGTAGCATAGTTTACCATCGTGGTTCCTGAAACATAGGGCATATTCACAGTCAGCCTCTGGTGCTGGCCGCACTCCTGCTTGATTAGCTCTATCACTTCGTCCACCTTGCTATCCTCCGCGCCGATCATCAGTGTAGTATTTCCCTTTTTCAAAAATCCTCCTGTAGTGGATAATCTGGTAACACTGTAGTGGTGCTGGGTTAATTGACTTACTACATCATCTTCATTGTCGTTCCTTACGATTGCATATACCAGTTTCATAAGCTGAACCTCCTTTAAGATGTCTGTTAGGTTCAGTATAACACACTTTCCATGAAATAGATATAAAAATCTTTTGTGAATCGGTTAAGACTGGGCGGCCGGCTTCGTTGACAGGGTAATCTGCACATCACGCTCCACATAGCTTCCGTTCTCTAAAGATTGTACCGTCAGAGTCACTGCAGAGCCTCCCTCATAGTAGGTAAGCATCTGTTTTAATTCCTCCATATTGGTAACAGATTGTCCGTCAAACTTTGTAATAATATCTTTTTCCCGAAGCTCGGATCTGGACGCCGCTCCGCCTTCTACAATCTTGTATACATATATTCCTACGGGCATACCGAAGCTCTGGGATGAGGCTGCGTCCACATTAATTCCCTGAATTCCCAGATAGCCCTGGGCATCCTCTGCCACAGTGATACGGGTTTTTTTGGTCATAAGATCGTTTAATATATCCTGAGCGCTGGAAATTGGAATGGCAAAGCCAATTCCCTCCACCTCCGTGGAAGCCGTCTTGGCAGCGTTGATGCCGATTACATTGCCATTTAAGTCCAGAAGGGCTCCGCCGCTGTTGCCAGGGTTGATCGCTGCATCCGTCTGTATATATGTGTGCTTGATTCCGCTTTTATCTGTAATCTCCCGGTTAAGCGCACTGACATAGCCTACGGTTAGAGACTGACCATATCCAAGCGCATTGCCGATGGCCAGTACCTGCTGTCCTACCTTAATCTGATCGGAATCCCCCATCTGGGCTACCTTGATCTGGCTCATGGTATCTGAGGGAATATCGGATAGCTGAACCGCAATAATAGCCAGATCCGTAGCAGAATCTGTACCCTTCACTGCCGCCTTCACTTCCTCATTGTTTACAAATGTGACCTTTAAATCCTGGGCGCCTGATACTACGTGATTATTCGTAGCAATAAGCAGCTCTGTGTCGTTCTGGCTTACAATAATACCTGAGCCGTTGCTCTGGGCCTGATAGGTCTGAGGCATTCCGAAAAAGTCTCTTTCCTCAATGGTCATGGTGTCATTAATAGCAACAATGGAGGGCATAGCTGCTTCTGTAATGCCGGATACATCTGTTACGGCAGATACCGTTGTAGCTCCCTGGCTTCCTCCGTTCTGTGTGCCGGCGGTTGGAGCTGCCTGCTGAAGCTGAGCTGGGGCTTTAGCGCCATCTGCTGTGGTTTTATAGGTACCTGCAAGACGGTTCCCAATATAATTCACACCTGTCATAACTGCACCGGAAATGGTTCCGAACAGAACGGCTGCTGCCGTTATGCCTGCCGCCTTCTTCGCCAGAGAGCTTCTGTTCCTTCTTTGCTCCGATCCCTTTGCGCTGCTCTGAATTATATTTCCCTGAAAGGTTGGCTGATGACAGTAGCCTGTACCAGCAGTTTGGTGATTGGCATTTCCCATCTGTCCGTACTGCTGCCCATTGTGAACATTCCCTTCCGGGCCGCCGGCCTGGCTGTACCGGTTCCCGGCTCTTTCATAAGGATTCCCTGCCTCCGGTATTGTCCAGTTCACCTCAGGCTCCTGCTGTCTTGAAGGTCTGTCTATGTTATCCTGCTGCTGGTTATTTAAGGTCTGATCATTTTGATTCTCATTTTCGTACATAGTAGCATCTCCTTTCATACCTCTCTCTCTATTTACATACAACCTTTGTTGTTCCTTGTATGAATAAATATAATCCGGATCTATGATGGAATTGTGAAGTGATTGTGGAAAAATTGTGTTCAAATTATAATAGATTTATAAACAGCCCGAAATTCACCTGACACGCCATACACCATACACATGAATGAATTTAAATAAACAGTTGGACTTCAAGCTAAAATGCCGCTATAATGTACATACTATGTAGCAGATAAATGAGGTAATATCTATGAAGGTAACAGGAATTATTGCAGAATATAATCCTTTTCACAAGGGACATCAGTATCATATAGAGCAGGCTCGCCAGATAACTGGCTCTGACTTTTGTGTGGTAGTCATGAGCGGTGACTTTGTTCAGAGAGGGGAGCCTGCCATTTTCAGCAAATACGTAAGAACCCGCATGGCGCTTACCTGCGGCGCTGATCTGGTAGTGGAGCTGCCCTCTGTTTTTGCTGTCAGCAGCGCGGAGGACTTTGGAGCCTGCGCCATAGCGCTGCTTTCAGCTTTGGGCGGGATAGATACGGTCTGCTTTGGCAGTGAGGACGGATGCATCCAAAATCTGAAGGCTGCAGCCGGCCTTTTGGTCAGAGAGACAGAACCCTTTCAATCCTTGCTGGGCCAGGGCTTAAGAGACGGCTTAAGCTGGCCTCAGGCCAGAACCCAGGCCCTGCTTGCCATATCCCCATCGGAATCCGGATTTCCCCTGGATAGTGATAGCCTGAACCGTCTGTTTGGCTCCCCCAATAATCTTCTGGGCATCGAATACTGTAAGGCCATACTCCGTCAGAACAGCCCTCTCATCCCTGTGACCATTAAACGGCAGGGGCAGGGGTATCATGATACTTCCCTGAAAGAAGGACAGGCCTCGGCCTCAGCTTTGAGGCAAAGCTTAAGTCAGGAATCACAAGACAGAGTCAGGCTTAAGGTGCTGCCCAGCCCAATCCTGCCGCATATTCCCTCCTCCCTTATACCCATGTACAGTCAAGAGCCTGTGATCACCTCCCAGGATCTGTCCGGTCTTTTAAATTATGTGTTGCTGACTGCGGCTCAAGAGGACAGGGATCTTACCCGGTATGCCGACCTTTCTTCTGATATGGCCTTCCGTCTGAAGGGCCGCCTCCTCCAGTATGAAGACTGGGAGGGCCGTATCCAGCAGCTAAAAACTAGGCAGTACACCTATACTCGTATCAGCCGCGCCCTGCTTCATTTGATCCTTGGCGTCACCAGAGAGCAGATCCAGACCGGCCGTTTGGCCGGATATGCTCCCTATGCACGAATCCTGGGCTTTAAAAAAGAGAGCGCAGAACTGCTTTCCTATCTAAAGCAAAAAGCCTCTGTCCCGCTCCTTACAAAAACAGCCGGCACCCACCAGCTTCTTTCAGGCGCCGCCCTATCCATGTTCAGGCAGGATATGTATGCCTCCCACCTGCGCCAGAGCATACAGGCAAGAAAACAGGCCCATCCTATCAGCAACGAGTTTACCCAGCCCGTATGTATCCTGTAGCTACATTTGGTAACAGTCTTTGTCCCCAAGGTTGATTTATTCTGAGGTTCTACTAATGGAGGTATACTGCACAAAGTGTTCATCCATGATCCTTCCAACATATGTGGTTGCCTCTGCTGAAACCTGCAGCCTACCCTTCCAATTCCGCCCCCAGCAGCTTCACAATCGTGGGATGAACTCCCAGAAATTCCGTTAATTCCCGGATCGCTGCTTTGTTATCTTTTTTCTTTCCCTGGCGTATGGCCCGGATTAATATATTTTTTGGCGTATGCTCCATATCTATAAACTCCAGAATCTGAGTTCTGTAGCCTGCTGCTTCCAGCATCTGGGCCCTGATCCCATCTGTACAGAGGGCAGCCAGCCTCTCCTTAATCAAGCCATATTGTAACACAGGCTTCAAAAGCTGGTTTTCTATCTGGCCATTCAGCTCATGCTGGCAGCAGGGCACAGACAGAATTACCCTTGCTCCCCAGCCTACAGCCTTTGCCAGCGCAAAGTCCGTAGCTGTATCACATGCATGGAGCGTAACCACCATATCCACCTGCTCCACTCCCTCATAGGAGGCAATATCTCCATGGTAAAATCGGAGCGTATCATATCCGTACCTGCGGCTGATAGAGTTACATTGGTCAATTACATCCTGCTTCAAATCCAATCCGATAATACGAACCGGATACTCCTTGAGCACCTTTAGGTAATAATATATAGCAAAGGTAAGGTAGGATTTTCCACATCCAAAATCAATAATCGTAGTCTCCCTCTCCTGATTCAGATTCGGTAGGATATCCTCAATAAACTCTAAAAACCGGTTAATCTGGCGGTACTTGTCATAACGGCTGTTTACAATTTTTCCCTCCTGTGTCATAACTCCCAGATCCACCAGAAAAGGAACGGCCCTGCCTTCCTCCAGAATATACCGCTTCTTACGATTGTGCTCCAGCAAAGGGGAACCTGACTGAATCCGTGCCTGACTGCTTATTTGCCCGGATCTTGTCCCATGAGCTTTATCTGAGCCGCTTCCTGTCAGGATTCCCTTATCTGCCGGGTTCCTCTTGATCTTCATGGTTATTTTCCCCTTTTTACTCACCAGAATCACAGCCCTACCCAGAGAAGACACAATCTCTCCCTGCTTAAAGGAGCCATCCAATAAAGCCATTACATAGGCTACCGCCTCCTCCCGGCTCATATTCCGGTGAAATGCCTGCTTTCCTTTCTGCTCCTCCGCCTGAAAAGCTAAGGCCCCCTTAATCAGCAAGGGACGAAGTCTGGATTTGGACATCGCCCCTCTGTCTACAGGATGACTAAGCAGAATCCGCTCCAGAGATTCATTCAAAAACCACTCCAGCATTCTTTTCAGTTCTTCCCGATCCTGGTGATTCATACACTCACTCCTTATAATTGATTCCTGCCAGGCGCTGCCTTAGCCGCTTTTCTTCTGCCCTCTGCTCAAACGCTTTCCCAGCCTTCAGTCTCCGCCCAGGCATTCCGCAAAAGCTCAGGATGAGACTCCAGATGAGCATAATCGTTAAACCGCTCCAGTATAAAGCTTTTTTTCTTTTCATTCCATAAAAGCTCCGTGATGCCGCAGTTCTCCAAATCCTTTCCCAAAATACGCCACTTATTTAAAGGTATTTCCAAATAGTGAGCCGCCATAGATCGTATGACGCCGCCGTGAGTCACTACGGCAATCCGCTCATAGCCGCTCTCCGCCATCTCCTGAAACACGGGTTCTGCCCTGCGTATCACATCTGCCGCACATTCTCCCTCCGGGTATGGCAAATCCTCCTCCATTCTGTCCTGACGGATTTTAAAGTCCTTATATCGGAAGGAAATCTCAGCCTCAGACAGCCCTTCCATCGCTCCGAAGGATATCTCCCGAAGCTCAGTCCTTATAAAATGCTCCACCTTCCAGTAGCGATTGGCAGCCTGGGCCGTCTCCACCGCCCGAAGCAGATCGCTGGAATAAACCGCCTGTATCTTTGCAGGAATCAGCCGTTTTCCAACCAGAGCCGCCTGTGTATAGCCTTCCTCACATAAAGCAACATTGACATTACACAGTCTGCTGCACTGCCTGCCATGCCGGATCAAATAAATTCTCATAAGGACGTCCGCCTTAATTCTTAAAGCTGTGAATAGGAGCCGGAATTCTTCCGCCCCTGGTTACAAATCGCTCACAGGAAAAGGTATTCACCGGGATAATAGGGGCATATCCCAAAAGCCCTCCAAATTCAGCCGTCTCTCCCACCTTCTTGCCGATAACAGGAATCAGACGGACAGCCGTAGTTTTCTGGTTAACCATGCCGATGGCAGCCTCGTCTGCAATGATACCTGCAATGGTAGCTGCCGAAGTGTCTCCCGGAATTGCTATCATATCCAGGCCTACAGAGCAGACACAGGTCATAGCCTCCAGCTTCTCCATCGTCAGAGCGCCCAGGCTCACTGCATCAATCATCCCCTGATCCTCACTGACAGGTATGAATGCGCCGCTTAAGCCCCCCACATAGGAGGAGGCCATTACGCCGCCCTTCTTGACCTGATCATTCAGCATCGCAAGGGCTGCGGTAGTTCCGGGAGCCCCCACCCGTTCCAGGCCAATCTCCTCCAGAATCTCCGCCACACTGTCGCCTACAAAAGGAGTGGGCGCCAGAGACAAATCTATAATCCCGAAAGGAATTCCCATGCGTCTGGACGCTTCCTGCGCCACCAGCTGACCAACACGAGTAATCTTAAATGCAGTTTTCTTGATAGTCTCACAGAGCACCTCAAAGTTAGCCCCTCTGGCTTTCTCCAAAGCTACCTTTACAACTCCCGGACCGCTTACGCCTACGTTGATGACAGCCTCTGCCTCTGTGACGCCGTGAAATGCTCCTGCCATAAACGGATTATCGTCCGGCGCATTGCAGAATACCACCAGCTTAGCACAACCCAGCGAATCCTTCTCCTTTGTAGCCTCTGCCGTCTCCTTTACAATCCGTCCCATCAGCTCCACAGCATCCATATTAAGCCCTGTCTTTGTAGAGCCCACATTAACAGAGCTGCAAATGCGCTCTGTCTGAGCCAAGGCTTGGGGAATCGAGAGGATAAGATGTTTGTCGGCTGTCGTCATCCCCTTGCTTACAAGAGCCGAGTACCCGCCAATAAAGTTTACTCCCACCGCTTTGGCAGCCCTGTCCAGAGTTTTGGCAATGGACACAAAATCCTCAGGGCTCTTACAGGCGGCTCCTCCGACCAGAGCAATGGGAGTTACGGATATACGCTTATTTACAATCGGTATGCCGAAATCCTGCTCAATATCCCGGCCAGTTGCAACCAGCTCCTTTGCCAGAGCCGTTATTTTATTATATATTTTCTGGTTTAAAGCTTCCAGATTGCTGTCTGCGCAGTCCAAGAGGCTGATTCCCAAAGTGATTGTACGCACGTCCAGCTTTTCGTGCTCAATCATGTTGTTGGTTTCATTTACTTCATATATATTAATCATGGTTTTTCGCGTCCCTTTCTTACTGTTTATCAGGATTTCCCCTTAGCCGGCAGGCGTCAGATTCTATGCATTTTAGTGAAAATATCCTCTCTCTGGATCTTTACCTTAACTCCGATTCCCTCTCCTGTCTTCTCCAGCTCATCTGCTACGCTCCCAAAGGACTTGACCATATTACTCACATCCACAATCATCATCATGTTAAAATACCCCTGAACAATCGTTTGGGAAATGTCCAGTATATTAATCTGATTCTCTGCCAGATATGTGCATACCCTTGCTATGATTCCTACTGTATCTTTCCCTACTACTGTAATAATTGCCTTACTCATCTTCATTCTCCTCATGCCGTTTTTTCCCTCAGCTCTCCAGCGGGGATGTTCGTAAACAGTTTAACACATCTTCCCTAAAAAGTCTCCCTGGGTTTTATTATTTTTTCTTATAGTTCCATGCAGTAAAACTCTGCGGTTTCTGTCACAATTTTATTATTTTCTATAACCATACCGCCCAGCCGCCGTAATCAAAAGTGCCGCTGCCATGACGCAATTTTCCTGTATCTTTAATTGTCTAAAGGCGTTTTCCATTTTACTTATAATTTCCGGCTTTATATCCAGTGAGTGATGTGCAGGAAGTACCTTTTTTGCAGGTAATGCCGCAATTTTTTCAAGTGAAGCAAAATAGGCATAAAAAATTGCCTTTTGTCATACATAAATAATTTCACTCATACTATCGCGGCCCGCCACAGAGATCGAAAAGTCTGAAGATCCATAGGGGCAGTCTCCCACATCAATCTCCATTTTAACAGTCTCATATGCCAGCTCTGCGTAATTGTTCTCCCTGCTCAGGTGGCCTAACAGAATCTTCTTCAGCTTATCGTGAAGCAAATGGTTCAAAAGCCGTCCTGCATTTTCATTGGACAGATGGCCTCGATCTCCCAGTATTCTACGCTTTAAGTAGTAGGGATAGGGGCCTGTTTCCAGCATACGCACATCATGGTTGGACTCCAGCAGAAGGGCGTCCAGTCCCTGAAGGCAGTCGATTATGTACTGATTATAGTGCCCCATGTCTGTAGCAACCGCCACTGATTTATCTCCCTCCTGCACCCTGTACGCCACTGGATTGACAGCATCATGGTCAATCTTAAAGGGCTTTACCGTCAAATCTCCCAGCTGGAATTCCTTATCCGGGCAGATAGGAGTTAAAAGCTCTCTGTCAAATACTCCCAGGCTACCGGCAAAGGCAACTTTCTCCAAGGTTTCTGCTGTTCCGTAGATGGGTATTTCATATTTTCTTGCCAATACCCCAAGTCCCTTAATATGATCCGAGTGCTCATGAGTAATGAGGATGCCCTTCACATCCTTCCCTGTCAAACCAATTTCATTCAAGCCCAGTTGAATCCGCTTATTGCTGATTCCCGCATCTACCAGAATATGCGTATTGTCTGATCCTATGTAAATACAATTACCACTGCTTCCGCTTGCAATGCTTACCATTCTCATGTTTATAGTCCTTTTAATAAATTTGATTCCTAAAGGCCCAGGCCAGGCATGCCTGCCTATCCAACCGGCAGGTCCAGACTGGCTCAGACATCCTCCTGCCGGCCAAAGGAAGCCTGACCCAGCAGTTTTAGCCGTCTTTGAATCTGACCCATGGTTTCTTCCACTGTTCCATTGTTATCAATCACGACATCACAGAAGGAACGGAAGGTTTCCTCCAGCGCCTGATTTTTCATGATGCTCAGGCTTTTCTCTTCCCCATATCCCCGTCCCTCCTTCAGGCGGGCCATGCGGTTTTCCCTTGATGCATAAACATACCAAATTTCATGGCAGTTGTCACGGAATTCTTTTGAGGGAATGGCAGACTCTATCACCGACCTCCCCTCCCTGGCCTCCTTAAAGCAGGCCTTCCAAACCAACGGGTGAATGATCCTGTCAACACCAGCCCGCTTGACAGGGTCAGAAAAAATCAGCTCTGCCATTACCACACGATTAATCGATCCATCCTGATTTAAAATGGAAGAACCAAGGTATTCTACTACCGCCTGATAGCTCTCCCTTCCAGGTTGAAGCATTGCTCTTGCTACTTGATCAGCCTGGATTACATGAAAGCCGTAGTCTGCCGCCAGGATCTTTAAAACCCGGCTTTTCCCTGCCCCCACCCCTCCCGTAAGGCCAAGGATGAACCTCCCTCTTTCTGGACGCTCTGTGCCGAAGGGCTGGCCAGCCTGCTCATTGTATTTTGCGTCATTCATCTAATTTTCCCCCTTTATACAAGCTCCAGCTTTCTCATGTCCGGCTTCTGCTGCCGCTTGTTTGACTGTCCGATGCTCCGTCGCCCGGCATGGCTTCTGCTGCCCCAGCTTTTAACCGGTTCTGCTCCTGCCATCCCATATGCTTCCTGACTGGATCAGGCTTATCATTTGGCATCAAACCAGGAGCTGCCAACCTGAGCCTCCACCTCCAGAGCTACATGCAGCTCTGCGGCATGCTTCATCTTATCTATCAAAAGTTCCTTTACCGTCTCTATTTCATCCTTCGCAGTCTCAATTAAAAGCTCATCATGAATCTGAAGTACGATTCTGGACTTTAAATTCCTCCTCCTCAGCTCACGATCAACTGCTATCATGGCAATTTTCATAATATCTGCCGCCGTTCCCTGGATGGGTGAGTTCATAGCCACACGCTCTCCGAACTGACGCTGCATAAAGCTGGCTGATTTAAGCTCAGGAATAGGGCGTCTCCTGCCATACAGTGTGGCTACATATCCCATCTCCTTTCCCTGGCTTACCAATGCGTCCAGAAAGCTCTTAACCCCAGGATAGGTTTCAAAATATTTTTCAATATATTCCACAGCCTCTTTCCTTGAGATACTCAAATCCTCGCTAAGTCCAAAGGCGCTGATACCATACACAATACCAAAGTTAACCGCCTTAGCGTTGCGCCTCTGCAAAGGCGTCACCTCATCCAGAGGTACATGGAACACCTCTGAAGCCGTTATGGCATGGATATCCTGAGCCGACCGGTAAGCCTCGATTAGCCTCTCATCATTGGACATATGGGCCAAAATACGCAGCTCTATCTGTGAGTAATCCGCATCTACAAACACACATCCCTCCTTTGGAACGAACACCTTCCGGATCTCCCTCCCCAGCTCCATGCGGATCGGAATGTTCTGGAGATTCGGCTCTGTGCTGCTAATTCTGCCTGTAGCAGTGATGGTCTGGTTAAAGGTTCCATGAATCCTGCCATCTGCGCTGATAAATGCGGCCAGCCCCTCTGCGTAGGTAGAATTCAGCTTTGTAAGCTGGCGATAATCCAAAATCTTTTGCACCACCGGGTAATCCGGCGCCAGCTTATCCAGCACATCCGCGGCAGTGGAATAGCCGGTCTTGGTCCTTTTGCCTCCCGGCAGCTTCATCTCCTGAAAAAGAATCTCTCCCAGCTGCTTGGGAGAATTTATGTTAAAGGCTTTTCCTGTATCCCTGTATATCTCCTGCTCCAGCTCCGCAATCTGAACCTTCAAGCGGTCGCCGTAAGCCTTAAGCTCTTCCTGCTCTACTTTTACACCCTCCTGCTCCATATGAAACAGACTGTAGATCAAAGGCATCTCAATCTCTGTGTAAAGCCGATACATGCCTGTATCCTGAAGCTGCTTTTTTAATGGAGCTGCTGCTTTTAAAGCGATATATCCCATATAGCAGGCGCAGGTAACGGCCTCCTTTTCTTCAACCCAGAGGGACTCTCCCAAATCAGCCTTACCCAGCAGATCAGCTCTGGAGGGAACTGTCAGCCCTAAATAATCCCTTGCCAGATCATCATAAGCATAAGTATCCTTCAAAGGATTCAGAAGGTATCCGGCAACCCCTTCGTCATAAACAGAAGCCGTATCCTCAAGTTCCAGATAGGGGAGCATTTCCTTCAGATTCAAAACCCAGATTTCTTGGGGAGAACTGCCGCCGCCTTTCTCTGTACACAGTGCCTTCAGGTTATTCAAAAGCACAGCTTCCCCCAGACCCTCTCCCACTGCCATGCAGTAGATCTCTTCGCCTCCCAGACAAAGAGCCAGGCCTGTCACAGGACTCAGGCCTGCCCTGGCCTTCTTGCCTGCCCTTATTCCTCCATTCTCGTCAAATTGGAAGGCCAGCTGCTCCAAAGCCTCCGCTGCCTCTTTACGCTCCCTTCCGATTATAAGCTGAACACCCACGGCAGACGCCTTTGCCGCTTTTTCAAATATGCCCGCAGCTGTCTTTTCATCCTTCACAAGTACAAAATGATCCTCAAGCCTGGAGGTAGAGTCATCTCCCATTGCAGAAGCGTCAAACCGTGTAAGAATAGACTTGAACTCCAGCCGCTTCATGTACTGATAGGCCTCAGGGGTATAAAAAGTCTCTATTTTCGCATCCTCATAGGTAAATTCCACCGGACAGTCGATGCAGATGGCAGCCAGCTCCTTGCTCATTTGAGCCATTTCATAATGCTCGCTCAGCGCCTTCTGCGCCCTGGGCGGCTTGATTTCCTCCAAATGCGCATAGGCATTCTCAATACTCTTGTAAGCTACAATCAGGCTTGTGGCCGTCTTTTCCCCGATGGAGGGTACGCCTGGAATATTATCCGAAGCGTCTCCCATAAGAGCTTTTACATCAATAAACTCCAGAGGACTTACCTGATATTCCCGTATCACATCCTCAGGATAATAATCCTTTACCTCTGTACCAGAGCGGCTGGTCTTGGGAATCCGGATTTTGATATGCTTATCTGCCAGCTGCAGCAAATCCCGGTCGCCGGATACCACAGATACTTCAATCCCCTCAGTCTGACTCCTCTTTGCCACTGTACCCAGAATATCGTCAGCCTCATATCCAGGAAGGGTCATAATGGGAATCCCCATTGCAGTAAGAACCTCTTTCATAAGAGGAACCTGCTCATGAAGCTCCTGAGGCATTGGCTTTCTGGTTCCCTTATAGGCGCCATACATTTTATGGCGGAAGGTCGGCTCCTTTAAGTCAAAGGCTACTGCCACATGATCCGCCTTCTCCTCCTCCAGAATCTTGAACATAATATTCAGAAAACCGTATATTGCGTTGGTATGAAGCCCTTCCGAATTGGTCAAATCCGGTACCCCATAAAAGGCCCGGTTCAGTATGCTATGTCCGTCAATTAATACCAGCTTATCCATTTATATAATTATCCTTTCTATCCATTGCATAGATAACCCCAGAGCTGTCCGAATCTCAAGCCCGGTACACTGCGCTAAAGGCCCATAAACCCCATCTGTCCCCATATTCGAACTTGAAGTATTATAACCACCAGCAAGGCCCAAAAGCAAAGTGTGTTCACTGCATACCGGGCTGTCTGCAGCAGGCGCAGAGTGTGTATCCTCTGCCTGGACAGCTCCAGCTCCGTCTCTAAGTCCCCACTGATATTATAAGAGCCCGTCTCCTCATCCAACTGCCTGATTCCTACGTCTACCGTAAAATAAATTTCCAGCTCCTCCCGGCATTCGCCGCAATGTTCAATATGTTCTAAAAAGTCCCTCAACTCATCATCAGTAATACTTCCATTAATATACGGCATTACCAGACGCTCTGCTTCCCTACAGGTCAAGGCAAACACCTCCTGTCTGTCATTCTGCTCAAATACTCCTTACATAATACAATAAATAAGAGGCTTTTTCAACGAAAGATTCGATACCATAGGTTGCGTGAGCAAAAGAAAAAGTCCCAAGAACGATGAAATCATCAATCTCAGAACTTCGCCCTGCCAAGGTAGTGCCGGCAGTGGGACTTGAACCCACACGATGTCGCCATCAACGGATTTTGAGTCCGCCTCGTCTGCCATTCCGACATGCCGGCTTATCTTTGCAACGTTAGCTATTTTACCATAGGTTAGCCTATTTGGCAAGCATTTTTTGCAGATAAAAGCCATTTTCACCCGTCCCCTATAGCCAGCCACCCTATTCCTGATCACAAAGTCCCTTTATCTTCAGGAGTCTTGCCTCCCCCAGCAAAAGCACTGTAGCTCCTCCTATCACTATGTTTTTTTGAACATCCACAAACATATGACCGTTATATTCCTTATCCTCAATCTCAATGGCCCTTTCCCTGCAGCTGATCTCAACCAGCTTCAGCGTCTCTTCAACCCGGTCTGTACCTACCAGGAACACATTCAGCCTGCGGTTGGACACCAGACCCCCGGCATCAATTCTGGTAGCCTGAATCCTATGTTTCTTAAATGCTGCCGCCAGCCCGGCCGCATCTCTCTCCTGTACAATAATTAGCATTACATTCATATCCAACGTTCCTCCATGGGGCAGGTAATCCTACCCTCTCATTCACTAACGCTTCTCCTGCTGTTATCCCAGCTTCCCATTCCCAATTTTAAGCAGGCTATCCTAAGAGGCCAGCCAAAGCAGAGCTCTCTGGCCAGCCTTCCTCTTTCCCGCATTCTTCTGCCCTTTTATCCTTCCTTTTTCAGGCTGCCCTTTTTGGATCTTGTCTTGCTGTAAACTGCCAGCAAAAGGGAACCTATTACACCTGCAGAAATTGAATTGGAAATTGCGGACACAATTCCTTGGGTAAATACCAGCTCTGGGGGTTCGGCATATATGACGATATCTAATACCGGTGCGATCCCAATCCATGCAATCATATTTGCGGCTACCTGGTAAAGATTAAATCTAAGAATATCCTTTTTCCCAAACTCACCCTCTTCTACATGCAGCTTCGGATATATGAGTCCTGTCACAAAGCAGGATACCCCGCTGGCAATTACCCAGCTCCACCACGCCGCTCCATATTGAATCGAATCAGACAGGGCATGTCCAATCAACGCGATCAGGCCGCCGGCAACGGGACCGAACAAGGACGCGAAAAACGCGCCAATCCCGTATGCCGTCTGGATATCCGTAGACGGAATTCCAGTCGGTATTTTCACATACATAAACAGAAGCGTAAATAAGGCCGCTCCTAGTCCAGTCGCAACAATGGTCTTTGTCTTGAATTCAAACATCTTTTTTGTCATCTTCTTTTCCTCCTTGGCAGCAACAGAGCTAACCTGTTGCTTTTGTAAATTCAACCACCCACTGGTGTTCATAGCTTCAACCGAATGCTTCGCAAAGATTCCCCGAACCTTTTCCAAAGAGGCCTCCGGCTTAAGTATGGCATGCTCCACAATTTCTTCTATGGGATATTCTACAAGCGGTAGCTGGCCTTCCCTCTCTGTAAGTAAAACCTGTCTAAAAAACTAGAATCAGCTTCATAAAGTCACTTTCCCTTCCATCAACCCTTAAATAAAGGGATTCCAAAAGCGGGAGCCGTTTACAAAAAAGGTTAGATACAAGGAACCGGCCAAAATCAGAGTTCCAAAAGCAAGCGCCATCCAGTCCCCCCGCCTCACCGGCCTGGCTCCGTACCAGGTTCGCTTCTTATGCTTTCCAAATCCCCGCAAATCCATGGCGTTGCTGATAAGCTCGATCCGATCCAGGGTTGAAAAAATCAGGGGAATACAGATATTCATACTATTCTTCACCCGTACTCTCACCTTTTCCCTCCTGGACAAATCCAGTCCCCGGCTCTGCTGTGCCAGCGCAATATTTTGATAATCCCGAATCATATCCGGGAAATAGCGCAGGGTTAGAGACAGCGCATAAGCGCCTTTATAGCTTACCCCCACCCGGTTCAGCGATGCCGCAAATTCACTTGGATTGGTAGTCAGCAGGAAAATCATTCCCAGAGGCACCACCGACGCATATTTGGTAATCTTCGTCACCTGATACAAAAGCTGCTCCCAAGTAACCGTATACCGGGCAGTAAACCGGAAAATCTCATGGGCTGTTCCATAAAGCTCCGTTCCATACCCTGGGCTGAACAGATAGGTCAGCAAAAAATTGATCAAAAGAAATATAACCACATAGATTGTCATCAGCTTAATCTGCTTAAATTGGAGCCCGGACACTTTGAATATCACTACAGAAAGAGCCATGACAAACAGAATGTAGCGGACATCATAGGAAAACATGACCGAACATGTCATGCAGATGAAACACACCAGCTTTGTCAGCCCGGAAAGATTAAACATAAAGTTATCTCTGTCAACATAATCAAATAACTTCGCTTTCATCTGCGGCACGTCCCCCTCTCGTAATCAATAAAGCGCTGCACAAACACAGAAGGGTCGTCCATTCCTGCTTTGATTGCCAATTCATACAGAGAGGTCAGCTTCAAGTTTGCTTTCTCCGCAATTTCTTTATTGGTCAGAATATTTACAGCGCTATTGTCTCCAATCTTCCTTCCGTCTGAAATGACAATCGCATGGGGAGTATATTCCAGCATTAAGTGCATGTCGTGTGTGATCATAAGAATGGTTACCCCCTGCTCATTCAAGCTCTTTAGAAATTCCATAATCTCTGTATAGTGGCGATAATCCTGACCCGCTGTGGGTTCATCCAGAATCAAAAGCTTCGGCTCCAGCGCCAGCATCGAAGCGATGGTAACTCTCTTTTTCTGCCCAAAGCTCAGCGTAGCTACCGGCCACTTCTTGAAGGGTGCCAGACCGCAGATTCGCAGCGCTCTATCCACCTTCGGCTCAATTTCCTCTTCAGCAATGCCGCGGATGCGAAGTCCCAGCGCAACCTCGTCATAAAGCATCGGCTTACAGATCATCTGGTTGGGATTTTGCATTACATATCCTATTTTCTTCGAGCGTTCCTTGATTGTCTGCCCCTTTAAATCCTCTCCATAATAGAACAGCCTTCCTTCATCCTCAGTAACAAAACCACAGATGACCTTTGCAAGGGTGCTTTTTCCAGCACCGTTGGTTCCCACAATGCTGACCATCTCCCCTTCCTGGATTCGAAAGCTAATATCCCTCAAAATGCTCAGATGCTTCGTATACCGAAAGCTCAGATGCTCTGCCTCCAGAATGACCGGACGTTCCTTTTTCCTTTCCTTTTTTATTTGATCCTGATTCCATTTCTTAAGAGGCTCTCTGACCTGGCTGATATCCAGCGTGTCCAGACGTCCTGCCTTCATCTGAGCATTCACCTGAATACCCGCATATTTCATGGCAGTTACATACAGCGGCTCACGAATTCCCAGACCAGGCAGTATATCTGCGGCCATCAATTCGTCCGGCGTCATATCCGCCACAATCCGGCCTTCGCTTACAACAATGATCCGATCCACCTCCCGGTACAGCACATCCTCCAAACGATGCTCGATGATCACCACGGTCTTTCTGGATTCCTTCCAGACCCGGTCAATCAAATCAATGGCAGTCTTGCCCGTTGCCGGGTCCAGATTCGCAAGAGGTTCGTCAAACAGCAGAATATCCACATCATCCACCATAACTCCTGCAAAGGAAACCCGCTGCTTTTGTCCCCCGGACAATTCATAGGGAGAAGCCTTTAAAAGCCTGCCCATATCCACCACATCCGCCACTGCCTGCACCGTTTTTTTCATCTGCTCCAGAGGTACACAGTCATTTTCCAGAGCAAAGGCAATATCCTCTCCCACCGTCAGTCCGATAAACTGCCCGTCCGCGTCCTGCAACACGGTTCCCACCTTTTTGGACAGCTCAAAAATATTCATCTCTCTGGTTTCTTTTCCGCCAATCTTTAAGCTGCCCTGAATTTCCCCTTTATAAGAAAATGGAATCAAGCCGTTCAAACAATTACCAATGGTACTCTTTCCGCTTCCGCTGGGGCCTACAATCAACACCTTTTCCCCTTCGTAGATTTTCAGGTTAATATCATAGAGTGTCGGTTCTGCCTGACTAAAATACTGGAATTGAAAGTGTTCGAATACGATTGCCGGTGTTCGCCCTGTCTGATTCATCTACTCCTCCTGTACTTACTATTTATCCTTCAAAAACCTAGCTTTCATTTTCATATACAAGCCTCGGAGCTTTGCGAATGGTAATTCTCCAGCTTGTCCCAGTTCCGATATTATATGCCCTGGCAAAACTTCCCTGATTAATTGCCACAGCCATGCAATCCAGACTGTTTACATATACCAGCGGCTCACCCACATATACGTCCGCAAAGCTTTTAGCATAGGCCAAAATATTCTTGTACAGTGTACGTGTCCCATTTTCTATGCTGATTTCTACTCTCCCTCCATGATCGACTCCCAGCTTTTTAAATAGATCACGTGAAATATTCGTCCACAGACTTCCAAAGCGAACATCCAGCACATCAATGGTTCCTCTTACTTTTTCCCCATCGTAGATGGCTTCCACGATTGGAAGTTCAATGACACTCTCCACATCTACCTGAGGCCCTACTTCCTCGAAGGTAATAACGCCTGCTGCCAGCCTTGCTCCTGTATAGGCATAAATATCTCTTCCATGAAAGGTGTAGCTTTCTCCAGAATTTGGAAGGCGATTCACACGTTCATCAATTACTCTTGCCTGCTTCAGTCCGATCATTCTCTTTATGTGAGTCAGTGTTCCATTATCCGGCGACACAATATACTGTCCTGTCTTAGTTTCGACAACAATGCTTCTTCTTGTTGAACCCACGCCCGGATCTACCACACTGACGAAGACAGAGCCCTCCGGCCAATAGCTCAGGGTCTGAATCAGGCGGTAGGACGCCTCCCAAATATCGTATTGTGGTATCTCATGTGTCAGGTCAGAAATCTTCAGCTCCTGATCGACTCCATAAGCAACTCCATACATCGCGCTGACCGCTCCATCCGACGTTCCAAAATCTGATTGCAAAATAAGTGGTCTCTTCCTCATATTTTCTTTCCTTTTTAGCTAAGGGCTTTTAATCTTCCCTTGCGGTAATCAGTATAATTCTATTTGCTTTTCACTGTCAAGAAAAACTTGCCAAGCTGCGACCGCTTTCCCGCCTTTTTCCGACTTTCCTTCCTGCCTTTAATAATTCGTAAGCATTTCTTCAAACTCCGTCCATGAATAGCGTATATAATAAATATGATTCGGACAAAATCCGGAATACGGCAGTGGAATTTCGAAAAACCAGATTCTTTCCATTCTCTGATGCCACGATATTGATGCTTCTTAAATCCTTGTAAACAATGAAATTAACGTTCTTGACAGGGACTTGCATGCAATATGACCGGTCATCCAGAGGACAAATGAGGGGCTATAGGCTTTTCGGTGCCTGAGTCCTAACGATTACCGGGTTGTGCCGATTTGAACAGCCTGACACTACCCAAAATACAAAGGAGGATATATTATGGATACCAACAAAAAAATTCTAATTGGCGCAGTCAGCGCAGCCGTGGTAATCGGCGGCACAGCCATCGGGCTGGTTCTCAGCCAGACCCCTGAAAAAGCAGACCTTTCCACTATACATACCGAGGCGTCAGCCGAAGCAGAGCCGGAAACCATGGCTCCCACCACCGAGGCTGCGTCTGAAGCGGCCACAGCACCAGAGCATACAGGCACTGCCTCCAGCATTGCGGCTGATATTGAAACCTATACCTCTGGAAACATATCCATCCAATATCCGGTCATCCATATGACGGACGATCCGAAAAAGCAGGAGCAGGTCAACGCCCTTTTAAAGTCCAACGCCCTCTCTGTCATCAAGGCTCACGGTATCGACAACACCAAGGATACCCTCTCTGTCAAGTGCAAGGTTATCTCTGTAGACCGCAAACGGCTTACAGCCACCTATACAGGCATCCTGACCGCAGATGGCGCAGCCAATCCTCTCAATCTTTTTTACTCAAATACTGTCAACCTTCTGCAGATTCAGGATCTGGGAATGGATGATTTCTCCGACGCTTACACCATGGCCGGATATGTGCTCAGCGACGATGTTAAATTCTCCGGCATTTCCTCTGATGTGGAGACAGAGGTATTGAAATACCGAAGCACCTTGGACATCGACGCCTTATCCCAAATATTGGGGGGTGCGGATTTTCCCCTGGATTCCGAAACACAGTGGCCGGAATCCTTCAGCTACGAGAAGCAGGGAACCATCTATTTCTCCATACCTGTACCTCATTCCTTAGGAGATTATGTCCTAGTTTCCTTTGACCCATCTACCAAGTAAAACCAAAACGAGGCCGCAAGTTTTAACAATATAGTTGATATCAAAAAGCATTTGAGCTATAATTACCATAATTCTAACTGACAAAGGAGCAGCCATAACATGGATAATGTAATGATTTTTGACCATCCGCTGATTCAGCACAAGATTTCCATCCTTCGCGATAAGGCCACAGGAACCAATGAATTCCGTGCTCTAATCGAAGAAATTGCTATGCTTATGGGCTACGAAGCGCTGAGGGATCTTCCGGTTGAGGACGTGGCGGTGGAAACTCCCATCGAGACCTGCATGACCCCTATGATTGCCGGACGCAAGCTGGCAGTAGTCCCCATACTCCGCGCTGGACTTGGAATGGTGAACGGCATATTGGCGCTGGTGCCAAGCGCAAAGGTAGGCCATATCGGCCTGTACCGGGACGAGGTAACCCATGAGCCTCATGAATATTACTGCAAGCTTCCCAGTCCGATCGAGGAGCGTACCATCATTGTCACAGACCCGATGCTGGCAACCGGAGGCTCCGGAGTATCTGCCGTAGACTTTATCAAGCAGCACGGCGGCAGGAAAATCAAGTTTATGGCTATCATTGCTGCTCCTGAAGGGCTTGAACGCCTTCATAAGGCCCACCCGGATATTCAGATTTATGTAGGCCATCTAGATCGCTGCCTCAATGAAAATGCCTATATCTGTCCAGGTCTTGGAGATGCAGGCGACCGGATCTTTGGAACCAAATAATAGAATTGAGCGTTATACAAAAAATTTGCCTCACATTGAAATACAGTTCAACGTGAGGCGCTTTTATGTTCTTTACTGAGCCTATTTTCAGCTATTTAACTACCTTAAGCCCGCCCTTCACCAGCTCCTGCTCTGCATCCTCTGGCTCTCTTTCTTCCTTAATTATAATCTCTGTCTGATTTTTGTAGATGGAGTCAGCCGGTACACAGCCTCTTACGCTGGACAGTGGATAGATATTGCTGTTTCTTCCAACTACAGTGCCTGGATTCAGCACACTGTTGCAGCCCACCTCTACCTTATCGCCTAAAATTGCTCCAAACTTTTTAAAGCCGGTGGTAACATCCCCATTCTCAGCATGTACCTTTACCAAAGACTTGTCGGACTTTACATTAGAAGTCACCGCGCCTGCTCCCATATGGGCCTTGTAGCCCAGAATGGAATCTCCCACATAATTGAAATGGGGAACCTGAGCGCCGTCGAAAATAATCGCATTTTTAAGCTCACAGGAGTTTCCTATAACGGCGCCCTCTCCAATAATAACGCCTCCTCTTAAAAATGCGCTCTGGCGTACCTCTGCCTTTGAGCAGATAATCATCGGCCCTCCCATAGCTATGGTAGGAGCAACCTTAGCCGTCTTGTGAATCCATATATTCTTACCGATCTTTTTGTACTCAGATTCAGGAAGAAGGGGCCCCATCTCCTCAATAAATGCTCTGATGTCAGGTAGCACCTCCCATGGATACACATGTCCGTCAAAGAGTCTCTCCGCGATTGTATGGCTTGTGTCTAACAGTTCTTTAATTGTCATCTGTTCCAGTTTCATAATCTGTTCTCCTTTTCGCTGCTGATTTTTTTGTTCCTGCGCCGCTGGCTATGCCCTTATCACGACTCTGCTCTTTTTTATAGTACGCGGCTGCCTTGTCAAAATATCCCCGCATATCGTATTGATTATTCATACGGATAACGTTTACAGTACGGCCCGCTACAAATCGCTCCAGCTTCTCCATATACTCCTCCGAGGTAATGGAACCCTCCGCCACATAGGTAAGTCCTTTCTCCCAGCTGGCTGTCAAATCTGGGTTCAGAAGCTGCTTTAAGGAATGTTCCACTACGTCATACACCATTTCTCCCAGAAGAGCAGGCGTAATGACCTGGGTCTTATGATTCAGGCTGAGATATCTGATGTGAAACAGCTTCTTAAGTATCTCTGCTCTGGTGGCGCTGGTTCCAATGCCGCTGCCCTTTATTTGGGCGCGAAGCTCCTCATCCTCTATAAGCTGTCCTGCATTTTCCATAGCCAGTATCATGGAGCCGGAGGTGTACCGCTTCGGCGGTGAAGTCTCCCCCTCCTTTATGTTCAGCTCCAACAAGGTTAGTATATCATTTTTTTTCAGTTCTGCAAGCATCTGAAGCAAGACAGTTCTGTCAACTTCTGGAGACTGGACATCCGCCTCTTCGCCTTCCTCCCCGTCTCCTGACAACCTGCCTTCGAGGGCGCCCTTCTCCCCTTTTGGCAGCTCCTCTGGCTTCTTAGATAATTTTATATCCGCCACCTTCAGATAACCAGGCTCTGACAGCACCTTAAAGCTTGCAAAAAAATGCTCCTTCAGGCGCTCCAATTCCACACTGTATTTCTGGTAAATGGCAGCCGGATAAAAGATGCTTAAAAATCTTCTGCATATAACCTGATATATCTTCTCGGAAAGAGGCGGCAGCCCCCTCAAGCTTCCCAAGCCCTGTCCTGTAGGGACAATGGCATAGTGATCCGTAATCTGCTTGTCATTGACATATCTGGTTTTCCCAATGCCTTTATAGGAGCCTGATTTCAAAATTTCCTCCGCAAAGGCGGACATAGGGCCGTAATCCTTAAGCCCTCCTATGTTTTTGTAGATTTCCCTGGCAACTGCTGTGGATAAAACTCTGGCGTCGGTTCTAGGATAAGTGACCAGCTTTCTCTCGTAAAGCTCCTGAACCACCTTCAAGGTCTCATCCGGGCTGACCTTAAACATCCTGGAGCAGTCGTTTTGAAGCTCTGCCAGATTGTAGAGCAAAGGAGGATTTTTCGTCTCCTTCTTTTTCTCCTTAGACACCACAATGGCTGTCAGAGGCGGTTCTTTTCGCAGATATTCTGTTAGCTCCCCGGCGTGCGCTCTTTCCTTAAAACCGTTCTCCTTATACAGATAAGGAGTGCCAAAATATCTTGAGCCCTCTACGGCTCTCCATTCTCCTTCTATCGGAACGGTTTTCCCATCCTGCCCCTTTCCCTCAAAGGTTCCGACGACACGGTAAAAGGGCGTTTTTACAAACTCTCTTATCTCCCGCTCCCTGCGGACCACCATTCCCAGCACACAGGTCATCACACGGCCCACAGAAAGAACTGTAAACTTCGTCCCCAGGTAATTCGACATAGAAGGCCCATATTTGAGGGTCAGAGCTCTGGAGAAATTAATCCCCATGAGATAGTCCTCCTTTGCGCGAAGATAAGCGGAGGCCGACAGGTTATCGTAAGCAGATGCGTCCCTGGCCTCCCGGATGCCCCGCAGAATCTCATCCTCTGTCTGAGAATCAATCCAGACCCGTTTCTCCCGTTTCCCCTTCACGCCTGCCATCTGGGCTACCAGGCGGTAAATGTATTCGCCTTCACGCCCTGAGTCCGTACAGATATAGATAGTTTCCACGTCCGGCCGGTTCAGCAGGCCCTTCACCGTCTCAAACTGCCTGGCTACATTGCCAATGACCTCATACTTAAATTCCTTTGGAAGAAAGGGGAGCGTCTGAATACTCCAGCGCTTATACTTCATGTCATAGGCTTCCGGATAACTCATGGTTACCAGATGCCCCACACACCAGGTAATTACCGTATCCTCCGATTCTATATACCCATCTCCCCGCCTTCCCCTCACCTTAAGGGCATCTGCAAACTGCTGGGCAACGCTGGGCTTTTCTGCTATATACAACGATTTTGTCATTCAATCCCTCTTTTACTTTTTGGCACATTAGTATAGTATACCATTAATTGCGCTCCCAGGCAACGTATATGAAAAAAAGGATCTTATTTTTGTTTTTCACAAAATTTTTTGAGAAAAAAGAAGGAAAACCGGCAGAGCCTACCCTCCTGCCGTTTTTCCCTCCTGTCCCTTGCTTTTAAGCTGTCAGAAATTTATAAATGGTAGTTGTCTGGTACGTTTCTCCCGCCTTCAGTATAGGCGAGGGAAAGCTAGGTTTATGTACCGCATCTGGGTAATACTGAGTCTCAAAGCAGAATCCATGGCGGCGGTCATAGTGGGCTCCTCCCTTTCCAGGCATCTCATCTGTAAGAAAATTGGCTGTATAAAACTGCACACCTGGAAGATCTGTATATACCTCCATCATGCGGCCACTGACTGGATCCATCGCTTTCGCTGCCAAAGCCAGCTCCCCTTTCCTGTGATCCAGAACCCAGTTATGGTCATAGCCCTTTCCCAAAATAAGAGCCTTAAACTCGTTCCCAATATCTCTTCCAATAGGCTTCATGACTGTAAAGTCCATTGGAGTACCCACAACAGGAGCAAGCTCACCGGTTGGAATCGAATCCTCGTCTGCAGGGGTGTAGTACCTGGCGTTTATCCATACCTCCTGCTTCAAAATATCGCCGCTGTCATGGCCTGCCAGGTTAAAATAGCTGTGATTCGTGAAATTAGCAATGGTATCTGCGTCACATACCATATGATAGTCCAGAACCAGGCTGTTTTCATCTGTCAGAGTATAGCTTACCGTAATATTTGCGGTTCCAGGATATCCCTGATCCCCGTCCGGGCTTTCCAGCATAAAATCCAGCCGGCTTTCCCCCTCTTTCTCAGATGCCTGGCACTCCCACACCCTGTCATGATACAGGGCCGGGCCGCTGTGAAGGTTGTTGGGGCCGTTGTTGGCCGCCAGCCTGTAATCCCTTCCGTTAATAGTGAGCGACGCACCGCCGATCCGATTGGCATTGCGGCCTATAGGGGCTCCGAAATGGGGCGGATTCTTCCGATAGCTGTCCAGGTCATCGTACCCCAGCACAACATCCCCCAGACTGCCCTTTCTGTCCGGCGCCATCATGGAAACCCACACGCCTCCCAATGTGAGAAATGAGGCGGATACACCGCTTTTGTTATTCAGTATGTACTTGTAAACCTCTGTTCCATCCGGCATTGTCCCGAATCGTTCCCTTAATACCCCCATAGCTCTGCTCCTTTCTGCCGCTTAAAGCTGATTCCTGCATTTGCAGGTTCCGGCTTCTTTATTAATAGACTCCGTCAGCCTGCTCCCTTTTCCTTTTTCCTATTTAGCATGAATATACCCCTTCGCCGTCAGCAGCTCCGCGCACAAAACCGCTCCTCCGGCTGCGCCTCGAACTGTATTATGGGACAGGCCCACAAACTTATAGTCATATACCGTATCCTCTCTCAAACGGCCGATTGAGATGCCCATTCCATGTTCAAAATCCACGTCTGCTGTTACCTGAGGGCGGTTATCCTCCTCCAGATACTGGATGAACTGCTTTGGCGCGCTTGGAAGCCTTAACTCCTGGGGTGCGCCTTTATACTCAACCAGCTTTCTGATAAGCGTTTCCTTTTCCACCTTCTTCCTGAACTTTACAAAGGCGGCAGCCGTATGGCCGTTCAACACAGGAACACGTATGCACTGGCAGGTGATAACGGGGCTTTTAGCCTTTACGATCACGCCCCCTTCAATGGTGCCCCAAAGGCGCAGCGGCTCCTGCTCGCTCTTTTCTTCCTCCCCTCCGATATAAGGAATAATATTGCCCTCCATCTCCGGCCAGTCCTTAAAGGTCTTTCCAGCGCCGGAAATAGCCTGATAGGTTGTTGCCACCACCTCATAGGGCTCAAATTCCTTCCATGCGGTCAGAGCCGGCGCATAGCTTTGAATCGAGCAATTCGGCTTAACTGCAATAAAGCCCCTTTTAGTTCCCAAACGCTTTCTCTGGAAGGGAATCACCTCAAAATGCTCTGGGTTGATCTCCGGCACTACCATAGGAACATCCGGAGTCCAGCGGTGAGCGCTGTTATTGGAGACAACAGGAGTCTCAGTCTTTGCATACGCTTCCTCAATAGCCTTAATCTCATCCTTTGTCATATCCACTGCGCTGAATACGAAATCCACGCTGGCAGCCACTGCCTCCACCTCATTTACATTCATCACAACCAGCTTTTTAACAGATTCTGGCATAGGAGAGGTCATTTTCCAGCGGTCTCCTACTGCCTCCTCATAGGTTTTTCCCGATGAGCGGGGACTGGCAGCTACCGTTGCCACCTCATACCAGGGGTGATTTTCCAGCAGGGAAATAAACCTCTGCCCAACCATCCCTGTTGCGCCTAATATTCCGACCTTCAGTTTCTTTTCCATCGTTCGTTCTCCTCATTGTCCTTTTTCTTCCTCCTGCGGGGGAATCTTTCCTTATCCTATACCAAAATCAAAAAAAATGCAACAGAAAATTCGTCTTTAGCGCACATTTGTATTTTTGACGCGGACATATTCGAATTTTTGTATGTGGAGGCTGCTGGAGTCAGCCACTGCATTGCCTATTACAGCCGCACCTTGCTCCCCTTCCCATCTCTCCTGGAAAGCTTCAGACGATTCAGATGAACCTCCTTCCCTTTGTAATCAATCGTGAGGTACTCTCCCAGCAGATACAATTTCTCCAACTCCTCATTCTTAGCCAGCTTAATTCCTCTGACGCCTTTGGAAGCCTTCTTCATTACAGAGATCTCCTCCAGCATAAACCGCAGGAATATTCCTCCTGTAGTCTGCAACACTGCTTCCCTCTGCCCCTCTACAGGAATCACAGCCACCAGCTCATCTCCCTCCTGGAGCTTGGTCGCAGCTACCATCCGGTTGTTGGTCTCAAATTCCCCGGCTGGAACCTGCTTCACCATAGCCATTCTGGTAGCAAACACAAGCACCTTCCCCTTCATATTCTCTGCGCTGGTAAGATGAAGAATGGTATCCCGTGTTCCGTCAAATTTGCTCAGATTTTCAATGGGAGTGCCCTTACCCTTAAGCTTCCCTGCCGGCACGTCCAGAACCTTGATCTGATACAGGCTCCCCTTAGCGGTAAAAAAGCAAATTTTATCTGTATTCAGACATCTTATCACATGAATCTGCTCCTTATCCACCGTCTCCTGATTCCGCTCGTAGGTTCCCCTATCCAGGCATTTGCAGTAACCGAATTTATCCAGCACAAACACTACCTCTTGAACCTCTACTGCTGATTCATCATACACAGCTTCAGCTCCGTCTTCGATCAGCGTCCTGCGGGAAACAGAAAATTCCTTTTTGATAGCTTCCAGATCTTCCTTTATCACCCGGTTCATCTCCGCCCGGCTGCCCAATATCTGGCGATACTCTTCAATTTTCCTCAAGGTTTCCTTATGCTCCTTTTCCAGAGCCAGAATCTCCAGACCAATTAATTTGTACAGACGCATTTCCAGAATAGCAGAGGCCTGCCGCTCTGTAAAACGCAGCTTTCTGGCATCTTCCTCAAATCCAGGCATATTAAACCGGATATTGGACACATCACCGGCCATCAGGCAGGCCTTTGCGTCTTTTAAACTCCTGGAGCCCCTTAAAACGGCAATAATCAGGTCAATACAGTCGCAGGCCTTTATAAGCCCCTCCTGAACCTCCTTCTTATCCGTCTCCTTTTGCAGAAGCACGCTGTATTTGCGCTCCGTATTTTGATACTGAAAATCCAAGAAATTCTTAAGAATTCCCTGAAGCCCCAAGGTCTCAGGACGACCGTCTACAATAGCCAGCATATTGACACCAAGAGTATCCTCCAGCTTGGTTTTTTTATATAAAATATTTTTGATCCGATCAATATCTGCATCCTTGCGCAGCTCCAGCACAATTCGGATTCCCTCTTTATTGGACTGGTTGGAAATGTCCACCACATCAGCCAGCTTCTTACTCTCCACCAGCTCCGCCACATCCACCAGAAACTTATTGATACCTGCTCCTATCATCGTATAAGGAATCTCAGAGACAATCAGCTTATCCTTATCCGCCTTCCGCTTCCCAAGCTCCACCTCAAGCTTTCCTCTCAGCTTCAGCTTTCCAACGCCCGTCTCATAAATTCCCAAAAGCTCGCTCTTATTGGCAATAATTCCCCCTGTGGGAAAATCCGGCCCTGGCATGTACTCCATCAACTGCTTAACAGATGCCTGAGGATTATCAATATAGGCCCTGACCACGTCAACCACCTCCCCAAGATTATGAGGCGGAATACTGGTGCTCATGCCTACCGCAATGCCTTCAGAGCCGTTAATCAACAAATTCGGCACCCTGACAGGAAGCACCTCCGGCTCCTTCTCAGTCTCATCATAATTAGGGATAAAATTCACTGTCTTATCCAGATCCTTCAGATATACCTCCTGAGCAAACTTCTCCAAACGGGCCTCCGTATACCGCATAGCGGCAGCTCCGTCTCCCTCAATGGAGCCAAAATTTCCATGCCCGTCCACCAGAGCCATTCCCTTTTTAAACTCCTGGCTCATGACAACCAGAGTTTCATAGATGGAGCTGTCTCCATGAGGATGGTATTTACCCATGGTATCTCCCACAATGCGCGCCGACTTTCTATGGGGCTTATCGTGATCTAAGCGCAGCTCGCTCATATCATAGAGGACCCGGCGCTGCACCGGCTTTAAGCCATCCCTTGCGTCAGGAATGGCTCTTGCGGTGATCACACTCATGGAATAGTTCATGTAGCTGCGCTGCATCTCCTCACTGTATTCCGTTCTTATTATCTTTTCTTCCATACGATTTCACTACTCCTGTTATTCTCACAGAGACATCCACCCCAGTTTCCTCTGACCTGGGCGGCTTCCGGGTATTTAGTTAAGCGTCGATCTGCGCCTCGCCTGCGTGCTCATGGATAAATGCCCGTCTGGGAGCCACTTCACTTCCCATTAACAGCTCAGTTATCTCCGAGGCCATTCTGGCGTCCTCAATTTCCACCCGCTTCAGTACCCGGCGCTCCGGGTCCAGAGTCGTTTCCCACAGCTGCTCCGCATCCATTTCACCCAGTCCCTTATACCGCTGGAGCGTAAAAGCTCCCGCATGGGTTTTGCGGTAACGTTCCAGCTCCTTCTCATCATACAGGTACTGCTCCGCCCCCCTTCTGGGAATCACCTTAAATAGGGGGGGCATAGCGATATACACATGTCCATTATAAATAAGCTCCGGCATAAACCGGTACAAAAATGTCAGGAGAAGGGTGTCAATATGGCTTCCATCCACATCGGCATCCGTCATCAGTATAATCTTGTTATACCGCAGCCTTGTAAGGTCAAAATCATTGCCGTAGCCTTCAGAGAAGCCGCAGCCAAAGGCATTAATCATGGTTCGAATCTCTGCATTGGACAGAACCTTGTCCATAGAGGCCTTCTCTACATTAAGAATCTTGCCCCGGATAGGCAGAATAGCCTGATACTTTCGGTTTCTGGCTGTTTTTGCGGAACCCCCCGCAGAATCTCCCTCTACAATAAATATCTCGCATTTTTCAGCGTCCCGGCTTTCACAGTTAGCCAGCTTTCCGTTGCTGTCAAATGAGAAACGAGATTTGGTAAGCATGTTGGTCTTGGCCTTTTCCTCCGCCCTGCGAATCCTGGCCGACTTCTCGGCGCAGCCAATGATTCCCTTAAGCGCCTCAACATTTCGGTCAAAATAAAGCTGAAGCTCGTCGCCCGTCACTGTGAATACAGCTTTTGTGGCATCAGCGCTGGCAAGCTTTGTCTTAGTCTGACCCTCGAAAATCGGGTCGGGATGCTTGATGGCTATAACAGCCGTCATACCGCTTCGGGTGTCTGCGCCTGTAAAATTAGCGTCCTTTTCCTTCAGGATTCCCAACTCTCTTGCGTAAGTGTTGATTAAAGCGGTGAATTTTGTCTTAAAGCCAGCCAGGTGGGTGCCGCCCTCCTGAGTAAAAATATTATTGCAGAAGCCCAGAATATTTTCCTCAAAGGTATCTACAAACTGAATGGCAGCCTCCACCTCCACCTTATCCATCGTACCCTTAAAATAAACCGGCTCATGAACAGCGCTCTTACCTGCGTTCAGCTGCTTTACATAGGCAATAATTCCCTCCGGCTCATGGAAGGTAAGATTCTCCTCCTCTCCCGGCCGCTTGTTCTCATAGAACAGCGAAAGCTGAGGATTCAGATAGGCGGTCTCATGGAGACGGCTCTTTAACCACTCCGCCTTAAACCGCGTTTTCTCAAAAATGTCACCGTCAGGCAGGAAATTAATCCTGGTTCCTGTCTCCCTGGTCTTTCCAATCACGGGAAGAAGCCCATTCTCAAGGCTGACAACCGGCTTTCCACGTTCATATTCATCGTGATAGATGCATCCCTCCCGGTACACCTTTACATCCATATGGGCCGATAGGGCATTAACTACGGAGGAGCCCACACCGTGAAGTCCTCCGCTGGTTTTATACGCATCGTTATCAAATTTTCCGCCTGCATGGAGGGTTGAGAGTACAATTCTGGCTGCGGAAATGCCCTTTTTGTGCATACCCACCGGAATCCCCCGGCCATTGTCCCTAACAGTGCAGGAGCCATCCGCCTCCAATGTCACCCAAACGCTGTTGCAATAGCCTGCCAGATGCTCATCCACTGCATTGTCTACAATTTCATAGATCAGATGGTTTAACCCCTTCGAGCCCACACCTCCTATATACATACCCGGACGCTTACGCACTGCTTCCAATCCCTCCAGCACAGTAATACTGTCCGCATTATATTGTTCCCTTGCCATCTCAATCCTCCATATCCAGCGTGTACATGCGTACGTGCTTCATCTTATAGTATTAAAACATATTTAGTTTATTTTGGCAAGTTGTGCTCTGAGAAAAAATAAACGCTCAATAAATTTTCCAAATCTGCTTGATTAATTTAAAAAATATGTTATAATACAAAAGTACGCCGCAGATGTAGTTCATTGGTAGAATATCAGCTTCCCAAGCTGAGGAGGCGGGTTCGATTCCCGTCATCTGCTTTTAAAAAACGAGGTATGAGACGTTGCTTGTCTCATACCTCATTTTTTGCCCGTATCTACCGTTCCCTCTCCAGTATTTTCCCTTCGTACCCTTAACTCCGTTTTTCCAAGTCTTCCTCCATCACGCCAGAGCGATAGACCTTCAGCCGCATTTCCAAATTCTCTATGCTTAGTTCTCAGTTGACGCCCTACATTTTTATTCCCTGTCAGCTTCTGTCCTTCCATTCTGCTGGCCATCTTCAGCAGAAGCTTCCCTCAGCAGCTCCTCTTTACAGTCGCTTTTATCAACATAGGTGCCTTTCTCCTCATCAATATATCTAAGACTTAAGTAATCACCTGTTCTTACAGACAAATTCTTTTTTGCCAGAGACTTGCTTACATAGAGAGAAATAAACCGGTAAATCACCGCAAACAAAGGCACAGCTATGATCATTCCAACGAATCCAAATAACCCTCCGAACAGCAATATGGAAAACAGAACCCAGAAACTTGGAAGCCCGGTAGAATCTCCCAGTATCTTCGGCCCCAATATATTGCCGTCAAACTGCTGCAATACCAATATGAAAATAAGAAAGTAAAGGCATTTAACGGGGCTGACCAGAAGAATTAAAAACGCACTGGGTATCGCTCCTATAAAGGGCCCGAAAAATGGGATCACATTGGTTACACCTACAATCACACTTACCAGGAGAATATAGGGCATATTCAAAAATTGCAGGGCAAAAAAGCACATAATGCCGATAATAAGGGAATCCAGGAGTTTTCCTGTTATAAAGCCGCCAAATACCTTGTGGGTTAAGCGAACCTCGCTGATCATCCGATTGGCGCTTTTTAGGTTTAACAGACTATAAACAATCTTTTTGGCCTGAGCAGACAAGGTATCCTTAATATTCAGGAAATATACCATGACAATGATGCCGATCAGAATATTTTTCAGTACGGTAACAACATTAAATAAACCAGTGGACACCTCACTGATAATTTTAGATATATTAGGTACCAGGTCAATGGTCAGCCAGTTCTGAAACTCGGTAACTAACTGCTCATAGACAGGCATTACATACTGTTCAAGCGTGGAATTTTCCTCGAATATCCGCTCCACCCACAGATTCAGATTATTAATACTTTCCCCCATAGTTGCCTGAAGCCCCATAATACTGTTATAAATTTCGGGCAGAATCATGCGGCAGAGGCCCGCCACAATGGCAAAAAGCACAATGAGGCTCACTAGAGTGCCTACGGCTTTTCCGATTCGATTTACTATATTCTTGCTTTTGATAATCTGAGCCAGCCTGCGTTCTGCGAATGCTCTCGTCTTATTATAGACAGGCAGCATCAGGTAAGCCAATACTGCTCCATATATGACTGGCATAAGAATTTCCACTACCTTCTCCACTGCCCCGGCGACCAGATCAAAGCGGGACAGGAAAAAGCCAAAAGCAACGCTGCAGGCAATCACAGCCAGAGCTGTAATTCCCCAGTAAATATAATTCTTAAATCTCACTCGTCTCATCTATTTTTCTCCCATAGTAGGATTATTCCGTTTATTTAGAAACGTATTCTTCTTGCAGAGCTTTTGCTTGCGCAATTTAGTATAGCATATCCGGTTCTTTACAGCAATTAGGATTTTATCCGACAGGCAAGGTTTGCCTATATTTTAACAGTTTTTTAATACCGGAGAAGAAACGTTTTATCAAGTATTTTTATAGAATAAAACATTTTGAGCGATTGCACAAAGTATTTTCGCAGCCGAACGGGTGAAGAAATGCGCATAAGCAACGCACTATTTCCAAAAAAGGATTGACAAATGCAAAAAAACAGACCACCAAAACTGATGGTCTATTTTGCAAGCTCCTGACCGGACTCGAACCGGTGACCCCTTCATTACGAGTGAAGTGCACTACCAACTGTGCTACAGAAGCATATAAAATATTGGCATCTGAATCCTGATATCTTCCTGAAAAATAAGGCTGCTGCCTGAGCAACAGCCTTATCATCATGACCTGACCGGGAATCGAACCCGGGTTTACGCCGTGAGAGGGCGTCGTCTTAGCCGCTTGACCATCAGGCCTTAACAAATACATCGAGGCGACGTGATTCGAACACGCGGCCTCTGCGTCCCGAACGCAGCGCTCTACCAAACTGAGCCACGCCTCGATACCTTTGGTAGTATAATACAAACGCCCAGGAATGTCAACCATAAATTGTCAAAATTTTTTAAATAATTTTAACAATAAACAGGGCTGTTTCAGAATCACTTTTAAATCAACCGATTCCGCCTTATGCCTCTACCGCTGAAAATCCCAGATCCTCCAAAATCTCCAAGGCCTTAGCCTCACAGCTGGCACTGCCCTCAATCGTTACAGTCTTTGCAGACAGGTCAACGATATTCTGAATACCAGCTGCATCCAGAGCTTTCTTTATTCTGTTTACACAACCTTCGCACATGATTTCCCCGCATTTAAATATTTTCATCTTTTTTATATTCCTTTCCCTTCGCTTATGAAAAGTTTATACTCCCTTTCATCCTCAATTCGAGAATTTTTCTTAGGCTACCTCATCAGCTTCTGAAGCAGCCTGCACAGCTCCTCCACCGTAGCATCACTGTCCCCCGATTTGATATCATCCACCACACAGCTCTTGATATGATGCTCCAGCAGCACCTTGCTAAAGCTGTTAAGGGCTGCCTGAACGGCTGCTACCTGGATAAGAATATCCACGCAGTAGCGTTCATTCTCCACCATCGCCTTGATTCCCCGGATCTGTCCTTCTATACGGTTTAAACGGTTCATCATCCCCCGCTCCTCCGGCGCCTCCTGATGCTTGCGGCGGCAGACGCAGCGTTCCTTCTGTTCCATCTTTTATCTCCTTATTCTCTGATTCTACAGCTTTACATTCTTAAGCCGCAGGGCATTTCCCACTACGCATATAGAACTTAGAGACATTGCAAAGCCTCCCAGCATAGGACTTAGCAGCGGCCCTCCCAGCAGATACAGTACACCGGCTGCCACCGGGATTCCCAAGGAATTGTAAAAAAAAGCCCAGAACAAATTCTGCTTAATATTGCGGATGGTAGCCTTGCTCAGCTTAATAGCCCGGTACGCATCCATTAGATCGGATTTCATCAACACCACATCTCCTGCCTCCAGGGCAATATCGCTGCCATTTCCAATGGCACAACCTATGTCAGCCTGAACCAAAGCAGGAGCGTCATTAATGCCGTCTCCTACCATCATAACGGTTTTTCCCTCTTTCTGCAACCCTTTTACAACCTCAGCCTTATCCTCCGGCAGAACCTCTGCCACCACTTGATCCACATGAGCCAGCTTTCCAATATATTCTGCTGCCTTTTGATTGTCCCCTGTCACCATATAAACCTGAATCCCTAGGCTCTTAATTTTCTTCACAGCCTCCACGCTGGTATCCTTAATGGTATCCGCCACACACACCAAACCCGCCAGACGTCCGTCAATCACGACATACATAGGTGTCTTTCCTGAATTTGCATACTCAGCCGCTGTTCTTGTAGTTTCCTGAGAAACCGGCACCTTCAAATGCTCCAAAAGCCGGCGATTGCCTACCGCTACCTTCCTCCCCTTCCAGGTGGTAGCAATCCCCGCGCCTGTAATGCTTTCAAATGCCTCCGGCATCACAAGCTCCATCTTCTTTTCTCTGGCAGCCTCCACAATCGCCTGTCCCATAGGATGCTCCGACAGCTGCTCGCAGGAGGCGGCAATCCAGAGCAGCTGCTCCTTCTGCTCCCTGTCCGAAATAGTCTTAGACTTCTGCCCTTCTCCCGGAGCATCTGATTTTTCCAGCTTCCATACTTGCTCTGCCACTGAGCCGCAGATCAGACTTACGTCTGTTACCTTCGGCTTTCCTTCCGTGATAGTGCCTGTCTTATCCAATATCACCGCATCTACCTTGTGGCAGATTTCCAAGGCCTCTCCGCTTTTAATGAGAATACCGTGACCTGCACCCACGCCTGTACCCACCATAATGGCGGTGGGTGTAGCCAGACCCAGAGCACAAGGGCAGGCAATGACGAGCACTGCCACAAAAATAGTCAGCACAAAGGCCAGATCCTTTCCTCCCAGTATCCACCACAGCAGTGCGGCAGCCAGAGCGATTCCCATGACGGCAGGAACAAAATATCCTGCGACCCGATCGGCCAGCTTGGAGATAGGAGCTTTCTTTCCCTGCGCCTCCTCAATCAATCTGATAATCCTGGATAGGGTTGTATCACTGCCTACATGGGTCACCTCCACCTCCATGGCCCCATTGTAATTCATGCTTCCTCCAATGACTCTGTCCCTCTCCTGCTTTTCTACAGGAATACTCTCCCCTGTCAGCATAGATTCATCCACGCTGCTTGTTCCCTTTACCACCACGCCATCCAGTGGTATCCTGCTTCCCGGCTTAATCAGAATGTGCTGTCCAACTGTCACAAGGGCTGCCTCTACCTCCCGCTCTGTTCCGTTTTCATACAAAAGCGCTGTGTCGGGAGCCAGCTTCATCAGCTTGCGTATAGCCTCCGAGGTCTTTCCCTTGCTGCGGCTCTCCAAAAGCTTTCCAAACATCACCAGAGTTATTACTACAGCAGCCGATTCATAGTAAAGCTGATGGGCCTTCATAGGATTTGCGGGAATCCCGGCCGTCATCACAAGACTGTAGATAAAAGCGCTTCCTGTACCGATTGCTACCAAAGAATCCATGTTCGGGTTCCCCTTCAGAAGGGAGCGTATGCCTGCCACATAAAACCTCCTGCCGCAAATCAGTATGGGAATCGTAAGAATCAGCTGGGCCAGAGCAAAATTCAGGGGAGCCTTATCCATCTCCATAAAAGCAGGCAGAGGCAGCGGAAAGGACAGCATATGCCCCATTGAAATATATAGAAGAGGCACTGCAAAGCAAATAGCTGCTATCACCTGGCGCCTGGCTGTATGAAGCTCCTTCTCCTGCTGCCTCCAATCTTCTTCCTCTGCCTTTTTTCCCTGGCTTGACTCCTCAATCGGACTGGCAGAAAATCCCGCCTTTGAAATCCGTTGGCATATAAGCTCAGGCGTCACCTGAGCTTCATCATAGGTAATGACCATCCGGTTGGTGGTCAGATTTACATCACTACTCTTTACTCCTGCCAGCTTTCTGGTTACTCGCTCCACCGCGCTGCTGCACGCGGCGCAGGACATTCCATCTATATGATACTGTTCTGTACGCATATCACAGGCTCCTTTCGCTATACCCCCATAGGGTATATTTTAATTATATGGCATGGGTCTGCTTCTGTCAATACCTTATTACCCGAAATTAATATACCCGAAAATGAAAAATATTTTCGGAAAGGCTCAACAATATACGTTCTATTTTATAAATTTCGCCACATACCCCTGCATAAAGATAAGCAGCACAAACACCGGAAGCACGTAGCTTACATAAATTCTGGCCCACCGGGGGAATCTGATGCCTTCCCCTTCATTGGCTTCAGCCAGAAATCTTTGAAAGCCCCATCCGTAACGGCTGGTACAAAAGAGCAGATATACCATGCTTCCAATTGGAAGAAGGTTGTTGCTCAGGATAAAATCCTCTAAATCCATCACTGTACTGCCCGCCCCCAGAGGCATAAAGCCGCTCCAGAGATTAAAGCCCAAAACACATGGAATGGATAAAAGAATAACTGCAATTATATTATAAACCACTGCTTTTCTAAGGCTGCATCCTGTCAAATCCACAGCAAAGGCTATAATATTCTGAAATACCGCAATAATAGTGGAAAATGCAGCAAAGGACATAAACATAAAAAACAGGATTCCCCAGATTCTTCCTCCCGCCATATGGTTGAATACATTCGGAAGGGTAATGAATATAAGGGAAGGGCCCGCTGTCGGTTCTATGTCGTAGGCAAAGCAGGCCGGAAAGATAATCAGGCCAGACATAAAAGCAACCAGGGTATCCAAAAGCGTAACACTGATCGCCTCGCCTGTGAGCCTGCGCTCCCTTCCAATATAGCTTCCAAAGATTGCCAAAGCGCCAATCCCGATGCTCAGGGTAAAAAAGGATTGTCCCAAAGCAGCAAAGATCACGTCACCAATGCCTGCCTCCCACATCTTACTGAAATCTGGTCTCAGGTAAAATTCCAATCCAGGCGCTCCGCCTTCCAGAATTATAGAGTGGACAGCCAGAACAACCATCAGAATCAGCAGGCATACCATCATCACCTTTGTAATGCGCTCCACACCCCTTTGGAGGCCCATAGCACAGACCCCAAAGCACAAAATCACCACTGCCGCCATGAAAAGCCCCATTTGCGCTGGATTTCCCAAAATAGCGGCAAACACTCCCGATACAGCCTCTGTTCCCATGCCTGTAAAATCACCCTTAAGCATCTTAAAAAAATACAGGAGCATCCAGCCTCCGACTGTAGTATAAAACATCATAAGCAGGTAATTTCCTGCTATCGCAACATATTTGTTCAGATGCCACCTGGTTCCCTCAGGCTCCAGCACATCAAAGGACAGGGCTGCACTCTTCCTGCTGGCCCTTCCTACCGCAAATTCCATAATCACAATAGGAAGTCCCAATACCAGCAGAAACACCAGATAAACCAGCACAAAGGCCGCTCCTCCGTATTCTCCAACAATATAAGGAAACCTCCACACATTCCCCAATCCAATGGCACATCCTGCTGAAATAAGAATAAAGCCAAGCCTGGAAGAAAATTTTTCACGCTCCATGGTATCTATCCCCCAATTATCATCCTTTCGCCTTAAATGCCGCCGTATCCTCTACAGCCTCATTCAGAAAAAGTCCTCTTTTTCAGAGGACTCTCACTATACTAACATATTCTTAAAAAAATAGCAACGTCTGTTACTGCAAATCAAACAATGACAGCTGATTGGATCTTGGCAGATCCTTTAACAGCCCCAAATCAGACATAAGGCCGCATATGGTACCGTTTACCTTTGTTCGGTTGCTGAAATCCTCAATGGACAAAAAATTTCCATCCTTCACCGCATCCACTACAGCCTCCGCAGCCTTCTCTCCCAGTCCATCCAGGCTGTTCAGAGAAGGCATCAGCTTTCCGTCTATAATCTGAAACTCTCTGGCTTTGGCCCTGTAGATATCCAGGGGGAGAAATTCAAAGCCCCTGGCATACATTTCCTGCACAATTCTCATATCCCGCATGGTATCCTGCTCCTTCTTTGACAGGGTATCAGCTCTTTTTTTATAATCAGCCAGATAATATTCAAGCTTATCACGGCCCTGACACATAATCTCATAAGAAAACGCGCTGGCCCGAATGCTGAAAAAGGCGGCATAGTAGGCCAGTGGATAAAAGATCTTGCAATAGGCAATTCTCCAGGCCATCATAACATAGGCGGCAGCATGGGCTTTGGGAAACATGTATTTAATCTTCTTGCAGGACCAGATATACCAGTCTGGCACACCATGGGCCTTCATTTCCCTTTCCCACTCTTCCTTCAGCCCCTTTCCTTTGCGGACGCTCTCCATAATGGTAAAGGAAAGCCCTTCCTCCAGCCCCTGGGCAATCAGGTACACCATGATATCATCTCGGGTACAGATAGCCGTCTGAATGGTAGCCTTTCCCTCCTGAATCAGAGTCTGCGCGTTTCCAAGCCATACATCCGTACCATGGGCCAGGCCTGCAATCCGCACCAAATCCGAAAAGTATTTTGGCTTAGTATCAAGAAGCATCTGCATGGCAAAATCGGTTCCGAACTCAGGTACACCCAGAGCTCCCAGAGGGCAGCCGCCGATGTCATCAGGCGTAATGCCAAGGGCCTCAGTGCTTTGAAACAAGCTCATAACCTCACGGCTGTCCAGAGGAATGTCCTTTACAGGATCCAGCCCCGTCAGATCCTGGAGCATACGTATCATGGTGGGATCATCGTGCCCCAGAATATCCAGCTTTAGCAGATTGTGATCGATGGAGTGATAATCAAAGTGGGTGGTTATGGTGGAGGTGGTCATATCGTTGGCAGGATGCTGTACCGGAGTAAAGGAATAAATTTCCTCTCCAATGGGAAGCACAATGATGCCTCCGGGATGCTGCCCTGTGGTTCTGCGCACGCCCACACAGCCCTGGACGATCCGGTTAATCTCACAATTCCGCTTTCTGGTTCCCTTTTCCTCATAATATTTTTTCACATAGCCAAAGGCTGTTTTATCTGCCAGGGTACCGATGGTGCCGGCACGATAGGTCTGGCCCTTTCCAAAGATAACCTCCGTGTAATCGTGGGCCTTGCTTTGATACTCCCCTGAAAAGTTCAGGTCAATATCCGGCTCCTTGTCTCCCTTAAATCCAAGGAAGGTTTCAAATGGAATGTCAAAGCCGTCTTTTTCCAGGGGAGTCCCGCACACCGGGCATGCCTTATCCGGCATATCACAGCCTGCCATACCTGAAAACTTCTTTACTTCCTCGGAATCAAAGTCATAATATCTGCACTTCGGACAGTGGTAGTGGGGGCTTAAGGGATTCACCTCTGTAATCCCCGACATGGTTGCCACAAAGGAGGACCCTACAGAGCCACGGGAGCCTACCAGATAACCGTCCTCATTGGATTTCCAAACCAACTTCTGAGCAATGATATACATAACAGCAAAGCCATTGGTAATAATGGAATGAAGCTCCTTTTCCAGGCGATCCACCACAATCCTGGGCAAATCCTGACCGTACATCTCATGGGCCCTGTCGTAGCATATCTTCGTCAAGGTCTTATCGGAATCCTCAATCACAGGAGGGCACTTATCCGGCCTTACCGGAACAATCCGCTCGCACATATCGGAAACCTTTCTGGTATTTGTCACCACCACCTCATATGCCTTGTCAGGTCCCAGATATTCAAACTCCTTTAGCATCTCATCTGTAGTGCGCAGATACAGTGGCGCCTGATCATCTGAATCCTTAAAGCCCTGTCCCGCCATAATAATTCTGCGGTATACCTCATCCTGGGGATCCAGAAAATGCACGTCACAGGTAGCGCAGACCAGCTTGTTAAACCGCTCTCCCAACTCCACAATCCGTTTATTCATCTCAATCAGATCAGCCTCTGTCTTAACCGTGCTCTTCTCATCCCTGAGCATAAAGCTATTATTTCCCAGAGGCTGGATTTCCAGATAATCATAAAAATGAACCAGCCTGGCAAGCTCCGCGTCCGGAACCCCTCTCAGAAGGGCCTGGTAAAGCTCCCCAGCCTCACAAGCAGAGCCAATAATGAGACCTTCCCTGTATTGCTCCAGCAGGCTCTTTGGAATACGGGGCCTTCTGGAATAGTAGGTAAGATGGGACCAGCTGACCAGACGGTACAAATTAATACGCCCTATATCATTTTTAGCCAGAATAATCACATGGTTGGCCGGCATTTTCATGATTGTAGCCGTATCCACAGCGCTCAGAGCATTAAGCTGATCCAGATTCTCCACGTCCCGCTCCCTCAGCAGCTTTACAAAAGCGGCAAATATCTCTGCAGTAGCCTCCGCGTCATCTACTGCCCTGTGATGATTTTCCAGAGAAATGTTTAATGCCTTGGCTACCGTATCCAGCTTAAAGCGGTTTAAGTTTGGAAGCAGCAGCCTTGCCAAGGTCACTGTATCCAGAACCGTAGGAGCAAAAAAAATCCCCTGCTCTTCCGCAAAATGACTGATAAATCCCACATCAAAGCTTGCATTATGGGCTACCAGAACCCCATCCCCCACAAACTCCAGAAATTGTGGCAAAATCACCTCAATTTTGGGATGAGGAAGCACCATTGCATCGTTAATTCCCGTCAGCTTTTCGATGTCGAAGGGAATCGGCTCGTCAGGATTTACAAAGGCGGAGAAGCGATCCGTAATCCTTCCATCCTTCACCTTCACAGCTCCGATTTCAATGATTTTGTTCTTCTTTGGGCTAAAGCCTGTGGTTTCAATATCAAACACCACAAAGGTGTCTTTAAAGCTCTGGCCTCCAGAGTTTTCTACCAGCTGCTTCGTGTCGTCTACCAGATACCCCTCAACTCCATAAATGATTTTAAAGGGATCTCCTTTATCCAAGGCATGGTTGGCATCTGGAAAGGCTTGGACACAGCCATGATCCGTCACAGCTACAGCCGGCATCCCCCACTGCTTGGCTCTCCTGATAATATCCTTTACCTCGGAAACCCCGTCCATATCGCTCATTTTGGTATGGCAGTGAAGCTCCACTCTCTTTTCCAGACTGGTGTCTGAGCGTTTACTGGTAAAATCCTCGCATTTCTTAATCCCCATAACGGACCCCAGGGTCAGCTCTCCATCGAACTTATCTATGGTAGTCACGCCCTTCACCTTTATGAACATACCCGTGTTAATCAGAGCCCTTACCTCCTGGAACAGCTCTGGCCGTATAAACATCTTTACTGTAATGGTATCAGTAAAATCACTGATATCAAAGGTCAGGATAAATTTACCGCTTCGCAGCTCCCGGTTTTCACAGGCCAATATCCGGCCTCTGATAGTAACCTCTCCAATCTCCCCTTCGATCTTCTCGATCTCCATTGGCTCGTCCTCAAAATCCCTGCCATAGAGCACATCTGGGTTGCTGGATCGCTTTATCGTATACTTCTTATCCTCACCCCTATCCCTGTCTTTACCCCAGCCCTTTCTCCCCTTATTAAGCCGGGCTTCCTTCCTGAAGGTTTGGGAGTCTCCGGTTCCGGCTGCTCCCTCTGCTGCCCTTACCGAAGCCTGAGCTTCCTTTCCCTCCTCCACGGATTGAGCCTGAACCATAAGCATATCCCAGGGAGCCGGCTCAGCAATGGCAGAATCTCCTGCGCCGGCTTCCATAAATCCATCTACGGCTCCGTCCTCCGTCCGTCTGCCTCCGTCTGCTCCTTCCAGGCCCTCATCAGCCCCTATAGCTTCCAGCTCTCTCCTGTGGTTCTGCCAATAGATAGCCTGGGCCTCCCGTTCTATCTTAAGCTCCAGCTGCCGTCTGCGTTCATTGTCCCTGGAAGGCACAAAGGTAAAGCGCACCTCTACAGGAAGGCCGCAGCGCTCTCCAAATACCTTTTCCAACACTCGCTTAAGCTCGCCTGTCCTGTCCTTGTTGACCATGGTGTCCTCTACCGACAGAACCATCACATCCTCTTGGGCGAATGTGATCTCTGCCTTGCGAAACATGCTGAATTCAATCATACTGTAATTTTTCAGCTCCAGAAGAAGGCTTTCCCTGTACACGCCAAGAAGCTTCTGTGGAGTGTACTGATCCGACAGTCTGTATTTCTCCTGGATTTTGATGGCTACCAGCTTATCTGGAAACAGCTGATCCTTAATACCCCGTTCCAGGTCATAGATATTCTGTTTATGTATTAATCTGGGACTTTTTATATAAATGCGGATAGAGCTTTTATCCCTGGTAGCGGTAACCTTTTCTACCTGTACCAGACCTAAAAGCTCTCTTAAGGGTTCCGCTATATTCAGTGTTGGAAATACCTCCAGAAAATTCTTTACCATATAGCCTGCTTCTTTCTCTCGTAAGCTGAAATTTGACTGCGCCGATTAAAGACTGCCGCCCATAGAGAGCAGCTCCTGTCTCAAAGCATTTAAAAGCTCTGCCTCAGGGACCTTCCTTATAACCTTCCCTTTTTTTATCAAAAGTCCCTCGCCTTTTCCTCCCGCAATACCGATATCCGCCTCTTTTGCCTCCCCCGGCCCGTTGACCACACACCCCATCACCGCCACCTTGATATCCAGATTATCGAATTCCGCCGCCATGGTTTCCACCTGGTTCGCCAGACTGATTAGGTCGATGCTGGTACGTCCGCAGGTGGGGCAGGAAACCACCTCCACACCGCCGGTTCGCAGGCCCAGAGTTTTAAGCACCAGCTTCGCTGTTTTTATCTCCTCCACCGGATCTCCTGTAAGGGATACTCGAATGGTATCCCCGATTCCCTGATAGAGAATCACCCCCAACCCCACAGAGGATTTGATATTGCCTACAGTTACAGTACCTGCCTCTGTAATTCCCACATGAAGGGGATAGGAAGTCCTCCTGGCAATCAGCTCGTGGGCCTTAATACACATCAGCACATCCGAGGATTTGATGCTGATAACCAGATTATCATATCCCATATCCTCTATGAGCGCCGTCTTACCCAGCGCACTCTCCACCAGCCCCTCTGCCGTAACGCCTCCGTACTTCTCCAAAAGCTGTTTTTCCAGAGAACCGCTGTTTACTCCCACACGAATGGGAATCCCATATTCCTTTGCCTTATCCACCACTGCCTTTACCCGATCTTGGGAGCCAATATTACCTGGGTTAATGCGAATCTTATCAGCGCCGTTTTCCACGGCTGATATGGCAAGCCGATAGTCAAAATGGATGTCGGCCACAAGAGGAATATGAATTTCCCTCTTAATTTCCCTTAAGGAACGGGCTGCTTCCATAGTAGGCACAGCCACACGGACGATATCGCAGCCCGCCTGCTCCAGCCGGTGTATCTGGGCCACTGTTCCCTTTACATCCTCCGTCTTTGTATTGCACATAGACTGAATCAGTATGGGGCTTCCTCCCCCGATCGTCCTGCCCCCTATGCTTATCTTCTTTGTATCCATCCTGGACATAGCTGTCTCCTTAACCAAATATTTTTCGCACATCGTTAAATAAAAGCAGTACCATAAGGCCCAGCAGAACCATCATTCCCGCCATATGAACCATTCCTTCCTTCTCTCGATCCACCGGCTTTCTCCGTACAGCCTCCAAGAAAAGAAACACCAGCCTTCCTCCGTCCAGGGCTGGAATCGGAAGGAGATTCATCACTCCCAGGTTGGAGCTCAAAAGAACCATAAGATTTATAAGGGTCAGTATGACGGCCGAAGGGCCATAGGGAACCGTTTCCTCCACAGTGGAATCAATGGCGCCCACAATTCCAACAGGACCGCTGATATCGTTCACAGACACCATGCCGTTGAACATCATGCGGAAGGTGTCAAACACATAGTGAATCCAGAACTGAACCTCATAGGCGCTGTAAGCCATAAGCTGAAGCGGATTCTTAACAGGATAGCTGGTTCCGTCAAATTCAACTCCCAGCATATAGTAGCCGCTATCCTGAGAATAAACGGGAGCGATCTCTTTTATAATGGTTTCCCTATTTCCCGCTCCATCGGTTCTTCTGGCAGTAACCCTTACGGTATCCTGAGGGTGGGTAAATAGGTACCAATTCACATCCCGAAAGGAATGAACCCTTCTGCCGTTCAGTTTAACAATCTCATCCCCAGCCTTAAGCCCTGCCCCCTGGGCCGGATATCCGTCTCTCACGCCCTGGAGCACTGTCCCTCCATGACCATTTACTCCGATTAATATCATGGCAAGAAAAAATGCCAGTATAAAATTAAATACAGGGCCAGCCGCAACCACAGAGATTCTGGCCCACACAGATTTGCTGCCAAAGGCTCCGTCTTCCTTGCATGCTTCATCCTCTCCCAGCATGGAGCAGGAACCGCCAAAGGGCAGTATTTTAAAGGAATAGCGGGTACCTCCCCTTTCAAAGCAAAACAGCCTGGGCCCCATGCCCAGAGAAAATTCCAGCACTCTTATTCCATTTAACTTTGCAAATAAAAAATGGCCGAATTCATGAATCATTATAATGAATCCAAGTATCAGCACTGCTATCACTATGCTCACTTATCTCTCTAACCTTTCTTTTTTTCTCAGGACATTCTCTGCCCTGGAATCCTGTTTTTCACTGAGATTCTATTTCCCGGAATTTACCTGGCTGTCAATATACTCATATGCCTCCTGCTCCGCCTCCAGAATCTGATCCACTGCCGGATTCTGAATGATACGGTGCCGCTCCATGGCCCCCTCAATGAGAGACATAATAGAGAGGTAGCCGATCTGGCCCCTTAAAAACATCGCAACTGCCTTTTCATTGGCCGCGTTAAACACAGCTGGCAGGCTTCCTCCCCTCCGCCCTGCCTCGTAAGCCAGTCCAAGCCCTCTGAAATTTTCCATATCCGGCGTCTCAAAGGAAAGCTGAGTCAGAGCCGCAAAATCCAGTCTGGCCCCTGGAAGGAAACGCCGTTCCGGATAATAGAGAGCATATTGGATAGGAAGCCTCATATCCGGAGTTCCCAGCTGAGCCATAACGGCCCCGTCCTCATACTCCACCATAGAATGAATCACGCTATCAGGCTGGACAACCACCTGGATCTGATCCATTTCTACGTCAAAAAGCCAGCGAGCCTCCATAACCTCCAGACCTTTATTCACCATGGTGGAGGAATCAATGGTAATCTTCTGTCCCATAGCCCAGTTCGGATGCTTTAAGGCGTCCTCCGGCCTCACCTTTTCCATCTGCTCTCTGGTCCATCCTCTGAAAGGGCCTCCTGACGCAGTAAGCAGTATCCTGCAAAGCCGGTTGCCGCCGGAGCCCTGAATACACTGGAAGATTGCGGAATGCTCAGAATCCACAGGGAGAATCCTCACTCCCTTTTCTTTGGCTAAGGGCATAATAATATGCCCCGCCGTAACCAACGTCTCCTTGTTGGCCAGAGCGATATCCTTTCCTGCCTCCATCGCGGCGATTGTAGGCCGGATTCCAATCATCCCCACAACAGCCGTAACCACCAGCTCTGCATCCGTACCGGCCGCAGCCTCTATCAGGCCCTCCATGCCCCATACTACTCTCACATCCAAATCTGCCACTGCCGCTTTAAGCTCCTTAGCCTTATCCTCCCTCCACAGGCAGGCCAGCTTTGGCTTAAATTCCCGTATCTGCTCCTCCAGCCTTTTAGCATTCCCCCCTGCTGCCAGAGCAGTCACCTGGATATCTTTATGATACCGTACAACATCCAGAGCCTGTGTTCCAATAGAACCGGTGGAACCCAATATCGCGATTTTCTTTCTCATAACTTATATTCTCCCTATCCTGAAGAAATACTCTTTTCCTGTTGTTTATTTTAAAAATGTCAGCGCAAAATAGACAGCCGGAGCTGTAAATATCATGCTGTCAAACCGATCCAGAATACCGCCATGACCAGGTATCAGGTGTCCATAATCCTTTACCTTGTGATTCCGCTTGATGGCTGAGGCTGCCAAATCTCCGATCTGGGATATCACTGCCGCAATGGCGCAGGCGGCGGCGCAGACCATATGGGGTCTGTCAATCTCTGTCATGCCTCCTCCAAACAGGGACGCATAGATAAAGCCCAGGAAAGCGGCGCCCGCCACGCCTCCCACTGCTCCCTCAATGGACTTCTTAGGACTTAAAACAGGAGCCAGCTTATGCTTACCAAAAAGCATCCCGCTGCAATAGGCGCAGGTATCACAACCCCAGGAGCTTAGAAAAATCAGCCAAACCACATAGGCTCCGTCATTCATGGCTCTTGTCTGATACAGATACGAAAGCATCACAGGCACATAGCATACGCCAAAAAAGGCGCCTGTTATTTCCTCTGTCTTGTATTCCGGAAATGTAAAAACATAAAGGGCCATCAGCGTCATCAGAGACCCAATCACCATCAAAGTTATATACCGCTGCCCTTCACACCACAAAATCCCGTAGTAGGAAACAGCGGTAGCATAGCCTACGATAGCCAGAAACCGCTTGTGGATTCCCAGCACCCGGTACAGCTCAAAAAGGCCGACAAGTGATATGAGAGCCGTAACTCCAAAGAGGAGGACGCCTCCCTGCCCTACAATCACAACGGACAGAAGAACCAGAATAATACCGCTTATTAATCGGGTCGTAAACATGGCCTTTTCCTCCCCTATTTTACTCCGCCAAACCGCCGGTCTCTTTTATTATATTGCACAATCGCCTTTTCCAATTCCTCCTGGCAAAAATCTGGCCACAGACAGTCTGTCACCACAATCTCCGTATAAGCCAGCTGCCACAGAAGATAGTTGGAAAGGCGAAGCTCTCCGCTGGTTCTGATTAGCAGATCCGGGTCCGGAATTTCAGCCGTATCCAGATAAGAGCTAAATACAGCTTCATCTATCTGCTCCGGCAATACTCTGCCCTCCACACAGTCCTTTGCAAGCTTTGAGGCAGCTCTTCGTATCTCATCCCTTCCGCCATAATTTACCGCAATCACAAAGGTAAGCCCTGTATTGTCCTTCGTCTGCACCTCCAGCCGGTTAATGCCCTCCACAATATCCCGGTCAAAGCGTGCCCTGTCTCCAATCATCCTTACACGAACATTATTGGCGGAAGCAATTTTAAGCAGACGAACCATATAGTAACGAAAGAGCTGCATCAAAGCTCCAACCTCCTGCTCGGAACGCTTCCAGTTTTCTGTAGAGAAGCCATAGACAGTCAGATAACGGATACCCATCCTGGCCGCAATTTCAACGGTTTTCTCCACTGTAGCACAGCCTTCCTTATGGCCCATGGTACGGGGCAGCCCCCTCTTCTTAGCCCATCTTCCATTGCCGTCCAATATCAAAGCCACATGCTCCGGTATTCTCATCATTTCATCCAACGCCATACTTTCCCGCCTTTCCTATGTATCCCGCTTAACAAATATGGGAGGCAGGAGTCCCTCCTGCCTCCCATATTTATTTTTCCGCCTTAGACTTAAACGGTCATGATCTCCCTGGTTTTCTCCTCCACAGCCTTGTCAATCTTCTCTACCATCTTATCCGTAAGCTTCTGAATCTTCTCAGTTGCCTCCTTCAGATCGTCCTCAGACATATCCCCTGACTTCTCCATCTTCTTAAATGCTTCGTTGGCGTCACGGCGGATATTTCGAAGAGCTACCTTTGCGCCCTCACCCTTCTTCTTAACGTCCTTGCTAACTTCCTTTCTGCGCTCCTCTGTCATCTCCGGAAATACCAGACGGACACAGTTGCCATCGTTGGTAGGGTTAATGCCCAGCTCAGAGGTAAGAATGGCTTTCTCGATTGGCTTAAGAAGGCTCTTCTCCCAAGGCTGAATCACAATCATACGTGCCTCAGGCACCGATACGTTGCCTACCTGCTGCAACGGTGTCGGAGTTCCATAATAATCCACCTTAATCTTATCCAATACATGGGGATTTGCGCGTCCGGCACGGATTGTGCCAAAATCAGACAGCAGCACATCTAAAGTCTTATTCATTTTCTCCTCATATACGTTTAATTCTTCCATAAGTCCCTCCTGTTTATGCAGCAAGTTTCAGCCATGCCTAGCTGCTTAATTCGTTCTTTTTGAAATTCAGGCCGTTACAATCGTGCCATTTATACGTCCCTGCATAGCGTTTGCGATTCCGTCCGGTTCGTTCAGGCTGAATACAGCCATAGGCATCCGGTGCTCCATACACATAATGGAAGCAGTTAAATCCACTACAGCAAGCTGCTTGCTGATAACCTCCTGAATGGAAATGGTGTCGTACTTCTTAGCAGCCGGATTCAGCTTCGGATCACTGTCATACACCCCATCAATGGCTTTTGCCAGAAGAATGCAATCTGCATCCATCTCAATCGCACGCAGGGCAATGCCTGTGTCAGTCGAGAAATAGGGGTGTCCCGTACCGCCTGCAAAAAACACCACCATCCCTTTTTCAAAGTATTTATTAGCGCGATCCTTGGAAAAAAGCTTTGTCATGGAACCGCAGTCAAATGGGGTCAAGATCTGGGTCGTCATGCCTGCGCTGCGGAAAAGCTCTGATACATAAATGCAGTTCATAACAGTGGCCAGCATGCCAATCTGATCTGCTTTTGTCCGGTCAATGGCCTCGCTTGTGCGGCCTCTCCAGAAATTACCTCCTCCGATGACCACGCCTACCTGTATGCCTGCGTCAACAGCCAGCTTTACCTGACGGGCCACTTCCTTTACCGTAGCTTCATCAAAGCCGGCTTTCTTAGGGCCTGCCAGGGCTTCACCGCTTAATTTTAAGAATACCCGATTCATGTTCATAAAGCTTTTTCTCCTTGCAGTGATATCGTTCGTTATTCTTTCGTTATTATATCATAGATAGCCCAATTTGCAAAGAAAATTAAATTTTTTATATTTTCCCTCTTTTTCGTACATTTTCAAACATTATGAAACGGTTTTCCTATCTATGTATTAAATACCCCTTTAATCTTCCGGCTTATCTTCCACCACATGCACATGTGGATAGGGGATAGAAATCCCCTCCGCTTCAAAGTTTCGCTTGAGCAGCCTGCGGATGTCACTGCATGCAGTAAAATTATCATCTATGTTCTTCGTCCACACAGTGGATTTCAGTACGATTCCGCTGGCTCCCAGCTCCTTTACAGACACATTGACCTTATTACCTGTTTCCTTATCCTGACGAACATCCACAACCAGAGGGTAGCTTTCAATGGTCTCACGCATCACCTCAATGGCCTTATCCAGATCGCTTTCGTAGCTTATGGATATTTCCATATAATTTCCAATATAGTCATTGTTATAGTTGCTGTTTTCTACAATGGCTTTATTGATGACGCTGTTGGGAATAATCATACGGCTGTTATGATAAGTTCTAATCACCGTATGGCGCACAGTCAGGTCTTCTACAATTCCCGATATTCCAAGAGTGCTTATGTTCACCTTCTCCCCCAGATTAAAGGGTCTGGACCAGCTAAGCATCACTCCGCTGATTACATCCGCCAGCACCTGCTGAGCAGCAAAACCCACAATCGCTACCAGCAATGACGAGCTGGTCAGAAGGGTCGCGCTCAGAGCCTTGGTAGTCGTAAACAGGCCGCTGACAGAAATGCAGGCTATGACAGACAGAATAACCTTGGATATGCTTCTTAAAAACTTAATATGGATCTGTTCCTTCCGTTTCAGAATCATGCCGAAGATTTTGTTCAGCGCAAACATGCCTGCGCTCCACAGCAGGATAATAACCGCTATACTGATAATAAGATGGTTTACGTTCAATTCAGACTCCTTTCCCAAGTCTTTTGGCTATTCTACCATAAAATAAAGTCCTTTGCAACGGCTTCCAGACTTATCCAGATATCTCATTTTGGACTTTAGCAAGTCCTGGTTGCGGCCAGCTTTCTATCAGACCTGCTTCCTGCGCTTCTTCGTACCATTCCAGACACCCCTGATTCCAAGCTTCCCAAGCTTTCTCATAGTATTCTGCCATCTCCCTGTAGGACGCTTCCTCCTTCCAGCTTTCCCCTAGCCAAAAGCCTTCCTCTGCCTGACGGGACTTAAGAAGCCTGTCTATTTTCTCATACAAAACTTCCACCTTAAGCCTAAGCTCTTCCAGCCGCTCTCCGGCCAGACGCAGCTTCCAATCTCTGTATGCCGTCTCTGTGGAGCATTCTCTCAGGCAATGACGTTCTGCTCCAGGTACGGCTCTGAAGCTCTCAATTAATGCCTGTTCTTGCGCCATCCTCTGAGCTGTAAGAGGAATACCGGACTCCTGCCGTTTTTTTCTCTCCAGATAATGTTCATAGCCGAAAGGATAGTAAAACACTGACTGATTCTCAAAAATCAGAATCGCATCTGCCACCTGACGGATAAAATACCTGTCATGAGATACAAATAGAAGGGTTCCTTTATATGCCTGAAAGGCTGACTCCAAAGTTTCCTTGGCCTGAATATCCATATGGTTCGTGGGTTCGTCCAGTATTATGAAATTCGGTCTGCTTTGAAGGATTTCACAGAGAACCAGACGGGCTTTCTCCCCGCCAGACAGGACATTCACATCCTTTTGCGCTTCCCGTCCTCCAAAGAGATAGGCTCCCAGAATCGTCCTTGCTTCCTTCTGACTCATCCCCGGAAAAACAGAGGTAAAATGGGCTAGCACGGACTTCTGGGATTGAATCCCCGCACTCTGCTGGTCAAAATAGCCGATGGTTGTATGACTTCCCAGCGAATAGCTTCCACTAAGAGGACGGATCAGCCCTGCCACTGTTTTTAAAAAGGCAGTTTTTCCAGCCCCGTTGGCTCCCAGAACGGCAATCTTCTGTCCCCGGCGAATGCGCAGCGTAAGTTCCACAAGAGCTTTGTCATATCCGATTTTTAAATGTTCCGAAGTAAATACCCACTTGCCTCCTGGTATCAGCGGTTCTATGGCACCTGTAAATATGTGCGCTTCATCTTCCCTGGGCTGGTCAACCCGTTTCATCCGCTGGATAGCCTTTCGTTTTGATCTGGCAAAGGATGCCTTCGCCGGCTTATTCTTAAAACGCTCCACCAGCCTTTCCAATCTGACTATCTCCTCCTGCTGCCGCCGGTAAGCCTTTTTTTGAAGCTGATATCCTTTCAGCTTATCCTTCCGGTATTGGGAATAAGTTCCAGGATAACGTACCAGAATCCTATCAGACAGCTCGTAAACTACATCTGCCACCTGATCCAGAAAGAACCGGTCATGGGACACCGTCACAACCGCTCCAGGATAAGCGTTCAGATATTGCTCCAGCCATTGGCAGGCAGATACGTCCAGGTGATTCGTTGGCTCGTCCAGCAGCAGAATATCTGGCTTTTTTAGCAGGAGGCGGATTAGAGCAAGCTTTGTCTGTTCCCCTCCTGAAAGTTCTTCTATTTTCTTTTCCTTATCCCTTTTTTCAAATCCCATGCCAGTAAACAATAGGTCAATTTCCCGCTCATGCGCAAACCGTTCACCTTCAAAAACGTTTTTAAAAGGGAATTGCTCCAGCAAAAGATCCTCTACCTTTCGGGAATCATTCAAACACACCTGCTGATGCAGCATGCCTACTGTTATCTGCCTTGAACACAGAATGCCCGGACCGCTCCGCTTGTCATCTCGGTCTAAGGTAAGTTCTCCCGCTATCAGCCTTAGCAGGGTAGTTTTGCCTGCTCCGTTTCTTCCCACAACCGCTATCTTTTCATTGCCCCTTATATCAAAGAATATATGGGACAGGATCAGAGCTCCTCCCTCCGTCACTGTTCCGTCTTTTATCTGATATAACATATGTTTACATTTCCTTCTTTCTGTGCCGGAAATATCTGGCAGCGCTATCTCGTTTCGTTACTATCATATACGGAAAGCAAGAGGGTGTCCATCATTTTTCACAAACAGGCTTTTGAGAGGCTTTCCATCCTGCCGTTCAAGTTTTTACAAAAACTCCATATAAAAAACACGATACCAGCAGCTATAAAGCCAGCTGAAACCGTGTTGAGATTATCCTATAATACTTTTGTGATATATTAGTTGATCTGGGCATTGACTCCCCGTGTAAGGTCTCTTCCCCGATCCTCTGCCATCCGATACGCGATCACCTGGAACACGGTAATATACTCAAGGAAACGGAAGAAGCAGCTGGCTGGCTGAAAACTAAGATCCCGCTCATCCATTCCCGCATCTCCTACCAGAGCACAAAATCCGATCTCCTGCTTCAGGAACCGGGCGATTTTATGCGCTTTCTCATCATCCTCTCCCTCCTTAGCAAGCACAAAAAACAGCATATCATCTGCAAAGCAGTTCTGCGGCCCATGAATAAATTCCTCCAGCTCATAGCTTCTGGTCATCATGGGAACCATTTCCATCAGCTTGATATCCGCCTCCTGAGCTACCGCCCAGAGCTCTCCGCTCCCGGCCAGCATTGCCTTATTTCTTCTTAGCAGAGAGAACCTGTGCTGCTGATACCATTTAACCGCCGCTGCTTCAACCGTGGGCAAATTCGCCGCCGCCCGTCTAAGATCCTCTGTATAATGTTCCCTCTTGTTCGCTATCGAAAGCCCCAAAAAGCATACATCAGCCGCCGTACAGGAATAGCCCAGCGTCCGGTATAAAAACTCCTCTTTTCCGCAGCCCATGGAAATACTGATATGACACAGCGTTCCAATGGGACTCCCTGACGGATCAGCCGTAATGGCACAGGTCAAGGCCCCTGCTTCCTTTGCCTTTTGAGCGCTCAGATAGACCATCTTTGTAGAGCCGCCTTGGGAAATAAATACATACAGTGCCTTGGAATCCCAGATTGTTTCAGAATTTAAAAATACATTTGGGTAATAAAATTCTGCGTGAAGTCCGCACTCCCTTTCCAGAAAGCCCTTTGCAGCAAAAGCAGCATTATAGGACGAGCCGCTGGCGATAAACACCAGCGATTCTATCCTATTTCCTTCGGTCTGCCAGCGAAGGCTTTCAAAAACCATTTCAACACTCCCTGCCAGTTGATTTAATTTTCCAGGAATCCGTTCAATACAATCTAAAACAGAAGCCATTATTTTCTCCTTTATAAAAGTCCTGCAACAGAGCCCAAAACCGCAATGGCAATGGAAGCCAAAAGCAGTGTGGTAGGTTTCACTTTCTTTGTCAGCAGATAAAACATAAACAGAGTATAGCACAGAGGAAGCAGCAGAGGGAAGATCTGGTCGATATAGCTCTGCAAAGCAAACACATTTTCCTTAATCGTAAATTCATATGCAAAGCTCAGCTTAACCATATCTGCGCTCATGGCACCTACTACCATAAGCCCTACAATCGTAGCGGCCCGTGAGATTTTGTCCAGAAGCCCGGAGCTTCTGGCATTGCCCATCAGATCCGTACCAAACTGGTATCCCCAGAAGGTACAAAGGTATTTAATAATCAGATGAGGAATATTAAAAATAAGCAAAAACAAGATAGGACCAAGGATATTGCCCTGGCTTGCTAAAGACAAGCCGATTCCGGTGGCTATGATACGCAGCGTTCCCCAAAAAATGGAATCTCCAATACCGGAGAAGGGGCCCATCAGGCCAATCTTTACCGAGTTAATAGAGGACTTATCAAAATCCTGATTTTCGCTGGCTTCCCGTTCCATTGCCGCGGAAATTCCCATAATCAGCGTTTCAATGTGAGGTGTTGCATTAAACACTGCCATATGGCGTTCCAGCGCTTCTCCCTGCTCCTCCTTGCTCTTATAAAATCTCTTGATCGCCGGCCACATTGCAAGGGAATATCCCAGCCCCTGCTGGCGCTCATAGTTATAGCTGTGTTCCATCTCAAAGGAATAGAGGAACATACGTCTCAGCATATGCTTGTCTTCTTTTGTAAGCTCTCTCTTACTCATCAAACAGTTCCTCCCAATCATCATGTTCTTTTTCAGATACAGCTTCCACCGTACCAGAGCCACCATTGCCGCCTGTCTTTTCAAATACGATAATATAAGCCAGCACAATGCCAAAAGCCGTAACTCCGATTGCCGGAAGCTTCAGAAATGCCACACAGATAAAGCCAAGAATAAAGTAAATAATATTGTTCTTGTTCATCATGGGCTGTACCAGAAGCGCAAATCCAACGGCAGGAAGCAAACCGCCTGCTATATTCAGTCCGTTCATAATAGAGGCCGGAATGGAATTAATAAATCCCTCCACCGCGGAGGCTCCGAAGTAAACGGTTGAGAATCCGACCAAGCCGTAGATGGCGCACTGCAGAAACAAGCCGGCCCAGTTTAACAGCTGCATTTTCCCAAGCTCCACATTTCGTGCGTACTTGCAGGCGCTTCCCATATACCAGGAACGAATGATAAAGCAGACGACCTTAATAGACTGTCCAAATATAGCAATGGGAAAGCCCAGTGTAAAGGCAACACTGGGGCCGCCTCCGCTTAATATCGCCAGCGCCGTACCAACGCCTGCACCGATCATTGGATCCGGAGGTACTGCAGATCCTACCTGAATCGCTCCCATAAATACCGTTTCCAATGTGGCTCCGCAAAGGATTCCCATCTTTACATCACCCAGCACCAGCCCTACCAGAGGACCTACTACTATCGGGCGAAATACCATAGGCGTAGTAAGACATTTTTCCACAAACCACACAGCCGCCAGTACCAGTCCTACCATAAATGCGTCACGCATCTTTTATACCCCCTCACTATCTGTCTGCTTTTTTTCTAAGGCTTTCATATGGAACCGGCTGGTAAGACGGCACCTGGCGAACTTCAATCTGAAAGCCCTCTGTATGCAGCTGATCCAGCGCTTCCAGATCCTGATCATTTACAAATACTGCTTTTGCAAAATTAAAGGTTCCCTCTCTCTTTTGCATACCTCCCAGATTAATTACCGGTTTTTCCTTCAGCATTCCAACCAGCCGCACCACATCTGATGGATTGGCGCAAATTACAAATACCTTCAAATTGTCCAGCTTGGGATTATTCAGCATCTCAGCTGCCTCTTCTACCCTGCGCACTGCCAGCTTCACCCCGTCCGGCGCGCACAGCTTTAGCGCCATTTTCCGTACATTATCGTCAGCCGCCTCATCGCAGGCAATGACGATTGCCTGGTAATTTAATGCCGATTTCCAGCTATACGCTACCTGCCCATGAAGCAGTCTGTCATCAACTCGAATCATCTGTATCATAACATCGCCTTCTCCTTTTCTATAAATCAAAATCATCCTCTGCCGATAAGGTCTCGCCGGCATACATCAACTGATTTCTTCCTCTCTCAATCATAGCTTTCAGTTCTTCCCTGGACGGCATATCCGGCGCCATGGAAAGCTCTACCATAAACGCTACATTAACGCCCGCAATCAGATATGTATTAGGCCGTGAAAGATACTGTACCATCAACTGGTTCACGCTTTCTCCAGCTATATCAGTGCAGATAATCAGAGCATCCTCAGGCTTTAGCGTGCCAAGATATGTTTCAATCTTATCCTTTGGCTGCTCATCATCCGTATAGCAGTCGATCGCCGTGATATCCTCCCTCTCTCCGAAAATCAAATCGATTGTAGATTTCACCCCACTGGCAAAATGCCCGTGAGATGCAATTAAGATCTGCTTCATGGCTCCCCCTCCATCTTCTGAAGCTTAATAAGCAAACTGTCTGTAGTAACGGCGGAACTCCAGGTCGTGACCCGTCTGCTTCTCAAAGTGGTATGCCAGACGTCCCCTGGTAATTGAATTGAACATAATCGGAGATAAGATTATGCGGAACTCATCATCGATCCCATCCAGCTTGTAGTCAGCCGTGTCAATCACAACCAGCTTGTCCGTATACTTTTTAAGGAAGGCTTCCGCTCTTTCGTCCAGAGGACGGTACTGATCCTCGCCTTTTACTAGATAGACCAAAACATCTTTATCCACCAGCTCCAGCGTACCGTGGAAAAACATAGACGAGGTAACGGCTCTTGTTCTCATCCACTGCATTTCCTCCAGAATACACATGGTAAACATATTGATCTCGCCCCATAAAATTCCAGATCCAACCCAGATCTGATAAGGCTCCTGCGCATATTTCACTGATAGCTCGTGGGCCTTATCCTCAAACTGCTTTTTCCATGAGGTTATATTTTTATGAAGAACAGCCATTTGCTCTGCAAATTTCGGATAGCTGGGAAAATCTCCCCTTCTATAAAGCAAACACAGGGCAAACAAGTAAAACTTTAAATATGTATTCTCCATACCTGGCGCGTCACACAGAATCAGTTCGCTTGCCGTCTCTGCCAGCGGACAATCCGCTTTTCCTGTAAACACCACTACGGTAGCTCCCTGCTCCTTGCACCAACGGCAGATTTCCACAGTTTCCTTAGTATCTCCCGACTTGGAACCTGTCACAACCAGAGTTCTTTCATTAATATAGGAAGGCTTGTCAATCATCCCTTCGGCAGCATTCAGATTTACAACAGGCACATTGGAATACCTTCTGATAATGTCCTCTACAGACATCATCTCAAAAGTAGTGCCTCCGATGCCTGTTAAGACTATCTTATTGTATCCTTTTTTCGTAACTTCATCAGCCACTTCTTCAATCCGCTGCCTGCATCCATATGCTTTCTGTCCGTCCCTTAAAAATGCGGCCTCATCAAATTCCACCATAATACGTATCTCCTTTGCCTTTCATCTTAATCAATTCAAAACTATTTTTTTATTTCAAACTCCCCTCAAATGATTTGCAAATCTGTTTCGACCGGTTCGTAATTTTATTATACCACATCAAAACCAGTTGTCAAGTGGTTCTTTATTTTTTTCTTTTTCACTCCCATCTGATTGTAATTTTTTCTAAAATCCCCATTAATTCTGTATTTTGAATTGGAAAATCCATTCATTCTACATGTAAACCGGTTGCCTTTTGATATAAAAATATGTTATAATGGAAAAAGGGGGTATATTTAAGATGATTACAAAAGATTTGATTTTAGAACATCAATTAAAGCAATATATACAAGAACAAAATCTCAGACCAGGAGATCGCCTTCCCAGTGAACGAGATCTCAGCGAACACTTTGGAGTCCAGCGGCTTACGCTTCGGTCGTCCCTGCAACGCCTTAAAAATGAAGGGATTCTGACCGTTAAAAAAAGCAGCGGCTACTACATTGCCGATAAGCGAATTTTTATTTCCCTTGGCAAAGATATCTCCCACTTTGATACTAGGCAATTTAGATCCTGCCGTACCCTGCTTCTTAATATCCTGGAAACAGAATTTGACAATTCAGTTATGAATAAGTTTCCCTTTTCTGACAATACCGGATTCCGTGTAATCGGCTTGCAAACCAAGGAGCAATCTCCTTATGGCATCATTACTTCTCTGATTCCTTCCAGCTGTGTGGAAAGCCTTGATTTTCAGGATCTACAGGATCAAACCCTGTTTGAACTGTACCACCGGCATCATCAGGACATCACTCACGGCCAGGAACACATTTCCTCCTTTAAGGCATCCGAAACAGAACACACGCTCTTAGGAGTTCCCGTCCATTCACCCATGGTATTTCACAGAGTTTATGGCTACAACCAGAAAGGGCAATGCGTGTTGATACAGAACATTCTTTATATACAGGAAAAAGTAGAATTTGGAGGTTGGTAATGAACACAGTCAATCCTTTATATATGCAGATTTGTGATAAAATTACATCTATGATTGAATCAGGAGAGTATCTGCCTGGCGAGATGATTCCCAGTGAACGGGAAATGGCCCGCCTTTATAATACAAACCGTATGACCGTCAAAAAGGCCATTGCTTCGCTTGTAAGGGATGGTTTGCTGATATCCGAGCCTAGCCGCGGTACCTTTGTACGTAAATCTGACACCCGCCTTTCCCTGGGCGAGACTTCTACACAGAAAAAAGCCATGAGCGAACTGGTTCGTCTCACCGGACAAATTCCCAAAAATAAAGTGCTTTTCTGTAATGTAATCGAGGCAATGGAGCCGGCCACCAGCCATCTGCGCCTGCAAAGCGGCGAGCATGTGCTGCTGCTCCACCGCATACGATATTCCGGTTCCATACCGGTAGCCCTGGAATACACCTATTTGCCGCTCAAATATTTCCCTGATATTACATCTATGGACTTTACATACATCTCATTATATGGGTATATGAAATCCGCCGGGCATGATCCAGAATCAATAAATCGCCGGCTAATTATGATGCCAGCCAATGACCGGGAGGCAAAGCTTCTGGAGGTTTCAAAGGAGGAGCCCCTTTACTTTTTTGAGTTTACAGGCCAGGATTCTGACGATCATTATGTAGAGTATACACGTTCCTTTATGCGTGCCAGTCAGATACGTTTTTCCATACAGTGGGATCGAGCGTGATGGCTGTCCGCGTTCCGTTTGTTTAGAATATCACAATGCTCTGAGGGGACAATGTGGTATTGCATATTGTCACCTTCAGAGCATGCATCTCTATCTTGGTAAAATTTCTCATCAGCCTCTGCCGCCAAAGCAAGGGATTCCAGCCATTTTCCGCCTGTTATACCAAAAACTACGAACACGATGGGCACCAGAACCGCCAATGTTCACCGTTACGCCGTACAGACGCCCTCATTTCTTAAAGAATTCCTAGGGCTCCCAGAATGATACCGCAGATAACAATGCCAAGAAGAAGCACATTGGTATTGACTTTTTTCTGAATCAGTCCGTAGATACCCAAAGTAAATACAAGAGGCAGCAGCTTGGGAATTATGGAATCAAGCATATCCTGAAGTACAAGTTCAGTACCTCCTGTGGTAAAGGTCAGCGGAGTTGTGATGCTCACCATACTGGCTACCATTCCTCCCACAACCGCCAGACCGACAATGGACGCAAACTGCATCACCCGATCCATAATCCCTTCCTGATACAGCTTTGTCAGATATTTATTACCCGACTCGTATCCCAGAACCGTTCCGTAGTAACCGAACAAAATTGACGGAATCGCAAACAACAGCACCGCCAGGATCGGTCCCAGAACACTTCCCTGCTGCGCAAATGACAGGCCGATTCCAAAGGTAATGATTCTTAAAGTCCCCTGAAAAAAGCTGTCACCAATTCCTGAAAACGGTCCCATCAAACTGGTTTTTACCATGGAAATGGAATCCGCCTGGAAAGAACCGTCCTCCGATTTCACATTCTGCTCCTCCATGGAAGCCGCCAGTCCCATGATAAAGCCGGTCATCTGCGGAGTACAGTTAAAAAACTCCATATGGCGGCGGTAAGCCGCTTTCTTTTCTTCCGGCTTATTTTTGTACAGCTTGTCCAAAATTGGAGCCATGCCGAACATAAATCCCATATGCATCTGCCGCTCATAATTCCAGGAGCACATGATGGTCCAGGAACGTAGATACAAGCTTCGCAGATCCTTTTTGGTGATCAGCGCGTCCTGATGCGCCTGCTCATTATATTCCATTCTTCATTCCCTCCCTTCTGCCATAAGAAACCTTATCTAAGATAAAGGCCAGAATACATGCAAACATCGTCAGTCCGATCAAATCCAGACCGGAATATGCCACCACCAAAAAGCCGAACAGGAAATAGGGGAATAGCTTCTTAGAGATCATGGTGCTCAAAAGCATAGCAAAGCCCAAAGCAGAAAGCAGATTTCCGGCCACCGTCAGTCCATTTGAGATTACCTCTGGAATGGCATTTACAATTACCTCCACAATTCCCGTACCCAGATAAACTGTAAGGAAAATGGGGATAAAATAAATCAGCGCATTCAGTATGAAGGACCACCAGATATGAATATTTTTTGCCCTGCGGTAATTGCCTCCTTCGATCGCTGCATCTGCCACATGAGAAAACTGGGCCACGACGATACGCATGATCGCGCTCATGAACTCTCCGATTACAGCTACGGGGATGGCAATCGTCAAAGCCGCCTCCGCAGAAGCTCCGGACATTCCCATCCTCAAATCGCCCAAAACAAGACCGGACAACGTACTTAAGATAAGAGGACGGCCGATATTCTGACGTCCAATCAGCCGTGAGTCGATCACACCGATCACTCCAACCAGCCCTAACAAGATTGCCTTTACTAACACGATTATCCTCCTTCCATTACAAACGCAGCCTATTTAGAAAAATCAGGATGCTCCACAGAAGCGGTAGGCACCTGCTGAATGTAGATCCGTACTCCCCTGGACAGAATCTCTCTGGTCTCCTTCAGCTCCTCTTCATTCAGATAAACTGCCTTTCCATATTCCCTGGAATTCTGTTTTTTTGCCACGCCTCCATAGTTAATCTCCTTTATCTCCGGAAGAATCTCACAAAGCATCCTGGCTTCCTGGGGCCCCTTCACGATAACCATAATGTTTTTATTTTTGTTCTGTTCCACTGCCTGCGCCAACTTGGAAAAGGGGATGATATCCAGCGTACATCCCACCGGTTTAGCAATGGACAGCGCCATCTTTCCAATGGGATCGTTAGGCACCTTATCATCCGCTACAATAATATGGTTAATATCCATCTGCCTGGTCCAGGAAAATACCACCTGTCCATGAAGCAGTCTGTGGTCTACACGCACCAGCTTTATCATAAGAATCTATCCCTCCTTCACTAGCCTATTATAGTAAACAATGCTGTTCTTTCCATCCTCTACAATTCTATCCAGGTTCAGGTCTTCCCATAATGTATGGTTCAATTTCTCAATCATAACCTCCAGCGCAATCACCAGATTAATCCCTGCAATTAACTTTCTGGACTCAGACATAAACCGAAGAGCAATATTAGCCGGTGTTCCTCCCGGCAAATCCAACAGAATGACCACACATTCATCCCTGTATTTTTCATCAAGCACAGCCTCAATTCTGTCTCCAAACTCGTCCAGTCCTTCTCCCTCCTTCAGACATAATATATCAAGCTGTGATTCTTCCATGTTTAAAGCCAGCTTCAGAGCGCTCTCGTAACCTTTTGCCAGCTCGCCATGGGTGAGCAACAATACGCCAAAATCCCTTTCTTCCATGCTTCACCTCCCAAAATCCGGATGTTTCGGAGTTACCCTTCAAACACTATTGCACAACATTTTCCGCGTGAAGCTTCTCTTCAATCTTTTTCTTCGCTTCAAACAAAGAATTCAAAATACACTCCGCTCTGCCTCTCTCATCCGGCCCCGGCTTTATCACATCTGGAATCATAATGCAGGGAATCCCGGCGCGGTAAGCAGCCTCTACCCCTACAGGAGAATCCTCCAGCACCAGGGCTCTCTTTGGGGGACATCCCGTCATCTCCAGCACCTTCAGATAAATATCTGGAAACGGCTTTCTGCGGCGTATCTCATCTCCGCAGCACACACATTGAAAATAAGAATCCACTCCCATTCTCCGCAGCCGTTCTTCTGTCAGATTTCTTTCAGTCGCAGTGGCAATCGCTCTCTCTATTCCTGCACCGGACAGATATTTCAGGAGCTCCACCGCCCCCGGTTTCAGACGAAGCTCTGTTTTTAGCTTCTCCATTCCTATGCGGCGCATTTCATTCATAAATTCTTCCACACCGCACTGATCCTTGAGTATATCCTTCAGTCTGTCCTGATAATCCTGTCCATTTCTTCCAATCAGCCTGTCAAACTGTTCCGGAGCAATCTGCAGATGAAGGAAGCCGGTTGTCTCCTGCCACGCACACTTCCACACCCGCTCCGTATCCAGCAGCAGTCCGTCCACATCAAAGATCACCAACCGTAAAGACATCCCGGCTTTCCTCCTATACATCTATTAATATTCCATATGCCACATATAGCGGCGTACATCCAAAGAATGTCCTCTCTCAAAGGCAATAGCCTCCACAAACACCCGGATAACCACGCCAGACAGGATTGCAGCCAAATAAGGCTTTGCCTCCTGGGCCACGTTGTCCAGCGGCAGCTCCTTCTGATCCAGGATCAGCATTTTTCTGCTGTACTTGGCGCTGAAATTCTCTACCCTCTGATCCAAAAACCGGGTATTGCCGATGCTCTTCACCAGAAGGAAGGGAACATCGTAATCTGTTACTTCAAAGGGTCCGTGGAAATAATCGCCTGAGTGGATGCACCCGGAATGAATCCACTGCATTTCCATAAACCAGCACATAGCTGTAGAATATACCTCTCCGTAATTTATCCCACTTCCGATGGTGTAGATCAGCTTCTCACGCTTATTCTCCTTTGCCCACTGCTTGGCCTGTTCCTGATACTGTGTTTTGGCCTTCTCAGAAAGCTCCGTGAGCTTATCCAGCTCTCTCAGACATACATCCCACTTTTCCTTCGGCTCAAGAACTTTTAAAAGACTGAACAGCAATCCGTACAGAATCCCCTTATTTTTATCGCTGTCGCTGACCTCCTTTCCCCAGTCATAGTGAACCGGATACTCCGCCGCATTCCAAAGTTCCGACTCTTCCGAATTTGACAAAGCAATGGTCATTGCCCCTCTCTCTCTAGCCAATCTGGTAGCCTCCACCGTCTCCGGTGTATTTCCGGAATGTGAACAGGAGATAACCAGAGAATTTTCATTCAAACTCTCCGGCGTATCATACACAAATTCGTTGGCCGTGTACACATGGCTGGGTACTTTGGTTTCTTTATCAAATATGTATTGCCCTGCCATCAACACTGCCTGTGAACCTCCACAGGCTACAAAATAGCAAACATTCACTCCACCTTTCTTCTTCAGTGCCTCTACCGCACGGCCGATCTGGTCAAAATGCTCTTTTCTCATATCTTATCTCCTCGTATAATAAGTTTGTAAGCAAGAAAAGGGCTTACAGACTTATTCTTTT